>Ga0075471_10002139_pt1 | contig 13064 bp, 29 predicted proteins | sample DEB19_08_DNA_2_FD_74787 | JGI IMG/M metagenome (GOLD analysis project Ga0075471, IMG submission 74787) | Aqueous microbial communities from the Delaware River and Bay under freshwater to marine salinity gradient to study organic matter... | ecosystem: Environmental > Aquatic > Marine > Coastal ... | reverse complement strand
AGTAACAACAATAAGAAGCGTTGAAGCAACACCAACCAAACCAAGGAAGGTAACAGCATCACCACTGAAAGTGTATTGATCGGGAGTCATAATTAGAAATCGTGCGTAGAGTTCAGGTATTCATTAAAGGATTGATCGTCAAACTCATCATCAATAAAGATGTTATCTTCATCGACAAAGTTGAAGTAACTTTCCTCTTCGATTTGATAGTTGTCGTTGAAAGGATCCATCTGTTTAATGGGTGCTTACAATATTAGAACACTTTGGAGGTGAGTTATTTTATTTACTTGCCTCCAAAAGATTTATATCTTGAACCTTCAGGTTGTGACCAACCTCTCTGTGAAAACTTACCAGTTGTCTTATCCAACTCTCCAGTTTTTCCTTTTAATTTTGCAAGAACTCTAGTGGGTGATGGAGTATCTAATGATCCTTGAGTTCCTGTTTTTGGTGCTGGTTTTGCAGCAACTGTAGCGGCGCCAGCAGCAGCACCAGATCCATATTTTCTTGCAATACTTGATACCTTAGTCACATAATCAGGATCTGTTGCGTATGCTCCGTGACTTCTTTCCTTTGATCCAGGTATTTTTGCTCCTCCAGGTAACTGAAGTCTTCTTGTAGCATCTTCTACATCTTTAGCACCTCTAGTTTTATAACTCCACTTATTCATTCTGTCCTTGATACTGGAATCAAGACTGTCATAGTCTTTAAATCTTGCAGAGGTTGTTACACTTCTTCCACCTTGAACTTCCCAAGTTCCTTTGGTTGATCCTGCTTCTTTACTACTTGCTTTTTGACCAAAATAGTTATTTTTTCCACTAGGAGACTTACCCCATCCAGTTTCTAATGCTGCTTGTGATGCTCCCAAATCTGCCTCAACATCACTTGCACCTGCTTTTTTGAATCTTGCTTTTACATCATTATAAAATGCTTGTTGAGCAGACGTTGCTTCACCTAAAAACTGATTAAAGGTTTTCATTTCTTATTGTTTTTAGGTATTTATGTTATTCAAACTCACCAGTGCGATTATATTTTGTCCTACTAATTACTGGTTTAGGATTATCCATTATAACTTCAACATTTACATTAGTTTTATCATCCCAATGACGTACTACACCAGCAATAATGAATCCATTAGTAATCAAATAGGTCGCAAAGATAAAAGTTCGGATAAGAGCAATCTTATCAGATTCTTTATCACATTTACTTGCTTTTTCCCCGATTGCTTTTGCCCACCACCGCCACATCGTTTTCTTTTTCATTTTGTTGATTCTTTTTGAATTGAAATTTGTTTATAGTTTTCTCTGAAAACTAGAAGTCTTGGAGAGTTACGATTAGGATGTGCTGGAAGTTGTATAACAACATACTGGTCACATACAAAATCAATCACACCATACATTCCTTTATAATAGACTACTGTTCCTTCAGAGAAAATCATAAAAATGCTGCTTCTAGAGGGTTGAGATTAAGTGACATTGCTGTATAGTTCCTGGTATTCTTGAAATCTACAACTTTACCGACTGTAGAACTATTTACAGGACTATAAAACTTACATTTTTTATAATCATAAAAACCCCACACACATTTTACTGGTTTACCTAAATTGTAATCAAACTCCCGTTCATAGCAAATCAAGATTCTAAAAACATTACGTTTGAACTCTTCAACTTCATAATACATTCCATCTGGTGCTTTGTGTTTGAACTGTGGAATGAGTTTAGTGGAGAGTTTCATCAACAATCGTAGTATTTGTCGTATGAGAGTAGTTTAATCTGTTCTTGGAGTTTCAGGATCTCCTTCTGCTGTTCTGTAATCTTTTGTTGTAGTTGTCCGATGCGGTCTTGATACTGTTGCTTCAGATCAAAAGCAAGTCGGTTCATTTCAGATCCAATCATCAGGTTGTGAAACTTTCAACAATACGGGATTGTTCTTCATCTACAAGAGCAAACTTCTGCGCGTCTACTACAGATTGCATAATCAAACTATCATAATTATCAAGGTAATCCTCCCTCCACTCCAAAAGAATGTCGTGAACCTCATTATCATCTTTACCAACAACTGCAAGAAGTCCACCATATTCACTGGTTGGAAACTTCGGCCAGAAATTCACCAAATAGAGAAATTTGTTAGTCATTCACTTTATCTGTTTAACAAATACATCATAAGAACTTTTCTTCCAAAAGTCAAGTGTGCAGTTCTCAAACTGTCCAGTGAGCACAATAAATCTTGCCTTGATTAGACATAACTGCTCTTTAGTTGACTGACTTAAGTATTTATACAAGAAAAGGAGCATTTCTGCCCCTTCTCCACCTGTAGAGATGTCAGTCAACTCAGGCATTAGTATTTAGTTATTATTTTTTAATCTAGAAGAAACTCCTCAAGAATATAATCACAGGTCACTTCATATTTGGAAGCAAGTTCTTCAATATAAGAACAGAAGTCCTCCGCTTCCCTATCAATCTGAAGGTCTTTGCGGTCTTTGTTATAGTCAATCAAGTTGCTTGCTCCTTTTGTTGAGTATAGACATCATCAAACCAGTGATTGAGAATATTATCACAGATTTGATATTCTTTACCATTGAGTGAAGTTCGGTGCATTTGCCAATACCTTACGGCATTAAAAATGACTTTCTTCTCCTCTATACTTAATTCGTTCTTCATCTTTAGGTCTCATCACCTTGAAATAGTATAGCATAATACTGGACACGGTAGCAACCAAAGCAAGATAGATTGCGATTGCAAGTGATAAACTCATCGTATCTGACTGCTAACTGGTTTCTTAATGTTCTCCATTGCTTGACGACGATAGTATTCTTTATACATTGCATCATCACGCTGGACTAGAAATACATTCCATCCAATCACAGCAGAGAAAGCAATCAGTCCAGCAGCAAGATACTTTGGTTTCATAATCAAACGTGAAGAGCAGCAGAGGGGATTTCAACGATTTCGGGGAGTTTGGAATCATCAAACTGATTCATATTGTAGCACACCCACTCACCGTTGCGGAAGAGATAGGCATACTCTTCCCCATCACAAAGGTATTCACCAATGTTTTTATCAAGGCGAGGAGGACAATCTTCGCCCCTTTCTCTATAATGAAGCGGACCATAATAACCACGTTGAGTTTTACCTTCTGAAGTGTAAAATCCATCATCAGTCCAGAGGCAACTTACATCCCCACCATCCACAAGTGCCTCAACTTTCTCACGGGTGTTGTAGTGAGTGCGAAGAATACGACCTGCCCACTCAGGATAGTTATCGTAATGGCTATAAATGCTGAGGATACTTCCATCAGAAAGTTCCAAACCCACTCGGCCTCTTGTAGACATTTAAGGTGTTTTGTTGAATACCTTGTTATTATACGGCATCCAGGGCGTCCTACAAGGTCTCCTGTGCCACTTCTTCAACTGCCACAAGGTCTTTATATCTTTTCCATTCTTTGAGTTGAAGTTTTCTCAATCCAAGTTTATTATATCCATTTTTTATTCTCCAAGGTTGAAGTGCTTTTACAATTTCAACTCTACCATTTTCATAAGTTATTTTCCAAGTTTTTGCTCTTGGATTATTAGCACCACTTACATCTAATCCATTTTTATATCTTTCTTTCATCATTTGACGATTTATTTCTTTTTGATGTTCTGGTATAGTTCCACCTTTATTCCAACCAATATGCCCTTTATTTGCCTTCCCAATTTTTCTTTTATGATCTTCACTCTTTTTTCTTCCTTTACCAGCAGCAGATAACTTTTCACAATGTTTTTTTGAAAGTTTTTTCCCAGTATTCCAAGGAATAACACCAGATGCTCCATCGCCACCATTTGTAAGATTTCTTAAAACCCCAGTTCCTAAATCTTTTCTACCAAAAACAGTAATCATATAGATTTCGTGTTTAAATGCTTCTTCTTCGGTTAGGTTTTGTTTTAGTATGAGTATTCTTTCTTTTGGAGGAACACTAAGATTTTTCTTTCTTCGGTGTTTAGCATATGCCCTATTACCTTTCCCCTTACCAATATAATAAGGTGTTCCATCTTCACGCAAATATGCGTAAGTGTAGTATTCCATCTGCTTTAATCGTGGTTATATTTATTTATACAAGAAAGAGGTCATAAAGACCCCTTTCCGCTTAAACAACCACGATTAAGCATCATTATTTATCTCAATACAATAAACTCTCCAGAGCATTTACATTAGATTCAACCTTGACTTCTGGATACTTAATAATAATCAGTTCTGTCTTTTTACCTCTACGACTTACATCACCCGCCATCTGATAATCAAACTCCAAATATCTAAACTCCGTCCAATCTTTATAAAGTTCTTTGAGATAATCAGTATTGTCATAAGACATCACAAATCCACCTTTATGTTGTTTCAATACTTCGGCAAGTTTATCGTGATTAAATCCTTCGTGAGTGCTTCCATCAATACCATAATAATATGATGTCGTTTTATAATATGGTGGATCCAAATAGATAAAGTCATTCTTATGTTTGGGAATTGTCTCAAAACAATCTCCAAAAGAAAATGAGAGATTTGGATTATAAAATCCAATCAATCTATGAATACCAGCAAGATTTAGGTTTTTTCTTGATGCTTCAGAAGTATGTCCTAGGTCTCCACTAAAAGCACCTTTAATACAAATATAAAATGCCCACGCTCTAGTAAACTTATCATCACTCTCTAGAAGAGGAAGAAATGATTTGTAGTGTTCTCTATCTTTCAAAGGATAATGCTTTGCTACCTCTTCACCAATCCTTTTACCACCTTCAGTTGTTAAGGTTTCCCAGAAATCAGCAAGTGGTTGAAACAAATCATATGCTTGAACTTTCACACCCTGAGATGCTAAGAAGATTTCAATACATCCACCACCCATAAATGGAGACATCATATGAGTTAAGTTTGGGCAAACTTCTCTTATGATCTTTACAATCTCATCTTTCATTTTGTTTTTACCGCCAGCATAGCGATATAAACTTGTGGAAGTATATCTCATAAACTATAGTTTTCTAATCATATTATACATTAAAAAAGGTGCTTTATCCCAACCTGAAAAGAACCACCAACTCAGGCATTTTTATTTAGGTATTGCTTCCAACATAAGATAGAGACCTAACAAACAATTCAGTAAACCTCTCTTGCTTTTCTGGATGAACTGATGCTGGACTATCGTTAATTGCCTTTCGAAGAGCATCAAGTTCTCGCCACTCCTCGTCAGTAAGTTCTTGTCGCTCTCTTGCTGAATAAGTCATCATTTTGCTCCCATATATCTTTAAATCCTAACATTATTTAAGAGAGAAGTGCTGTTCCTTAAGAATGTCTTCAGGGTGTTGTAACAAAACTTAATCTACATCAAAAGACCAACCAAAGTTACCTTTGCTTCCTGGTTTACGGCTGTCCAGCATATCCATAATCTCCTCAATCTTCTTGCATTGTTCCATATCAAGCAGAAGTTGTGAGAGTTGTTTAACAACCAAAGGTTTTTCATTCACAGATGCAGACTTGATTGCTGCTCGCAGATGACTTTCTGCCTCAAGTAGGTGCTCTAATGTTTGATGCGAAAGTGCCATTAAGATTTATTTTTCCTTTTATTTTACTTATTCTATCCTAACTCTCTGCAAGTTGTCAATACCTTTACTCTTTTGATACCTAGACAACCCTCCAGGATTTGATATATGTCCAGTAACTAAACATTTCCATTTTTGTGAGCAGGTTTTTGTTCCACCTTTAGAACCACATTTAGACAATTCTTCACTCATCATTTTAAATATACCTATATTATTTTCTTTATTTTTTAGTGCATTTTTTCTACCAAGTTTACTTCTTTTTTCTGCAGTCATTCCACAAAATCCAGTTTTGTTCTTTTTATTTTTTAATCCATTTTTTCTACCAATTTCAATTCTTTTTTCCTTTGATAATCCACAAAAACCTCTTTTTAATTTTGCATTATCATTTCCTATTTTTTTAGAATGTTCTTTACAACCATAATAAAATTTTACAGAAGTTTGTTTTGATTTATTTGCAAAATGTGGATTTATATCAACTTCAAAATAATTATGAAGTATGATTTCATCTATTACCGATTCCTTTCTTGTAGCATAATCACTTTTCAAAATTATCTTCTTCGTTGGTTTGAAACTTTTATCACTAAAAGAACCAAAATACTTTACATCTTCTTCCGGAAGACATTTACAGGTTCTACTACCGAAATATCCTCTACCATATTCCTCATAGGAATAATAGACATAATAATACTCTTTAAGTTCCATAGTTCTACTCTAACTTGTTAGCAATACTATTTATATAAGAAAAGGTGCCCGAAGACACCTTTTCCACCTGATAAGTGCTAACAAGTCAGGTATCTTTATTTATTACTTTACGCAAAATGTAACTATTATCCGCTTGAGAAATCCACTCTACCATATCTCCTTCTTTAAGATTTGCTGCTTCTAACAAATCATCGGGAAAGTTGACATAACACTCTCCAGACAGTCCATCAACCTCTACAGGAAGTTGCCACTTTACTACTTTATCAGTTTCAGCCCACTTATTTACATCTTCCCAAAAATCATTCCAAGCACCTTGACATTCTGGTGATGGGTCATCTTTATCACAAACCTTTACTTGATTTCCTTTAGGGTCGGTAACATAATCATCATATGCTTGAATGTGACCGATACCATTACCATTCAGCAATGCAAGAAGTTCATAACACTTTTCAGTTTCATTCTTGTAAGTGTAGTAGTTCTCACTTACTACATCTTTAATAACATCATAAATCTCCTGTGGTGTTGCTTCACTACAGGAGAGTGCATCGTGCATCCATTCATTCAGTTTTTCAAGTGAATACTTTTTGTAATCAAAGTCCATAATCAATCTTTGGGTTTTGGTTTGTTACAGTCGTTACAGTAGTAGGAGAACCCCTGACGAAAATATTTTACCACCTGATAATGGTTTTCGTCAAGGGGTTTTTCCACATCACACTTATTACACTTCCTCGTCTTTTCGTTGGCGTTTTCTTGCTTTTTTAAGGTCTTTGAGTTCTTCTTTAATGTTTTTATAAGCTGTCTCAGCATCAATCTTTCCCCCAAGTTCTAATGCGCAGATAATATCAACTCTAGTTCCAAAGTGTGCTAATGCAGACTCAAAACTATTCAAATCATCGTACATCACAGGTTCTCTTCTTGCTCAGTAAGAATGACACAATCAGACATTGGATATGCTACACAAAGAAGACTAAATCCTTGCTCCATTTGGTCATCATCAAGGAAGGTTTGCTCACTATTATCAACCTCACCTTCAATCACTTTACCCGCACAAGCACTACAAGCACCAGCACGGCAAGAATAAGGAAGGTCTACACCAGCATCTTGTGCTGCTTCAAGAATGTACTGATCTTCTTCGCACTGAATTACTTCTTCAGTACCATCAGCAGAACGGAGAGTAATAGAGTAAGACATAATCGTTAATTAAAGTTTTCGTAATGTTTTGGAGTATTTAGAAGAATATCAATTCGTGCATCTACTGCATTAACAGAGTTTCCTAACTCATAGAGTAGATTTGTAGTCTCAATGTTTTCATCTTCAAGTTTTACAATGCGTTCTTGTAGTTCAATTAGTTTTAAATAAACATCAATATCTTCACATACAGTAGGTTTATTTGAGGGTGAAATAAACCACTTAATAAAGTTAAACATCATAGAACTCCAACAGATTTCAAGTATCTACGATATGCCATAAAACGACCAACTGATGGTTGACCAGGAACATCTAGTTGATGACAGATTTCACAATATTGTAAAAAATCGCACCAAGCAGTTGTTTCATCATAAACGTGATACTTTACAGAAGTTCTTTCCAAAATTGATCTCCTTTTTGTAGTGCTAAACAAACGGTGGTATGTTCTCGTGCGTGTCTGTCAAGATCATTCTCTGCAAAATACAGATTAGACCTTTCTACAGCACACTTAAACACATTAGACCACATTTGCTGTGTTGGTGTTAACCTTATTTTCATTTACTTGTTTTACAGTTTCGTGAAGTTCTTTAAGTGCTTGAATAGTTTCGGGAGTTTCTTCCCATTCCCAAGAGTTGCCGTTTTTATCTACAAATGTGCGTGTCGTCATAGTTTTCCTCCAACTGTGCTATCATATGTTTTTTCGGGTGATTTGTCAAACTCACCCTCTTGTTTTGCTTTCAAATACCAACGTGTTGCTATTACACATTCCTCTTCAGTCAGTGATGTGATAATACCTTTCCCATCAGAATAATGAGATTGCCAAGTTCCCCAAGATTTTTCCTCAACGTAAAACGCATCATCAATCAGTTGTTTTTCCATAATGACTTAGTTGCCTCTGTAGTTCAATTCGCATAGAAATCAGTTTACTGTATAAAAAGTCTTGGTACTCGTTACCTTCTAAAAGACTTGTAAGATTATCAATCTGTTGTAGTGCCAACAGCAGTTTTGTCTGAGAATTCATTTTGATTTAGGTTTGCGAGTGCGACTAGGAGTTCCAGGTTTATCCAACTTTTTGGTGCTCCTGGTACTTCCACTTGTACTTCTACTACTTTTCTTTCCAGTTCCTTGCTCCACACGGTTCTTGTTTGTTTTACTAGGCTTAGTGGGTTCTCCATCACGATAATCAACTTTAATAGTTCTCTTATCCAGTTTATACCGATTCAGGTATTTTTGCAAGTGCTCATTGCAAGAAAAGAAACATACAGTTTTTTCTTTCTTTTCACCAAACTCTAACCTGTATGGATGATTTTCATAAGGAAACAAAGATGTATCAATCATAATGTTTGTGATGCTTCGGGTGATGTTTGACTTGTATGAGTTTGTTGTTCCTTGTTATGATAACACGTTTGTTCTTGCTTGCGTGAAGAGACCAGGAGAATGTATCTAAGTCACTCTTCCATATAAGAGAAACTGATGTTCCCTGATTGTGTGCGGAACAGTTTGTATATTTGAGGAGTAGATTTGCGAGAAACAATCTCATCACAAACCTCCGTGCTTACTTTATATTTTTATGTAGGTAAATATACTATCTTCCTGTCACATCTTCATAATCTTGTAACACTCCATTCTTAAAGTGTAATCGTAGTCGGGGCAAATCTTCCCATTCTCCTTTCCAACTCTCAGGATAAACTTCCACATATTTGGTTATAGAATGAACCCGATACTTTCCGTGTTGTCCTGTGGGTATCCATTCAAAGTTCAAGAATAGATGCTTAGAATCATATCGTGGGTCATCTTCTTCAATAGTCTCAAAGGTATTAGTACCTCTATAATCAGGACACCACAAAACACCTTTGGGGTCTAACCAATAAGTGGTTAGTGTTCCTCCTATATCGTACTCAATATCTTTTGTTTGACACACAACATTCGTGAAGTGTTCTCCCAAATCATAAGAAGAACGCAGATAATCAAACATTCCGATGGGTCATTCCTCCTCAGTCACAATAAAAACTAATCCTGCAAGTTTTGCTGATGCTGTAGTCTATCTATCATATCATAGATATGGGTATGTGAATACTCAAATGCCTCAAATCGTTGAGGGTTCTTATCCTTCATTTTTGAGAGCATATTAAGATGGTCCCAGTATGTATTGATTATATACCCATAGTGCGCTTCATTCATCATTCAACTCCTCAAGATTTACATAATCAACCATATCACCAACAAGGTCATTCATTCTATCAAGGATGTCCTTATCAAATACAGTAACTTTTGCTTTACCAGTTTCTACATCATCCGCAAGTTGCATCAGGTATTCTAGAAACTCTTTTGGATAAATGTCATCTTCTAAACTATCCCAGAAATAAAGAGCACACTGCTCTAATGGGTCATCACTTACAAGAAGGGCATAATCTTTCCAGTTTTCACCCATCAAATCTCCCCAGTTCTTAAAAGCATACCAACAGTTATACCATCCCTGTAGAATACAAGAATGCCAGATATACTCAAACCAAGAGAGTTTGGTTTTATTCTTATCAGTTCCTAGTAGTGGTATACTAAACATTAGTTTTCCTCCCAAGGTGCTGGTTTAGACATAATCTGTTTTAATCGTTCTATTACTTTTGGGTCTGGTGGTTCATTTATTCGGCGCACAAGTTCGTCGTATGTCTCTTGAGAGACATAAACCTTCTCTGGTTTCGCACCAAAGTAAGTCATCCACTTATCATCTTCCACCATTTGAGAGTATCCTTCGTTGATAGAGTTCCAGAAGTCCTGATACAAAAATCTATCGTCAAAACGATAATCTTCGTGGTCCATCAAACGAAACCACCACCAGAATGGAGTATAACGGAGAAACTTGTTGTTGATAATGAGTTTATGGAAGTTCATTTCTTGGTCCAACAATAAACTTCCATTTGCATATAACCATCGTTCAATTCACTCCAAAGTGCATAAGGAAGTTTATAAGAATACTTCATATCTCGCATCCAATAAGTATATGCTTCCCAAGCATTTCCTACATTCTGCCACCCCCAAATAAAGTTTCTCCACTTCTCATTATCATACACCCAATCGTTGTTTGTATCAAAAATATTAAACTTAAAATGAGGTTCAAAGACACCCTCATAGCAGTAACGACTATTTTGTTTGCGTGTGTAGTTCTTGTATCGTTGAAGAAGGTTCATCGTTCTTGGGTTTCATAAGAGTATTATAGCATTAAAAAAGACCCTGTAAAGGGTCTGGTGGACAGTTTGTAAAGTGGTTCAAAGACCGTATCTACCTTTTGTTGCGTTGTAGTTTTGTTGAACTTCTGCTGCTGTGAGTGCTCTGTTGTATATTCTTGCAATTGAAACTTTTCCATCAAAATAATTTTCTGCACCGCTTCTTAATCCAATTGAAAAGTTACTATTTAAAAAATTAAATCCACTTGCAGTTACTGGAGAAGATGCAGTGGTGTTCACATAATTTATCAGACTCGTTCCATCGAAAGTATTTACAATATGAAGCCACCTAGACGTTCCTAATAAGTTAGGAGCTCTTTGTGTACCTCCCCAAATTCCAAATTGAGTTGCTGTTGTGGAAGTTCCAATCCAATGGTGTGCTCCACTACTATATTGTCCAAGAACTGCTAACCACCAACGAGTAGAAACTATCGTATCAAAATTGACACACATTTCTATAGTATGAGGTATGCTTGTACCCGTCCCTATTACATTCGCTGTAGTTTGTGCATAACCATTAACTCCATCAAAATCTAAAACACCATTAGAAAAAGTTACTCCACCATGAAGAGTTAAATTATTCCCACGACCACTTAAATCTGTCCAAGTGGTTCCAGAACCAGGATAACTCTTTCTATTACCAGCATCAAGTGCTAATACAAGACCATCAGTAATGATCCTTGGATTATATGTGATTCCCATTAGATTCCAAACCTCCCTCTAAGTGCATTGAAGTTTTGTTGAACTTCTGCTTCAGTAAGACCTTTATTATAAACTCTTACCACTGACACTCTTCCAAGAAGATAAGTGGAACCAGATGGAAAAAGTACATCGTTACCATTTCCTGGCTCTGCACCAATCATCATACTATTATTTACAGAATATGAAATAGATGCGATTGAACCGTGATCATATGTGCTTACATTCACACCATCAATATACATTTTGAAATATCTACCATCACAAGTAAAAGAGAGATAATGCCAACCAGGAGAAATCGTACTTCTGCCAACTTTAGCCTGTCTATATGCACCTCCTAGATAAACAATCCCACCAACAAATCCAGCAGTAATAGTATCTTCATTTATCCCTATTTGCCATCCACCTACCTGAGTTTTTGAGATAATTCTTTGTTTTCTTGTAGTATTCCAATCAGAAAGGTAAGCAACTGCCTCAAATGTAATTTGTGAAGTTGGTGCTAAAGTACTAGTATATGGAATTAAAGCATAATCATTATCACCAGCAAAATCTATATATCCACCATCACCACTATTATAAGTAGGTCCTCCATTCAAAGTTGCGGTATTGTCACGACCACTCAAATCAGTCCAAGTGGTTCCAGAACCAGGATAACTCTTTCTATTACCAGCATCCAAACATAAGACCAAACCATTTGTTACGATGGATGGTGAGTGTGCTAATCCCACTTATAAACAACTACCTAAACATAAGAGTATTTATTCCATACTCTCAGCACTATCTTTAAATTCTTTTACTCTTTTCAGATAATCTCTACCCTGTTGATGCAATGCTTCAATCAAATCTTCAATATCAGAAACAGGAACCTGATCAAACTCCTGGTTCATATACTCACACCGAATAGCAGCAACCATGCAATCTAAAGCAACTGCCTGTTGAAATTCTGGTGTGATGATTGTGCCATGAGAAGTAGAAGAAGATTCCAGATTGTAGTAATCATTATATCGTTGAAGAACACGATTACTCTTCTCACGACGTTCTGCTTCTTCAAACATTTCGTCTGGGTATGGTTCTTGATTTCTCATAAGTTTCCTCAGTTTCTCTTTGCCGTATTCAGTGAGTTCGTGTTTTTTGTTGCGGAGTTCTTCCAATTCACTTTGAGATAGATTTAGATAAGGCAAATCATCAGGAACTGGGAGATTATCAGTCATAAGATTTTTATTTCGTAAAGTCATTATACAACAAAAAGCACCCATTTTCAAGTGCTCCTGTTCCAGTTTGCAAAGTGTCCTTAACCAGGATAAAGACGAAATCCTTCCTTCTCTTGATATGCTGCCTGAAAACCTGCTTGGAAACCCCTCCACCTCATATCATCATACTCGGAATCAGTTTCCAATTCAGGATATTGCCCCCACCAATCTTTGTATGCTTCTTCTACTGGTGATTTTGTCTTTTCCAGTTCTTCCAAAAATGAGATCTCATATGAGAGTTTGGATTGGAGCATTTTGATTTCTTGTTTTAGCAGTTCAATTTTTTTAGTCATCAGCAGTCCTTTGTGTGTATGAAGTCATTATACAACGAAAAGGGCACCTGTGGAGATGCCCTGTGCCAGTTGTTCAAGTGTCCAGAAGTGCCTTGAGTGTGTCTTTATACTTCTTAAGTTCTTCTTCAAGTTCTTTAACTTTTTGAGA
>Ga0075471_10002137_pt1 | contig 13078 bp, 23 predicted proteins | sample DEB19_08_DNA_2_FD_74787 | JGI IMG/M metagenome (GOLD analysis project Ga0075471, IMG submission 74787) | Aqueous microbial communities from the Delaware River and Bay under freshwater to marine salinity gradient to study organic matter... | ecosystem: Environmental > Aquatic > Marine > Coastal ... | reverse complement strand
GGTGGCAGACGCATAAAGCTCTGGGTGTGCGGTTTCTGGACGAGCCTGATAGCCCTGCTTGCGCGGAATAGCTTCGCGTCCACGACCAGGCGTTGAGGCAAGGTTGACGTTTCCGCCACGGCGCTCCGTGAGTTTCTTGTATCTCTTTCCACCAAGGGCTTTTACGTCCTCGGCAGAGGCATAGCCCTGTCTAGCGAGAGATTCTTTTGCCAATTTTCTGGCATTACCCCTAGAGCCGTAAACATCTTTGATTCCCTTGCCAATAAGGTCTCTTTGCTTTATGAGTCTGGCTCTCGCTGCTGCAGACTGGGTTGATTTAAGCTTTTTATCAATCCTGTCAAGGTCGGTCAAAAGCGATGCAGCATCATCAGTGATGTCCGGGCCATATCGAAGTCTAGGCATAATCAACCAACTTTTCCGAGAAACATTTCCCAAAGTTTAGCATATGGCGGCATTTTGGGTGTATGGAAAAGTTGGTTTGGCGGCAAATTACCTATCTGCGTTTGGCGGAGATTCAATCACTGGTCCGCTGTCCAACGTCCCAGGAGGAGCTTCAACCGGAACCCATGCTCTGGAATATGTGTACTCTTTTATATTCCTTGACTTGAGAATGGTTCCATCAATCATGAGTGAATACTCGTTCTGCTTCATGCATAAGACTCTCTCAAGGTCTTCTTGTGTAAAGGCCCTTGACCTAATTAGTTTCTTGATAATTGACGACATTGGCTTAGCAACCACAGAACCCCTGCCCCTGTTGAGTCTGAGGTGCATAGCCATTGCCTGAACGGTATCTATATCATGTTTCACGACAGGAATTTTTCCGTTCGTAATTTCCATAATATGCTTTACATTTGTTGCCAGAAGGAATCTTTCTGAGCCGTCAATTATTTCGCCAGTTCTAGCAGAAACATGGATTGGCTGAATAAATCCAAAATCAGACAAAGAAGATGAAAGCACTAGAAGGTCTGGCCTGAGTATGTACGTTGCTCGCCATTCTGGAACAGACAGTGATTGTGGGTCTACTTCTTCAATCTCATACTTCATAGGTTGAGTCTATTTCCTCTTCGTTGTTTCTGACTGTGTACGCCTTTGTTCTTGGGCCAACAGGAGATGGTGAGCCACCATCTATCTCGTTTAAGACAAGTGTTCTAATCAAAAGGCTTATTGGATAGCCGCGTTCATCCTGGAGATGCTTTTTTCTGAATTTTGAGACATAGGCCCTAGCTTCCATCTGACGGCGCTCGCCAACTAGGTAGTCATCAATAAACATTGATGCTCCATCAAATCCAAGATTTGAATACCTGGCGATTAGCTTCTCAACATCAAAATCTGGCCACCACCTACGCTGTGCGTCGATGTGTGGGAAACACCCTACGAGTCTGTCATAGAACTTAGGCTCTGTTGCTACAACGTCACCTATTCTACGAATTGCAATGCTGTGAAGAGGTATACCGATTCTGGTATTGCTTTCTGTCTGAGCGGCAAGGTCGTAGTACTCGCAATACTCGGCGCCATGTTCCTCTATCAGAAACTTGAAAACGTCATTTGTGTTCCAGTCGTAAATGACTTTTGCAAACTTCATCGGAATTCCGGCTTTTAGCTTGTATGGAGTCACGATGTAATTTTCATGCAATTTCTGAACACACGAACGATACCGGACCATTGATTCACTGGCTCTTACTCCAGTAATGAAGGCAACATTGCCCTTCTTGCCCTGCATCGTGTAGTAGTCGGTCTGTTCAGGAAGAGAAACATCATGGGTAAGGCCAAAGTCCTCAGCAGTTATAGCCCACGGCGGTATGTCCCTAACAAGTCTGCCAATGTTTTTTCTAGCGTTGCTCCACAGGAGTGTCGTTACGCGTTGTCCAAGAACCCAAACTTCTGCCGGATATGGAAGGCAATACCACTCCATATCAACCCAGTCGTAATTTCTTACTCTCTCAACATATTCGATTGTTACAGGGCTGACCATTTCTTCGTCTCGAAAGATTACTTTTACTGGCCCTAGACCGCGCTCTTCATGTACCTCTTTAGCAAGATACATAACGGCAGATGAGTCTTTGCCCCCAGAGAACTGGACGCATACCGTGTCGAATGTGTCGTACACGTGGCGAATTCTTTGACGAGCTGCCTCTATGCAACTCATGTCTAGAAACATTCTTTGTCTAGTCATTAGTATTTTGCAACCTGAGAAAGTCTTTGATTTTCCGCTTTAACATTTTCTAGTTCTGTCAGTAGGCGTTCAATTTCGGCCTTCAATCTTGTGACACGACCCCAACCGTCTTGGGCATTAGCAATGGTGTTGACTTGTGCTCGCAGGCGTTCAATCTCATCAGCGGCTTCTTCATAGATGGTCTTTGTGTTTTTGCACAATTCTGGATATGCAAGTTTCTTCAACTCGTGTTGATTGCGCAGGTGGGTCACGATGTCATCACTCATCATCTTCTCCTAATAATTTCTTTACTGCGTTAAACATTGTCTTAATAAGTTCACTTTCTGTATGCGGACAGCCAAGTGAGTCATATTCGCCTCGGCACTGAACTTTGCCTGGGCGCACTACTTCAAGGTCACAATCAATGCGAGCACACATCATTACTTCACCAAATCCATCGTTGACAGTTCTTTCAGTCATGTTCCAATTTCCTCAACTTTCTTTTCAACCAACGCTCTGAGCGAGGCTTCCAGTAAAAGCCTAAAGCCCAATCACTGAACACTGATTGAAAAATCTTGTTGCATTTAGAGCAACGAAAGGCATAGTCTTTCCACATCCAAGCAGGCGGTAAGTCATGCTTGTGCTTATTGAGGATTGGGCTATAAACAGGATGTCGGGCAATAACTTCATCAGTCATTACTGAGCGTCTTTCCATGCATGAGCAGCAGAAATCAATTGCTGTGCGCCATCTTCACGCCCAGCCCAATACGCCAACTGGTTTCCTAATTTTCGTAGGCGTTCAATCTCATCAGCGGCTTGAAACATTGTTTCAACGGTGACAAGAAACCCACCCATGTTCGCCAGTTCCCGTAGTCGGGTAACAATGTCATTAGTCATGCAGAATCTCTTCTGTAACGCTCAATAGGTAAGCTGCCCGTTGTCTGTCAATCCACCCATTGATAATCCAATTGGCAATCACCTGTTCGTCAAAAGGTTGAAGCCGAAAAGTTCCACTGAACGGTCCACCATGAGAACGTGAGTCTCCATCATGGTCAAAAATTGGTTTTCCGCACCCATCGCAATTTGCAATAGATTGCCCAATCCATTGAAATGCTCTGCATTTGCCGGTCACAATGTCATCAGTCATGACGTTCAACCCAAGCGTTTCGTTCTCTATAGACATCTAGTTCTTCCCGTAGGCGTTCAATTTCAGTCATGGTGTTCTTCTTTTGAACTGCATGAGTTATTTCTTGTTCTGCAACTCTGTTTCGCAGACGCACAATCTCTTCAGCCATCGCCCACATCGCTGTTGTGTTTTCATCCCAAGATGGGTCGTCCATCAGGTCGTACCAGCGATTGATTTCATCTCTGATTTCATTCATCTGTTTCTTTGTCATCTTCTTAGTCATTAGATTCCTCTAGCAAAGCAGAATGATTCCCATAGATGTTCCGCATCATGCCAATCGCAATGGCTATGAGTGCAGTATCCCCACTGTTTCTCATAGTTTCGGCACTCGCCTTCATCGGCAAACAGTTTGGTGATTTCCAACAGTTCTTTCATGTCTGCCCGTAGGCGTTCAATCTCGTCGAGAAGGTTCCAGTATTCCCCAACATAGGGGTCGTAAACGGAACCTTCCGTTGCCCGTATACGCCACTCACCCAAGTCTTTGTAGTAGGTGCGACCGCCAACAGTGATGTCATCAGTCAAAGTTAAAGCCTTCCCAAACTTGTTTATTCAAAGCAATACCAATAATTATGTTTCGTAGGCGTTCAATCTCATCGGCTGCTTCACGCATCACATTGTCGTAAATGTTTGCCCAGGGGGATTCTTCCTTCATCGCCAAATCCCGTAGTCGGGTCACAATGTCATCACTCACCACGCATCTCCTTCCAGTTGTCTAACGCTTCATCAAAACCGTGTTGACCGCCAGTAGCGGCAAGAGCATCACCCAATGTGCGTAGGCGTTCAATCTCGTCAGCCGCTTCCCAGCAAGTAACAGGTATAACCCTTCCGCCTATGTCTCCACGAAGCGACGCTATATCTCGCAGTCTTGCCACAATTCCATCTTTATCCATTGTATTTCCTTGTGTTTCTAGCGTTTCTAGCGTAAACGGTTGCGTAGGCAATAGCCATTAAAATAAACCCATACTGTTCTGTGCTTACGGCGTAAACAATCCACAGCATTTCGTTTGCCAGATTTATCAACCATCCCCACCACACTCGGTTTCCAGCTATCAATAGCCCTGTTATTCCGAGTGAGCCGAGAACCCACGACCACACACTCATTAAATCTCCGAATGCTGCCCAATGAAATCCATCAATCGCTCTGCAGTTGTGTTTCCAACTATTGCTGGGTCATTGCGTAGCCATCTAACAAACTCGTACCATCTAGCCTGCTGTGCCGGATTATCAAAAACAATAGTGAACTGTACAACGGCCTGCTGGGCAGCGCCTGTTGCCATTGTTGAACCACGAACAGCGATGTCGTTTTGGTCAGAGGACGGTGGGGCTACGATTCTCTTTTCCCCTTCGTCGTCTTTAGCGACAACAAACTGCTGTTGTGGAAGTTCGGGTACATCGTTAAAGCCCTGTATTTCTGTGTCGCGCGGAATTAGAACTGGCGGTACATACGAGCCGCTAACCGAAAGGTCACTGCTATTTCTGAGAGATTCCTGTTCGTATTCCGCAATCTCAAACTCATCCCAGCCAAGACCCTCTAGGAGTTCAGGATAGTCGTCGCTGACGGCGCTAATTAGTTCGTAAAGGACTTCCGGCTCAGAATAGCCAAGTTCCACTGTTCTGTTATCTGCAAGCGCAAATGCAACAGCACGTGAGTCATCGCCGTCAAGATAAACAACAGCAATTTTGTCCCAACCAAGCATCTTGGCTGCTTCGAGCTGGTGGTTACCGGCTATGACAGTAGCGGTTCCATCATCATTCTGTTTTGCGACTATGGGTTTTACCTGTCCAAACTCGGCGTAAGAAGCTGCTATCGCATCTACGTCACCAATTCTTGGATTACGTTCAAGCGGAAGAAGGGTATCTATATCGACAGCCATTGCTGCTAATGATGGATGTATTCCATTGCTCATACCTGATGCCTCACGTTTGCGTTCAGGGTTCTCATGGCGTCGATTGATGTTCTCAGCGAAAGTAGTTTTTCCCTCTTGGATTTCACAAGCGCTTCTGAAATTTTGTAATCAAAAGAAGCCTCATCCATCTTGTAGTCAGCCCACGCTTCACGCTCTTTGATTGAACCCTTTGCAGACAAATATTCCTTTGCCCAGTTGGATTTGTACAATGCTTCTTTTTTGGCATTCTCTGTAGCCAAGACCTCAAATGCTTCTGTCTCTTCTTCCAGCATTTCAATCAAGCGAAGTAGTTCGTTCTCAATTTCCACCTGACTGATGGGTTTGTTTCTATTCTGCAAGTGAACCTCTTTTATTATCCATTGGAGACCAATCTATCTTCTCTAGTGAAGAAAGCTGTGTTGCCGACCAATCATATTTGTTTAAGCCGAGATAAGCAAGGCCCATCTGTTCAAGAATCCAGGCATCGCACTCATCGTCTGCTCCACCACCGGAAAAAACAAGACCCGTCTTCGATGATATTGCCGATATAACTTCTGTTTTCCCGGCATTACCTTTTCCGGTAGCAAACTTTGCTCTAGATGTCGGGGGAACATCAATGTAGGAAATGCCGTTATCCCATAGCGTCATTCGCACACATCCGCCGAGTTCACCAATGCTATGGGCCTGTGAATTTCGAGAAGCAAAAGAATAACTTTCTATAATTGCGCATTCTACCTGTTCGTCAAGACATATCTGCAAAATTGTCTTGGTAAGCACGGATAACCGCTCCGGCCCTTTAGTTTTGGTGGAAATAATCGATGTTTTACCATCAATAGACACGCCAGTTGACGTGAGAGAGAGGTCTATTCCTATTAGCTTCATGTCTGGCACGGAAAGACACTACTACACGAAAATCGGGCAGGATTTCTCCTACCCGATGTTCGCCTATAACGGTCACAAATTCATGTGCTACAAACATTGTACAACAATAACAAACAGCACGAATACAGCAAACAACCGCTAGTCCTGCAGAGACCAGCGGTTGTAGAGAAACTTAGAAAATGAATCTCCGATTTGCCGTGGTTAGGCCACTAGACATTGACCACCGTCCTTTCCTTTCCGACAGCAGGTTTGTAGGTACCTGGCATACAGAATACACGCATCGCTATTAAACAGACAATAAATAATTCTCTCAAAAATTTATTCTTTCAAAAACAGTCTGTGTTATCATTTGAGCGAAGGTTTCAACACACAGGAGCTTAAATGTCTGGAATTATCCCTCCCTCAATCGTCACCTACTCATACGAAGTAGACCGCCAGTTTGACAACTATGTAAATGTCAGCTTTCCTTTCCGCGTAAAGATTGAAAATGTTTGGTTTACCGGCGACCGTCTTCTTATTTCTGAGACAAATGATGGCTGGGTGGACGCTGCTCGTGGTTTGAAACTGGCAGCAATTAAGTCTGCTAACCCACGCAACCCAGACGCTGCATGGAACGCTCCTTCGGACTGGGCAAACTTCTTCGGTGTTGAGCCTGGTGATTCTGGAGATATCTGGAATGCAGACGAGGACCTAAAGCCAACCATGTGGATGGGCAACCCAGATGACCGCCCAGCGGGGACGACAATTCAGTGGGCTGGAACTCCCTGGTGGGGCAACGGTTTCCGCAGTTCTGCAGCATCTGCTCCAGCAAAAGACTCACCGACTAACCCAAACTGGTACAACAACAATAGCGATGGCCCAAATAACCGTGGCTACAAGACAGACCTATCGGTCATGAACCCCGATGAAATTTTGTCAATGTTTGTGTACGACTACACGGGTAACTGGGATTGGTATGCGGATGGCGATAAGTATGCAGTCGTTAACATCCACATCGCATACACCGGTGTTCCTAGCGTTGCTGACGGCGCAGCAGCAAATCGTCTCTGGGGTCCTTGGCTTTAATTGTTAGTCTTGCCGAATGGCAAAACTACCATCAACATACGCCCTAGATACTGGCAATAAACTCAGTAACGGATTATTTGACGTCCGCTGGTTATCCACTCCAGGTGTTGTTCCGGAAAAACGCTGGTTTACATCCGGCGAAGAGTTGCCGGCAGGCAAATCATCACCCCAGGAATGGGGTTCCGGAAGTGTCGACTCCGATGGTCGCCTAGTAGTTGACTACTACAGGGAAGAAGTTTACGGACCTCGCGAGGATGCACCACAACTCTGGTTTGTTCTAGCTGACGGTCGAAATAAAATTCCAGAACAAATGGCTTTATTTGGTTTTTGGGATAACTCATATCCGATGGGAACCATTGTTTCCGAACAAGAAGCACTTTCTTCACTAGGTCCTGAACACTTAAAAAAATGGGCCGGAATGGTTTCATGGTTAGTAGGTGACCCAATTCTTCAGCAAGTAATAACGGCACCAGAATACAGAAGAAAAAGAGTTGCAGTACTCATGTTTGGTGTATGCGATGTTGTGAATGCCTGCTATGGGCTTAGTCCTGGCAAAGTTTTACATGGAGGCGCAATTACTTCCGAAGACGGAGAAAAATTAAGGGATATTTATCCCCAGTCCTCGCGAATAGACAGCAGGGTTGGAGAATTTAAGAGAATGGATTAGATGCCGACCAAGTCAGATTTAAGCCCATTCCAGAAAGAATACCGACATCGTCTTGGAGTAAATCGTTTGATGCTTCCGCGTATAACATCATCACAGACTTATTTGTCATCTTTAACGGAGACGCGCTTGGCGTAAACGCTGCAATATATCTAGCAGCACCCTTCATAATGTGGAAATTTGTAATTCTTCCACCAAATGACGAACCATTAGAAGGAATTCCCTCTACACCAATCATGAAATTATCTGGTGATGTAGTGAAATCATGTGTGTAGTTTTCAATCGTTGCGGCTAATTGCCCACCAATAAAGAATCTCAACTTATTATTGATGCTTCGTGTTATTGCAAAGTGAAGCCATGTGTTCTTATAGTTGTAGATGCTAGTGAGAAAGTTTGCACCATTGTCCCAGAAGTAAGCACTGCCGCCTTCAATAGATAGACCGAGTGTTGTAGAACCGTATGTTCCTCTAGCAAATACACGAGGCCATGAATTATTATCAGTCTGGTACTGCCACCACTCAATGGTAAATGGACCCGTTCCAAAGTCAAGCGCTGCGTTGGGGCTAAACGCAGCATACGAATTAGCATTTCCTGCTAATACAAAACTTCCACAAGTTGATGGTCCGGTTGTCTCTACAAAATCTTCAGCTGGGTCGCTGCTTCCACCGCCACCGCCAGACGTTGGTGCTGAAATTCTGATGTTTGCTAAACCCTTATCGGCAGAGCCACAATTAAGACTGAACCTAGATTGGTCTTGAATTGAAATTCTCATTAGAAACTCGTCTGGAGTATTGCCACCTGAGAGCCGTTTGAGTCCGTAACTGCATAAAATCCGGAACTTCTAGAAGTGTTCTCGAACGACGCTATTGCTCCAGGAACAAGTTTTATACCGTATGAGCTTGTTGTTACGGAAGAATCACCAATGTAAACATTCGCAGAACCATCAACATTCTGAACGGTAAAGCTCACGTAGTACTGAACCGGGTCCTGCCTGTTTACGGGGATTGCCGTAGCCGAGCCATCCGAGAGGGAGATTGTTTCGTGCCTTACGTTCATTGACGTCTCCAAAAACTAAAAGTTGGAGTACATATTATCATTCGTCGTAAGAATGCTTAGCCAATCCAAGCTCAAATGCAAGCGCTGGCTCGTTCCCTATCCTGGAATGGCATAAACGACAAACGCACATTAGGTTGCTTTCGTCAAGTATTGAGCCACCCTGTGACCGCCTGACCAGTTCATGAACATCTACGGATGGCCTTCTCTGATAGGTAACCAGTCCATCGTGCGCAGCAAATACTGGGCACGCTTCGCACCACGGCCTTTCCGAAAGAAGCCTCTCAACTAGGGGTCGCCTAAGTTTGTATTTTTCTTCGGTCTTCTTAGAGCGATGATTTATCTTCTTGGATGAGCTTTTTAGTGGGGTTCTTTTCAGCGGTTTATCCGACCGCTTAAGTGGTTTCCGCTTCACTCTGCAGGGAACAGGCTTGATTCGTTAATTGAATCAAATAGCCATTCATTGTCAAGAACGGCCCATAGTGCTCTGTCGATTGCAGTCTCCTCAAGGTCAAACTCGCGCAACATCGCACGGTGCTTGATAATTGCCCTCTTGAGGGTCTCCATTTCCTGCCAACCGTTTGACTCTGGAGCCTCGCCGGTATCAATCATTGCCGATACATCGTCGAGCCGCTTATTGACATGAAAACGGAAACGCAGAATCTTCTTCTTCCTTGCCTCGTAGGCTCGAGATGCCTCTTGGGCAAGAATCTTTCCATCCCTGCCCATCGACTGGAATCTTTCGATATCGGCCTGGTTGTCGGCGTCAATATCAGAGATTTGGTCATCAAGGTTATCTATGAGGGCGATGAGATGGTCTCTCCACCTATCCCAGTTTTCTCTTTGAGTTAGAAGGTCGCGCTGGATTGGAGAAAGTTTGTTCTTTACTTCCTCGGCAACCATCTGAGCAAAAGTCTGTTCGTCAATCACTTTCCACCACCAAACATTGGACAAATATTCTGATAACTACACCAGTTGCAGAGAACTGATTTCCTAGCTTCAAATTCGCCAGTCTTACAGCATTCGTCTACTTGGCGCTTTGTCTCAACAACGTGTTCAATCATGTTTTTGGTGTCTTTCGGAGACACCGTTCTCTTAAGTCTTACCCCATCTTTGAGATAGAGGAGTTCGATTTCCTTAGCAACTCCAACGTCCATTTTTTCCAGCATGTACGCATAAAGGTAAAGCTGAAAGAACTTATCTTCCTGATAATTCGGTCTAGGAGTTTTGCCTGTCTTGTAGTCACTAACAATCAATGACTCCCCATCGTTGAGCGTTGAGTATCTGTCGATAAAGCCTTTAATCGTGACTCCCTCGATTTGACCGGCAACCTCAAATTCAAGACCGTCTGGCTCAATCTCCTGGGGATTCTCGAGGTTCCATAGATTCTCAATGCAGAACCACGAACGCCACCTGAACATGCGAACCTCTTCGGAGTTCTTTACTGTCGAGGTTGCCTGGTCTACCCAAATCTCTTCCCACACACGACGAGCAAGTTCTCTTGCATTGTCAATTGTTCTGTCTTCAGGTGGAAGTTTGTAAAGCTCCTCTAGAACATCGTGAACAAAATTACCCATAACAGCGGCTTCGCCGGATACATCTGGAATCAGGTCAATCTTGTTGTATCTGAACTTCAATGGGCATTGATGAAATGTTCCTATTGACGATGCAGATAGGTGTGGAGGCGGTGTCAGTTCACTCTGAGACAAGTGTTCCACCAAAGTTAATTCGGACAATTTCCGCAATCAGGTCATCAAGGTCCTTGTGCGTTGCGTTCGACTTGGTTGGCTTGGGACGACCATTTGCATGATTATCCCAAAACTGATTCAGTTCATTCTTTTGCTCGGCTGTAAGGGCTTTGGCAAGTCCGGCAAACTGCTCCCACTTGTCAAGTCGCTCCTGCTCTTCGGGAGAGATGCTCATTGATTCCTCAACGTCCATTGCCTCTTCACTGCGCGCAAGATACAGGCCGACACCAAGTGTTTGAGCGGCTTTCTTAAGAGCATCGGAAACGGCGCCCTTCATCTCGTCACCGAGGTCAACGATGTCACCAGTCTTGGTGCGCTTGATTTTCTGACCGCCGAAGCCATCACGAACAATGATGCTTTCAGGGCGTGTTCCGTCTGGATGCCACATGAGACGAACGTGGGCAACGATGAAGTCAGTGTCGATGGAATCTCGCTGGCAGGAGATGATGTTGAACGACCATGAGTCAATTCCGAGAACCTTGTTCAGGCGAGTAATCACTTCGCTTACTGGAATGTAGGTAAGTGATGCTCCACCCTTCTTGAGGATTTTCTCCATTTCCCGAGGGAAAGGTTCCGCAAGTTGCTGGATGATATTCGTGCTCATTCTGTGTCGCCCTTTCTGACGATTATGCTTGTTTTGAGTTCGCCTGTTTCGCAGTACATGTCGGGATTGATTCCGATGTTGTTCAGTTCTTTAATTCTCCAGTAGGAGGGAGCGCAATAGTTCATTAGCTCCAGGGCGATGTCCTCTGGAGACTTTATTACCTCTCCAGTATCCATGTCAACAGACATCTGTGAAAGTCTGTCAACGACTGCCTTAGCCAGGTCTTTGTGTTGCCAAGCCTTGCGCTCATAGGAAGACTTCTTCTCGATGATGGCATTTCCTGGAAGAGGAACGGCTGATTCTCTATCCATCAGGTCGCCAAACATTTTGGCAATCGAGTCATAAACGATTGACATATCTCGCTTCGCCATGTTCAGTTGAAGAAGCATATTTCCGGCCTCTTCGAGTGATGCGCCATTGTCAATTTCTTGGGCAACGATTGACTCCACTTGAGCCATCAGTAGCCTAAGTTCGGCAATTTTTTCTAAAGCCATAGTACCGTCCTATTTAGTAACTGGTCTCCCAGTGCTAAATGACGATAGCAATCCTTCTACGCTGTTGCAACCCCAAACCGGCCAAATGTGTAAAGGCCCCAACTGCGGAGTCAACTTGGTCGTCGTGGTCGCAGGCTTCAGGAAAAGAAGACAACTCGTCTAGCCACTGGGTTAGCCACGGACCCCTGACGACCCTTACGTTTCCGTTGGCTACGGCTGCAGCAAACGGCCTTGCCCTAGTCACCTTGTCGCCGGTAGCCCTGACCCCGGTAAAGTTATAGCCGGGAAGCACATATCTGGCGTATTGGTCAACTAGGGCTTTTCCGCTGGAGCCAGGCTCCATTTCCATCAAAATCGGGGTATCGAGGCCGTCCTCATACGCTGTTTGTGCAATCAGCTGTTCGACTTTTTCGCCCCTGAGACGCACTCTTCTCACGTCCATTATGTAGGCAATTCCTTGGTCAAACATCATGAGAGTGCCAACCGTATAGTCGGGGTCGGGGTTGTTTGCGCTCGGTTCCGTTGCCGCGAGGTCCCAGAAACGAACAACGCTTGCCGTGTTTGAGATTGTTGGAACTTCTGATTGGTCAATAATTATCACGGATTCCCGTTCAAACAGGCTTCCCAGGGTAGTGCTCCACCAGTCGCCTTCCTCAAGTCGTCTGCGTTCAATCGGGTCAAGAGCCTGAAGGGCTTGACGGTATGAGTCGGCATCGATACCGGGGTTGTCGGTCAATTTTGACGGAACGAATATCCTGCCCTCAGAAAGACCTTCAACAATAAACCTCTGCCTAACCCAGTTTGGGGCAGGGTTAGAGGCAGCCCTCATTCGGAGGGGAACCTCGGATAGTGGTCCAGAGTTGGGTCGGCGTAGACGGGAGAACATGTACCGATAATCAGATTCCCTAATTTCGGTGACTTCGTCCATGCCGATGAACTGGAATTCTGAACCTTTGTAACGGAGGTAGTCGGACTGGTTATTTAGATAACCAAAGGAAATTCTTGCCCCAGATGGGAAAGTGGCCACGAAACTGTTGTTATTCCAGTGGACATCATCATAGTTTGACATCCATGATTTAAAGCGGTCCATGAGTGCTCCGGGGAGCGACAAGTCAGCAAATGTGCGACGGAAAAGGATTGCTGAATAGTTTGGAACGTCGACAAACTGAAGGGCAGACATAAGGAGGGCTGATGATTTTCCACCACCGGCAGCTCCTCCAAAAAGCGCCTCAATAGCGTTTGTTCTTAGGAAAACCTTCTGCGGAAGAGACGGCTCTTCTGGGCAGTATGAGGGAACCCTGGGCTGCAGGTACTCAAGCACCTGCTCCCAGTTTGTCTGCTCTT
>Ga0075471_10002136_pt1 | contig 13084 bp, 8 predicted proteins | sample DEB19_08_DNA_2_FD_74787 | JGI IMG/M metagenome (GOLD analysis project Ga0075471, IMG submission 74787) | Aqueous microbial communities from the Delaware River and Bay under freshwater to marine salinity gradient to study organic matter... | ecosystem: Environmental > Aquatic > Marine > Coastal ... | reverse complement strand
GCCTTCCGTGATGATGAACGCGATGCCACGCGTGATGCCCATGACGCCCAGCGTCGCGATGAACGGCGGCAGCTTGATGGTGACGATCAGCAGCGACGTGACCAGGCCGGACACCACGCCGACCGAGAGCCCAAGCATCATGCTGGGCAGCAGCGACCATTGCTGTTCAACAAAGTGATAGCCGGTGACGACGCCGGCGAGGGCGATCACGGCGCCTGGCGCCAGGTCAATGCCGCCGGAAATGATGACCACCGCGGCGCCGACCGCGGCAATGCCGTAAATCGACGAGTATTTCAGGATCAGCAGTGCGTTCTCGGCGTTCAGGAACGGATGCGGGCGGCCGGCTTCGTCTGGCCACAGGTACCAGGCGAAAAAGAGCACCTCGGCGACCAGGATCGCCACGGTGCTCAATTCACGAAATGCGCGCAGCCTGATCACGCGTGCACCGTGGTGGAGGTGGATGCATGGTCGTGCGTTGCGAGGTGCATCACCTGTTCTTCCGTCGCCGTTGCGCCGTGCAGTTCACCTTGCAGGCGCCCCTGCTTCATGACCAGGATGCGGTCGGCCAGGGCCAGCACTTCTGGAAGGTCGCTTGACGCCATCAGAACAGACAGACCGTCCGCGGCCTGACGGCGGATGGCTTCATGGATCTCGAACTTCGCGCCGACATCGACGCCCTTGGTCGGTTCGTCCAGCAGCAGCACCGCCGGACGGGTCGCCATCCATTTCGCGACGACGACCTTTTGTTGATTGCCGCCGCTCAATGTATCTGGCGTCACGTCGATGCCCGCCGCCTTGATGCGCCACTCGGTCAGCATACCGGCCGACTCACGCCGTTCGCGTGCGCCATTCACCAGCATCTCGCCGGCTAGGTTGGCTTTCGGGATCAAGAGGTTGTTGCGCAGGTCGAAGTTGAACCAGAGCGCCTGTCGATGCCGCTCTTCGGGCACCAGGACCACGCCCGCGGCAGCCGCGTCGCGCGGTGACTGAAAGCGCACCGGCGCTCCGTTCAGGCGTATCGTGCCTGCCGACGGCTGGTGGAGGCCGATCAGCGTCTCGAGCAACTCCGAGCGCCCCGACCCCACGAGTCCAAACAAGCCGACGATTTCTCCGCGGCGGATCTCGAACGAGACATTCTCGAAGGACGGCCGCCGCGTCAGCCCGGCCGCCTGGATCGACGTGCTTGCCGAGTTGTCCGCCACGGCTGCTGTTGTTGCCCGAGCGGGAATATCGCGCCCAACCATTGCCCTCACGATGTCGGCAGGCGTCACGTCCGCGGTGGTGTGTGTGCCGGCGTAGGCGCCGTCCCGCAGCACCGTGATCCGCTGGCAGAGTCGAAACACTTCGGGTAGTCGGTGCGACACATACAGGACCGTCGTTCCACCTCGTTGCAGTTCGCGGAGCACCTCGAAGAGGTGGTCCGCTTCCGCATCCGTCAACGACGTGGTCGGTTCATCGAGCACCAGGATCTTGCAGTCGAAGGTGAGTGCGCGGGCCACCTGAAGGAGTTGGCGGTGAGCGGCAGACAGGGTTTCGGCGAGTGCGGCCGGATCGATCGAAAGATGCAGCCTCGCGAGCACGGCCCTGGTCCGTTCGTGCATGGCCGCTTCGTCGAGCACTCCGTTGCGGCAGATCTCGCGGCCGCAGAACACATTGGCGGCGACGCTGAGATTCGGCAAGCACAACATCTCCTGGTACACCATGCCGACGCCGTGCTCGATGGCTTCCCGTGGGCTCTTCGGCGCAAGTGAGCGGCCCTGCCAGTGCATCTCGCCGGCGTCAGGTTGGACCAGCCCCGCGAGGATCTTCAGCAGCGTCGACTTCCCAGCGCCGTTTTCGCCGACCAGCGCGTGCGCTTCACCTTCCGCGACGTCGAAGCTCACGCCGCGGAGGGCGTTAATGGCGCCAAAGGTTTTCTGAATGCGGTCGAACTGCAAACTCACGCGGACAAATGGTAGCTTAGCGAGGCATGAACGTTCGCGTTTGTTTCATACTTGCACTGCTGGCCACGGGTTGTAACTCGCAGCCGACGGCTCCAGCGCCACCGCTCACTCCACAGGATCCGCCGCATTCAGGGAGCACTGTGAAACGAGAGTCTTTCGGAACCGTTGCCGGCACACCCATCGAGCAGTTCACGCTGACCAATCGCAACGGCGTCGAGCTGAAGGCCATTACCTACGGCGGCATCATCACGTCGCTGAAGACGCCTGACCGCGCCGGGACGCTCGGCGACATCGTGCTCGGGTTTGATTCGATCGACGGCTACCTCGGCGATCACCCGTTTTTCGGCGCCATCATCGGCCGCTACGGCAATCGCATCGCCAAGGGGCGATTCGCGATCGATGGCACGACCTACAAGCTTGCGACCAACAACGGACCGAACCACCTTCACGGCGGGATCAAGGGGTTCGATAAGGTGATCTGGAAGGGTGAGCCGCTGCCGGCGATGCCGGGACAAAGCGGCGTGGCGTTCAGCCATGCCAGTCCGGATGGCGACGAGGGGTATCCGGGGACGTTGACCGTGACGGTTACCTACACGCTCAATAACAACAACGAGCTGATCGTCGACTATCTCGCGCGCACTGACAAGGCGACGCACGTCAATCTGACGCAGCACTCGTACTTCAACCTCGCGGGCGACGGCGACATCCTCGGTCACGAACTGACGATCGATGCCGATCGATACACGCCGGTGGATGCCACACTGATTCCAACCGGCGAGATTGCGCCGGTCGAGGGGACGCCGTTCGACTTCCGGACATCAACCGCGATCGGCGCGCGGATCAACGACCCGCATCCACAGATCAAGAACGGCTCAGGCTACGACCACAACTGGGTGCTGAACCCCACCAAGACCGATTTGTGGCGCGCCGCCCGCGTCGTCGAGCCGAAGTCAGGCCGCACACTCGAAGTGGCAACGAGTGAGCCCGGCATGCAGTTCTACGCAGGCAACTTCCTGGACGGCAAGCTAATCGGCAAAGGAGGGAAGTCGTACGCGCAGCGCAGCGGCTTCTGTCTGGAGACGCAGCACTATCCCGACACGCCGAACCAGAAGGACTTCCCGACGACGCTGCTGCAGCCCGGCGCGGAGTACAAGACGCGTACAGTGTTCGTCTTCGGTGTGCAGAAATAGCCGACTCGAGACGCGGAACAATCCGGCTAAAGCCGGATGCTGCGAAACAGGGCGCGATTAAACGATCCGGCTGAAGCCGGGTGCCGCAGGAAGGTGCCAGATAGGGCGTAAGTCGTCCCCGCAGCGCACGCCATCCCCTGCAGGGCACGTCATCCCTGCAGGGCACCTCATCCCTGCGGCGTCCGCCTTTAGGCGGACTGTTCCCCGGAAGCTGGTTCAATCCCTGCTTGATGCCCTGCATGGCATTCAAGCACCCCAAGCCGCTTAGCAATTTCGACTACATCGGTTTTCATCACTACTTACTCACTTGGTGCTGCAGCGAGCGTAAGCAGGTGTTTACGCAACGAGATTGCGTCGATTTGGTGCTGCAGCAAATTATGCGCGCCACACGCGAGACGGATTTCGAGGTTGTTGCGTACTGCTTCATGCCTGACCATGTGCATCTACTTGCGAAAGGAGCGTCGCAGGTTGCCGACGGAAAGAGGTTCTTCCGTCTGGCAAAGCAGTACTCGGGCTACTACTTCTCGCAGACCTATGAAGAGAAGCTGTGGCAGCGCTACGGACGTGACGAAGTACTTTGGGAGGACCACGGCCCCTGGGCGGCGGCGCAGTACATCATTGAGAACCCTGTTCGGGCAGGCATCGTAACAAAACCGGAGGATTACCCGTTCACCGGGTCTCCAACCTTGACGATGCAAGAGTTGATAGCCTGGGTTAACAACCGATACCGATGAACAATCCGGCTGAAGCCGGATGCCTCGGGATTGGGCACGTCGTCCCCAGAGCACGTCATCCCTGCAGGGCACGTCCTCCCTGCGGCGTCCGCCTTTAGGCGGACTGTTCCATTCAGCACAGTTGAACAATCCGGCTAAAGCCGGATGCTGCGAAACAGGGCGCGATTGAACAATCCGGCTCAAGCCGATGCCACGGATCAGGCCAAAGCTCAGCAGATCGGCTGCTGAGCGCGATGCAGCTGCTCGAGGACTGCGTAGTCGCGCCGTAGCCGCGCATACGTCGCCACCAATTTCGGATTCGGTGACACCCGGTGGTCCGAATTCGGCTCGGTGAAGCCACTCACCGCCGTCTTCCACGACACCGGTTCACCAGCAGCCAGCCGGTCGGCGTGATATGCGCGCAGAGCGGCGCCGAGCGCGGCGGAATTCTGTACGTCGAGGCGATACACCTCGACGCCGAAGACGTTGGCCATCACCTGCAGGATTGATCGATTCACAGCGGCGCCACCCGTGGCGATGATGCGCTCGATTGGCGCCGGGCTCATGCTGGTGGCGTGGTTGGCCAGCGACATCATCTGCCCTTCAATCAAGCCGCGCACGTTCGCGGCGGCATCGTGCCGGTCGAACCTGAATCGTCGCGGTCCGGAGTGCGCGATCGGCGGCGTGATCTCCGTCTCGAGCCACGGCAGCATGATCCGGCCTCCATTGCCGGGCTGCTCTTCGAGCATCCTCGCCACATCGTCCCACTCGCACTGGTAGTCAGCACGAACCGCCTCGCGGGCGAGTGACCCGTTTCTGAAGCACACCAGGTTCATGAAGTCGCCGGTGGGTGAGCGAAAGACATGCGATGCGCTGCTCGACCGGTTGTCGGAACAGTTGAACGCCGTGTCGCTGGTGCCCAGCGACATGGCCAGCACGCCACCGCGAATGATGCCGGTGCCGACGAGGCTTGACGGGTTATCGCCGGTCCAGGGGACGATCGCGGCTGCCGGCAGCGAATAGCGTCGTTGCCAGTAGGCCGACAACGTGCCGCCGACTTCCCACGACGGGCGAATTGGCGAGAGACGCTGTTCGAGTCCTTCGGCCGTGGCGGCGAGCGCTTCTCTCGACCAGCGATTGTGTTGAAGATCCATCAGGTTCATGCCTGATCCGTCACCCGGTTCGATCGGCATGTCTCGGCCGGCCAGCAGTGAGGCCAGGTAGGAGCTGATCAGATGCACACGCACGGTCGCGGCGTACGCCGTGGGTTCGCGGCGGGCGAAGCGGCGGATCTGGGGTCCGGTGAATCGTTCGCACGCTGGGGAGCCGGTGAGCGCGGCTGTCGCCGCCGGGCCGCCAAGGAGGTCGTCGATCGCGCGACATTCGTCGCCTGTGGAGGCGTCCATCCACACCGGTGATTGGGCGCGCGAATGGGTTTGCCCGAGCTGCGCCGCCAGCGGCGCGGACGCGTCGAGTGTCTGCCATCTGCGCGCCGCTTCGTGATTGAGGTAAACGCTGCCGTGCTGCTGAGCGGACCCGGCAATCGCTCGCAGGCTGTCGAGGTCGAGTTCGGCCGCCTGCGCGATCTTCGACATCATGCGATCGAGCGCATCCGCCCACATCAGCGGCGATGCGAACACTTCGCTAGGATCAGCGCCGTGGATCACGCCGCCGGTCGTGCCGTATTCGGGAAAGTCGCGATCGAAGTTCAGAGACGAGTTGAAGACGACCCGGCGGATGTCGCCTTCAACCTCGATGATGATTGCGGTCAGGCCCTGCGTCGAACAGTCGAGACCAAGGTAGAGCGGCACATCAACACTCTATTTGACGCGCCATTCCTGCAGGCCGGCGGAAAACTTGTCCTGCATCGCCAGTTCGATTCGCAGTGCCGACGTGGTGATCGACTTGAAGCTCAACGTATTCCAGGCGTTGCGCGCAACGCCAAACGTGCCGGTTGTTTCGACCGGCAGCCACTGATCGCCGGACTTGTAGAGCAGCTTCCACGAGGCCGGCACGCGCACGCCACCGCGGCCGGTATCGTCGAACCAATACACCTCGGTTGATGACACTGTCGAGGGCTTCTCGAAGGTGAGCTCGACCCATTCCATCTTGCTGCCCTGGACCGGCCACCAGTCGAAATAGGCGATCGAGTCTGCAGAGTTGGCCGGTTCCTCACCATCGATGATGTTGCGCGCGTTCTTGCCGCGGCCACTTGGAATTGGCGACGCCGCGATGCTGGCAGTGGTGACGACGGTGGGGAACGGCGTGGGTTTCGCGGCGGCGTCGGTGCGCGCGAGCCACACGGCCATTTGCCCGCGTCCGCGATTGGCCCACACTGCGTAGGGAATCGCGGTGAACGGTTGTTCGGACTTTGTGACCGATCCTTTCGCGTCGAATGCCAGGCCGGTGGCGCGGCCGGTGATCACCTGGACGCCGTTGAGCAGTTCCCTGCGGAACTCGCTGCTGAGCGCATTGCCGTCCGGCAGCACGATGTTGCGCACCTTGCCGTGTGGATTGTCGGCCCACTCGGCTGCGTACACGATCGGGCCGCGTTGCAGCGCGACGCGATTGGCGTTGGCCATCACCTTGTCGTTCGAGACGACACGGCGCACCGGCATCGGCAAGTCGAGCGACAACTGATCGCCCGGTGCCCAGGTGCGATCGACCGTGGCGTATCCATTGGTCACGTTCACCGGAACCGCGGCGCCATTGACACGCAGCGTGGCCCCGGCGCCGGCGGGATCGATGAAGCGATAAAGCTCGCTGGGCACCGGTTCGTTGCGAGCCCAGCCTGGGATGCGCACGTTGATCGCGAAGCGGCGCGCGCGTTGCGGCTTGACGGTCATCTGCACGGCGCCGTCCCACGGATAACGCGTGTCTTGAGCGATCGTGATCGCGCCGCCCGGCAGGTCGATGTTGGCGGTGCCCTTGGCAAACAGGTTCACGAAGACGGAGTCGCCGCGGGTGGCATAGAGATAGCCCGGGACCGACGGCATGAAGCGCGTGATGTTGCCGGGGCAGCAGGCCACGCCAAACCACTCCTGGCGGGCGTGCTGTCCGTTGGACTCGAGCGGATTGGGATAGAAGAACGTCTTGCCGTCGAGCGACACGCCCGAGAGCAGGCCGTTGAAGAGGGTGCGCTCCATGACGTCGATGTACTTCGCGTCCCCTTCAAGCAGGAACAGCCGATGGTTCCAGAAGTCCATGCCGACCGACGCGCAGGTCTCGTTGTAGGCGGTCATGTTCGGCAGCTCGTACGGCTGCCCAAACGCTTCACCGCTACCGGAGGCGCCGATCCCTCCGGTGAGATACAGCTTGCTGGTGATCAGGTAGTCCCAGATGCGCTTGCCGGCAGCGCGCATCGCCTGATCGCCGGTCACGGCCGCCACGTCCGCCATGCCTGAATACATGTAGACGGCGCGCACCGCGTGGCCGACAGGCTCGCTTTGTTCCACGACCTTAAGATGCGCCTGGTTGTAGTTCAAGCCGCGCGGATTTGCCTGCTCGCCGGCGGGGAAGGGGCCGGGGCCGCGCTCGTCGAGCAGGAACTTCGCGAGGTCCAGGTAGGCCTGCTTGCCGGTGACGCGATAGAGCTTGACCAGCGCCATTTCGGTGATCTGATGCCCTGGCCACGTGGTCCTCTTGCCGGGGCCGAATGTGGCGACCAGCAGGTCGGCGGCCTTCGTCGCGACGTTGAGCAGCGTCGGCTTGCCGGTAGCGAGGTTGTGCGCGACGGCCGCTTCGAAGAGATGGCCGAGGTCGTACAGCTCGTGACTGTCGTCGCGCTCGAACACCCACCGCTCGGGACCGGCCCAACGATGCGGATTCTTCGGGTCGATCGTGCGCGTCGTGTAGATGTAGCCGTCAGGTTCCTGTGCGGCGGCGATCTTGGCGATCAGGTCGTCCACGTACTGATCGAGCTTCGGATCCGGTGTGACGCTCAACGAGTACGACGCCCCTTCGATCACCTTGTAGAGGTCGGTCTCGTCGAACGGATACCCTGGCGGCCGCCGGTCGACATTCGTGTCCCCGCGCAGCACCGCCGCGGCGCGCTCGAACAACTTCACTCGTCCGGTCAGTTCGCACTGTTCGAACGCAGACGGGATGCTTGACGTCCGGTTGATCTCAATGCGCGGCGCCCAGAACTCGTCGTTGAGGTGCACGGCCGTGAATGGCACCGGCTTGATCGGGTAATCCGGCTTCGTAGGCGCACCGCTTTGCGACTGCGCGACGGTAAGGCCGAGTGCTGACAGGATGGCCGTAGCGGCATATGCGCGCTTGAGCATCCGCGAATTCTACATCCCGATAGCCTGATGGCCCGATGGCCTGTTTGCCTGATAGCATTTGCAGCCATGTCCCGCTTCTCATCCGCACAGCTTTCATACGCCGCCAGCCTGAAGGGCTATCTCGATCGTCCCGCCGCGCTCGAATTTCTGAAGACCATGGACATTAAGCACAGCGTCGGCCACTGGTCGGCGGGTGACTTCTGCGATCGCTTCGCGCCCCCGGGCTATCACTCCGACGATCCGGGATTTGGTACCGACTTCGAGTCGCAGTGCCGGCGAACCAAGGCCGCCGGCATCGACGCGATCGAGATACACCAGAGCGTGTTCGAGAAGTCGATGAACGGCGACCTCGACACCGCGGCGATCGAGCGGGCGCAGAACGGCTTCCTCGCCGAACTGGGCATGCGGATGACGGCCTGCAACATCAACACCTGGACGAATCCGAAGTTCCGTCTCGGTGGTCCGTGCAATCCCGACAAGGCGATTCGCAAGGCGGCGCTCGAGGAGGTGCTCAAGGGCGTGGAGATCTGCAAGATCGCGAAGATCCCCGTCCTCAGCGTGTGGCCCGGATCGGATGGCGCCGACTACCACTTCCAGATCGACTACAAGCAGTCACTCGAGTGGTTCACCGAAGCGTTGATTGCGGTCAACACGGAATGCCTCAAGCACGGCATCAAGCTGGCGATCGAGCCGAAGCCGTATGAACCGCGCGAACTCTACATGATCGTGCCGACGGCGGCGTCGGCCATCCTGGTCGCCCAGCAGGTCAACAAAGCCTGCGGCGGCAATAACTGCGGCCTGACCATCGACTACGGTCACCAGAAAATGGAGGCGACGACCGCGTCCACCTCGTGCGATCTGGCCGAGTATGCCGGTGTGCCGGTCCACAAGTTCGACATCAACGACGCGCGGCAGGGTCGTAACGACCAGGACCTGATGTTCGGCACGTTGTCGATTCCCGAGTCGGTGGAGTATCTCTACACGACCTTTGTGCGCAACTATCAGGGCTACTACAGCCAGGATCAGTTCACCTATCGCGAGGACGCCACGCGCGCGATGGAGCGCAGCATGATCAACTTCGCGAACCTGGCGCTGAAAGCGGTTCGCATCTACGCCGACCAGCCGCGCCTCGACAAGGCGCGCGCTGCCGGCACCGGCCCGGACGTGCTCGACGTCGTCGCGCCGATTCTTGTCGGATGAGCCGAGCGGCGCGCAATGACAGACACCAGTAGACGCGATCTGCTGCGGCGGTTTGCGGCAAGGCCGGCGAAAGAGATGAAGTCGGCTGAAGCACCGCAGCCGCGCAAGACGGCCTCAGGCACGTACGCGATCGGGATCGACTTTGGCACCAACTCGGCGCGGGCGATCGTGGTGTCGTGCGCCGACGGGTCGACGATCGGGAGCGGCGTCTCCGGCTATCACAGCGGCGACCACGGCGTGTTCACGCACGGTAGCGATCCGCATCTCGCCCGTCAGAATCCCGCCGACTACATCGGTTCGCTCGGCCATGCGATCACCGAAGCGCTGAGCGCCGCTGAAAAATCGTCGCCGCAGTTCTCACGCGACCTGGTGATCGGTATTGGTACCGACACGACCGGCTCGACACCGCTCCCGATCGACGCGCGTGCCCGGCCGCTGGCGATCGATCCACAGTGGGAGGGGCACCTCGCCGCGCAGGCCTGGCTCTGGAAGGATCACACCGCCGCCGAGGAAGCCGCGGCGATCACCGACATCGCACGGCAACATGCCCCGGAGTATCTGGCGCCGATCGGTGGCACCTACTCCTCCGAGTGGTGGTGGTCGAAGATCTGGAAGTGCCTGAAGGTGTCGCCGGATGTGTTCGACGCGGCCGCCAGTTGGGTTGAGCTCGCCGACTTCGTGCCCGCGGTGCTCGCCGGTGTCGACAATCCGAAAGACATCGTGCGCTGCGTCTGCGCCGCGGGGCACAAGGCGATGTATTCGGAGGAGTGGGGTGGACTGCCGTCGAAGGCGTTTCTTGCCCGGCTCGATCCGAAGCTCGCGGATCTGCGGGATCGCCTCTTCGACCGGGCGTTCGCGCCCGGCATGCCGGCGGGCAATCTCAGCAAGGAGTGGGCGCGCGCGCTCGGGCTTCGCGAAGGCATCGTCATCGCGATGGGCGGATTCGACGCGCACTATGGCGCGGTGGGATCCGGCATCGCCGAAGGCACGCTCGTCAAGATCATCGGCACGTCGACGTGCGATTGCGCGATTGCGCCGGGTTCGGTGGCCGCCATTCCCGGCATCTGCGGCATCGTCAACGGTTCGATCATGCCTGGGTTCCACGGCATCGAAGCCGGCCAGTCGGCGGTTGGCGACATCCTCAACTGGTGGGTTGACGTCGTCTGCAAGGGCGGCGAGACGCTCCACTCGGAGCTGTCGCGGCAAGCCGGCGCGATCAAGCCAGGTGCGTCCGGCCTGCTGGCGCTCGATTGGAACAACGGCAACCGCACCATTCTCGTCGACCCGAAGCTCACGGGGTTGATGGTCGGACAAACGCTGCACACCAGCCGCGCGGAGATCTATCGCGCGCTGATCGAAGCGACGGCCTTTGGCGCCAGGGCGATCATCGACCGCCTGCGCGAACACGGCGTGCGGATTGATCGCGTGGTGTGCTGCGGCGGCATTGCCGAGAAGAACGACGTGTTCATGCAGATCTACGCCGACGTCATCGGGCAACCGATGCTGATCGCCGGCTCATCGCAGGCGCCGGCGCTGGGCGCCGCGATCTCCGCGGCCGTCACCGCCGGTGTGTTCAACTCGTGGCAGGCGGCACAGCAGGCAATGACGTCGGTCAAAGACAAGCGCTTTACGCCGAACCCCGAGGCGCATGCCGTCTACAATCGGCTGTACGCGATCTACCGCGAACTGCATGATGAGTTTGGCGGCGTCCGAAATGCCGACCTTGGTTCGGTGATGAAACAGTTACTGGCCATTCGAGCGGCGACCGTATGACCCTTCAAGAGCGCGCGTGCCGCGCCAACCTTCAACTCGCGGCCACCGGCCTGGTGATCGGCACGTTCGGGAACCTGTCGATCGTCGATCGCGCCGCCGGGGTATTCGCGATCAAGCCGAGTGGTGTGCCGTACGACGAACTGACGCCCGAGAAGATCGTGCTCGTGTCGATCGAGACCGGACGCGCGATTGACTCGGCCTGGCGGCCGTCATCGGACACCCCGACGCACCTCGAGCTCTACCGCGCGTTTGATTGTGGATCGATCGTCCACACACACTCTGAATTCGCGACGATGTTCGCGCAGGCGCGGACGGCGGTTCGGTGCATGGGCACCACGCATGCGGATTATTTTCACGGCGACGTGCCGGTCACGCGCCCAATGACGAGACAGGAAGTCGAGACCAACTACGAAGCGAACACCGGGAAGGTCATCGTCGAGACGTTTGCCATTGGCAGGCTGTCGTCCGCTTCGATTCCGGCGGTGCTCGTCGCCAACCACGCGCCCTTCACCTGGGGACCGGACAGCGCCAAGGCGATCGAAAATGCTGAAGTCCTGGAGTTCGTCGCCCGAATGGAATGGCGCGCACGCGTGATGGTGCCTGATGCGCCGAGGCCGGACCAGTTCCTGATCGACAAGCACTTCCTTCGCAAGCACGGCAAGTCGGCATACTACGGCCAGCCGTAGCGGCGACAGCGGCGGTCGCCAATTCGGCTCGCAGCGCCACGGTGGGCTCGACGCTCGCGGCTCTCGAGGCCGGCCAGTAGCACGCGCAGAATGCGGCGGCAATCAACGGCAGCGGCGTCAGCAGCAGCATCCACGGATCGAAGATCGTGACGTTGTCGAGCTCCAGGTAGGAGCGCAAAACCACACGCCCCACAAGGCCACCCCACAGCCCCAGCACCAGCCACTCGAACACTGGACGGTAACCGTCTTTCAACACCATCAGCCTGATGTCGCCCGCGGTTGCTCCAAGCGAGATCCGCACGCCGATCTCACGGGTGCGGCGCGACACGACATGCGACTGCACACCAAACAGTCCGGCCATCGAGAGCAGGAGCGTGACGGCTCCGAGATAGAGCGCGCCCCGTCCCAGCGATTGAATCAACACGAAGGGCCCGGCCAGGATCATGGGTCCCGCCCCCATCGATCCCACCGTGAGGTCGGCGTCGGCCTGCCGGATCGCTTCACGAAGTGCGGGAATGGCTGCGGTGCCGTCAGCCGTTGATCGCGCTGAGATCGTGAGGTTGTTGAAGAAGTACTGGGCCAGCGGCAGGTAGACCAGCGGCCGGCGATCGCGGTAGATCCACCGCACATCCGTGTCAGCAGCGATGCCAACAACCACAGCATTCGTCACGCCATGCTGCGGGTTGGTGATCACCAGCGTCCTTCCGATCGGATCGGTGGGGCCAAACATCTGTCGTGCGGCCAACTCGCTGATGACCGTCACCCGCTCGGTTGCACTCGTGTCGCTGTCAGTGAATCCACGTCCGCGAACGATGTTGACGCCAAGCGTGCGGAAGATTGATGGCGTGGCGGCGACCGCGGAGATGGGAGTGCGCGACGTTCGCTCCGGCGCTTCTGGAATCGCCGTCGTGACCTGCGGCGCGGGCACGCCAAAGGGCAGTCCGGCAGAGACGGCAATCGTGTCGATCGCTTGATGCCTGCGGCTCTCTTCCGTGACCCGCTCGATGGCGCGCGTGATCCGTGCCTGATCCCATTTGTCGTCGTCAAAACTCATCACCGCGACCGCGAGGCGATCCATCTCGATTCCGGGATCGTGACGCGACTGACTCAGTGTTGACCGTATGAACATGGTAGCGACGATGAAGAAACCGGCGGCGATGGCGACTTGCCAGCGGATCACCATCTGCTGACGGCGGATCTTGGGACGCACGCCGTTTGCGCCGGCGGCCAGCGCACCGCGGATGTCCAAGGCGCGTGCCGTCGTGATGGCCGGCTCGAGGCCGAAGACGGCCA
>Ga0075471_10002135_pt1 | contig 13085 bp, 13 predicted proteins | sample DEB19_08_DNA_2_FD_74787 | JGI IMG/M metagenome (GOLD analysis project Ga0075471, IMG submission 74787) | Aqueous microbial communities from the Delaware River and Bay under freshwater to marine salinity gradient to study organic matter... | ecosystem: Environmental > Aquatic > Marine > Coastal ... | reverse complement strand
ATGGTAGGCGAGATGGATGGAGCCCACGAAGATCACCGCCACATAGGCCCACAGGAAGGACCTGATCAATCTGGGCCAGCCAGCACTCGCCAGCGCGAACAGCAGCGCCGAACCATTGTGCATGCTGGGCATGGCTGAAATGCTCGCTTCCGCGGAGCCCGCCTCGTGCAGGGTCCACAGTCCCGCCTGCACGTCGAGCGCCCAGATCGGCACGATGCGGTCCGCCTCCCGGAGATAGGCCATGAGCGGCGCATAGGGATCGGGTGCGAGGCCGAGATGGCCTGCGCCATAGAAGCACGGGCCGGCGGAGGAGAAGGCCACCGCCAGCAGGCCGCCCCCGATCATCCACAACAGCATGAAGGCGAGGAAGAAGCGCGTGCGCCGGGCGCCGGGCGCCGCCATGAAGGCGTTGTGCAGCCATACGCCGAACATCACCACGAACCACAGGTTATAGAGCACGTTGACCATGAAGGTCACGGGCCAGTGGCCCAGCACCGGCTGCAGCCATTCCCACGGCCTGCGCCCGGCGTGCAGCGCCGCGTCCAGCGCGTCGAAGGTCGGGTCCCACGCGAAGGGCTGGAACACCGGGATGTTGCCCTTCACATTGGAGAAGGCATAGATGAACGCCACGAGACTGGCGAACACCGGAAGCCCCAGTGCCATGCGGCGGCCATCGCGGCAGAAGGCCCAGAGATTGCGGGCGAGTTGCAGGATCGGGTGCTTCGGGCGCTCCGTCATCGCCATCTTCACGAACAGGTAGGCCACCAGCACCATGGCGAGGGTGATGAGCGTCGACACGAGCACGAGCAGAACCGAATTCCCCGCCGGAACGTCCATGCGCGGATAAATGAAGCCGAGCACGGCCTGCGCCGCCACGAAGGCGATGGCAATTCCAAGCAGAGGCGCCTGCGCCCGCGCACTCAGCCACAGCAATGTCCAGAATCCCGGCCGCATGCTCACCCCCACATCGGGGAATACTGCTACCAAAGGTTTATCTCAATCTTTCGATGCTGGCGCGCAAAGGTTTGCGCCGCCCCATACGAAATGACGAGGTTCTGGCCCTTGCCAGATGCAGGCGCGGATGGAGATAACCGCTGCAGATTTTGTTGCGAAAGGCCACGCCATGAGCCGCTACCACGAGACCTATGCCGCCTGGAAAAATGACCCCGCCGGCTTCTGGGCCGAGGCCGCCAGGGGCGTCGACTGGGTGACGCCATGGAGCGACGTCTATGCCCGGGTTGGCGGGCTCGACCGCTGGTTCGTGGGGGCCGAATGCAACACCTGCTGGAACGCGGTCGACCGCCACGTGAAGGCAGGCCATGGCGAGCGTCTGGCCGTCATCTATGACAGCCCGATCACCGGCACCAAGGCCAGCTACACCTACAGCCAGCTCCGCGACGAGGTGGCCACGCTGGCGGCGGCGCTGGAAGACGTCGGCGTGAGGAAGGGCGACCGCGTCATCCTCTACATGCCGATGATCCCGCAGGCGCTGTTCGCCATGCTGGCCTGCGCCAGGCTGGGCGCCATCCACTCGGTGGTGTTCGGCGGCTTCGCGCCGCCGGAACTGGCCACCCGCATCAACGACGCCAAGCCCAGGGCGATCATGACCGCCTCCTGCGGCATCGAGCCGGGGCGCGTCATTGCCTACAAGCCCCTGCTCGACCAGGCGCTCGACATCGCCGCGCACAAGGTGGAGGCCTGCATCGTCTTCCAGCGCGAACAGGTGACGGCGGAGCTGAAGACCGGCCGCGACCATGACTGGGACGGCATCTGCCAGGTGGCAAAAGGCCTTGGCCGCAAGGCTGACTGCGTGCCGGTCAAGGCCACCGACCCGCTGTACATCCTCTACACCTCCGGCACCACCGGCCAGCCCAAGGGCGTGGTGCGCGACAACGGCGGCCACATGGTGGCGATGAAGTGGTCGATGGACAACATCTACGACATCAAGCCCGGCGAAGTGTTCTGGGCCGCGTCCGACGTGGGTTGGGTGGTCGGCCACTCCTACATCGTCTATGCGCCGCTCATTCAGGGCGCCACCACCATCGTGTTCGAGGGCAAGCCCGTGGGCACGCCGGATGCGGGCACCTTCTGGCGCGTCATCGCGGAGCATGGCGTCTCGGCGCTGTTCACCGCCCCCACCGCCTTCCGCGCCATCCGCAAGGAGGATCCCGACGGCAATTTCATCCGCAAACACGACCTGAAGTCGCTGCGCACCCTGTTCCTCGCGGGCGAGCGCGCGGACCCGGACACGGTGAAGTGGGCGGAGGAGATGCTCAAGGTTCCGGTCGTCGACCACTGGTGGCAGACCGAAACGGGCTGGACCATCGCCGGCAACCCCGTCGGACTCGGCATGCTGCCGGTGAAGCATGGCTCGCCCACCGTCGCCATGCCCGGCTATGACATCCGGGTGCTGGACGAAGGCGGCCATGAATTGCCGCGCGGCACACTGGGCGCCATCTGCGTGAAGCTGCCGCTGCCACCCTCCTGCCTGCCCACGCTGTGGAACAACGACGAGCGCTTCGCCAAGAGCTACCTCTCGCATTTCCCCGGCTATTACGAAACGGCAGACGCGGGCTACATGGACGCGGACGGCTACCTCTACATCATGGCCCGCACCGACGACATCATCAACGTGGCGGGCCACCGGCTGTCCACCGGCGGCATGGAGGAAGTGCTCGCGGGCCACCCCAGCGTCGCCGAGACGGCGGTGATCGGCATCGCCGACCAGCTCAAGGGCCAGGTGCCGGTGGGCTTCGTGGTGCTGAAATCGGGCGTCGCCCGCCCCGCCGCCGAGATCGAGGCCGAATGCGTGACGCGCATCCGCGAGAAGATCGGCGCAGTGGCCGCACTCAAGACCGTGGCCGTGGTGCCGCGCCTGCCCAAGACGCGCTCCGGCAAGATCCTCCGCGCCACCATGCGCAAGATCGCCGACAAGGAGGAGTTCAAGACGCCGGCGACGATCGACGATCCGGTGATCCTCGACGAGATCCGCGCCGCACTGGCAGCGAAGGGCATCGGGGTCTGATCATTCCTCCGGCGCGATCACGGCCTTGTAGAGGTGCCATGTCGCGTGCCCCAGCACGGGCAGCACCACCAGCAGGCCGAGGAACATCGGCACGAAGGCCAGGAAGGTGAGCGCCACCACCAGGATGCCGAAGCCGATCATCGGCACGGGGTTCTGCAGCACTGCCTTGAAGCTGTCGATGATGCCGGTGATCAGGTCGATCTCGCGGTCGAGCAGCAACGGCATGCCGATCACCGTCGTGCAGAACAGCACGAAGGAGATGGCGGCACCCACGCCCGTTCCCACGACGAGGAAGCCGATCCCCTCCGGCGTCGTGGTGATGATGTTCATGAATGCCTCGAGAGACGAGAACGACTTGAAGCCGAGGAAGATCGCCAGCAGCATCCTCACCTCGTAGAGCCACATCCAGAAGATGAACAGCACGACGAAGGCCATCCACGCCACCTGCCGCTTGCGCTGCGCGAAGATCACGGTGAGGATTTCGCCGAAGTTGAGCGGCTGCCCCGCCTCGATCCGCCGGCTCGTTTCGTAGAGCCCCACGGCCACGAATGGCCCCACCAGCGGGAAGCCGACGGCGATGGGAATGATCCACCACGGCTCGTGATAGACCTTGAGCAGCAGAAACATGGCGATGCCGCCTGCTGCATAGATGCCGCCGAAGAACAGCCCGATCAGCGGCGCCGTCAGGAAGTCCCGCCAGCCTGCGGCAAGGGCGGACCGCACGTCTGCCGTGGAGATCGTGTTGATCCTGACGGCTGGAGGCCGCGGGGGAACAGGTGTCGTGTCGTCGCTGGCGCCGTTCATGCCTTCTCCGATGGGCGGCCGCTTCGCCCTGCATGCGCCCCTCCGTTCCCCAACCTCGAAGCGCGATATGGGCAGAATGCCGTGTGGCGACGGCCTCCGCAATCGGCTAGGGATGCAGTGCAACATAAGACGCTGACCCGATGACCCCTGCCTCCCTGGCCCGCGCCCGCTGGGCCATTTCCGTTCCGTTCCTCGTCATGGGCCTGGTGATCGGCGCATGGGTGCCGCATGTGCCGCTGGCCAAGGAGCGGCTGGACGTGGGGCCCGGCGTCTTCGGCCTGGCGCTTCTTGCCATCGCAGGCGGCGCCGTCATCGCCATGCCGACGGCAGGCGCGCTGGTGAACCGCTTCGGCAGCGCCGTGATGACGCGCCTCACCGGCGTGTTCTTCTGCCTCGCCTTCCTCGGCCCCGCGCTCGCGCCCACGCTGGCCAGCTTCGTCGCTGGCGGCGTGCTGATGGGCATGGGCATCGGCAGCATGGACGTCGCGATGAACGCCCATGCCATCGCCATCGAAAGGTCGATGCGCCGGCCCGTCATCTCGATGCTGCATGGCGTCTACAGCCTCGGCTGCGTGGGCGGCGCCTTTCTCGGCGGCTACCTGATCGAGACGCTCGGCGGCATCAGCCAGGCGCTCATCATGGCGGGCCTCTGCCTCGCGCTGCACCTCGCCGCAGCGCGCTTCTTCCTGCCGGGCAGCATCGACAAGGGTCTTTCAGGTTCAAATTTCGCATGGCCCACGCGCGCCACCATCGGGCTGGGCCTTCTGTGCTACCTGGCGCTGATGATCGAAGGCTCCGTCATCGACTGGGCGGCCATCCTGATGCGCGAGAAGTTCATGGTCGACGCCGGGACCGCCGCCTTGTGCTTTGCCACCTATCAGGGCGGCATGGCGCTCGCCCGCTTCACCGGAGACTGGATCAGGCAAACGGTTGGCTCCGTTCCCATGGTCTTGGCCAGCGCCCTGCTCACGGCGCTCGGCACGGCACTCGCGCTGGTGGCGCCCTCCCCGCCCCTGGCCATCCTCGCCTTCGCCTTCGCCGGCATCGGCGTGGGCAACATCGCGCCCGTCATGTTCGCGGGCGGCGGCCGGCTCGAGCCCACAGCACCCGCCCGCGGCATCGCGGCGGTCACCACGCTGGGCTACATGGGCTTCCTCACCGGCCCGCCACTGATCGGGTTTGCCGCGCAGGCAACGAACCTCAACGCCGCCCTCTTCCTCACCGTCGCCGCTGCGCTTATCATCGCCGTCTTCGCACGCGCAGTGAAGGCAGCCGACACCTATTGACCCCCAGGAGCATCCGACCGTGAAGCTGAAGAAGCGCATCGCCATCGTGACCGGAGCTGCGCGCGGCATCGGCCTCGCCATCGCCGAGCGGCTGACGCAGGAAGGCGCCAGCGTGGTGATCGCCGACGTGCTGGACAGGGACGGCAAGGCATCGGCAAGGCGGCTGGGCGCTTCCTACAGGCATTGCGACGTGTCGAAGGCCTCGGACGTGAAGGCGCTCGCCGCCTTCGCCATCCGCAAGTTCGGCGCCATCGACATTCTCGTCAACAATGCGGCCGTGTCCGCCAACACGGATTTCCTCGACGTGACGGAGGCCGAGTTCGACCGCGTCATCGGCGTCAACCTCAAGGGCTCCTTCCTGATGCTGCAGGCCTGCGCCCGGCAGATGCTGAAGCAGGCGGCTGCGGGCCGCAAGCCCGGCGCCATCGTCAACTTGTCGTCGGTGAACGACACGCTGGCCATTCCCGGCATCGTCACCTACTGCATGTCGAAGGGCGGCGTCTCGCAACTGACACGCGCCACATCCATCGCGCTGGCGCCGCACGGCATCCGCGTCAACGCCATCGGGCCCGGCACCATCGAGACCGACATGGCACGCGGCGTTCTCTCGGACGAGGCGGCCTTCAGCCGCGCCATGTCGCGCACCCCACTCGGCCGCGCCGGCACACCCGCCGAAGTCGCCGCCATCGCCGCCTTCCTCGTATCGGATGATGCAAGCTACGTGACGGGCGAGACGATCTATGTCGATGGCGGAAGGATGCCGCTGAACTATACCGTGCCCGTGAAGGACTGACGGCAGCAAGCCTGCCGCGAAGCATGAAAAAGCCTCTCCCTTACGGGAGAGGCCAACAGCGTTTCCGGATATCCGGCGATCAGCCGACGCTGATCACCTGCCCGGTAAGCGCGCCTTCGACGCTCTTGGCATAGGCCAGGCCCACGCGCGCCGAGGACACTGGCTCATGGCCGGGGAAGAACCCGTCATACTTTGTGGCGGACTCTTCCAGCAGTCCCGGGCTCACCGCATTGATGCGAATGCCGCGCGGCATCTCGATCGCCGCACCCTTCACGAAGGCGCCGATGGCGCCGTTGACGGCGGCGGCATTGGCGCCAGCCCGCACCGGGTCGCGGTCGAGGATGCCGCTGGTCAGCGTGAAGGAGCCATTGTCGTTCACATTGTCCATGCCGAGGAGAACGAGGTTCACCTGGCCCATCAGCTTGTCGTTCAGGCCCTTGCGGAACTGTTCCGGCGTCATCGTGGCGACGGGGCCGAAATGCACGTGGCCCACGCAGCTGACGATGGCGTCCACCTTGCCGAGCCTGGCATACATGGCCTTCACCGATTCCTCGTTCATCACGTCGACGGTCAGGTCGCCCGAGCTGCGGCCAGCGCGCACGATGTCATGGCGGCGGGCGAGTTCTGCTGCTGCCGCGTTACCGACCGTGCCGGACCCGCCGACGATCAGGATCCGCATCTTATTCCTCGTCCTGCTGGCCGCGGCGCAGCGGCTTCAGCTTGGCGAAGACGGAGTCGGCGTTGTACTGCGGCTCGACGTCGCGCGGCTTCGGCTCGGAGGGCGCGAAGGTGGGCTGGCCGTCATCGGCATGGGATGCGGCATGGGCCGCAGTGCCTTCCACTTCCGACGCCGGAATGAGCGTGCGGACGGGAACGGATTCATTGGCGGGCTTGCCGGCCTTGCGCGCCGCCTTCTGCACCGCAAAGTCGAGGTCGAGCTGCGAACAGATGCCGAGCGACACCGGGTCCACGGGCTTGATGTTGCCGGCGTTCCAGTGGCTGCGGTCACGCACCGAGGCGATGGTCGACTTCGTCGTGCCGACAAGCTTCATCACCGCCGAGTCCGGCAGCTCCGGATGGTAGCGCAACAGCCAGGCGATGGCATCCGGGCGGTCGCCGCGGCGCGAGACGGGCGTGTAGCGCGGGCCGGAGGTGGACTTCTGCACCTGGATGTTGACCTTGGATTCGAGAATCTTGAGACGGTACTCCGCGTCCTTCTCGCCCTTCTCGATTTCCTCGCGGGCGAGCTGGCCGCCCGTCATCGGGTCCATGCCCTTGATGCCGGCAGCGACGTCACCGTCGGCGATGCCCTTCACCTCAAGTTCATGCAGATGGCAGAAATCGGCGATCTGGCGGAACGTCAGTCCGGTGTTCTCGACGAGCCACACGGCGGTGGCCTTCGGCATCAGCGGTGTGCGGGACATTGGTCTTCACTCCTTGAGAACCGGTGTTTCAGGTTCCCTGTCTTTATGACAGCGTGTTGGGGATAAGCCAGATATAGAGGGGGCCGTGGCCCGGCGCAATCCCCGAAATTCGGCCCCTTCGGGGCATCGCGAGACCGGAACGCGCCGCCCGTCTGCCGTATGTCGAACGCGGCGGCCAGAAGCGCCCCGGACCACGGAAGCAATCGCCTAGCCGTTCACCAGCACGATCTTGCCGATGTGCTCGCTAGATTCCATCAGGGCGTGGGCTGCTGCCGCATCCCTCAGCGGGAAGGTGCGGAAGATGATGGGCTTCAACTGCTCCGCCCCGAACAGCGGCCAGACGTGACGCTCCAGCGCACGGGCGATCTCCGCCTTTTCGGCCACGCTGCGCGCCCGCAGGGTGGACCCGGTGAAGGTCAGCCGCTTCAGCATGATGGGCATCCAGTCAACGTCCACGCGCGAGCCCTTCTGGAAGGCGATCATCACGATGCGGCCATGCATGGCCGCCGCCTTCAGGTTCTTGGCCACATAGTCGCCGCCCACCATGTCGAGGATCACGTCGGGCTTCAGGCCCGTCTCGGCCAGCACCGCCACGAAGTCCTGGTCGCGGTAGTTGATGGCGAGGTCGGCGCCAAGCTCGCGGCAGGCCTGGCACTTGTCGTCGGAGCCCGCCGTCACCGCCACCACCGCACCGAAGGCCTTGCCCAGCATGATGGCCGTGGTGCCGATCCCGGAGGATCCGCCATGGACCAGAAGGGTCTCACCCTGCTTCAGCCGCCCCCGGTCGAAGACGTTCGTCCACACCGTGAAGAAAGTCTCGGGGATGGCCGCGGCCTCGGTGAAGCTGAGGCCCGGCGGCACGGGCAGCGCATTGTCCTCGTGCACCACGGCATACTCGGCATAGCCGCCGCCGGGAACGAGCGCGCACACGCGGTCGCCTGCCTCATAGCGCTTCACGCCATCGCCCAGTGCCGCCACTTCGCCGGCGATCTCGAGGCCCGGCGTCTGCGGGGCACCCGGCGGCGGCGGGTAGCTGCCCTGGCGCTGCAGCACGTCCGGCCGGTTGACGCCTGCCGCCCTCACCCGGACCAGGATTTCTCCCGGCTTCGGCACCGGCACGGCAATGGTCACCGGCTTCAGCACCTCGGGGCCGCCCGGAGCGGTGATGGCGATGGCGGTCATGTCTTTCATCTGGCAGTCCTCTCAGGCACTTGGGCTTTGCTGTGCAGTTTGTGTTGAACCCCATGGCCCCGCAATGACAAAATGACCGCCCGACCGTGAAGGAGTGATGCCCATGAGTTTCGAAGACCTGCCGAAGAAGTCCGCCGGTGTCATGCTGGGGGAGAGCCTCGACCTCCTGTCGGTGTCCGAACTGGAACAGCGCGTCGCCAACCTCGAGTCGGAAATCCGGCGGGTGAAGGAGGCGATCACGTCGAAACAGGCATCGAAGAACGCGGCGGACGCCTTTTTTCGTTCCTGACCCTCCCAGTTTGGCACACACTGTCCCCTCCGGTTGCGCGTGTTAAGATTTGGGTAAGGAATTGACGATATTTCTGATTGTGTAATCCTTGACCGGATTGCTCCGAGTGGCACTCCACCACTCCGTTTGACGCCTCCCTGTTTGAAACTTTCAAGCCGCGCGCCTTTTGCGCGGCTTTTTTTGGTGCGCTCTGGCATCGCTCTTGCTTTGGGATTTCCGGAGCGGCGCGCGATCATTGACCTTCGGGGGAACCCGGTTCATGATCAGGGATAGCTCCGTACCGAGATCAACGCGAGCCCGAGGACATTCCCGTCATGCCGTCTGCCAAAGCCTCCCCCGTCACTGTCGATTTCATGTCGCGCTTCACGGCGTCGGAGCAGTTCGACAGGGTCTTCCAGGAAGGCATGGGCCTCGTTGAGGAAACCGCCAATTACCTGGATGGCCCCGGCCGCCAGGATGCCCGCCTCCTCGACCGCCACGGCGCCGTGGCCTATGCCACCGAAAGCATGCGCCTTACCACGCGCCTGATGCAGCTTGCCTCGTGGCTTCTGCTGCAGCGTGCGATTGGCGCCGGCGAGATGACACAGGATGACGTGAAGAAGGAACGCCACCGCATTTCGCTCGCCGACATCGGCCGCGGCAAGCCGCTCAACGGCTCCGAACAGCTTCCGCCCGCCCTCGCCGACATCGTGGAACGGTCGCTGTCGCTGCACCAGCGCGTGCTGAAGTTCGATGCAATGCTCAACATGCAGGCCAAGGCCGAGGTGTCAGCACCGGGTCCCAGCCCCGTCTCCAGCCAGCTCGACCGCCTCGCCGCAGTGTTCGGCGCCCGCACCTGACCCTTATCCACCTGTTGCCTCGTCCGCGCATTGACGGCAGAACCAACCTGCCCAACGCCCGGACCCGACCTTGCGCCAGCGCCTGACCATTGCCGTCCTGCTGTTCCTGCTGCCCGTGGCGGCAGGTGCCGCCACGCCCCCGCCGCTGCCGCAGACCGAGGCTGACCGCAAGAGCTTCGCGGAAGAGGTGTGCGGCGAGATCGAGATCCGCGCCGCCGAGCATGGCCTGCCGCAATCCTTCATTGCCCGCCTGATCTGGAAGGAAAGCCTGTTCGACCCGGGCGCCGTCAGCCCCAAGGGTGCGCAGGGGATTGCACAGTTCATGCCGGGCACCGCGAAGCGCCGCGGCCTCGATGATCCCTTCGATGCGAAGAAGGCACTCGCCGCCTCCACCGCCTATCTCGCCGAGCTCCGCAGCAGCTTCGGCAACCTTGGTCTTGCCGCCGCGGCCTACAATGCCGGCGAGGACCGCGTGCGCAAATGGCTCGCCGGCACCGGCGGCCTTCCCTATGAAACACAGGATTACGTCTATTCCATCACCGGCCACGGCCATGACGAGTGGAAGGCGGAGAACGCCAGCTTCGACATCCCCGCACTCGGCAAGGACGGAAACTTCACCGACCAGTGCCGCAGCCTGGTGATGCGCGAGCTCTCGCCCGAGGCGGTGGAGGTGAAGCAGGCCAACTGGAAGCCGTGGGGCGTGGTGATCACCGCAGGCTTCTCGCAGGCGCGCGCGCTGCAGGCCTTCCGCGTCATTCGCAACCGCTTCGACATCATCAAGGATGAAGACCCGCTGGTGGTGCGGAAGCTCAACCGCTCCATGGGCCGGCGCAAGATGGTGCGGGTGATGATCGGGCGCGACAGCCGGGCAGACGCGCAAAAGCTGTGCCGCGCGTTCACGGCGCGCGGCGGCATCTGCCTCGTGGCGAAGAACTGAAAGCCAGCGGTTTGCCACTGGCAATGGCCTGTGGTCTAGTGCGGCATGACACGTCATTGCACGAGGAAGAAACCGAACGTGACTGCACCATTCGCATTCAAGACCGTGGCTGCGGCCATGTTCATCATGGCCCTCTCCGCGCCCGCCCATGCCGGGGACATCGAGACGTGCCGTAGCAAGGAACAGGTCACGAACGAGGTGCGGCTGAAGGCCTGCACCGCCGTCATCGACGGCAAGCAGGCGGGCACGGGTGACCTCGCTTACGCCTTCTACAAGCGCGCCATGACGGCGTCCGCCAATCCCAATGCCGACCAGGCAGCGGTGATGACGGATGTCTCCAAGGCCATCGAACTCGATCCGAAGCTGATGGAAGCCTATGCCTTCCGCGCCCTCGGCTACAATCGCGCCATGCAGCACGACAAGGCCATCGCAGACCTCACCAGGGCCATCGACCTCGCGCCGGAGCGCTGGGGGCTCTACTCGCTTCGTGCCATGGTCGAGACCCAGAAGAAGGACGAGACGTCCGCCCTCGCCGACTACAGGGCAGCGCTGGCCCGAAATCCCCCCGCCACGAGTGCAGAGATGATCCGCCAGCGCATTGCCCGGCTGGAAAAGGGCAGCTCCCAGTAGCCCACGGGGCGCCAGCGGACACCCAAGGGTAAATTTGGCAATTCATGCGTGTATTCTTGTCCAGAAAAAGCAGGGCTTTTTCCGGGCAGAGACGGCTGATACCCGCATCTGCTGGAAAATACCTAAAGATCATTTAAGTTTATTGCTTGCAATTTACCAGGAGTAATGACAATTATGGTGTTAAATAATATATTAACTTTACCAGCCGATGGCCCAAGCGCCTCGGCAAGGGCTGAAGGAACGGGGCATTGGGTAAGAAGTTCACGGCACTGCGGTTTGCGGCTCTTCTGAGCGTCGCCACGGGTGCGGCCATTGTTGTGCTTGGCCTCAGCGGCCAGGCCAAGGCGGTGGAAGTCCATCATCACAGCAGGTCCTTGAAGGCTCACGGCCTCATGTCTCGGGCTGATGGCAACGCGATCGCCACCAGACACAGATCGATCCACACGGCCAGCGCCCACAGGGAGCTCGGAACAACCAAGATGAAGTCGGGCGCCAAGCGCGGGTCGGCCAGGGCCGGAACAGCCACGAGAACGTCGGGCGTGAAGCGCGGGTCGGTCAGCGCCGGCAACGTACCCCAGATCGAAGATCCGCCGATGCCGGTGTATAACGGCCCGGCCGGTGGCAGCGCCATGGCCGGCAACGCGGGTGCGGCCCCGGCCAGCGTCGGCAACTGATCCTGCAGACCCGCCCTTCCGAAATCAGGAGCGCCCGATCCGGGCGCTCTTTTGTTTTGGGGCAGGCTCGCGACGGCGCCCACCAAAACGCCAAAGCCCGGCCGCTTGGGCCGGGCTTCACACGCCGTCCGATGACGGTGATTACTTGTTGAGGAACGCGAACTTCTGGTTGAACCTGGATACGCGGCCGCCGCGGTCGAGCAGGGTCTGCTGGCCGCCGGTCCAGGCCGGGTGCGACTTCGGGTCGATATCGAGGTTCATCGTGTCGCCTGCCTTGCCCCAGGTGGTGCGGGTCTGGAAAGTCGAGCCGTCGGTCATGACCACGTTGATCATGTGATAGTCGGGATGGATGCCTTGCTTCATGGCGAATACTCTCTCGATGGCGGGAAATGCCCCGCACAGGGACTTCCGAATTCCGGGTTCGGCGGGGGCTATACAGGAGATGCCGGAGGGAGGCAAGCCCGCGCGGCCGCCCGGTGGACAAGCCTGCGGCGACCTGCCCCAGCGGCCCGGGGCCGCTTCCATTCCGCCGCTCATCGGCTAGAACAGCGAACATGAGCAATCCGTATGAAGACGAGGCCCGGCGCCGCCCGAAAAGCCGGAACCTCCGCCCCCTTCTCCGCCTGACGCCCTTCCTGCGCCCCTACCGGCGGCAGATGATCTTCGCCCTCATCGCGCTTCTGGCGGCGGCCGGCGCCACGCTCGCCGTTCCGGTGGCGGTGCGCCGCATCATCGACAACGGCTTCACCGCCGAGAACGCGCTCCTCGTCGACAAGTACTTCCTCGCCATGCTGGCCGTGGTCGTGGTGCTGGCCGTGGGCTCGGCGCTGCGCTTCTACTTCGTCATGTGGATCGGCGAGCGCGTGGTGGCCGATATCCGCGACGCAATCTTCAGCCACCTGCTCAGCCTCAGCCCCGCCTTCTTCGAGACGCAGCGCTCGGGTGAAGTGCTCTCCCGCCTCACCGCCGACACGACGCAGATCAAGTCTGCATTTTCCTCCACCGCCTCGATCGCGTTGCGCAACGTGGTGATGCTGATCGGCACAATCTTCATGATGGTGGCCTCCAGCCCGAAGCTCGCCGGCCTGTCACTGCTCGCCCTGCCGCTCATCGTGCTGCCGCTCGTCACCTATGGCCGCCGCGTGCGCAGCCTGTCGCGCCTCGCGCAGGACACGCTCGCCTCTTCCGCCGCC
>Ga0075471_10002132_pt1 | contig 13093 bp, 18 predicted proteins | sample DEB19_08_DNA_2_FD_74787 | JGI IMG/M metagenome (GOLD analysis project Ga0075471, IMG submission 74787) | Aqueous microbial communities from the Delaware River and Bay under freshwater to marine salinity gradient to study organic matter... | ecosystem: Environmental > Aquatic > Marine > Coastal ... | reverse complement strand
ATTATGTCACTGATGCCTGCCGATGTTGGCCGTATTGAACGTTTTCGGTGAGTCTCTCTGTTTGCTCTGCTTGAACGGTTTCACAAGATCTGTCAGATTGCTCGGTGGAATTGTCTGATTAACGATTTTAGTCCCTTTTCTCATCTGAAGCGATGATAAAAAACTCAGACAAGATGTTGGCAACCCAGACACTCACGCAACATCTCAAGATTAAAAAAAGAGGAGCCTGATAAGGCTCCTCTTTTGAATAACATGAATCTTTAGCAAGTGAACTTACTTCTTCTTGGCTGTCGCCTTCTTCTTCGCAGGAGCCTTTTTCTCCTTCTTTGGAGCATCGGCGAGTTTCACGTTTGAAATGGCTATGGGTGCCTCTTTCTCAATGTGGCCGCCATTTTGGTTTTGTTGGGAAGGCTTGACGGCTTTTTTGATCATGTTTACGCCCTCGACTAAGACGCGACCCTTGGCAGGCAAGACCTGCAAAACGGTGCCTTGGGCTCCCTTGTTGTCTCCAGTGATGACGATGACGGTGTCGCCTTTTTTGACGTGGGTTTTCATGTGTTTAAATCAGAGCACTTCGGGGGCGAGGGAAACGATCTTCATGAAGTTTTTGTCGCGTAGTTCACGAGCGACAGGGCCGAAGATGCGGGTGCCCTTGGGGTTGTTGTCTTTGTCGATGACGACAATGGCATTCTTGTCGAAGCGGAGGACGGAGCCGTCGTTGCGACGGATCGGATGTGCAGTGCGCACGACAACGGCACGGATGACCTCGCCCTTCTTCACGGCAGCGGTTGGCGTGGCCTCACGAACGTGCGCGGTGATGATGTCGCCGACGTAGGCGAAACGTGTATTTTTCTTACCGAGCACGCCGATCATCTCGGCCATGCGAGCGCCGGTGTTGTCAGCGATCGGGATTTCGGATTCCATTTGAAGCATAAGTCAGGTCCTCCAGTGGTCAGGGGTTCGTGGAAAAGGAAAAATTAGTGCTTGAGGACCTCGGTGAGGTTCCAGCGCTTGAGTTTGGAGAGGGGGCGGGTCTCGGAGATGAGGACCTTGTCGCCTTCCTTGGCCTCGCTCTTCTCGTCGTGGGCGTAGAACTTGGAAGTCTTGCGGACGATTTTCTTAAAGCGGGGATGAGGAACGCGGCGCTCAACTTCTACAACGATGGTCTTGGCCATCTTGGCGGAAGTGACGACACCAACGCGCGTCTTCTGCACGGGCTTCTTTTCAGTTGGGGCGGATGTAGTGGCTGCCTCGCTCATGTGTAACAGATGTAAAAAGGGGTTGGGAGAGTCGGATTACGCGGCCTTCTTGGTAGTGGCGGCGTGGGAACGCTCGGTGATGATGGTCTCGATGCGGGCGATCTCCTTGCGGATTTGGGTGAGACGCGCGGGATTCTCAAGCTGGCCACTCTGCTGCTGGATGCGTAGGTTCAGGGCCTCCTGCTTCAACTCGCGACGGCGGGCGGAAAGTTCTTCGACGCTAGACTCACGGAGTTCTTTGATCTTCATAATTCGTTTATCGGTTCGCTGTTCTCGGTGCTCCAAGGCTTTTATTTATGCATGCTCTCGCGGGTGACGAAGCGGCTGCGGATGCCAATCTTATTCGCGGCGAGGCGGCAGGCTTCACGGGCAGTGGCTTCATTAACGCCCGAGATCTCGAACATCATGTGTCCGGGAAGGACGACGGCGACCCAGAATTCAGGAGCCCCCTTACCTTTACCCATTCGGACTTCCGGCGGACGCTGGGTGACCGGCTTGTGCGGGAAGATGCGAATGAAAACCTTTCCTTTACGCTTGAGAAAGCGGGTGAGAGCCACACGGCAGGCTTCGATCTGGTTGTTCTTGATCCAGCCACGGTCGAGGAGCTGAAGACCGAAGTCGCCGAAATCAAGTTTGTTGCCGCTGGTGGCATTGCCACCGCGATTGCCGCGCTGCTGCTTGCGGTATTTGGTTCTGCTAGGAAGAAGAGCCATGAGAGTTTAAAAAGTGGAGATGGGTGATTCGAGACGGTATTTTACTCAACAGCAGGAGCTTCGGCAGCGGGGGCCTCGGCAGGAGCGGCATCAGACACGGGACGACGGGCACGGCCGCCACGGGGAGCGGCACCTCCGGGGCCACCGTCATTGCGGTCACGGCGCGGGCGGCGCTCATCACGCGGACGGGAGTTCTCAGGAGCGTTGCCGCGGTTGAGCCACACTTTGCAGCCGATGATGCCGTACACGGTCTTGGCTTCGGCAAAACCGTAGTCGATCGGGATACGGAGGGTCTGAAGCGGCACCTTACCCTGCCGATACCATTCGGCACGGGCGATGTCAGCACCACCGAGACGACCGGCGACGCGGATACGAATGCCTTCGGCACCCATGTCCATGGCTGTCTGGACGGCACGCTTCATCGCACGGCGGAAGGAAATACGGCGCTCAAGCTGCACGGTGACAGCTTCAGCGACGAGCTGGGCGTCGAGCTCCGGCTGCTTGATTTCGAAGATATCGATCTTGACCTGACGGCCGCCGCACATCTCGGAGATCTTCTGGCTCATCACCTCGATTTCCTGACCCTTGCGACCGATGACGAGTCCAGGACGGGCCGTGTGCAGCGTAACACGGACTTGGTTCCAAGCACGCTCGATCACAATCTTCGACAAGGCAGCCTGCATAAGCTTCTCCTTGAGGTAGCTGCGAATGGCAATGTCACTGTGAAGGGAATCGGCGAACTCCTTCTTCGGAGCATACCACTTGGAACGCCAGTCTTTGGAGACGGCGAGGCGGAAACCGATTGGATTGACTTTCTGGCCCATAAGGTGCGGATCGAGGTGTTAAGTGACGGAAGTGTTATTCGGCAGATTTCTTGGCGGCCTTCTTCTTGGCAGGCTTGGCGGCTTTCTCGGCCTTAGCCTCTTCTTCAGGCTTGGCGCCAATGATGACAGTGATGTGGGTCATGCGCTTCTTGATGGGAGCGCCCGAGCCACGAGCACGCGGCATGAAGCGGGAAAGAGCAGGTCCAGGTGTGGCGACAGCACTCGTGACGATCATCTCGGAAGCGTCAAGCTCATGGTTGTTCTCGGCGTTGGCGACGGCGGAGCGGAGGGCTTTGCCGACGAGGAACGCACCCTTTTTCGGGGTGAAGTCGAGGACGCTGAGGGCTTGGCTCACGGGCATGCCGGTGATGGCACGAGTGACCTGCCGGGCCTTCTGCGGAGAGATCCGGGCATACTTGTATGTGGAGCGGACGATGGAGGCTGACATAACGTGGAGAGGCTTCTTGAGCAGGGTGGTTTAGAAAGAGGGTGCAACTGTTTCGGCGCGGCCACGATCGCCGACTCGGACGGGGTCCGTGTTATCGGCAAGTTCCTGGACGATGGCACCGCAGACGGAATTGCGGACTTCAGTGATGAGCACTTTGGCAATGGGCTTGTCCTCGCGAAAGATTTCGAAGGGCATGCCGGGCTTCACACCATCTTTGCGTCCAAGGCTGAGGACGGCAATTCCCAGCTCGGGTTTGAGGGAAACAACGCGCGCGTTTTGGAGGTCTCCAGCTGGAGCACCTTCAACAGGAGCCGTATTGCCTACCTTGCTGAGCAGATCATCAGCAGCGGTGAGAGTTTTATTGAGGCGGTCAGCGACAGCCGGATCTGCATTCGGAGCACTGCGAGCAAGGTTAACGCTGGCCTCAGCGACTTCCATCAGAGCTTGGGCGAGTTCATCACGCTGCTGCTTGACGATGCGAAGATCGCTTAAAGCACTGAGCAAACGCTCTTGAGCCTGGTCTTTCGAGTTTTCGAGGGCTGAGATGCCAAGACCTTCGAGAAGGCCACGAAGTTTCTCGTAGCGTTCTTTGAGCTCAGCAGCCTCTTGATTCGCTGCTGCAGCAGACTGGGCTAAAGCATCGTTTTTGTCCTTCGAAGATGCTGCGGCTGCTTCGAGCTTCTGAATTTTCTGGGCTGCCACGGCGAGCGTGGTGTGAAGTTCGCGAAGTTCGAGATTCACATCGTTCTGACCATGAACGGCACCACACACTGCGAAGAACAGTGCCAAGGTGTATCGTGCCGGTGCGGGAAAAGACATGAGTGAGAGCGAGTCGAAGAGAAAACGAGATTACTTAGCAGCCTTCACAGTCACAGCACCGTGGGACTTGAAGATACGGGTGAGAGCGAATTCGCCGAGGCGATGACCAACCATGTTTTCGGTGACATACACAGACACGAAATCCTTGCCATTATGAACGAGGAAGGTGTGGCCGACGAGGTCCGGCGTGATCATGGAAGAGCGAGCCCAAGTCTTGATGGGGCGCTTGCCGCCTTTGGACTCATTCATCTTGTCCACCTTGTCGAGGAGGGCTTGCTGAATGAAGGGGCCTTTTTTCAGGGAACGTGCCATAAGAAATTCGGAGGGTCAAAAGTGGATTACTTAGCCTTGCGGTGCTGGACAATGAGCTTGCCCGTGGCCTTCTTCGGCTGGCGGGTCTTCTCTCCTTTGGCGTGGCCCCAAGGACTGAGGAGGTGCTGACGACCACCACCAGACTTCGAGCGACCTTCACCACCACCGTTCGGGTGGTCAATAGGATTCATGCACATGCCACGGACAGTCGGGCGGACCCCCTGCCAGCGGGTGCGTCCAGCTTTGCCGGAGACCACGTTCATGTGCTCGATGTTGCCAACCTGGCCGATCGTGGCATAGCACACAGCGAGAATCTTGCGGATTTCACCTGAGGGCATGCGCACCAGAGCATATTCACCTTCGCGGTTGTTCAACACGGCGGCCTGACCGGCGGCACGGGCGGCGACACCACCACGTCCGGGGACGAGCTCAATGTTGTGAATGCTCATGCCGAGGGGAATTTTGGCGAGAGGAAGGGCATTGCCCACTTCGGGGGCGGCATTCTCTCCAGCCATGACACTGGCACCAACCTGCAACTGGGCAGGAGCTAGAATGTAGGAACGCTCACCATCTTTGTACTCAACCAGCGCAATACGCGCGGAGCGGTTCGGATCGTATTCGATGCCGATAACCTTGGCGGCTTCGTTGCGGCGGAGACGCTTGAAATCGATCAGGCGGTAACGCTTATCATGCCCCCCACCGATGTGACGGCAGGTGATGCGGCCGGTGTTGTTGCGGCCACCGCTGCGACGGAGAGCGACGGTGAGGCTCTTTTCCGGAGTGTCCTTGGTGATTTCGTCGAACGAATTCCACTCCTTGTAGCGGTTGGAAGGGGTTTGGGGCTTGAATGTTTTCAGCGCCATGGTGGTGTGAGGGTAAAGGGTTGCCTAGAATGGGCGGAGGATCATGCGAGGTCGAGTTTCTCGCCGGCTTTGAGACGGACGACAGCCTTTTTCCAGTGGTTGGTGCGGCCATAATCGGCACGGCGTTCACGCTTGGCTTTGCCGGAAACATTCAGGGTGCGAACGCCTTCGACTTTCTTGCCGAACAGCTTTTCAACAGCCTGCTTGATGTCGATCTTCGTGGCTTGGGTATCCACCTTGAAGACATACTCATTGTTGTTTTCGCCAAGCAAGGTGGCTTTCTCGGTAAGACGGATAGTCTGGATCACTTTGTGAAGGTCTCTCATATCAGGCGGTCCTCTGGGCAAGGGTTTGAAGGGCGCCACCAGCCACAACAATAGCCTGGTAGCGAAGGAGGTTTTCGGCATTCACATCGCTAGCAGCCATAAGCTGAACATTCTGCACATTACGAGCAGCGCGGAAGGTGACTTCATCGAACTGGTTGCCGATCACGAGCACGTTCTTAGCGTTCGAAAGCTGGTTGACCGCGGAGATGAAAGACTTCGTCTTGCCGTCGGTGATGGCAAACTCACCGGTGGTGAGAACAGCACCATCATTGATGCGAGCAGTTAAGGCGGCGCGAAGCGCAAGCTTCTTGACGTTCTTCGGCGTTTTCTTGGAATAATCGCGAGGGCGAGGACCAAAGACGACACCACCACCACTCCAGATCGGGGAGCGCTTGGACCCCATACGAGCGTTGCCGGTGCCTTTCTGGTTCCAAAGCTTCTTGCCGGAACCGGAAACTTCGGAGCGATTCTTGGTGCAAGCAGTGCCCTGACGGCGGTTCGCACGGTAGGCGACCACGGTTTCATGCAGGGCCTGTGAGCCTTGGTGACCTTCGGTGAGGTTGATTTGGGCCGCTTTGGCGGCGTCAGCGGTGAGAACTTGGGCGGACATGATTCAGTTCCTCGAGGTGATTATTTCTTCGCTTTCTTGCCGGGGCGCACCACAACGATGCTGCCTTTATTACCGGGCACAGAGCCTTTGATAAGCAGGAGACCTTCTTCAGGGCGGCTCTGCACGACAACGAGATTCTGGGTGGTGCGGCGGTCCACGCCGTCATGACCAGGCATCTTCTGATTCTTCCAGACGAGGCCGGGGGTTAAGCGGCACCCGATGGAACCAGGACGGCGATGCATCATGGATCCGTGGGACTGCGGCTGGCCGGCAAAATTCCAGCGCTTGACGACGCCCTGGAAGCCCTTGCCCTTGGTGGTGCCGATCACGTCAACGATCTGCCCGCTAGCGAACATGCTAGCGTCATACTTGGCGTCTGCAGCCGGAAGTTGGTCATCACCAGTGAGTCGGAATTCCTTCACGATCTTCTTGGCGCCGGAGCCGTGCTTCTTGAAGTGGCCCATGAGAGGCTTCGTGACGCGGAATTCCTTCTGATCACCGTAGCCGACCTGCACGGCGGTGTAGCCGTCCTTACCGTCGCTGCGCTTAACCTGGATGATCTGGTTGCCGCTGACGTCCACGACGGTCACGGCGACAGCTTCGCCTTTATCCGTATAGATTTTCGTCATGCCGAGTTTTTTGCCGATTAGTCCGAGACTCATATTGGTATCTCCTGTGGGGATGATTGGGGGTTCTCGCGGTGAAAATTAGATGCGGATCGTGATGTCCACACCGGAGGGGAGGTTGAGCTTCTTGAGTTCGTCAACGGTGCGGGCGGTCGGATCGACGATGTCGAGGAGGCGCTTGTGAGTGCGAAGTTCGAACTGGTCCATCGACTTCTTGTCCACGTGCGGAGAACGGTTCACCGTGAACTTCTCGATGCGGGTGGGGAGCGGAATGGGGCCTGCGACGCGGGCGCCGGTGCGCTTGGCGGTTTCGACGATGTCCGCAGTGCTCTTATCGAGCGTGCGGTAGTCATACGCGCGGAGACGGATGCGGATGCGCTGGTTTGTCATGACGGTGAAGCGTGGTTAAAGGGGTTTCGGTTCGAAGAAAAGGGCACATTATTTGCCGCCGCCGCGTTGCTCGACGATTTGATCAACGATCTGCTGCGGTACCTGCTCGAAGTGGGAAGGCTGCATCGAATAGCTAGCACGGCCGGAGGAAAGGGTGCGGATGGCGGTAGAGTAGCCGAACATTTCAGCGAGGGGCACTTCAGCACGAAGCACGGCGGTAGCACCGCGCATGTCCATGCCCTGAATCTTGCCACGGCGACGGTTGAGGTCCCCCAGGATATCGCCTTGATAATCTTCCGGAGTGGAGGCTTCCACTGCCATAATAGGCTCCAGAAGGATGCATTTGGCTTTCTTCAGCGCGTCTTTAACCGCGAAGATGCCGGCCATTTTGAAGGCGTTTTCGTTCGAATCGACTTCATGACTGGAACCGTCGATCAACTCGATGTGCATGTCGATCACCGGATAACCAGCGATGATGCCGTTGAGAGCGGCCTCAATGCAGCCAGCCTTGGCAGGATTGATGAACTCTTTCGGAATGGTGCCGCCAACGACCTTGTTTTCGACGACTATACCAGAACCCTTCTCACCAGGGCGGACGTTAATGACCACGTGGCCATACTGACCGCGACCACCGGACTGCTTGACCAACTTACCTTCTCCACCCGCAGGCTGCGTGAGGGTCTCGCGGTACGCAATCTGAGGTTTGCCAGTGTTGGTTTCCACCTTGTGCTCGCGCTTGAGGCGGTCACAAAGAATTTCCAAGTGAAGCTCGCCCATGCCAGCGATGATCGTCTGGCCGGTTTCTTCGTCGGTCTTGACGAAGAAGGTGGGATCTTCTTCCGAAAGACGCTGGAGGGCATTACCCATCTTCTCTTGGTCGCCCTTGGTTTTGGGTTCCACAGCCATGGAAATAACCGGTTCTGGGAAGGTCGGAGGCTCAAGCTGAACATCGAGATCTTCGGAGCAAAAAGTGTCGCCAGTGCGAACGTCTTTCACACCCACAAGGGCAGCGATGTCACCCGAGTAACAGCAGTCGATATCTTTGTGAACGGCAGCCTGAATCTGAATGAGACGGCCAACACGCTCCGACTTACGAGTGCGAGGATTGTAGATGGTATCACCTTTCTTCACGCAGCCGGAATAAACGCGGAAGAAAACGAGACGACCGAATTTATCAGACCAGAGCTTGAATCCAAGAGCAATGAACTTGCCATTATCATCAGGCTTGGCCTCGATGATATTTTCAGGCTCGTCTACGACTGTTCCCTTCTGGGGTTCAATGTCGAGAGGCCCCGGGAGATAGTCGATCACGGCATCGATGAGATACTGCACGCCTTTGTTTTTGAAAGCAGAACCACCCGCCATCGGGATAATCTTATTGGCGATCACGGCGCGACGCAGGCCTGCCTTCAGCTCTTTCGGCCCGATGGGTTGCTCTTCGAGAAACATCATGCCAAGCTCGTCATCGGCACTGCAAACCGCGTCGAGAAGTTCATCATAAGCAGCCTTGCCCTTCGCCACTTCGTCTCCTTCGAGGTCGCGGACGGTGTATTTGGAACCAAACTTCTCGTCATCCGAGTAAATGATGGCTTTCTGGTTCACCACGTCGATCTGGCCAATCAGGTTGTCTTCAGCACCAATGGGAATGAGTATCGGGAAAGCGGGTGCGCCGAGCTTTTTGCGCACATCGTCCACCACGCGCTCAAAGTTCGCACCGGTGCGGTCCATCTTGTTCACGAAAGCGATGCGAGGAACGCGATACTTTTCGGCCTGGCGATATACCGTTTCAGACTGAGGCTGCACACCTGCGACACCGCAGAGCACGAAGATCGCGCCATCGAGCACGCGCAGGGAACGCTCCACTTCGGCCGTGAAGTCCACGTGGCCGGGAGTGTCGATGATATTCACGCGGATGTCTTCCAATTCGCGTGACTTGTAGATGCCAGCCTCCTTGAGCTGCTTCCACTTCGCGGTCACCGCGGCGGAGGTAATCGTGATGCCGCGCTCCTTTTCCTGCTCCATCCAGTCTGTCGTAGCGGCACCGTCATGCACCTCACCGATCTTGTGAATCATGCCGGTGTAGAAAAGGATACGCTCAGTCAGGGTCGTCTTGCCCGCGTCAATGTGGGCGCAGATCCCGATATTGCGGGTACGCTCAAGTGGAAATTCGCGGTTGGGGGAATTGGGGTTCGACATGTGTCAGAGAAAAGCGTGAAGTGGACGAGAATCGATTCGGGGAGTATTGGAGACCGCTGTTAGAAGCGGAAATGGGCGAAAGCGCGGTTCGCCTGAGCCTGCTTGTGAACATCGTCGCGTTTGCGAACGGCATTCCCCTGCCCCTGAGCAGCATCCTTCAGCTCATTGGCGAGAGCTTGAAACATCGGCTGCCCCTTACGACCACGGGCGTAGCCAATGATCCAACGCATGGCAAGCGCCACTTGGCGATCGGCAGATACTTCAAGGGGGACCTGATAGGTAGCACCACCGACGCGGCGAGCCTTCACTTCCACGCGCGGCTTCGAATTTTCGATAGCTCGGTTGAAAAGCTCAAGCGGGTGAACGCTGTCACTTTTCTCGTTGAGGATATCAATCGCACGATAGACGGTGCGCTCGGCAAGAGCCTTCTTACCGCTCTGCATGACGCGAGCGATGAGACTAGAGACGAGTTCGCTGTCGTAGCGGCTGTCTTTGTGAACTTCCTTATTATAAACGCGCTTTCTGCGGGCCATGATCGTGAGGAGAAAAAAGGTGGAATGTGAGGTGACAAATTACTTCTTCTTCGCAGCTGCAGCCGCAGCACCAGCCTTCGGACGCTTGGCGCCATACTTCGAACGACCGCGACGACGTGCTTCCACGCCAAGGCAGTCAAGAGTGCCGCGAACGATATGGTAACGCACGCCCGGCAAGTCTTTCACGCGACCTCCACGAACGAGCACGATAGAATGCTCTTGTAGGTTATGACCCTCACCACCGATATAAGCAATGACTTCATAGCCATTGGTCAGGCGCACCTTAGCGACCTTACGCAGAGCCGAGTTCGGCTTCTTGGGCGTGCGGGTCATCACCTGGAGGCAAACGCCACGACGTTGCGGGCACTTAGCCAGCGCGGGCGACTTAGACTTCACCGCCTTGTCTTTGCGGCCGTGTCTGACGAGTTGATTGATGGTGGGCATGGTGGTTAGAAAAGAACTGTTTCGTTAGTGAACCTTCGTTGCTGGTTCCGAGAGACAGCGCCACCACCTAATCAAGGGTCAATGGCACAGACTTTTCCGGTTCTGGCTCCGATAGTCACAGGATTCACCGAGGTGAATCATCCCGGTCTCTGGGGGAGGGCCGGGCTGGGGAGCGCGGAGATTGGCGAGTCCACCCAGATGCGCAAGCGGTTATTTAGGCTTTTTTGAGGAATTTGTTCCAGAAGCGCTTTTGCATAAGTTGCAAACGCATCCACGACCTCATCTTATGGCATGGGCGATTTTTTGATGCAGTCGTTTCAAACTGGTTCTGCAAAACCGCCAGCCAAACGCTAGCCCAACAGGCCCTTCTTGACGCGAAAGCGAGCAAGCCGCATCATCCTAACGAGAAGAGTATCTGCCTTGCTAGACCGATACTACCCATCTTCAGCTACCCGCCATGTTTTCCCGATTTTGTCTGCTTTCCATCTGCGTCACCGGATTGGTGTGCCTGAACGCACCTGCCCAAGTGGCTCTGAAAGCACAGCCAGCGGAAGTGCTTTCGGCTGGGGATCCGTCCAAGTCCGTCAAACCTGCCGCCCCTTTCGATCTCGACGCCTCATGGAAGACTCAGCGTGAAGCGCGGTCATTGACCCTGCAAGTTCCGGCACCCAGAGGGCAGATCGTCGACCGTAACGGTGTGCCCTACGCCCAAAATCGTGCGGCGAACTATCTCGCCCTCGTCATGCCCTACATGGAAGGCGCTTCCGATGCTAAGATTCTGGCGTTTGCCAATCAGGCTGTGGACTCTGCCAACCGAATCCTTGGTAAAACGTGGAGCATCCCGAATGACCGAATCCTCTCGCACTACAAGCAGCGCCGGTGGCTGCCGCTGGTATTTTCTTCTTCGAATGGAATCAACGAGGAAATCACTCCAGAGATGGAGCAGAAACTCAAGCCCATCCTTGGCCCCAGTCTTGTATTGCAGTCCGCTTACCTGCGTCATTACCCGCAAAATGAACGCGCTTCACATGTGATCGGCTACACCGGTAAGAGCAGACCCCTGCCCCTTGGTCCCATAGCCGACGGCGATCCTATCTTTGAGGAGATGGAAGGCCGTGCTGATATCGAGAAGACTTTTGACAGCGACCTCAAAGGCCAGCCGGGCATCGTGAATGTTCTTTTTGCACCGGATGGCAAACGTCTTGCCGAGGATGTTCGCCGCTATCCGGTGCCTGGGCGCAATGTGGTGTTGTCTATTGATTCCAGTTTTCAGATGTTCGCCGAACAGGCCCTGCAGGATCACGCTCGTAATGGAGGCGCCATGGTCATCATGGACGTGCAGACCGGCGACATCCTTGCCATGGCCTCGTATCCATTTTTCGACCTCAACATGTTCATCCCGGGCATTTCGGCGGACAAGTATGAAGCATTGCTTAGGGATCCCAAGTTGCCGCTCATCGCCCGAGCCTTCCGTGGTGAGTACCCGCCGGCTTCCACATTCAAGGCAGCCACGGCTCTCGGAATCCTCGAAAGCGGCAAAGTAGATGGCAAGACCCAGTTCCCCTGCTCGCCAGCCATGGACATCGGCAACCGCGTCTTCCACAACTGGTCGAAGAACGACTTTGGTTCCATCAATGTGGTCAATGCCCTGAAGTTCTCCTGCAACACATGGTTTTACGCGGCTGCAATCGAAGCCGGGGCGGACCCTGTCACCGGGATGTGCTCACGCTTGGGCTTTGGCGAGCGCACAGGCATCCCGATCGTTGAGGCAGAAGGCTTTCTACCCACCAACAGCATCATGATCCAGCGCCGCGGCACCAAGATCCTGCAGGGTGACCTCGCTAACATCGCCATCGGCCAAGGCATGGTGCTTGCCACGCCGCTCCAAGTAGCACAGGCCATGGCAGGCATTGCCAATGGCACCTACCTGCCCCAGCCGAGGCTTGTAAAACAGATCCAAGATTATCAGGACAATATCGTGTCCGCTTTCGAGCCTAAACCACGCAAAACCATCAACCTCAATCCGCTTCACCGTGACACCATTGTCAAAGGTATGGTCGCCGTGGTTTCCGGCGATGGTGGCACCGGCCATGCGGCAGATATCAAACATGCCCAAATCGCAGGTAAGACAGGCACCGCGCAGTGGAGGATCGCCAAAGATCAAAATCTCGCTTGGTTCGCGGGTTTCCTGCCAGCCCAAAAGCCCATGTTCAGCTTTGCGGTCGTTTATGAAGGCCGTCCCGGTGAAGACGTCAGTGGTGGACGCAAAGCAGCTCCTATTGTGAGCGAGGTTTTCACCAAGATTTTTGAGAAGACCCCGAAGGATGATCCGATGCTACTCGCCATGCAAAACGTGCCCAAGAACACACCCATCGGCCCCGAAGACGAAGACGACATCCCCATGGGCAAGCCTGTAGAGGAAATCAGTCCAGCCCAACCGAAGGTGCAGCCGGCAGAGCAGCCAAAACGCACCATCGGCGGTTTCTTCCGCAAGCTGTTCGGCTCTGATTGATATCTTGCCGCAACGATCCGTGAACACTCACGGGAATAGTGGGGCTCGACGATCTCCCATCTTCTAACTTACTTCATCCACCTATGTTCCGCCAAATCCTCGCCGTTTGCGTTATCTCCACCGCCTCGCTTTCAGCTCAGGACTTCGGCCTCGCGATCGGTGATGGGAAAAAAGAGAGCATTGCCGTCTCCATCGTCAGCGAATTCAAGACAGTCACG
>Ga0075471_10002131_pt1 | contig 13094 bp, 10 predicted proteins | sample DEB19_08_DNA_2_FD_74787 | JGI IMG/M metagenome (GOLD analysis project Ga0075471, IMG submission 74787) | Aqueous microbial communities from the Delaware River and Bay under freshwater to marine salinity gradient to study organic matter... | ecosystem: Environmental > Aquatic > Marine > Coastal ... | reverse complement strand
CGGGGGAAGCCCCGCGTGAGGAATCTCTAGCACGACGTCGGGGCGGGGCCGAACCGACCTCGCGGGCGCCGGCGGGCGCCGATCGACCCGTTGACAGTGCTTTGCGGTCGGCGCGTCCTGATCTCGGGTCGCCGAGGCGGCACCGCGACGAGGAGCGACGAAGGATTGCGACGGTCGGAAGGGCGCGGTGCCCCTCCTGACGGCGGCCGGGAGGTGTCTCATGGGCTCTCGCGATCTTCGGCTGAGGATGGGGACGGGCTTGCAGCCAGGGCTCCGTCCGGCGAAGTGGTTGCTGGCCGCCTTTCTGTTCGCGGCGTGGTCGTTCGCCGCATGGGCCGAGGCCGCACCCGTCGGCGTCGAGGGCGGCGGAGGCGGCCCCACGGGCGGGTGGACCCCCGAACGCATGCAGGCGGCGCAGGCGCTGCCGATGTCGGCGCCGGAGGCCGGGGCCCCGGCCGACTCGTCCGCGGCGGAGCCGGTCGGCGAGCCCCAGTGGGGGGCCGGCGCCGAGGCGACGGTGGAGTTGCCCCCGGGCGTGCGGCTGTGGCCGGAGGCCCCCGGTGCGTTTCCGTCCGTCGACCCGTCGGCACCGGCCGCCGCAGGCGACGACCCGAGCAGCAGCGGGACGTCGGGGTGCCCGTTCTCGAGTTCGCGCCTCACGCCTCCCTCCGCAGACAACAAGTTCCCCTACCGCATGGCCGGCAAGCTCTTCTTCACGGTGCCCGGGGTCGGCGACTACGTCTGCTCCGCCTCGATGATCCGCCCGCGGGTCCTGCTGACCGCGGGGCATTGCGTTCACCGCGGCAGCGGCGGCCTGGCCGGCTGGCACACCAACTTCCTGTACTGCCCGGGCTGGCGCAACGGAGCGAGCCGCTACGGATGCTGGACGACCGCCTACGCGGCAGTCACGAACGACTGGTACGCGTCGGGAGGCGTCTTCCCCAACGCGTCCGACTTCGGGATGCTCGAGACCGCCGACCAGTCGATCTCCGGCGTGCCGACGAAGCTCGGTTTGCTGACCGGCTACTTCGGCTATTGGACGCTCTCGCTGGCCGCCAACCACGTCCACATGCTCGGCTACCCGGTCGGCTTCGACAGCGGGAACCGCATGCACCAGGTCACCTCGGGATGGTGCTACGCGGGCGGATCCAATACCGAGCGGTACGGCTCCGACATGCGCGGCGGTTCGAGCGGCGGGCCGTGGGTGCAGGACTTCGGGGCGGTCTCGAACGGACAGACGCTCGCGAATCCCGCCGGCCCGAACCTGGTGGTGGGCGTGACGTCGTACCTGAACGTCTCGACCGACCCGCAGTACCTGGGCTCGTCGGTGCCGGACCAGAGGTTCACGAGCCTGCTCACGTTCGTCTGCAATCACCGGGCGGGGAACTGCTGAACCGCCAGGCCGTCCGCGCGGCCCCGGCATGACCGGGGCCGCGCACGTCGGCCCGCTCCCGCCCGGGGGCTCAGGCGATCACGCTGCGGATCACCTCGCCCGACTCCATCGCGCGAAACGCGTCGTTCACCTCGTCGAGCCGGATCCGGCGCGAGACCATCGCGCCGACGTCGAGGCGCCCGGCCTCGATCAGGCCCACGAAGCGCTGGAAGTCGCGGCGCACGCGCGCCGAGCCGTACTTGCTGCCGAGGATCCGCTTCTCGTCGTAGAAGAGGCCGAAGGCGGGCAGGGTGACCTGCGCGTCGACCCGCGCCATGCCGACGACGACGACCGTGCCGCCCTTGCGCGCCATCGCCCACGCCTCGCGGATCGTCTCGGGGAGCCCCACCGCCTCGAACGCGTAATCGGCACCGCGGCCGCCGGTGAGGCGCTTCACCTGTCGCGAGGCGTCCCCGTCCGAGGGATCGATCGCGTCGGTCGCGCCGAAGGCGAGCGCCTGCTCGCGCTTCATCGCGACCCGGTCGATCGCGACGATGCGCGACGCCCCCGCGATCCGCGCGCCCTGCACGATCGCCTGGCCGACGCCGCCGCAGCCGACCACCGCGACCGACGCTCCGGGTTCGACGCGCGCGGTGTTGAGCGCGGCCCCGAGCCCGGTCGTCACGCCGCAGCCGATCAGCGCGAGCTGCTCGTCGGGCAGGTCGGTCTCGATCCGCACGACCGAGTGCTCGCTCGCGGTGAAGGTCTCGGCGAAGGTGCCGAGGCCGGTGAAGGCGAGGTAGGGGCTCCCGCCGGGCCGCGTGCCGCGGGTCGCGCCGGCGGCGCGGCCCTCGAAGTCGCAGAGGTTGGAGCGGTCCTGCTCGCAGTACCAGCAGGTGCCGCAGGCGGGGACGAAGGACGCGATGACGCGGTCGCCCTTGCGGACCCGGGTGACCGCGCTGCCGACCTCGACCACCCTTCCCGCGGCCTCGTGCCCGAGCACGACGCCGTCGGGCATGCGGAGGTAGCCGTTCACGACGGAGAGATCGGAGTGGCAGACGCCGCTCGCCCCGATCTCGACGACCACGTCGCCCGGGCCCGGCGGCGCAGGGGTCACGTCCTCGATCGAGAGTGGCTGGCCTTGTCCGACGTAGACGGCTGCTCGCACGTGGTTCTCCTCCGGGGTTCGGGGCGTGCGGGTTCCGTGTGCCGACGGCCGGGTGGCTCGCGGCGAACGGGAGTCGCACCGACCGCAGGTATCACCTCGCCTCGGTCGAGGTCCACGGTGCACTGCGCTCGACGACATCGGGCGACGTGCCGGCGTCCGACACCGTCCCCGGGAGCCTGTCCCGCGATGCGCGGCTGCCGGGTTCGCGGAGTCGAGCGCGACGTGCTCCCGGCGGAAAGCGGATGCGGCGCGCGCGGGCTTCCCCTGCGCCAGCGACGTCGATGCGTCCACCGGCGCCGAAAACGGGAAAACACGCCTTCCGCGCCGGTCCTTCCCCGCGGGGAGGCCGAAGGCTACGAGTGACTCCATGGCATCGAGCGCGCAGGTGAAGGTGATCGGCGGCGGGCTCGCCGGCTGCGAGGCGGCCTGGCAGCTCGCGAGACGGGGGGTCCGGGTCGAGCTCCACGAGATGCGCCCGCGTCGCGGGACCGAGGCGCACCAGACCGACCGGCTCGCCGAGCTCGTCTGCTCGAACAGCTTCCGCAGCGCGGAGCTCACGACCGCGATCGGGCTGCTCAAGGAGGAGATGCGCCGACTCGGCTCGCTCGTCCTCGAGGTCGCGGAGCGCCACCGCGTGCCGGCGGGCGGGTCGCTCGCCGTCGACCGCGAGGGCTTCGCCGCCGACATGACGGCCGCGATCGAGGGCGAGCCGCTCGTCGAGATCGTGCGGGAGGAGGTCGAGCGGCTTCCCGAGGGCCTCTCGATCGTCGCGTCGGGCCCCCTCACGTCGCCCGCGCTCTCCGAGAGCCTGCGCGCGCTCTTCGGCAAGGAATACCTCTACTTCTACGACGCGATCGCGCCGATCGTCACCGCGGAGTCGATCGACACGTCGGTCGCCTTCCGCGCCTCGCGCTGGGGCAAGGGCGGCGACGACTACCTGAACTGCCCGATGGACCGCGAGCAGTACCTGCGATTCGTCGCCGACGTGCTCGCGGCCGACAAGGTGCCGACCCGCGAATTCGAGCGCTGCGTCCATTTCGAGGGCTGCCTGCCGATCGAGGAGATGGCGCGGCGTGGGCCCGACACGCTCGCCTTCGGGCCGCTCAAGCCCGTCGGCCTCTCCGATCCGCGCACCGGTCGCCGCCCGCATGCCGTCGTCCAGCTCCGGCAGGACGACCGGGACGCGCGGCTGTTCAACCTGGTCGGCTTCCAGACCAAGATGACCTACCCGGAGCAGCGGCGCGTCTTCCGCACGATCCCCGGCCTCGAGCGGGCCGAGTTCGTGAGACTCGGAAGCCTGCACCGGAACACCTTCCTCGAGTCGCCCGAGATCCTGCACGCGACCCTGCAGACGCGCGCTCGGCCGGACCTCCTGCTCGCCGGCCAGCTGATCGGCGTCGAGGGATACCTCGAGTCGACGGCGATGGGGTGGCTCGCCGGCGTCAACGCGGCGCGGATCGTCGAGGGCCGCGCCCCCCTCGTGCCGCCCGCGACGACCGCGATCGGCTCGCTGGTCGCCTACGTGACGGCGCCCGGACGTCGCGACTTCCAGCCGGTGAACGCGAACTACGGCCTGTTTCCCGACCTCGCGGAGCGGGTGCGGCGCGGCGCCGAGAAGAAGCGCGCGCACGCCGAGCGAGCGCTCGGAGACCTCGGGCCCTTCCGCGACGAGGCCGTCGGTCCGGGCCGGAGCGCGGCCTGATGACGGCGGCCGTCGCCGCGGTCGCCGACGAGACGCTGCGCGAGGAGGCGGCCCGGGCCTGGGAGCGGATCGGGCGGCCCTCCGACGTGGATCCGGCTGCGCTCGCCGAACTCGCGCTCTTCTCCGCCGAGCCCGACCTCGCGCTCGCCCGGCTCGACGACCTGCCCGATGCGGGCCGTGGCGTCGCCTCCCTCGACCGCGACCGGCGCATCGCGCTGCTCGTCCTGCTCGGCGGAAGCGCCCACCTCTCGCGCGTGCTCGCGTCCGACCCGGGCTGGGCCGGCTGGATCGCTGCCGCGGTACGCGGGGAGGACCCGGTGCCGCGGATCGATCCCGCGGCGCTCGCCTCCGACGAGGCGCTGGACCACGCGTTCGCGGCGAGGCTCCTGCGGCGCTGGCGCCAGCGGGCCTACCTCCGGATCGGCGCGCGCGACCTCTGGGGGCTCGCCCCGATCGAAGAAACCCTCGAGGCGCTGAGCGCGACGGCCGACGCCGCGATCTCGGCCGCGACCGCGCTCGCGCGCCGGCAACTCGAGTCCGAGGTCGGCGTGCTCGAGATCGAGCCCGGCAGCCCCAACGGCTTCGGCGTCCTCGGGATGGGCAAGCTCGGTGCGCGGGAGCTCAACTACAGCTCCGACGTCGACCTCGTGTTCGTCCACGAGGCGGAGGTCGGACCGAGCGCGGGCGGGCCGCGGGGCTCGCTCGCGCCGCTGGAGTTCTTCACCCGGCTCGCCGAGCGGCTCTCGCGCCTGCTGTCCGAGGTGACCGACGACGGCTTCGTCTTCCGGGTCGACCTGCGGCTGCGCCCCGACGGCATGAACGGCCCGCTCACGAGCACCCTGCAGGCGACGCTCGGCTACTACGAGGCCTTCGGCGCGACCTGGGAGCGCGCGGCGATGTTCAAGGCACGCCCGGTGGGCGGCGACCTCGCACTCGCAGGGCGACTGCTCTCGGAGCTCGCCCCGTTCATCCATCGACGCACGCTCGACTACACGATGATCGCCGACCTCGAGGCGATGAAGGCGCGCGTCGACGAGCAGGTGCGCAGTGCGGGCAAGGGCGACCGGCACGTGAAACTCGGCCCCGGCGGCATCCGCGAGGTCGAGTTCCTCGTGCAGTCCTTCTCGATGGTGCACGGCGGCCGCGACCGGCGGCTCCGCGAGCGGAGCACGCTGCGCTCGCTGGCGATCCTCTCGGAGGTGGGACTCCTCGATCCCGCGGACGGCGCGGCGCTCGCCGACGCCTACCGGTGGCTGCGACGGGTGGAGCACGCCCTGCAGATCGACGAGGACCGCCAATTGCACGTGCTCCCGCCGTCGGAAGCCGGGCGCGAGGTCGTCGCGCGCCGGCTCGGGCTTCACCTCGGAGGCGAGGGCCCGACGTGGCGGCGGACGCCGGTCGAGGGGGCCCTCGAACGCTTCGAGCGGATCCACGCGTCGCACACGACACGGGTGCAGCGCGACTTCGACGACCTCTTCCGCTCGCGACAGGCACGCGCCGACGCGATGGACGGGTCGAGCGCCCGCGATCTCATGGCCTCCCTCGACGCGCCGGAGGTCGAGGCGCGGGTCGCGACACTGGGCTTCCGCGACCCGGCCGCGGCCGTCGCGGCCCTGCGCTCGATCCGCGATGGCGTGCCCGAGTCGCGGGCCGCCACCCGCCGGTCCGTGCAGGAACTCGCGCCGGCGCTGCTCGACGCGGTGAGCGAGTCGCCGAATCCCGACCGTGCGCTCTCGACCTTCGCCGAGTTCCTCGGGCGCGTCGGCGCGCGGCGGACCTTCACCGCGCTGCTCGCGGAGAAGCCGGCGACGATGCGGCTGCTCGTCTCGCTCTTCGCGAGCAGCGAGTACCTCTCCCGCGTGCTGCTCCAGCACCCGGAGCTGATCGACACGCTCGTGCGCTCGGACCTCGCGGTCACGATGAAGACGGGCGAGGAGATGGGGGCGGAGCTCGACGCGCAACTGGCGGACTGCTCGGATTTCGAGGAGCGACTCGACGTGCTGCGCCGCTTCCGCAGCGAGGAGATGCTGCGGATCGGCGTGCACGACATCCTGGGCGAGATGCACTACAACGTCGTCGCCGACCAGCTGAGCGCGCTCGCCGACGCCTGCCTCTCGCGGGCCTACCGGATCGCCCTCGAGGAGAGGATCGGCCGCTACGGCGCCCCGCCCGGGCTCGGCCTCGCGGTGATCGCGATGGGCAAGCTCGGCTCGCTCGAGCTCAACTACCACTCGGACCTCGATCTCATCTACGTCTACGGCCCGACGACCGAGCCGCCGCCCGAGGTGCCGGGAGCGCCTGCGGCCGGGGCGGGCGGGCTCTCGCCGCACGAGTTCTTCAGCAAGGTCGCGCAGCTCCTGATGATGGTGCTCCAGCTCGCGACGCGGGAGGGCTGGGTCTACAAGATCGACACGAGGCTCCGGCCCTCGGGCCGCGGCGGTCCGCTGGTCACCTCGCTCGAGGCCTTCGACGCCTACCATGCGGAGTCGGCGGCGCTCTGGGAGCGCCAGGCGCTCGTGCGCGCGCGCGTCGTGTGCGGACCGACCGACCTCGCTCGCTCGATCGACGCCGTCGTCGAGCGGTTCGTCTACGGGCGCGGGCTCGAGCCCGGGGAACTCGCGGAGATCGCGCGCGTCCGCGGCCGGATGGAGCGCGAGCTCGCCCGCGAGGACGCCGAGAGCTTCAACCTGAAGATGGGGCGGGGCGGTCTCGTCGACGTGGAGTTCCTCGCGCAGGCGGCCGCGCTCGCCCACGGCCACGAGCATCCCGAGTTGCGCAACCGCGCGACCCGCCGACTGGTCGACGCGATGGGGCGGCTCGGGATCATCTCCGAGGAGGAGCGCGCGGGCCTCTCGGCGTCGTACTCCTTCCTGCGCGGGCTCGAGAACCGCCTGCGCATCGAGGGCGAGCACCCCATCGAGAGGATCCGGCGCGACCCGGCGGCGCTCTGCTCGACCGCGCTGCGAATGGGCATCGACGGCGAGGGCACGGAGCCGGGCGAGGTTCTGCTAGAGGAGTACGACCGGCACCGGGAGCGGGTGCGGGCGATCTACGACCGGCTGGTCGGCCGGCACGCATCCGACGAAGCAACGGCCTGAGGGGAGCGACTCGTGGACAAGAGCGACTGGATCTGGATGGACGGGAAGTTCGTGCCGTGGGCCGAGGCCAACGTGCACGTGCTCACCCACACGCTGCACTACGGGCTCGGCACCTTCGAGGGCATCCGCTGCTACAAGCTGGTCGACGGGCGCTCGGCGATCTTCCGGCTTCCCGAGCACGTCCGGCGCCTGCGCGACTCCGCCCACATCCTCGGCATCGAGATCCCCTTCTCGCAGGAGGAACTGGTCGAGGCCTGCCTCGAGACGCTGCGTCGCAACCGGCTCGACGAATGCTACGTCCGGCCGCTCGTCTACCTCGGCGACGGGGAGATGGGGCTCGCCGCGACCAACGCGGTGCGGGTCGCGATCGCGGCCTGGCGCTGGGGCGCCTACCTCGGCGACGAGGGCAAGCAGAAGGGCATCACCGCGAAGATCTCGTCGTTCCACCGCCTCCACAGCAACACGCTCATGTCGAAGGCGAAGACGGTCGGGAACTACGTGAACTCGATCCTCGCCTCGCAGGAGGCCCGCTCCGGCGGCTTCGGCGAGGCGCTCATGCTCGACACCGAGGGCTTCGTCGCCGAGGGCAGCGGCGAGAACCTGTTCGTCGTGCGCGACGGCGTCGTGCGCACCCCGGGGGCCCACTCGATCCTGCCCGGGATCACGCGCGACACGGCGATGCGCCTGCTGCGCGAGTCCGGACTCGACGTCCGCGAGGAGCGCGTCACCCGCGACGACCTCTACATCGCGGACGAGATCTTCCTGACCGGCACGGCCGTCGAGGTGACGCCGGTGCGCGAGGTCGACCGTCGTCGCGTGGGCGACGGATCGCCCGGACCGGTCACCACCCGGATGCAGAAGCGCTACGACGAGGTCGTCCGCGGAGGCGATCCGAAACACGCGTCCTGGCTGTCGCACCTCTGAGCCGGCGACGCTCCTGCGCCAGCCGGCGCGCGCGCGGTCGCGCGCGCGCCGGGCGGCCCGCCCGGAGGAGGCGACGATGAACCGCACGATCGACCTGGCCACTTCGTTCGCGGCCTCCGTCGCCCGGCTCGGCGCCGGGCTCGCGGTGGGGCCGCTCGGCCCCCGACCGGAGCGAACGCTCGAGCTCTGGGAGTTCGAGGCCTGCCCGTTCTGCCGCAAGGTCCGCGACGCGCTCTCGATGCTCGACCTCGACGCGGTCGTCCACCCCTGTCCCAAGGGCGGCGAACGCTTCCGTCCCGAGGTCGTCCGCCGCGGCGGCAAGGCGCAGTTCCCCTGGCTCGTCGACCCGAACACCGGGCGGTCGATGTACGAGTCCGACGAGATCGTCCGCTACCTGTTCGCGACCTACGGCCGCGGCGGCGCGCCGTGGCAGCTCTCGATCGCCCCGCTCTCGACCGCGACGGCGGCGATCGCGTCGGCCTGGCGCCCGGGCGCGGGGGGCTTCGCGCGCCCGTCGCGCGTGCCGCGCGAGCCGCTCGAGCTCTGGAGCTTCGAGGCCTCGCCCTACTGTCGGCTCGTGCGCGAGGCGCTGTGCTCGCTCGAGATCCCCTACCTGCTGCACAACGTCGCGAAGGGAAGCCCCTCGCGCGAGGCCTTCGTCTCGCGCTCGGGCAAGATGCAGGTGCCGTGGCTGCACGACCCGAACACCGGCGTCTCGATGTTCGAGTCGGCCGACATCGTCGACTACCTCGATCGGACCTACGCGCTCGACGGGCGCGAGCGTGCAGCGGCGCGCGCGGGGACGGCGGCGTGAGTGCGCCGGCGAGGCTCTCGCGCCTGCTGGGCGACGACGGTCGCTGCCTCGACGTCGCGATCGACCATGGCGTGTTCGCCGAGCCGGGCTTCCTGCCGGGCATCGAGAACATGGCGAAGGCGGTCGAGACGGTCGTCCGGGCAGCCCCCGACGCCGTCCAGCTCGGGCCCGGCCACGCGGACCTGTTGCAGTCCCGCCCGGGACGCTCGAAGCCGGCGCTCGTCCTGCGGGTGGACGTGACCAACGTCTACGGCGCCGTGCTGTCGCCGCCGCCGTGGTGCGAGCTGGTCGGCGATCCGCTGGAGGAGGCGCTGCGCCTCGACGCGGCGGCGGTCGTGGTCTTCCTGGTCGAGGTGCCTGGGCACGCGGACCTCCACCGCGCCTGCGTCGCGAACCTCGTCCGGCTCGCGCCCGAGTGCCGCCGTTTCGGCATGCCGCTCATGGTCGAGCCGCTCGCGATGAAGCTGGCGGGAGGCGCGCTCGCCGGGGACTTCGACCCCGCGCGGATCGGCGCGCTGGTGCGCCAGGCCGTCGAGCTCGGCGCCGACGTGATCAAGGCCGATCCGCCCGCCGACCCCGCGGACCTGCCGCGGATCGTCGAGCTCTGCGGCGGGCGCCCGCTGCTCGTGCGCGGTGGGGGGAAGGCGGCGGAGGACGAGATCCTGCGCCGGACCCACGCGGTCATGGCGGCAGGCGCGAGCGGGATCGTCTACGGCCGCAACGTCATCCAGCACCGCGACCCCGCCGGGATCACGCGCGCCTTCATGGCGATCGTCCACGACGGCGCCACGCCGGAGGCGGCGGCGCGCCTGCTCGCGGGGGGGTGAGCGTTCCGCGACCCGCGGCGTCGGGCGGGCGGGGCGAACCGCCGCGACCAGCCGCCGTCGTCGGTCGGAGCGTCCGCGCGCCGATGCGGCAGGCGACTCCCGGCGCGACGGGGCCTCAGCGCCGGAAGCGCGCGAAGTCGGGCCTTCGCTTCTCGGCGAAGGCCCGGCGGCCTTCCTCGCCCTCGGGGCCCGCGTAGTACATCTCGAGGGCCGCGAAGCCGAGCTCGCTCGTGCCGTGGATCTGGTCGGTGTCGGCGTTGAACGAGAGCTTCGCGAGCTGGATCGCGGTCGGGCTCGTCGCCGCGATCTCGCGGCACCACGCCTCGACCTCGCCGCGCAGGTCGGCGGCCGGCACGACCTTGTTCACGAGGCCCATCGCGAGGGCCTCGGCGGCCGAGTAGCGGCGGCAGAGGTACCACATCTCGCGCGCCTTCTTCTCGCCGACGACGCGTGCGAGGTAGGCGGTGCCGAAGCCCGGGTCGACGCTCCCCATGCGCGGACCGACCTGGCCGAACACGGCACGGTCGGACGCGATCGTCAGGTCGCAGATCGTCGCGAGCACGTTCCCGCCGCCGATCGCGTAGCCGTCGACCATCGCGATCACGGGTTTCGGGATGCCGCGGATCACGCCGTGGAGCCCGGCCATGTCGAGGCCGATGCCGGGGCGGTCGCCGTAGCCGGAGGCGTCGCGGCCCGACTGGTCGCCGCCGGAGCAGAAGGTGTCGTTCGCGCCCGAGAGCACGCAGGCCGCGACGGAGCGATCGGCCCAGGCGGCGCGAAACGCCGCGACGAGCTCGTCGACGGTCTCGGGCCGGAACGCGTTCTTCACCTCGGGGCGCTCGATCGTGATCCAGGCGACCGCGTCGGCGACGGCGTAGGAGATGTCGGTGGTGGCCATGGTGGAATCTGGCACGCGGGAGCCGGCCTCTGCTAGGGCGGAGGCATGTCGGCGGCCGGGGACGCGGAACTCGCGGCGGATCTCGCGGCCTTGCGTTCGGGGTGCGCCGTCGCGACGGAGCCGGCACGCGCGCTGCTCGTCGCGACCGGGTCGGACCGGGCGTCGTTCCTCCAGGGCATGCTGAGCAACGAGGTCGCGAAACTCGTCCCGGGAGAGGGGCGCCGCGCGCTTCTCCTCGACGAGCAGGGCCGCGTGGTCGCCGAGATGGGCGTGATCGTGCGCGCGGACGCGATCCTCCTCGACGTCGCGCGCGACTCCGCGGGGAGGGTCCGCTCCGCGCTCGAGCGCTTCGTCGTCGCCGACGACGTCGAGTTCGGGGTCGGCTCCCGGGAGGCAGTCGTCCTGCGCGGACCGGGGGCCGCCGGCGCACTCGCGCGTGCGGCCGCGGCACCGGGCGCTTCGCCGGACGAGGCCGCGCTCGCCGGGCTCGCGCCGGGGAGCCACGTCGAGGTCGCGGCCGGTGCTGCCTCCGCGATCTCGGTGAGCGACGGGGCCGGTGGCTTCGTCGCCTGGGCCCCGGACGCGCCGGGTGCGGAGGCCCTGCGGGCGGCGCTCGTCGCCGCGGGTGCGCGCGCGGTTTCGCCGCTCGCGCTCGAGGCCGACCGGGTTGCCCGGGGGATTCCGCGCGAGGACGTCGACCTCGACGAGCGGACCCTCGCCCCGGAGGTGCCGGCCTTCGCGGACGCGATCTCCTACCGGAAGGGCTGCTACCTCGGGCAGGAGGTGGTCGAGAGGGTCGCGGCGCGCGGCAAGGTGAACTGGCTCGTGACCGGCCTGCGGGCGGGTCCCGGCGCGGATCTCCCGCCGGCGGGGGCGATCGTGCATCTCGAGGACCGCGACGTCGGTCGGGTGTCGAGCGCCGTCCGCTTGCCCGGGAACGAGGGGATCGCCATGCTCGCGCGCATCCGGCGAGAGGCGGTCGAGTCGGGCGCGACGCTGCGGGTCGAGGCCGGGGGCGGGCGGATCGATGCCGCGCCGATCGGGCGCGGGTGAAGGAAGTCGCGGGCAGCGGCCCGCGGGAGCAGGAGCGGAGGGACGATGAGCAACACCCTGGGCAAGCGTTACGTGTGCGAGGGCTGCGGCACCGAGGCGCTCTGCAACAAGGCCGGGGCGGGCAGCATCCAGTGCTGCGGCGCCGAGATGAAGCTGAAGGAAGCGAAGCCGCTCCCGTCGTCCGACTGACGAGGGCCGCGGGCGCGAGGTGCGCGTCGCGCGTGACGACAGGGCGGACGCGCGTCGCGGCGCGCGCACTCCGCTCCGGGAGAGCAGCCTCGCGCGGCGGGCGATGCTCCGCGTCCGCGCGATGACGCGGATCGGCCCCGCCACCGTCGACCGCGACCTGGTCGGGCGGCCTCTCGAAACCGGGCCGGTCGGAATCCTCGCGTGGTCGGAGCCCGTCCGGGTGGCGATCCGGACGGGGCGCGTCGTCTCGGTCCAGCCGCTCGGCGGCCCGGTCGACGAGCGACCGCGGGAGGTCCCGGTCCTGGGCGACGCCGACGCGCTCCTTCTCCCGGGGCTCGCCGACAGCCACCTCCACCTGGTCGCGACCGCGGCCGTGCTCTCCGGCCGAGATCTCGCCGCGGACCACCCGCGCACGATCGAGGAACTCTTGGCGCGGCTCGCCGCCCTCGCCGCGCGACTCCCGCCCGGCGCCTGGCTGCGCGTCTCGGGCTTCGAGGAGTCGCGCCTGCGCGAGGGGCGCTTTCCGACGACCGCCGAACTCGACCGCTCCGTGGGCGACGTCCCGCTGCGGCTTCGCCACGCCACGCGGCACGCGTCGCTGCTCGGGTCGGCGGGCCGGCGGCGGCTCGCGGCGCTCCTCGGCGAGTCGCCCGCGCACGGAGATCGGGCGCGGGGAGCGGGGCCGGGGGAAGACGCCGTCGTCCTCGGGCGCGAGGCCGAGATCACGGTCGCGCTCGGCCCGCACGACGAGTCGGCGCTGCGCGAGGGGATGCGCTCGGCGAGCGCGCTGCTCGCCTCGCGCGGCGTGACGACGATCGACGAGGTGACGGGAAGCAACGAGCCCGCGCGCGTCGCGCTGCTCGCGTCGGCCGTCGCGCGCGGCGACGTCGGCCAGCGCGTGCGGGTGTTCGTGCCCGACGCCGACCTCGCGACCGCGGCGGCTGAAGCCGCCGGCGGGCGGGTCGAGATCGCGGGCGTGAAGCTCTTCGCGCACCACGAGGACGAGGCGGCCGCGCCCGGGTTCGCCGCGGCGGTCGCGCGTGCGAGGC
>Ga0075471_10002130_pt1 | contig 13095 bp, 8 predicted proteins | sample DEB19_08_DNA_2_FD_74787 | JGI IMG/M metagenome (GOLD analysis project Ga0075471, IMG submission 74787) | Aqueous microbial communities from the Delaware River and Bay under freshwater to marine salinity gradient to study organic matter... | ecosystem: Environmental > Aquatic > Marine > Coastal ... | reverse complement strand
TAGCCGCGGGCCATCAGACCGCCGGTCACGTGATACGAGGCGGCCTCGTTGCAGAACCTGCGTCCCGCCCCATCGACCATGATGGAACCCGGCAGCGAGCGTTCGACGAACATCGGCCGCGCACGGTCTTCATCGGCGAGTTTGTAGCCCGGCGCCCACCAGGCCGAATCGAGATTCGCCATTTTCACGCCGAGTTGCATCGCGGCGATCGTTGCCGAACCCGAATTGAAGGGGTTACCCGCCGTCCACGCCGTCGTCGTCGGCCCGGGAAGATGTCGCGCTCGCAACTCCGCGTTGCGCTCGAAGCCCCCGGAGGCGAGGATGACACCGCGACTCGCATGGATGCGCTGCGGAATGCCGTTGTTGAGCACCTGCGCACCGACGACGCGCCCGTTCTCGACGATGAAACCCGTGAGCTCGGTCGACAACTGCATCGGTACTTTTCGCTTGCGCAGGGACCAGCGCAGCCGCGCGACCAATGCGCCGCCGCCCGTGAGCCTGCGGTCACGCGAGGTTTTCCAGCGCTGGCGCACGTCGAGGTAATATTTGGCGGCGATCTTCAAAAATATCTGCTTGGCCCCCTTCGATTGCGTGATCAGCGGATGCGCTTCGCGCGCAGTCCAGTTGATGCGCCCGAACGCCGTGGTGCCGGCGTGCGGCGGCTGCAGCATCTCGAACTCGCCGCCGAGCACATCGCAGGCGATGGGCAGCGCCTGGCAGCTGCGAAATCCCGGCCGACCACCCGGCAACTCCGGGTGATAGTCGCAATATTTGGCGAGACTCTCGAACTTGACGTCGGTTTTTTCGTCCAGCCAGCGAAACATGCGCGGCGCATGCTCGACGAACGCGCGAATTCGCTGCGGCGACGAAAAGCCCTCGGCGAGCGCCGCGATGTAGCGTTCGGCATCGTCGGCGTTGTCGCTGCCGCCCGCAGGGCCGATGAGATGGTTGTTCGGAATCCAGATCGTGCCGCCCGAGGTCGCCGAGGTGCCGCCGAAGAGGTGCCCCTTCTCGACGATCAAAACTTTGGCGCCCTGATCGGCTGCCGTGAGTGCCGCGGTGAGACCGCTCGCGCCGCTGCCGACGACGAGGACTTCGGTTTGCTGATCAGGCAGAAAGGTCGGTTGCACGCGCGTGACTCCTGAAATGAACTAGCCGCTCGCGGACTGGCTGCTCAAGCGAAGCGAACCGATGCCCGGCCGAGCCGATCGAGATCGAGCTCGAAGACATCGCCGGGCCGCGCGGGCTCGAGCGGCACCAGCGAACCCGACAAGATGATGTCCCCGGCATCGAGCGTGACGCCATAGGCGCCCAAGGTGTTGGCGAGCCACGCCACGGCCGCGAGCGGCGAGCCCTGCACCGCCGAGCCCAAGCCCCACGACAGCGACGCGCCATTCTTGCTGACGCGGACCTCGAGCGCCGCGAGATCGAGTCCCTGCGGCGAGCGGCGCTCGGCGCCGAGCACGAACAGGCCACAGGACGCGTTGTCGGCGATGGTGTCGACGATGCGGATGTCCCAGCGATCGATGCGCGAGTCGACGATTTCGAAACAGGCAGCGACGCTCGCCGTGGCCGCGAGTACGTCGGCCTCGGTGACCCCGGGGCCCTTGAGCGATGATCCGAGCACCAGGGCGATTTCGGCCTCGGCCCGTGGCTGGATCATGCGCTCGCCGATGACGATGGTGCCGCCGTCGTCGACCTGCATCGCATCGGTCAAAAAGCCGAAATCCGGTTGATGTACGCCGAGCATGTCCTGCACGGCCTTGCTGGTGACACCGATCTTCTTGCCGACGATTCTCTCGCCTGCGGCGGTACGGCGGGCCATGAAGCCCAAAGAAATCGCATAGGCATCGTCGATCGTGAGCCAGGGATAGCTCACCCGCAGTGGCGGCAGCGTGCGGCGCTCGCACCACGCGGCGTGCAGTTCGGCGGCGATCTTCGCGACCTCCGCAGCCCGCGCCGCGACGGAAAGGCCCGAGGAATCAGGCTGCGAGGAAGTGGATGACATGACGGTTGAACTCGGCAGCGCGCTCGATCATCACCCAATGGCCGACGCGCGAATAAATCACGATCTCGCTTTGCGGGCAGGAGGCCGCGAGTTTGAGCGCGCTCGATGCCGGACAAAACTGATCCTCCACGCCCCAGAAACCGAGGATGGGCAAGGAGAGTTCCGACAGGCGCGGCGACAGGTCGGGGATCCGCATCCGACCAAGCACGTCCTTGGGCATCAGTTTCAGTATCGCGAAGCGCTCGGCTACGAGCGCATCGGTGACGTGCTGCGGATCGAACGCCAGCATCTGCAGGATGCCTCGCAACCACTGCGGGTTGATTTCGCCACCGACGAATCCGGAGACCATTTTTTGGATGCCCGGCATCTTGAAATAGGTTTCGGTGGTCTCGATGCCCCCGCAGCCCATCACGACGAGCTTGTGCACGAGACCGGGTCGCGCGAGACAGATGCCGATCGAGACGGCGCCGCCCAAAGAATTGCCGACGAGCACGCACTCCGTGACTTCGAGCGAATCGAGCAACTCGAGCGTCGTCGAAACGAAAAGATCGAGGGTGTAGTCGAGGCCGGTGGGCTTCGAGGAATAACCGAAGCCGATCAAGTCGGGGACAATGACGCGGTGCCCGGCAGCGCGCAGCGGCTCGATGTTATGGCGGAAGTTGCTCCAACCGTTCGCCCCCGGACCACTACCCTGCAGCAGTACCACGGTCGACCCGCCGCTCTTGCGACTCGCTGCTCCAGTATCGTGGAAATGCAGCTCGTAGCCGCTCGGCAGTTGGCGGATTTCGCCCTTCGGCGGCCCCCCCTCGGCGACGGCGGCAGCCGCGATGTCAATCATTGTCATATACCCCCGGTCGACCCCCCTGACGGTGTCCAACGATAGTGCGTTTTCAACGGAGCGGCAAACCCGGTTCGTAGAACCAGTCGCCGAAAACGACGGAGAATACGATTTCCGGACGCCCGAACGTTCAAATGCGTAAAAAGACCCTCTGTATTTTACGCATCACGCTTGCGCACCCCCACCCCCCGGCGCTAGCATCGGCACCGGGTCAGACACTCATCAGCCTCAGACATCCATCAGGGGGATCACCATGGCCACCGCCGCCGCCCACGTTCTCGAGGATCAGATTCCGACTCGCGCCGAACTCGTTCGTCGCGCCCGTGCCATGTTGCCCGCGCTCAAAGCACGCCAGGCCGAGGCCTACGCCAATCGCCGAATGCCTGCAGAGACCATGCGCGAAATGGTGGCGGCCGGCTTCTTCCGCATCTTGCAGCCGAAGCGCTACGGCGGCTACGAGATGGATCCGCAGGTTTTCTTTGACGTGCAGATGACGCTGGCCGAGGCCTGCATGTCGACGGCTTGGGTGCTCGGCGTGGTCGGCTGTCACCCCTATCAGCTCGCACTGTTCGACGATCGGGCGCAGGCCGAAGTGTGGGGCTCGAATCCCGACACGCTCGTCAGCTCCTCGTACCAGCCGGTCGGCAAAGTCGAAGTCGTCGAGGGCGGTTTCAGGCTCTCGGGGCGCTGGGGCTTCTCGAGCGGCAGTGAGTATTGCGACTGGATCCTGCTCGGTGCGCTGATCTTCAGCAAAGACGGACCGCCCGAGATGCGCACTTTCCTGCTGCCGCGCAAGGACTACAAAATTCTCGACAACTGGCACACCTTCGGCATGCAAGCGACGGGCAGCCAGGACATCGTGGTCGAGAACGCGTTCATCCCGGAGTACCGTACGCACAAGGCCGTCGACGGTTTCATGTGCAAAAACCCGGGTCAGTCGGTCAACACAGGCCCGCTCTACAAATTGCCGTGGGCGCAAGTGTTCGTCCGTTCCGTCTCGACGGCGAGCATCGGCGCCGTACAGGGCGCACTCGATGCCTTCGTCGACATCGGCAAGAAGCGCGTGTCGACCAACACCGGCAAGGCCACCAAGCAAGATACGAACGCCATCCTCGCCGCCGCTCGTACGCAGTCGGCCGTCGATGAAATGAAGACCCTGCTCTATCGCAATTTCGACGAGATGATGGCGACGGTGCGCGCGGGCGACGAGCTCACCATGGAACAGCGCGTGCGCTACCGCTACCAGTCCTCGCAAATTGGTCGCCGCTGCGCCGACCTCATCGACGATCTGATGCCGCTGCTCGGTGGCCGCGCGATCTACACCGACAGCCCGATCATTCGTTACTGGCTCGACGCCAACGCGGCGCGGGCGCACGTCGCGAACGATCCGAACCTGATCGGCTCGACGCTCGGCGGCATGTACATGGGCGAGCAGCCTCAAGACTTCTTCGTCTGACGCCATGGCCAAGACCGCGGACTACAGCATAGGGCCGCACACCTTCCCGCGCGGCTGGTTCATGGTCGGCATCTCGAGCGAGGTGACCGACCAGCCGCAGGGCGTGCGCTACTTTGGTCGCGATTTCGCCCTCTATCGGGGCAAGAAAAGCGGCAAGGTCATCCTGCTCGACGCGTATTGCCCACACATGGGCACGCACCTCGCCAAAAATAAAACGTCCTACACCGCCCGTGACGGGCACGTGATTGACGACGACATCCAGTGCCCTTATCACGCCTGGCGTTTCGGTGCGGACGGTCGCTGCAACCACATTCCCTACTACAACGGCGCAATCCCCAAAGCCGCCAGCGTCAAAAGTTGGCCGGTCCGCGAGCACGCCGGACTCGTTTTCATGTGGCACGACCCCGAAGGCGGTGAACCCGACTTCGACCTACCGCCGCTGAGCGAATACGGGCAGCCGCATTGGGTGCCGTGGAACGTCGACAAACTCGGCGTGATGGCGTGCCATCCGCAGGAAGTGATCGACAACATTGCCGACCTGCCGCACCTCGGTCCGATCCACGGTTCGACCGTGGAATATTTCGAGAACGAATTTCGCGGCCACAAGGCGATTCAACGTCAGGCGGGCGGACATCGCACGCTAGTCGCCGGCCCCAACGACAAGCTGTACACCGACACGGTCTATCACGGCCCCGGAATTTTGGTCTCGCATCTCACCGGACTGTTCGACACCGTGCTGCTGATCACGCACACGCCGGTCGACGACGGCGTAATAGAGGTTTGGCACGCCCTACTGGTCAAAACGCCGAACGCCGTACCCACCGAGGCCGATCGCGAAGCTGCACGCGGCTTCAATGAATCGAGTCGACTCGCGTTTTTGCAGGACTTCGAGGTCTGGGGCAACAAGCGCGCCGCGATCAACATTCTGCAAATCCCGACCGATGGGCCCTTCCACAAGGCGCGCATCTGGTACAAGCAGTTCTACCACCCGCGCAGCGAAACCAAGCGCCTCATCGGACCGATCGAGGGTGTACACGTGGTTCCGGGCACACCCGGTTGGCCACTCGATCGCGTGTCCTGATCAAAGATTGGCGGCCTCAGAGACCCGCGGCGAGTGCCGCTTCGCGCGCCCAGGCGTAGTCGGGTTTGCCGGTGTTGGTGCGTCGCACCTCCGTCACGAAAGCGAGAGCGCGGGGCACTTTGTAACCCGCGATCAAAGCGCGGCAATGTTCTCGCAAGGCCTCTGCACCGACGGTTCCGCTTTCGACGGCTCCGCTTTCAGGCAAGATTCCGTCCCGCAGTGACACCACCGCGACCACGCGCTCTCCCCAGCGCGGGTCGGGCACGCCGACGACCAGTGCATCGAACACGGTCGGATGGGCCTTCAGAGCCTGTTCGACTTCTTCCGGGAATACTTTCTCGCCGCCGGTGTTGATGCAGGTCGAACCGCGTCCGAGCACCGTCACCGCGCCATCGACCTCGAGCCGCGCGAAATCCCCCGTGATGGCGAGCCGCTGACCCTCGAGCGTGACGAAGGTGCGCGCCGTACGCTCCGGATCGCCGAAATAGCCCTGGGGCAAAGGTCCGCTGCGCGCGAGCACGCCCTCTTCACCCGGTATCGCAAACCTCGAACCGTCGACCACCACGTGAATGTCGGGGCGGGGCGCGAAGCGCATCAGCCCACCGCCCTCCGCGGCACCCGCTCCGAGCGTGCCGGACTCGGTCGTTCCCAACGAACTACTGGTGTGCAATCGCGGCAAAGAATTGCGCAAGGATTGCTGTACGGCCTGCGAAAACACGGCTCCGCCCGAGCCGATGTGCACCAGTGTCTCGAGTGACCACCTCCCCGCATGCGCTGCGAGCGCATCGGCGAGCGGCCGACCCATGCCATCGCCCACGATCACCAAAATATTCACGCGCTCGCGCGCGCAGAGATCGAGCACGTTCACGGGATCGAAACCTCGCCCCGCCTGCAGCACGATCGTGTGTCCGGCAAAGATCGACGAGAGCGCGGCCCAAAGCGCGGCACCGTGCATCAACGGCGCCACGGGAAAAGTCACGAGCGGGGGCGATTCGCGTACGCGATCGACGATTTCCTCGGGCGTCGCGATCGGACCCTTGCGCGAGAAAAAACCGCCGCCGCCGAGTGATGCTCGCAGCATGTCGTGGTGGCCCCAGACCACGCCTTTGGGCATGCCGGTGGTGCCACCGGTGTAGATGATGAGCGCGTCGTCGCTGCGTGGTGCGCGCGCGGGCGCAGGCAAGTTCGCCCCCTCGCGCAGCGCGGCGGCAAAGTCGGTGTCGCCTTCGCCCGCCACCACCACGATGCGCGGACAAGACTTGAGGCCGCGAACGCGCGGCAGGAATTCGCTCTCGACGATGGCCGCGCCCGCCTTGGCATTGTCGTAGAGATACTCGAGCTCCGCCTCGACGTAACGGTAATTGACGTTGAACGGCAAAACACCGAGCCGACAAGCCGCAAAGAATCCGATCAAATATTCGGGACGATTGCCGCAGTGCAGCGCGAGCGTCTCACCGGCGCGCAGTCCACGGCGATCGAGCGTCGCGGCCAAGTGCTCCACGCGACTCGCGAGTTCGGCGTAGCTCAGGCGCTCATCGCCACACACCAGCGCCGTACGCTGCGGCACTTCGTGCGCCACGAGTTCCAGCAAGTCGGCGAAATTGAAACTGCGAACGGTGTTCACGGACGTATTCTGATCGGGCATAACACTCACCCCTGATGCCGGATTCCCCTGGCGGCAGCTTCCGCATGCAGACTGCGGGCAGATCGATGGATGATCACGGCGCCCAAGAAACTCACCGAAATCGCCACCAACAAGCCGTAGCGCAACGATTCGTTGCCGAAGCGCGCCGCAAAAAGATCGGAAAGCATGCCCGCGAACCACGGCCCCATCGCGATGCCGAGCAAGTTGACGACGAACCAGAACACGGCGGTACCGGTCGCGCGCAAATCGGGGGGCAAGGCGTTTTGGGTCGTCGACTGCATCGGCAAGACCCAGCCACCGCCAACCAGCCCCATCGGAATGGTCAACAGCACGACCGCGCCGAATGAGGGGACCCAACACGCGAGACAGAGACAGGCGGTCGCGAACGTCAGCGCATAGCTCGAGGCGCGCACCGGCGCGTTGAGATCGCGCCGGACCAGACGATCGGCGACGAAGCCTGCGACGATCGTCCCGGCGAGCGCCGACAACAAATACGGTGGCGCGAACACGGTACCGATCGCCTGCAGATCGACGCCGTGCGAGCGCATCAAAAATGGCGCAGACCACCCGGCGAAGGCCTGACCGCCGAAGACCCCGAGTGCCGTGCCGAAGCAAAGATTTCGAAAACTGCGATAAGCCCAGAGTGCACGCAGCGCGGTGGCGAGGTCGGCACGCGCCGTATCGGCAGAGGCCCGGGAGGCTTCCATGGCACCGCGCTCGGGTTCACGAACGGTGAGGTAGGCGAGCAGCGCGATCACCACGCCCGGGGCGCCGGCGTAGATGAAGACGTCTCGCCAGCCCAAGGACGCGCCGAGCATCGCGCCAGTGACCATGCCGGTCACCTGCCCGAAATAGACGGCAAGACCGAGCAGGGACAGCGCCCGCGCGCGGTAGAGCACCGGGAAGTAATCGGCGAGGATCGAATACGCAGGCGCCAGAAAGGCCGCCTCACCGATGCCCACGCCCACCCGAAAGAGCGCGAGTTGCTGCCAGGTTTGCGCGTAGGCCGTTGCGATGGTGAAGCCACTCCACACGATGCAGCCGGCAACGATGATGCGGATGCGACTCGCGCGGTCCGCGTAGCGGGCGATGGGGATGCCGGCGAGCGCGTAAAACACCGCGAAGGCAGGCCCGACCAGGAAGCCCATGATCGTGTCCGACGCCCCGAGGTCCTCCTTGACGAGCTGCGAGAGCACGTTGAGGACCGAGCGGTCGATGTAATTGAAGAGATAGATGACGAACAGCATGCCGGCGACGTACCAGGCGTACCGGCCGGGCTTCGTGACTGAATTCATGTTCGCCGCCCCCTGCTCGCTCACCGCCCCCTCCAGCGCCGCCGCCGATAGTCCCCTCTATGGGGGATTTCGTGGTGAAACTACCACTTCGCTGCGATATTAGCAGTCCCGTGGTGTAGATAACGTCGCTTTGCGTAATTTCGGTTGACATGGATTACGCAAATTGAAAGCATAGCCGTACGGGGGTTGCCCGCCTTGCGGCGGGTGACCGGTAACCAGTGCCGCAAAAGAATACGTCTACTGGAGGAATGGGGAACATGAAGTCGAAGCATTCATTGGCGTCGGTCATCGCCGGCCTTGTCGCCGCGTCCGTCAGCGGACTTGCGGGAGCACAAGAAGCCGATCAGGGTGGCCTCGAAGAAATCGTGGTCACGGCGCAAAAGCGTGCCGAAAACCTGCAGACCACGCCGATCGCGATCACCGCTCTGACGGCGAACAGCATCGCCGAGCTAGGCATCACCAACAACAAGAATCTCTTCGGCATCGTGCCGAACGTGCAGGGCTTCGAACCGCCCTCCTCGCGCGGCAACCTGTCGATCAACATCCGCGGCGTACCTTCGGGCAACGCCAACAGCGTGTCGAACGATCCCGCCTCGGCGCTGTACGTCGACGGCGTGTACGTCGCCAAGGGCTTCGGTGTCGGTCTCGACGTCATGGACCTCGAGCGCATCGAAGTGCTGCGCGGGCCGCAGGGCACGCTCTACGGACGCAACACCACGGGTGGCGCGGTCAACTTCGTCTCACGCAAGCCGAGCGGAGATTTCCGGCTCGACGCACGGGTCGGCACGGGCAACTACAGCCTGCGCGACTACCGGGTGTCTGTCGACCTGCCGAGCATGGGCGCGCTCGCGAGCACCTTCTCGTACTTCAAACGCGAACGCGATCCGCTCTACGGCAACACGAATCCGGCCAACAAGGGCTCGGAAAATCTGAATCGCGAAGGCTGGCGTATCGCGCTCGAACTCGCCCCGAGCGAAAACTTCACGGCGAGCTACAGCTTCACGCACTCCGAGCTCGACGAGTTCTCGCAGGGCTTGAAGCCCTTCGGTCTCACGCCGACGGCTGCGGCAGTCGCCGCGACGCCCGGCTATCCGACCAACGTGCAGCTGACGAGCCGCAGCCGCTCGCAGACACTCGCCGGCATTCAGGCAAACCTCGCCTTCCTCGGGCCCGCGGCCGCGACGCCGCAGGTCCGCCAGCTCAGCCAGTGGATCACCGACTACACCGTCTGGGAAAACAAGATGTACGCGGCCGGCGTCGGCCGGCCGAACACCATCTCGAGCGATGTTCCGCTGCGCTCGAGCAACGACGTCGATGCGCACGGGCTCACGCTCTCCTGGCGTCCGGACATGCCGGCGCTCGGCGAAGTCGAGTTCAAGTCGATCACCGGCTACCGCAAAGTCGAGAACCTGAACCAGGGTGACCTCGACGGCGTCGATGGCACGGTTCGTCCGCTCGGGAACGGCCTGACCACGGGCGTGGTACACGATGTCGTGCTCGCGACGATCGGTGGTCTCTTCTTCAACTCGGTGTCGCCGGCCATCCCGGCTGCGACCGAGTTTGCGACGGCGGTGAGCATCGTCGATGCGATCAACGCCAACGGCAGTCAGCGCTCCTTTGCCAACTGGGCTTCGACCAACGTGAAGTCCACGCAGCAAGAGTTCTCGATGGTGGGCAAGAAAGGCACGCTCGATTACGCGGCCGGCCTCTTCTACTTCAAGGACGAAGGCGAGTTCCGCAACAATCGTTGGGCGCTGTTCCCGATCTCGGCCTCCGACACCACCTCGCACAACAACGCCACCGAAGCCACGGCCGTCTATGGCCAGGGCACCTGGCGCATGAGCGAGGAGAGTCCGCTTGCCATCACGGTTGGCTTGCGTCACACCAAAGAAACCAAGGACGTCACCTACCTCTGGCGCAGCAGCGCCAATCCGGCGGGCTTCTTCGGCTTCATCTTTGCGGGTCAATCGGTCGCCAACGCCTACGTGCCCGACGCGCTCGCCGAGACACAGGCGCCTGTTGCCAACATCTTCGGCAAGTCGTTCAGCAAGGACTTCAGCAACACGAGCGGTCGTCTGACGCTCGGCTACGACTTCAGCGACGACGTCTACGGCTACGCGACCTACTCCACCGGCTACAAGAGCGGCACCTACAACGGCGACTTCTACGACACCGTCAACAACACCGGTGATCTGCTGTTGCCCGAGAAGATGACGAACCTCGAGGCTGGCCTCAAGGCGGACATCAACCCGCGCTTCCGTATCAACGCCGCCGTGTTCAGCTACGACTACAAGGACATGCACGTGTCCTCGCTCTTCGTGCGCCCGAACGGCAGCGTGGTGAGCCGCATCCAGAACGCGGGCCGCGCCAAGCGCTACGGTGGCGAAGTCGAGCTGACGGTACGTCCGATCGATAGCCTGACGGCTTCGCTCTCCTGGGCGGGTGTGCGTGGCACGTTCGACGAGTTCCCGCTCGCGCGCAACGCCACCACCACGATCCCGAACACCGTGGACTTCGCCAAGCGCGGTCTGGCACCGGATAACCAGCTGACGGCGAACATCGACTGGCAGCTGGCCAAGACCGAACTCGCCCGAGTGACCTTGAACCTGAACGCGAACTACCAGTCGGAGACGGCCGCGCAAGCCCTGTCGACCGACTCGTACGCCTCGGGTCCGGTGATCTTCGCGCAGCTGCCGAACAACAAGCGCACCATCGTCAACAGCCGCCTGAGCTTCAGCGACATGCAGGTCGGCAGCTCGAAGATGCGGGTGAGCGTGTGGGGCCGAAACCTGTTCGACACCGACTACCGGGAGTTCTCGCTCGGCTTCGGTGCCTCGCTCGGTCTCAACCTTGCCCAGTACGGCGAGCCGCGCACCTACGGCGTGGACTTCGCGGTGTTGCTCGGCGAGAAGTAATGCTTGAAGGGCCCGGTCGGCGACGACCGGGCCTTTTTCATTGGGCGTCGCGCAAGAGAAAGGCGGCCGCCCGCTCGCCGATCATGACGCAGGCGGCGTGGGTGTTCCCCGAGATCAAGGTCGGCATCACCGAGGCGTCGGCAACGCGCAGGCCAGCAATCCCCTGCACTCTCAACTGCGGATCGACGACCGCAGCGGGATCACTCCCCATGCGACAGGTGCCCACGGGGTGATAGCCCGTCGAGCCGTACTTGCGCGCGAATTCGAGAAGCTCGGCGTCACTCCTTGCGATCTCACCCGGGGCGGCCTCGGCCTCGATCAACGATGCAAGAGGACGGGCCGCTGCCACCTCACGCGCGATACGCATACCGCGAACGGTGATTTCCTGGTCAATCTCGGCCACCAGATACCGATGAACGATGTGCGGTGGCGTCAGGGGGTCGGTGGCAGCGATCGCCACCTCGCCTCGCGATGCGGGACGCGTGACGCACGGCGCAATGGTGAGTCCCGGATATTTGCTGAGCGCGCCTTTGCCACCCTTGGCCGCGATCTCGAGATCGCCGGTGACCGGCAAGCAGTGATACTGCAGATCGGGTCTCTGCTGCGATCGGTCGCTGATGACGAAAGCACCGCTCTGCGCCGCCGGAATCGTGAGCGGTCCGCTGCGCCGCCGCAAATATCGCCAGAGGTTGCGCAACAAACCCCAGCCTGCGAGCTCACCGTTGTAGCTGAAGACACCGGGTCTGACCCGAAAGCCCATGGGGACGACGTAATGATCCTGCAGGTTTGCGCCGACGGTCGGCCGGTCGAGCACTACGCTGATGCCGTGCCGACCGAGCAAGCGCGCATCGCCAACCCCGGACAACTGCAGCAACTGCGGACTGTGGTAAGCCCCTGCCGCAAGGATGACCTCGCGTCGTGCGCGCAGCAGCGTGCGTACGCCGCCGAGATCGCACTCGACCGCACTCACCCGAACGCCTGCATCCCCTCGTTCAAAAATGAGACGTCTCGCGACCGCCGTGGTGTAAATTTCGAGATTGTCTCTATCTTTGATGGGGTTCAAAAACACTCGTGCCGCCGACCAACGCTCGCCACCTTGGATAATGGCATCGTAGTAGCCGCTTCCCCACTGCGATCCGTCGTTGAAACTATCGGTGACCGGCGTGCCGGTCGCCGCGAACGCCGCGATCACCGCATCGTTGGTCGAATCTTTCTCGGTAGCCTTTTGCACGCGCAGTTCGGACTTCAGGAACCACGGCAGAACGTCGGGCCAGTCCCAACCCGTGGCACCGGCTGCCACCCAATCGGCATAGTCGGCCGCCTGGCCGCGGATGTAGATCAGCCCGTTAATGTTCGATGAGCCGCCGAGCCCCTTGCCGCGCGGCAACAAGACCCGTCGATCGTCGAGACCGGGCTCGGGGCCCGAGAAGTAGTGCCAACTGAGCCCCGGCTCGAAGGCGATCTTGCCGTAACCGATCGGCATGCGAACGAAAAAACTGGACGCATCGCCGCCCGCCTCGAGTAGCGCCACGCGATGGCGACCGCCGGCACTCAATCGATTGGCGAGTACGCAGCCCGCGGAGCCCGCACCGACGATGACGAAGTCGAAGTCGAGGGCGTCGTGCGCGGTCACGATCTTCAGCCGTCGCGCTTGCGGGTGATGATCTTGGCGACGCGGTGGTCGTATTTCAGGGTCGAGACTGCGATGGACGTCTCGACGTGACGCACGCCGGGCAACGCGAGGATGCGGTTGTTGGCGATCGAGACCACCTCTTCGAGCGAACTGAAGAGCCCGATGCAGAGGATGTCGTAGCGCCCCGCCATCGCAATCACGCAACCGATCTCGCGCATCGCCGC
>Ga0075471_10002129_pt1 | contig 13096 bp, 12 predicted proteins | sample DEB19_08_DNA_2_FD_74787 | JGI IMG/M metagenome (GOLD analysis project Ga0075471, IMG submission 74787) | Aqueous microbial communities from the Delaware River and Bay under freshwater to marine salinity gradient to study organic matter... | ecosystem: Environmental > Aquatic > Marine > Coastal ... | reverse complement strand
CGCATCCACCAGCGGAAGCGGGTGAGGCGATGCAGCGGCCACACGTACACCGGCGTGCCCCAGAGCTGGCCGGTGGCCGAGAAATAGTCGGGCGGCACACCGCTCTGCTGACGCAGCCGGCCGTCGCGCCGCAGCGAAAAGAGATAGGGCCGGCTCCACACATCGGCACTGTCATGCGCCACGTAGAACGGCAGATCCCCGATCACCTCCACGCCGCGGGCGCGGCCATGGCTGAGCAGGCGCTGCCACTGGTGCTGCAGCTGCCACTGGAGCAGAGCTTCCTGCTCCAGGGCTTGGGCGTGCTCCTGATCCAGCCGCTGCAGTGCGCTCCGCTCGCGCCGGGCCAGGGGCTGCGGCCACTCCCACCAGGGGCGCTGCTGCTGCAGGCGGCGCAGCACCATGAAGCGGCAGTGGTCCCGCAGCCAGAACCCCTGATCAGCGCGCCAGTGGGCCAGGGACTGGCGCTGATGCTCCGGCCAGTGGGGGGCGCTGCGCAGCAGAGCCGCGGCCAGCGATTCGACGCGGCGCTGGGCCAGGTCGATGTCCAGGCGGCAGGGGTCGCCATCCGTGGGCAATGCCTCCAGATCGGAGGGCTGCAGCAGTCCGTCGACGACCAGCTGATCGGCGTCGAGAAACCAGGGATTGAGGGCGAAGCCGCTGGGGGAGCTATAGGGGGATCCGGTGCCGTCGGTGGGGGCCAGGGGCAGCAGCTGCCAGGCCGCGATTCCCTGATCCGCCAGGGCATCGATCCAGGCATGGGCCACCCGGCCGAGACTGCCGCAGGCGGGAGTGCCGGGCAGCGCCGTGGGGTGGAGCAGAACGCCGGTGCGCCTCATCGCTGCGGCAACCGGTAACGGCTGATGATCATCTGGGCGAAGGCGGGGATGTGGGCGTCAACTTTCTCCGGGTGGTTGCGGCGCAACCAGAGGGCATTGCGGGTGAAATGGGAATCGATCGAGAAGCGGCCGTACTCGAGTCCCTTCGGCCCGAAGCGCTGCACGAAGAACCCGATCAGATCCGCCAGCCACAGCGGCAGCTTCACCGCCTTGTCGTACGCCTCGATGCCCTGCTGCACGGCCGCCTGGCGCTGGCCGGAGCTGGTCACCGGCGCCACATCCAGCTCCGCCTCCACCAGATCGAGCAGTTGCTGCCCCTTCGGATTGCGCACGGTGAGCCATTGGCGGCCGAACGTCGCGCCCATGTAGCCGACCACCAGATCTGCGCCGGCATTGGTGTAATCGAAACAGCTCAGACAGCTCGGCGCGAAGACGTCCTTGAGCCTGGGTGTATCGAGACCGAAGAACGGCACCGTCTCTTCGCGCCCGTCGCTGTGGCGGAAGTGGATGCGGAAGTCCTGCATGAACTCGTAGTGCACCACCGTCTCCGGGGAACTCACCGTGCTCTCGAGGAAGGTCTGCAGCCCCTGGCGGGAGACGTTGTCGACGCAGGGCAGCCCGAGCACGTAGAGCGCCTCGAGGGGCAGGCTGGCCTGCACGGCCCGCAGGGCCTGGATCTGGCAGCCCACGCCGATGGCCAGCAGCCGCTGGATGCCACTGCCAGGCAGCTGCTCGAGCACCTCCAGATTCGCCGAGAGGGTGGGCTTGTTCACCCGGGCGCTGAGCACTTCCTCCGGGGTGCGGGCCAGGCGCGGCACGGGCGTGAAGCGATCGTCGTCGCTCTGACCCACGCACAGCACGGCATCCACCAGGCCGGTTTCCAGGGCCCGCACACCGATGCGGCTGACGATCCCGGTCCACTGGGCGCCGGCGATCGGCTGCTGCAGCCGGGCGGTGAGCATGCGCTGCTGCACGCCGAAATACAGCTCGTCCTCGTTGCCCAGATCGCGGCTGCGGCCGTGGGCCGCGGTTTCCATCGCCTCGAAACGCTGGTTGAGGAAGGCGCAGCTGTCCTTCACGTAGGCCACCCAGCGGCTGTCGCACAGACCGCACTGGCTGCAGAGGTCCTTGGCGGGATAGGTGCTGCCCTTGGCCAGGGGGCGCGCCCGATCGTGAGGGGCGCAGGCCGAGGCCGACGGCACGGCAGCGACCTCGGCAGCGGCGGCGCCTGGGGTGGAGGGGGAGGCGGAAGGGGTGGCGGCAGTCAAGGGGAGGTCCGGTCGGCCGGAGCGTGCGGAGCGGATGGCCAAGAGCTACAACCTATCGGCCGCAGCGACATGGGGGCCGGCAAATGCGAACAGCTGCGTCAGAGTGAGTCGATCTTGCGGAGCCCGGCCGGCGATGGCGCCCAGACGGCAGGACACGAACCGTCCTGAGCGACCGGCGGGCCGGCCCCGCTCCAGGACCCGGCTGGGACTGGTCGCCGGCCGGCTTCTGGCAGCCGGCGTCGGCGTGGCAGCGGGCGTGGGTGGGCTCGCTCTGGTGTGGCCGGAGGGCGACCGGGCGGTTCAGCAGGAGGAGCTGCCCAGTGCGGCCTCCCTCGCCGACCTGCCGAGCCGACCGATCAGCGTGCTGCTGATCGGCTCCGATGCCGACCGGCGTGGAGCGGTGCGCAACGGGGCCGCTCCGTTGGGCCCCGCCAACGCTGACGCGCTGGTGCTGGTGCGGGTGGATCCGAAGGGCCCCCTGCAGGTGCTCAGCCTGCCGGTGGAGGCCGCTGTGCAGCTGCCCGGCGACAAGACGCCGGTGGCCCTGGGCAGCCTCTTCCGCCGGGGCGGACCGGCGCTGGTGGCCGGGGCGGCCGCCGAACTGCTGGAGCTGCCCAAGGGTCAGCCCGATCGCTATCTGGTGCTGCCGCGCGCTGGCCTGCGCCAGCTGGTGGACGATCTCGGCCGCCTGGAGCTCTCGCCGGATCGCACCATGCGCTACCGGGACAAAACCCTCAACTACCGCATCAGCCTCGAGGGAGGCCTGCAGCAGCTGAATGGAGCCCAGGTGGAGCAGCTGCTGCGCTTCCGGGATCCCGAGCGCGGCGAGGAGGGACGGCGCGAGCGCCAGCAGGTGGCCATCGAGGGCGCCCTGCGCCAGATGGGGCAGCACCGGCAACTGCAGCAACTGCCCGACCTGCTGCGGCGGCTGCAGGATCAGGTGGACACCAACCTCACCCAGAGCGAAGCCCTGAGCCTGCTGGCCGCGGTGCTGCAGCAGAGTGCGCCGATCCAGTTCCGCAGCCTGGCGCTGCAGCCGCCGATCAAGCCGGGCGATCGCCTGCGCCAGGTGGATCCAGCAGCAGCTCCCCAGGCCTGGCCGCGCTGAGCTCACGCCAGCGGCGGCGGCAGGCGGCGAGCAGGGCGACGGCCGCTTCATCGGCGGGGTCAGCACCAGCCAGGGGCTGATCTGGTTGAGCGGCCGGCAGCCAGCCCAGCCAGGGCAGGCCGTCGCGGCGGCGGGTCTGCGGGCTCCAGGTGCCACCGGCCTGAACGAGCCCCAGCAGGGGAACGCCGGCGAGCTGCAGCAAGGCGCAGTAGGCCCGGGGAGCGCCGGCTGGTGCCTGGGTAGGGATCAGCAGCAGCGCCGGCTGCCGCCAGGCGCCGAGGGCCTCGGCCCAGCAGCCACCGCAGCTGAGCTCCTGGCCGGGATCGATCGGCAACGGCAGCAACCAACCGGATGGCTGATCGGCGAGGGCCGCCAGCTGCTGGGCTGGATCACCGGCTGGGCCGCTGAGCGCTCGCAGGCCCAGCAGGGCGGCGAGGTGCGTGGAAGCGGCCGGATCGGCAAGTCCGCCCGGGGCCAGCAGCACCAGACCGGTTCCGGAACGGGGCTCGGGACTGTGCATCAACACGCTGCCTGAATACCGGGCGGCTTCTACGATCGGGTCTCAACCGATCACGCCTGCGGCCGCCGTGACCAGTTTCCTGACTGCAGAACGGGTGGAGCAGGCCAGCGTCGGCCATGACACCCGTCGCCTGCGGTTGTTCAGCGGCACGTCGAACCCTGCGCTGTCACGGGAGATCGGCGCCTATCTGGGGGTGCCGGACGGGCCGCGGGTGATCAAGCGCTTCGCCGACGGCGAGCTCTACATCCAGATCCAGGAATCGATCCGCGGCTGCGACGTGTTCCTGATTCAGCCCACCTGCGCTCCGGTGAACGATCACCTGATGGAGCTGCTGATCATGGTGGATGCCTGCAAGCGGGCCTCGGCGCGCCAGATCACAGCCGTGATCCCTTACTACGGCTACGCCCGCGCCGACCGCAAGACCGCCGGCCGCGAATCAATCACCGCCAAGCTGGTGGCCAACCTGCTGGCCAAGAGCGGCGTGGACCGCGTGCTGGCGATGGACCTGCACTCGGCCCAGATCCAGGGCTACTTCGACATCCCCTGCGATCACATCTACGGCTCGCCGGTGCTGGTGGATTACCTGGCCGGGCGCGACTTCGGCGATGTGGTGGTGGTCTCGCCCGACGTGGGCGGCGTGGCCCGGGCCCGCGCCTTCGCCAAACAGATGAAGGATGCGCCCCTGGCGATCATCGACAAGCGCCGCTCCGGCCACAACGTGGCCGAAAGCCTCACCGTGATCGGCGATGTGGCCGGCAAGACCGCGATCCTGATCGACGACATGATCGACACCGGCGGCACGATCTGCGCCGGTGCACGGCTGCTGCGCGAGCGCGGCGCCACGCGGGTGCTGGCCTGTGCCACCCATGCGGTGTTCTCGCCGCCGGCGGTGGAGCGCCTCTCGGCTCCGGGCCTGTTCGAGGAGGTGATCGTCACCAACTCGATCCCCCTGAGCGAGGAGCGCCGCTTCCCGCAGCTGCAGGTGCTCTCGGTGGCCAACATGCTCGGTGAAGCGATCTGGCGCATCCACGAGGAGAGCTCAGTGAGCTCGATGTTCCGCTGAAGCCCCGTCGGAGACAGCCCCGCTGAACGGTCAATTCCCGCTGCGCACTCGCCTGAAACGGGCCCTGCCGGCCCTGATCACCGTGGGCCTCACGACGGTCCTGCAGGCCGTGGGCGCCCTGGAGGCCCGCTCGGCCCCACGGCGGCTGGGGGTCTGGCTCACCAACAGCCCCAGCCCCCTCTACTACGACGCCAACCGCATCGATCGGGCCGTGGCGGAGCTGGCGGCCGCGGGGTTCAACACGCTCTACCCCAACGTGTGGAGCCGCGGCACCACCTTCCACCGCAGCCGCTGGGCACCGATGGAGCCGGCCCTGGCTGAGGCCAGGGTGAGGCACGATCCGATCTGCCGGATGACCGAGCAGGCCCACCGGCGCGGCCTTCAGGTGATCCCCTGGTTCGAGTACGGCCTGATGGAGCCGGCCACGGCGGCCGTAGTGCGCGACAACCCGCAGTGGGTGCTGCAGAAACGCGACGGCAGCAGCAGCGTGGTGCTGCACGGCAAGCCGATGGTGTTCCTCAACCCGGCCCACCCGGGGGTGCGCCAGCGGTTCCTGGGGCTGATCGGCGAGATCGTGCAGCGCTGCAAGGTGGATGGGATCCAGCTCGACGACCACTTCGCCTGGCCGGTGGAGCTGGGCTACGACCCGTTCACCCGCGATCTCTACCGGCAGAGCACCGGCCGCGAGCCCCCCGACAACCACACCGATCGGGCCTGGATGACCTGGCGCCGCCACCAGCTGACCGGGCTGCTGCGGGAGCTGCGGCGGGTGCTGAAGAACAGCGGCAGCGGCAGTGTGTACGTGAGCCTGTCGCCGGGGCCGTTCCGCTTCGCTTACAACCACTGGCTGCAGGACTGGGAGATCTGGGCCCTGGGCAGCCTGATCGATGAACTGGTGGTGCAGAACTACGCCTATTCCCTGGCCGGCTTCGAACGGGATCTGCGCCAGAGCGCCCTCGTCAAAGCCAGCAGCTGGGGAATTCCGGTGGAGATCGGCGTCCTCTCGGGTTTCGGCGGCCGCACCACCGCCATGCCCGTGCTGGCCGAGAAGGTGCGCCTGGCGGCGCAACGGGGCCACGGCATCATCTATTTCTACTGGGAGGGGCTCTGGGGCCTGCATGCCGGCCCGGAGGGGCCGGCGCTGCGCCAGAGCGGCTTCCGGCAGCTGCATCAGCTGCTAGGACGCTGAGCGATTGCCACCCACTCAATCCTGAATATGGGGTAGAGCACGCAGTCGTCGATCCAGATCTGGAATCTTGCGCTGCAGAACATCCCAGACGATCTCGTAATCAACACCAAAATAGTGGTGGATGAGGCGATCACGCATACCCGCCATCAAACGCCACTCGCACTCCGGGTGATCCGCCGCAAAAGAGGGTGGCAGACATTTGGCAGCCTCGCCAATGATCTCAAGACTGCGTGCAACGGCACGCTTGAGCGTTGGATCTACTAAAAATGCCTCGCGATTGAGACCTTCCCTGATTGAAAGCAGATAGGCTGTCTCATCGAGGATATGCAACAGCAATTCACGCGTCGATGGCGACATCGCTCGCCTCCGCCATCACCGAACCAAGGATATGGCGACTGATGCCCTCACGGGTCACCACATCAACGGGACGCATCAGCAACTGCTCAAGTAGATCCGCCAGCTGCATCAGGCTATCCAGACTCTTATGCCCCGCGCGGAAGTTCACCAGCACATCGACATCACTGCTCGGCGTCACTCCCTGATCACGGCCAAACGAGCCGAAGAGGGCGCAGTGATCGACACCCATGGCACGGATGGCTGGTGCCTGCGAGCGAATCCGGGCCATCACCTCGGCACGGTTGCGCACCGGACCTGAGGACTCCGTCAGACAAGCGATCGGTGGCGCGATGGGCATCGGGGATTCCGCCGTAAAACAACGCTAGCCGTGAGGAATGCAGAAGAGGTGGCTTGGTTTGAGGCCGCCAAGACCGACGAAGAACCTCGCATCAGAAGCCCGGCGATGTCATTGCAGAGCTGGTCGGTTCCTAATCCGCCCCGCTCACCCCCTTCCCAGGCACTGCTCCACCACCTCGCGGCTGTTGGTGGAGAGGGGGGCGGCGGCGAGCTGCTCGAGAGCGGCGCCCATGGCGGCGCTGCGCGCCGGGGCATAGCTCTGCCAGCGGCTGAACACCTTGGCCATGCGCGAGGCGGTGATCGGGTTGCGCTGATCCAGCGCGGCGATCTGCTCGGCCATGAAGCGGTAGCCGCTGCCATCGGCGGCGTGGAATTGCAGCGTGTTGCCGGCGAACCCCCCGAGCACCGCCCGCAGCGTGTTGGGGGCGGCCGGATCGAAGCGGGGGTGCTCCATCAGCCGGCGCACCCGGGCGACGCCATCGCCGAACGGGGCCGAGGCCTCAAGGGCGAACCAGGCATCAAGGATCACCGGCCTGGCCTGCCAGCGGTCGTGGAAGGCGGCCACCGCTTCGGCGCGCTCGGGGGTGTCGTGGCACTGCAGGGCGCGCAGGCCGGCGCGGGCCAGGGTCATCGAAGGGCCGTGCACCGCCGCGGCGGCCTCGGCCCGGGCGCCGCGATCGCCGGCGGCAGCCCGCAGGCTCCAGGCGGTGGCGGTGAGCAGGCGATCACCCACACCGGCGGGCCAGGCCTCGAGCCACTGGGGCCGGCAGCGCTCCAGGCTGTGGGTGAGGGGCTCCTCCAGCTCGGCGCCGAAGCGGGCCTGCAGGGCCAGCAGCGCCTCAAACAGGGCTGGCGGATCGCAGACGCCGCTCTGCGCCAGGGCGGCATCCTCCAGTTCGGGCAGCCCCGGCAGGGCCAGCAGGGCGCTGCGGTTGGCATCGCACAGGCCCACCTCCGCCAGGATCCGCGCGAAGGCGGCCACCAGCCCCTCCTCCAGTTCGTCGTCGGCGCTGCCGGCGGCGCGCTGGAGCACGGCCCGCCGCAGCAGGGTCTGGCCGGCATCCCAGCGGGCGAAGGGGTCGCTGTCGCAGGCCAGCAGGTGCAGCAGCTCCGGTAGGGGGCGCTCGATCTCCAGCCGCACCGGCGCCGAGAACCCGCGCAGCAGCGACAGGGCCGGCGGGTGGCTGTGGGGCTCGAGGCCCTCGAAGCGGAAGCTGTGGCGGGACTGATCCACCACCAGCAGGCGGGTGCGCTGGCCCCAGTGGCGATCGATGCGGTGGCTGGCCGCCTCGGCGGCCTCGTGGCTTTCGCCCGCCAGCCGCGGCAGCAGAGCATCACCGCCCTGGCCCACCAGCCCCAGGGCCAGGGGAATCACCACCGGCTGCTTGCTGGGCTGGCCGGGCGTAGGCGGGGTGCTCTGCTCCACGGTGAGCGTGAGCGTGCCGGCCTCGCCATCCCAGTGGCGCTGGAGCCGCAGCTGCGGCGTACCGGCCTGGTGGTACCAGCGGCTCCACTGCGCGAACGAGAAGCGCGGGATAGCGGCCCCTGGGCTCGGGGCCTCGCTCCAGGCCTGCTCGGCCGCATCCTGCATCGCCTGCACGAAATCGGCGCAGGTGGCTGCGGTGCCGTCGTGACGGCTCACATACAGCGCCATGCCACGCATGAACACCTCCTCGCCGAGCAGGCTGTGCAGCGCGCGGATCACCTCCGAACCCTTCTCGTAGATCGTGGTGGTGTAGAAGTTATCGATCGCCTGATAGTGATCGGGCTGAATCGGATGCGCCGTTGGGCCGGCATCCTCGCGGAACTGGCTGTTGCGCAGCAGCGACACATCCTCGATCCGCTTCACCGCGGGCGAATGCAGATCAGCGGTGAAGCAGGCATCGCGGAACACCGTGAGCCCCTCCTTGAGCGACAGCTGGAACCAGTCGCGACAGGTGATGCGGTTGCCGGTCCAGTTGTGGAAATACTCGTGGCCGATGACACTCTCAATCCGCTCAAGCTCAGCATCGGTGGCGGTTTCTGCATCGGCCAGCACCAGCTTGGAGTTGAAGATGTTGAGGCTCTTGTTCTCCATCGCGCCCATGTTGAAGTGGCGCACCGCAACGATGTTGAACTCGTCGAGGTCGTACTCCAGCCCGTAGCGCTGCTCATCCCAGACCATCGCCCGCTTGAGCGAGGCCATGGCATGGGCCGTGTAGGGGAGATCACCCGGCTCCACGTGGATGCGCAGGGTCACCGGGCGGCCGCTGGCGGTGGTGAAGGTGTCGCGCACCTCCTCCAGCCGGCCGGCCACCAGGGCGAACAGATAGGAGGGCTTGGGGAAGGGGTCGTCCCAGACGGCGTAGTGGCGCGGGCTGGGTTCGGCGCCGTCGCGATCGGGGGCGGGGGGCAGCACGCCGCTCTCGACGCAGTTGCCGTTGCTGAGCAGCACCGGACAGGTGGCCTGATCCGCCTCGATGCGCACGCGATAGCGGCTGAGCAGGTCGGGACGATCCGGGTGGGGGCTGATGCGGCGGAAGCCCTCGGCCTCGCACTGGGTGGTGAACATGCCACCGCTCACATACAGCCCTTCCAGGCTGGTGTTGCTCTCCGGATGGAGGCGCACCTGCGTAGCCAGCCGGAACGGCCGGGCGGGAGGGTCCAGCAGCAGCAGGCATCCCGGTTCCTGGCGCCAGGCCTCGGCGGGCAGCGGCTCACCATCGATGGTGAGCGCCAGCACCTCCAGCGCCTCGGCCCGCAGCTCCAGCGGCCTGACGCTGCCATCGGCCGATGGATTGGGCTCCAGGCACAGCTCCGCCTGAACCAGGGTCTGATCGGCGAACAGCTGCAGGGTCAGCGCGATCTCCGGAATCAGGTACGGAGCCGGGCGGTAGTCGGCGAGGTGGACAGTGGCCATGGAGCGGGGGGCTTGTTGACCAGAGGGGGGAATTACCAGGGCCTGGGGCCGTTGCCGACGGCGGTGCTGCAACCCATCTGGGAGCCGAGCAGGGCGCCGAGCGGCACGGCCCAGGCGCGTCCATCCTGGCGGGAGAGCCCGTAACCGAGGCCGCCGCCGAGCAGGCCACCCACCAGACGGCCGGTGTTGCAGCGCTGAGCGAGCTGGGCCGGCGTCAGGGGCTGGCTGATGGCGGGCGGCGGCCCGTAGGGGCCCGGACCGTAGGGTCCCTGCACGGGCGGAGGCGGCAGGCTGTCGCTGCCGTCACTGACGATGTCGCCGTAGGCCCAGGGATTGGCGGGGCGCTGGCTGGGGTAGGGGGCGGAACCCCAGGGTTGACGCTGATAGGGAGCCACGCCGATCGGCCAGGACTGAGCCTGGGCCGGCGGCAGAGGCGCCAGCGCTGCACCAGCCAGCAGCAGGGCGGCCTGGAGAGCCGCGACGGGAACTCGGGAGGCGGTCATGGATGGAAGGGTGTGAGCGGAGTGCCCCCACGGGGAGGGGCCTGCATCCAGACAAGCCTGATCCCTCGGGCAACTGTTGACGAACCCGCCCACCACCTGCGACCAGATGCGACTGGGCTCAGGGCTTGGTCGCCGGTTTCGGCTTGGGGGCCGCTGTGGCCGGCGCCTGCGCGCCCGCTCCCTTCAGCACCTCCTCCACCTTCTTCTGCACGTCGGCGGGCACCTCCTTCGGGCAGACCTCCACCGCACCGAGCACCGCGGAATTGATCGATCCCTTGCGCAGCTCCTCGATCGTGAGGGCCTTGGGGCCCACCTGGGCGATCTGGCCGCCGTGCTGCCCCTGGATCACCTGGGCGATCGTTTCACCGGCCACGGCCACCGCCTTGTCGAACTCGATGCCCGCCGTGCGGGAGATGCAGACGTTCAGGGCTGCGATCCGGGTGTAGAGGCTCATGTCCGCCTCTGTGGCCGGAGCGGCCAGGGCGGGGCCGGCGGCGAGCAGCAGGGCCAGGGGAAGCAGAAGAAGGCCGGAGCGGCCAGCGTTGAGGCGCACGCGCGGGGCAGGCGGGGTATCGCGCAATCCTGATGCAGAACCCACGGCTCGACCACGGGATGGGGGCCTGAGGGAGCTCAGGGCTCCGGCGGCAGAGGCTGACCGGCGGGCTCCAGACGGATCTCGTGATGCATCTCCGCCAGCTCGAGGTTGCCGTCGCACCAGGAGTAGATCGAGCGGGCGCGGAACTGGTCCTGGTTCACCAGACGGATGTGCTCAAGGATGTCCCATTCGAGGTAGTGGGACTCGAACACCACCTCATGCTCGTCGGCCTGGCGGATCTGGCTCTTGGTGGGGGAGCCGCACAGATAGCCGCGGCTGCGCCGCAGCTGGTGGCCGCAGAGGGAGGCATCCATGGTGCCCTCCCGCACGTAGCGGGGCTTGATCTCGAAGAAGTCGTACTCCTTCTCCGGCCACCAGGTGAAGCGGTAGCGGGGCTCGACTTCCGCCTGATCCTCGAAGGTCTCGACCCGCAGCAGCATGTCGACCCGCAGCACCTCGTCATCGGGGAAGAAGTACTGACGGCGCGAGCGCCACAGACCGAGGTTGCGGTTGAACCAGCGGCGCAGGCTCGTGTCGAGCTGGATGCGACTGGCACCGGGTGCCGGGGCGCGGGACGCCACAGGCGGCACACGGGTCACCAGGTTCTGAAGGTGAGCCACGGCGGCGCCCCGGAACAACGAGACATCACAGACGTCATAGCGAGGGCAGCCAGAACTGGTGGAAGCCCATAGCGTGACTCCACGTTTTCTCCAGGATCCGCCGCGCCGGTGCCCGCTGCAGGGGAGTCGAACCCCGTCGAGCCGCATCCCAGCCGACCTCTCGCCAGCGACAGCGCCGAACCCGACCCCCGGGAGGCCCGATCGCGGGAGGCAGGCCTTCGTGCGCCCCTGCGCCATGCCGCGGAGCCGCCCCAGCGGCGGCCGCTCAAGCTGCTGCTGGTGGCCGCCCCGCATCACCGCGCCACCCCGGATCTGCGGGGCCTGGTCAGCTTTCTCGAAAGCGAGGACTTCGGCTTCGAGGTGAGCCTCGATGTGGCCGATCCCTCCCAGCGGCCTGAGCTGCTGGAACTGCACCGGCTGGTGGCGACACCGGCCCTGATCAAGCTCGAACCCACGCCCAAGCAGGTGTTCGCCGGCAATACCCTGCTGCTGCAGCTGCGCAGCTGGCTGCCCCGCTGGCAGCAGCTGGAGGTGGTGAGCGGCCTGGGCATGAGCCTGCGGCCGCCCGAGAGCGATGGCAGCCGCACCCAGCGGGAGCTGCAGCTGGAAGACCAGGTGCTGGTGCTGCGCCAGGAGAACGAGACCCTGATCGAGCGCCTGCGGGTGCAGGAGCGCCTGCTGCGGATGGTGGCCCATGAGCTGCGCACGCCACTCACCGCCTCAAAGCTGGCCCTGCAGAGCCTCAACCTCGGCCAGATCGATCAGGCGCGCTTCCGCGACGTGCTCGGCCGCCGGCTCGACGACATCGAGCAGCTCTCCAAGGATCTGCTGGAGGTGGGCACCACCCGCTGGGAAGCCCTGTTCAACCCGCAGAGACTGGCCCTGGGCCCGGTGGCGGCCGAAGCGATCCTGGAACTCGAGAAACACTGGGTACGCCGCGGCCTGGAGCTGATCACCGACATCCCCACCGACCTGCCCGATGTGTTCGCCGATCAGCGGCGCATGCGCCAGGTGCTGCTCAACCTGCTGGAAAACGCCTTCAAGTACACCCCCGACGGCGGCACGGTGAGCCTGACGATCCTGCACCGCACCAGCCAGTGGCTGCAGGTGAGCATCTGCGACTCGGGCCCCGGCATCCCCCGCGATGAACAGGAGCGGATCTTCCTGGAGCGGGTGCGCCTGCCCCAGACCTCCGCCACCACATCCGGCTTCGGCGTGGGCCTCTCGGTGTGCCGCCGCATCACCGAGGTGCATGGCGGTCGGATCTGGGTGGTGTCCGAACCCGATGAGGGGGCCTGCTTCCACTTCACGGTGCCGGTGTGGGACGGCCAGTGGGCGGGCTGAGCCGACCCCTGCGGCCGGTTGATTGACGAAGTGCCCCTCCGACCCGTAACGTCGATCACATCGGAGGGGAGCGGCCAAAAGCCATGCCCCGCAAGGCAAGTGGCCGACCAGCCAACGCCACCGACATCCCAGGCCCCCATCGTCTAGAGGCCTAGGACACCTCCCTTTCACGGAGGCGACAGGGGTTCGAATCCCCTTGGGGGTATTTCACTGGCTATACGCGTCGTTTAAGACGTTTGATTTGGGTGACGCTTTTCCGGCGTTCCCACTGCTTGCGATGGGCTGAGAGGGTCCAGATGCGCGGGCACCAACCCTCGATGCCCTGCACGACATCACCGGCATGGGTTCGGATCGGTTGACCCCAGCCGATCACCCAGAGGCGCGGCGGCCAATCTCCAGTCTTAAGCCCGCAGCCGGGGCCGCTCAGGCAATGGCGGCCCGGCGTTCGGCTTCCTGCT
>Ga0075471_10002128_pt1 | contig 13100 bp, 7 predicted proteins | sample DEB19_08_DNA_2_FD_74787 | JGI IMG/M metagenome (GOLD analysis project Ga0075471, IMG submission 74787) | Aqueous microbial communities from the Delaware River and Bay under freshwater to marine salinity gradient to study organic matter... | ecosystem: Environmental > Aquatic > Marine > Coastal ... | reverse complement strand
ATGGGCCTGCGCCTGCCGCTCGACAGCCTGCCCTGGGTGGCGGCCACCGACTATCCGTGGATCTATCCCACCGATGCGATGAGCGACTGGCCGGACCTGCCGGAGCGTCCGGAGAACCGCCAGCACTTCCTCCGCGCCGTCGCCGACTGGCTCGACGGCATGGAGGCTCCGCCGAAACCATCCGCCGCGGCTTCCAACTACATCACCGGCCAATACGGCGGCCAGGGCAAGCCCGAGCGCCGCAAGATCGAGCCGCTGCCGCCCGATCTGCGCCGCGATGACGATGCATTCGGCGATTTGAAGTCGCGCTTCCCGATGCCGCAGGAGTCCGCGAGCTGGATCATCCGCACCGCGATCTGTTTCGAGCCGCGAAACGGCCGCCTGCATGTCTTCATGCCGCCGGTGGTCTCGACAGAGGACTACCTCGACCTCGTCGCCGCCGTCGAAGATGTTGCCGCCGCTTTGAAAATGCCTGTCATCGTCGAAGGCACGCCGCCTCCGTATGATCCGCGCCTTCAGGTGATCAAAGTCACGCCTGACCCCGGCGTGATCGAGGTAAACATGCATCCCGTGAAGCAATGGGACGAGCTCGTGCACAACACGAAGACACTTTACGAAGAGGCGCGGCTCACGCGGCTCGGCACGGAGAAATTCATGGTCGATGGCCGCCACACCGGCACCGGCGGCGGCAATCACATCGTCATCGGCGGCGAGCGACCGAAGGACTCACCCTTCCTGCGCCGTCCCGATTTGCTCAAATCGCTGCTCGGCTACTGGCACAACCATCCCAGCCTCAGCTACCTCTTCAGCGGCCTCTTCATCGGTCCCACCAGCCAGTGCCCGCGTGTCGATGAGGCACGCAATGACGCGCTGTTTGAGCTTGAGCTGGCCTTCCGCGAGTTGAAGAAGCAGAATGACAAGGCTGGCACGCCGCCGCCTTGGCTCGTCGATCGCATCTTCCGCAACATCCTCTGCGATGCCACGGGCAACACGCACCGCACGGAGTTCTGCATCGACAAGATGTTTGATCCCGGCAGCAGCACCGGCCGCCTCGGCCTCGTCGAGCTGCGTTCGTTTGAAATGCCGCCGCATGCCGAGATGAGCCTCGCGCAGCATCTGCTGCTCCGCGCCGCCATCGCCAGATTTTGGAACAAGCCGTATGAGCAGAACCTCGTGCGCTGGGGCACCGATCTGCACGATCGCTTCCTGCTGCCGCACTTCGTGTGGGATGACTTCACCGATGTGATGGAGGACATGACCGCGCACGGCTACGACATGAAGCCGGAATGGTTCGCACCGCATTTTGAGTTCAAATTCCCCTCCATCGGCCACATCACGCAGCGCGGCATCCATCTCGACATCCGCACCGCCATCGAGCCTTGGCATGTGCTGGGAGAAGAAGGCGCCGCGGGAGGTACCGTGCGCTACGTCGATAGCAGCCTCGAACGCGTCCAGGTGAAGACCAAGGGACTCGTGAATGGCCGCTACGCCATCGCCTGCAACGGCATGCAAGTCCCGCTGCATCCCACCGGCACCGTCGGCGAGTATGTCGCCGGCATCCGCTACCGTGCCTGGCAACCCGGCGAGTGCCTCCAGCCCACCATCGGCGTGCACAGCCCGCTCATTTTCGACATTGTGGACCAGTGGAACGGCCGCAGCCTTGGCGGCTGCACCTGCCACGTCGCGCATCCCGGTGGCCGCAGCTACGACACCTTCCCCGTGAACAGCTACGAAGCCGAAAGCCGCCGCCTCGCGAGGTTCTTCAGCTACGGCCACACCCCTGGCGCATTCAAACTGCGGCACATTGAAGGCACCCCGGAGTTCCCGCTAACACTGGACATGCGGAGGTCTTAGTCACCCTATGGACTTCTCCCTCCACTTCGTCTGCAAAACTGCTATATAAAAATTTCCCTTGTCCGTCACCGAAGTTCCAACCCCTCCTATCGAAGACCTTATCCCAGCCTACCGGCCGGACGCGGGTGTTTACGACGAGATGATGGATGAAAACGGCCACTTGAGGCCGCATTGGAAGACGTTTGGTAGCTTTCTGGCGAACTGCGGTCGGCAGGATTTTGCCTCTCGCACCGAGGCGGTGCAGCGTCTGCTGCGAGACCATGGTGTGACCTACAACATCTACGATGACGCGTTGGGCACCAGCCGACCCTGGATGCTCGATCTGCTGCCCTTCATTGTGAGCACGGAAGAGTTTCAAACAGTGACCGAGGGGCTCGACCAGCGCGCGCGGCTCATGAACGCCATCCTAGCGGATATCTACGGCCCGCAGCACCTGCTTAGCGAAGGCTGGATTCCGCCGGCGCTTGTTCATGCAAATCCTGGTTTCCTGCGGCCGGTCGTTGGCGTTCTGCCCGCAGGCGGTAAGATGGCCACCCGCATGGGATGTGACATCGTGCGCGGCCCCGATGGCAAGTGGATGGCGCTGGCGGACCGAGTGCAAGCACCCAGCGGGCAAGGCTACTCACTCGAAAACCGCATCATCCTTGCCAGCGTGTTCGCGGAGGAGTTCAATGCGTCACGCGTGCGGCGATTAAAGGCCTGGTATGATCTGAAGCGGGACATGTTGCGCAGCCTGCTGCCGCAGCGTCGCGGAGATGCGGGCGTTCTGATGCTCACACCAGGGCCTTACAATGAGACTTATTTTGAGCATGCGTTCCAGGCCCGTTACCTCGGCTTTCCTCTGGTAGAGGGAGCCGACCTGACGGTTCGGGACCGCCGCCTATTCTTGAAGACGCTGGAAGGCCTCCGCCGGGTGGATGCCGTGCTGCGACATGTCGATGATGTGTTTGCTGATCCACTCGAGTTGAATCCCGATTCCATGCTCGGAACCGCCGGGCTGCTTGAAGCGTGGCGCAGCGGCAGTGTGGCGTTGGCCAATGGCCTTGGCTGCGGCGTGGTGGAAACGCCAGCCATGCATCCCTTCCTGCCCGGTCTCTGCCGCAGGCTGCTGGGTGAGGAATTAAAGATGGCCTGCGTGCCGACATGGTGGTGCGGCCAGAAGCGCGAGCTCGATCTCGTGCTGAGCGACCCCGACCGCTGGGTGATCAAGCCCGCGTTCGTGCGTGGCGCTCGTGATCCTGTCTTTGTGCGGGATTTGGACAAAGAGCAAAAGGCGAGGCTGATCGATTCCATTCGTGCCTCACCACAGGATTATTTGGCGCAGGAAATCCTGCCACTCTCGACGACACCGACACTCGTGAATGGCAGGCTCGAGCCACGTTCGCTCGTCTGGCGTGCCTATACGCTCGCCAACGGCGACCGATTCACCGCGATGCCCGGTGGTCTCACGCGGGTGAGCCCGGAGCCGCATCGCTGGCTCGTCACCATGCGCAGCGGCGGTATCAGCAAGGACACATGGGTGATCGGTGATGCGCCCAGCGAAAACGTGAGGCTTTATCCGGCACCTGTGGTCATCCGTCCCGCGCGTCCTCCCGGCGGCGTTCCCAGCCGCGTGGCGGATCATCTTTTCTGGCTTGGTCGCTACAGCGAGCGGTTGGAGCAGACGGTTCGGGTCCTGCGGACCACGCTGCATCGCTTCTCCGGCGAAGGATCCGCTGAGAGCAATCGTGAGGTCGCCGCCTGCGTGGCACTGATGACCCAGCTCGGGCTGCTGCCAGCGGAGGCAGCGGACCTTCGCGAGCATCTCTCCGCCCTGCTTCAGGATCCGAAACGAGACGGCAGTGTGCTGGATCTCATGAGCCGCGTGCGTTACAACGCCGCTGCCGCTCGTGACCGCCTCTCTGATGACACGTGGCGGCTTTTCAACCGCATCGAACGCGATGCACGCATGCCCGCCAGCGGCTTTTCTGTCACGCGAGCCATTGAGGTGCTCGACACAATCGTGCTCGATCTAGCCGCATTTAGCGGCATGGAACAAGAAAACATGACGCGCGGACACGGCTGGCGCTTCCTCGAGATCGGCCGCCGTATCGAACGCAGCGATGCCATGCTGAATATGCTACAAACCGGCATCGTGCATGCCCGCGAGGATGAGATCGTACTAGGTCCACTACTCGAGATCGGTGACAGCACCATGACCTACCGCCGCTTGCACTTTGCACGGCCGATGCTCATCCAGACGCTCGACCTGCTGCTGCTCGAGCCTAGCAACCCAAGAAGCTTTAGCTTCCAACTTCACGCTCTGGACCGCCTCGTTGCCAAACTGCCGCACGATGCCACACAGGACGTAGGCAATCGTGAACGCCAGCAAACCGATTCCCTTCTGTCAGACCTCATGGCCCTCAATCTCGAAAAGCTTGCCCATTCAGGCGAACTCATCTTCGAAATCGCCCCGAACTTCTGCCAGAAAATGGCCAAGGGCATCGAAACGCTCTCCGACATCATCACCGAGCACTTCTTCAGCCACGCGACTGTTCGCGGAAGGTGAAGACGAACCACGAATGCCGCCTGTCATGCGCTACAATATCATCCACCGCACCACCTACATCTACGAAAGTCCAGTGACGGTGGGGCATTACACGGCGCGGTTAGAGCCGCGCACGCTGCCACAGCAGGAATGCCCATGGCATGAGCTGCACATCTGGCCGGAGCCATTGGAGCGGGCGAAGCGTTTTGACTACTTTGGGAATGCGACGGTGTATTTTGAGATCGCCGGAGCACACCAGAAACTTGAAGTTATCTCCCGCAGCCTGATCGAGGTAAAAAGAACCGAGCCGCCTGATCCAGCCAGCACGCCATCCTGGGAAATCATTCGCGATGGTTGCCGCGGTGATGGCAGCCCTTCACTTCTTATCGCTGGTGAGCTGGCCTTCCCATCCTCGCTGATTCCAATGGGGTCCTCGTTTGTTGATTACGCGCGGTCATCCTTCCCGGCAAAGCGCCCCATTTTGGAAGCCGTTTGCGATCTCAACCGGCGCATTCACGAGGACTTTGTATTCGATCCAGCCGCGACGGATCATACGACCCCCGTATCACAGGTGTTGGCAAACCGCCGCGGTGTCTGCCAAGACTTCGCTCAGGTCATGATCGCTTGCTTACGGTCCATCGGGCTGCCGGCACGCTACGTCAGCGGTTACCTTGAAACCATGCCGCCACCCGGGCAGGTGAAGCTCATTGGTGCGGATGCCTCGCATGCTTGGATCAGCGTGTATTGCGGGGATGACATCGGCTGGATGGACGCAGATCCCACCAACAACATTCTCCCAGGAGAGCGGCACATCACGGTGGCTTGGGGTCGTGACTTCAGCGATGTCAGCCCCCTCCGTGGCGTCACCATCGGAGCCGGCGAACAGCGGCTTCAAGTTGCCGTCGATGTTCTGCCAGATGGCGGAGAGTGATGGCGCATGCTCCGGCAAAAGTCGGCTGATGCCGCGCCAAGATGCTCTGAGCGATCAAAAGCCAACCGTGTAGAAAAAGCCCTGAGAGACTCTTTCGGCTTCTTGCAGCGTGATCCACCGCTCCTTGTAATTCTCACCCCAGCTATCGCTGAAGGCGATTTCGTTCGTCTCCTTGTTGTACCCGATGATGAGCACAACGTGGCCTGTTTGCTTGTCTTTGGTCAACATATTGCTAGCCGCTTCATCCGTCACTTTTGTCTTCCATTCGGCCCAATTCGTGACGCTTTGGCGGCCCTTGGTGCGCTCGTTGGCCGTCTTGTTGAATCCATCGGTACTGAAGAGCGTCCAAATGACTGGCACACCTCTGTCGATGTGCTTTTGAAGCTCCTTGAGTTTCAGCTCTCCCTGCCAGGAATCAAAGGAGCGCTGCTTGCTGCGGATCTGCTTCGCCATGCCTTCGAAAATGGCCTGCATGCTGGTGCCGCCGCCAAAGCCGGTGTTTCCCTTGTTGGCGATGATGTACATGTCCGCCGGAATGCCAAGGAATCTCATGGCGCGCTCCGCAGTGGCAGGGGCGCAGTAGCCCTTGGGACCCTGGTCGACCATCGGGATGTCATCGATCACGATATCGCCGTTCTCCCGTTTCTCGATGTTTGCCAACGCGCGCGCTTTGATAACCTTGTCCACGGTGTCCTGCACTTTTCCACCCGCATCAGCAAAAACGCTGGGAACAATCTGAATACCGACATACTCACCCTCAACATCGGCGAGTAAGATGCTGTGGCCGCGCCAATCCCAACGCAGCATGTTTTCACGCACAGACTGTGAATCACCGATACGCTCCTTCTTGGGCTCACCTAGCTTTTTCGTAAGCGCAGCAGTGATGGCGTTCACATCCTTATCCATCGCGGCTTTGACGATGGCGGCCGCCTTAGCAGGTGGTGTATTCTTGTCGAAATGCATCTCACCACTTCCCTTCGCGCTAAAAAGATCCCCCTTGTTGGCAAAAACCAGAGAGAAAGAGGTGACGCGATCATTCTCCGCATACATTGCGACTGAGAACGGGTGCGCGCCAAACATTTGGTAGTCGTCTTTGGTGTAGGATCGGAAACTGCTCGCGTTCTTCGTCTTCGACTCCGGCGGGATGCCAAGCTTTTGCGCAAGCTCATCCGCCGGGTTTTCCCACAATGACGTCTCCATGAAAAGCGGCTGGCCGATAGCCTCATTCACCACCGTAGGCTCCAGCTTGTCATTTGGCGAGGGTTTGTAGGCTGGCTTCGAAGAAGCAGAAGCGGCTGGCGTTGCTGGCAAGGACTTCAAATACTGCTGATCGGCAACAGAGAGAGTGGTGATCGGCAGTGTGAACTGTTGACCAGCCGGGGTGACAATCGTCACATTTGCGCCGCTGATGCCGAGCACGCGCGCTTGGACTGTTCGTCCCTGCGCATTGGTGAACGTGCGCCATTCCGCTTGGGCCATAGCTAGACTAGAAAAAACCGTAACTGCCAATAAGAAACGTGGGAGTAACATGATGGACGCTTTTTATCGGAGAGGTATGGAAAGGTCAAGCGAGGGAGGCAACGCTGCGCTTTTCTTCCACCCATTTAGGGCGCTGTCTTCGCTTGGGCAGGCTTTCCCGTTTCCTTTGAAGGCTGATCGGCAGGATCCTCTGGCTCGGCTGTGATTTTGCCAGCACGAATCCACTGAAAGGTGCCAGAGTTCTTGCCGGGAACTTCGATCCATTCGCGGTCGTTGGCTTGTCGAGTGCGGATCTTCCATTGCTCGTCTTGCACTTCCTGCAACGTGCGGCCAGAGTCCTTGGCTTTCTGGCGCATGAACAGCAAGCGGTCCTCGTTCTCGGCGCTCACCTGCCTCTTCACATCGTCGCCCCACTTACCGGCCGGCACTTGGCGGATCTCAAGCAGTCCACGATGATTTTCGCCGACGAGTTCGTTGGATTTGAAATTGAAAATTTCCGCCATGCGATTCCGCATGCGCGTGTTCGCCTCATCAAGCGCCCTGCCCGACTCCTTGTCCGCGGGCTCATCGCCTCGGTATTGATACACATCGAGGCGCATGTTGAGGTTCACTTCCAGAGGCTTCGGCGTAGTGATGGGCACCTCCGGCATTTGCTTGCAGGCGGCGAGAAGTCCACACGCGAGGAGAGGTGTGACCTTAAGGGTTCTTACGGGCCGCGAGTCGATGGTCATAGACGTTGATCTTGATGGTGCGCTTGCCGCCCGGGCCTTTGAACCGCAGGTGACCGCGGCCCTCGCGCCCGTAGAAGCGTGCTTTGCCATCGACGCTTTCATAATCGAAGTCACGCAGCGTTTCCAGCCCGATGCGGCGAATTTGATCCGCGATGTTGCCGCGCATGGGTGCGGGCAGGTCCTTGATGAGATCATTGAGCGTGGCGATTTCGAAGCGGCCTTGGCCATGGTTGAGGAACTCAGCGTCGCCTTGGTAGAGCTCGTCGCCATCACCGGTGGCCACGATCTTGCCTGTCACGGTGCCATCGAGCGTAAAGTATTCGGGAAAGAGGAGCCTGGTCACCGGCCCGCTCTGGATCTGGGTGGCGGCGATCCAACCGTCCCAAGTGTAGCTGTCGTCGAGATACACGTTGAAGGCGCCATTCACATCGCCGGCGTAGGCCTTGCCGTAAAAGCTGCCATAGATGCCGTTGCGGTCGTAAGTGATGCTGAGAGACGTGTTGTCAGCATGGAGGCTCTTCCACTGGATGCGATCCGCTTGGAAGACCTCGACCACGTTGTTGTTCCGATCCCTCATCGGCAGATTAAAGCTGACCTTGCCGCGCAGGTTGGTGAATTTGAGCTTCATCTCCGCCAGTTCACGATCCTCCTGTGGGATTTGCAGCTCGGCTTGAAGCTCTCCGCTTTCCAGCCGTGTGGTGAAGCTGAAGGGAAACGGCTCTCCGAGGCCACGAATGGGGACACCCTTAGGCGCAATGGCAAGGCGACCATCATGGACGGAAAGTGTGTCCACCCGCCAGCCAGGCGCTTCGTGTTTCGCCTCCTGCACCGGGCCTACAAAGCTTTCCGCCAGCTCGGGCTCGCCCTTGGTGGACTTACGGTAATTTTCCACATACCAAAACAAATCTTCGCCGACAAATAGATTCGGCGCTAGGATGTCCACGCGATCGATTCGGCGATGGAGCAAGCCGTCGAGTGTGTAATGCACTTGGATCTCCGTCATCTCCGCTACGGCGTTGAGGGGGCGATGGGGTGAGGGAATGCGAAGATTTTTCAATGTGACGCGCTGCGGCTCTACATTCTCGGCGAGGCCTTCAAGATCGAGCGGCGTGTCCTTCGTGCTCAAATTTACGGTGAAATGAAGGGGCGGCACCTGCGGCGCGATCTCTTCCAGCGTCACGCCAAAATCGCTGATCCGCACATCGCCCGCGTGCCAGCGCTGGGCAACAGCCTGCGCCTTGCCCTCCGCGATCTGCGCCGGACCGCGGAACAAGGTCATGAACGCATCACCGACATCAACATGGCCGCCAGATAGGTCGATTCTCCCCACGCTGTGGTCACGCCACATCTCCGGTAGCTGGGCTTCCACGACCGCCGCTTTCAATGAGGCCACAGGCATGTTTACCCGGGAAGGGATGCTGCCGCGCGACTCGTGGATGGTGAGCTGCTGCGAGCCACCGGGGGTTGTGCGCACCTCAAAAGCGGTTTCCACCTCCAGCCTGTGCGCGAGCGGTACCACGACGTGGGCGGTGGCGTCGGAGATGGCGAGCGAACCAAAGCCGAGGCGCTTCCAGAAAGGCACGGCTCGCATCGTTGGCTCCACCTCGGTGGCGATTTGCTCAAACCATGGGCCGTTCTCCGGATTCAGCGTCATGCGAGGCTCCATGATGTGCAACAAGTCGATATGAAAACGCTCACGCAGCGCATCTGGCACGATTTCGGCCTTCAGTTCCTTCAGCTGCCCAAACGGCTGAAAAGACTTCCAAGCCATTTGAAGGTCTGAAATCGTGATCTGCTGCTTCTCTGAGGAATGAAGACTCGAATCGAGTTCGCGCAACGTAGCACTGATTCGGAACTTGCCTTGGAGTGGGAGCTTCTTTGTCATTTCGAAGGCGACGTCACCCTGCTCCAAGCTCAGCGAACGGACTTGAAGCTTGAGCCCACTGGATGAACCACTGTCTTTCAGCAACACATCTTCAAAAGCCTGTGTCCAGCGGACGCGAGGTTTGATGAGGTTTGCAGCATGCACTTCGTCGAGACCGTTTGCTTTCAGATGCAGAGCTGCCGCGAGGATCTCCCCTGTCCCGTTGGCGGGACGAAGCTGAATCTCGGTCATATCGAGCTCATGCGGTCCAATTTTCAGCTCGTCTCCACGCCGCCATGTCAGCTGATGACCTTTCCACGAAAAACGAAAAGCGAGGTTGAGACCTGCGAGGTCGGCCGCTTTGAAACGCATGTTTTGCAACGAAGCGGAAAGCACACTGATCTCATGCGGCCAAGCATCGCCAACACTGTTCCCACTTGTTGCGGTAAACCATGCGGAATCGATCGAAGCTTCTGCCACATGCAAATCGCTCACCTCGATGCCTTGCGCGGTGGTTTTCGCCTTCAGCATCAACTCCTCGATCAACGGATGATCCCGCCAGATGACGTTGCGGGCCTTCAGCCGGACATGCTGCACCTGTGGAGATCCGCCATCCATGACAACACCTTCCATGCCGGGCTCGATCTTCGCCGAAAACAATAGCCCTTTAGCATCGCGCAACGTCACGGGCGTCTCGGAAAGCTCGAAGCGATCCATGCTCCAGCGTTTGGCCGTGTTGCCAGCCCCCTTGGAGAGCTGACGAAGGCGTTCGACGTCAAGGTCCACTCTTGCGCCAGCAAGAGAGATGCTGCCCAACTTTCCCTCCCCGAAGCCAAGCCATTGAGGTGACCACTCCGCCTGCTCGATGCTGGCCAACTCCGTGCTGTCTGAGCGCCACCTTGCACGCATCTGCCCGAACCGCAGTTCAAGTCCGTCGACCTCGATGGACTTCACCTCGATGGCAATCGTGACCAACATGCGGTCGAGCAGGAGATTCACCAGCGGCACGCGCTGCGTCCAAGCCCACCAGCCCAAAGCGAGCAGGGCGATGCCTGCCACGAGCAAAGCCAAAACTAACCTCCGCAGCCAGCGGGAGCAGGACTTGGCGGATTGAGTGAGTTTCATACCACTGGTGTGAGCAGCTCACGTCCGGCGAAGTGAGCGGCTAGATTGTCGATGACGAGCTGCGCCATGGCTCGGCGCGTCTCGTGCGTGGCGCTGCCGACATGAGGGAGTAGGACGGCTCTTTCACATGCCAAGAGGGACGCAGGCACGCGGGGTTCATCCTCGAAGACATCGAGGCCGGCGTTTCGAATCGTGCCGGCCTCAAGAGCAGTGATGAGTGCCTTTTCATCCACGACGCTGCCACGCGCGATGTTGATGAGGGTTCCTTTAGGACCCAGCGCGGCCAAAACGTCCGCATTGACCAATCCCAAGGTCTCCGGGCCTCCCGGACAGGCGATGATCAAAAAGTCACTGGCAGCCGCGAGGGCTTTGAGATCGTCGAAGTAGCTCCACGGCACATTTTGCGGGCTCCGGCCATGATAGGCGATTTTCATGCCATGAGCCTCGAGGCGCTGCGCAATGGCTTTCCCGATGCGACCGAGACCAAGAATACCCGCCACCTTGCCATGCAAGGCATGAGCGAGACGAAAGGCTCCGCCGATCCACTGCGAGGCATGCAGAAAGCGGTTGGATTCCACGAGGCGGCGGCTGGTCATGAGCACAAGCGCGACGGCAATGTCCGCCACGTCATCGGTGAGCACATCGGGCGTGTTTGTCACGCGGATGCCACGCTCCTTGCACCAAGCCACCGGCACGCCATCATACCCCACCCCCATCACACTGATGATTTCCAGCTTGGGAAAAGCCGCGAGCTGCGCCGTGCTGAGCTGGGTGCCGCCAAGCGGCACGATGGCTCGGACATTCTCGGATGGATTCGCCAACTCGCACACCTGGTAGGCAGCTTCGAGCGGTTGGCGGAGAAAATCAGGAACGGTCGCGGCAAGGAGAATTTCGGGGAGCATGCTGTCACAGCATGGTGCGGGCACTCTCGGCCGCAACGTCATTCAGCAAAGCAGTGATACCTGCCTGATGGTGATGTCACGGCTGCGGCTTATTTGAAGAAGGTGGTGCCGGGGCAGCATTCGGCTCGAAGTCAAGCACCTCTTGGTGGGTGCGCAGAGCCTTGCGCGCTTGGTTGAAGAGGGTGCCAAGGTCTTCCGGATTTTGCTGCTTCTTGTCATCGAGGTAATCCTGGAGCTTCTTGATCTGTGCATCGGCATCAAGGCTGACAGCGTTCATCGCTGTCTGGGCTTTTGCATACACGCCGTTGAAGACACCCTGCGCCTGCTCAAAGGCTTGGCGCGCACCTTCATTGCGCTCCCACTCCTTCTCGGCTTCGCGGAATTCCTTGCTGAACATTCGCTTGAAGAAGCTGCCTTTGGGTTTCTCCGCCACCTTCGAGGCCTGTGCTTCGAAATAATCCTGGAGCTCTTGGAACTCCTGCATCGGCTTTTGATACTGCTTTTTCAGGTAGCCGAGACCGGTGGTGATGATGGTGAGCCGCTCTACCTCGGCCTTGGCAAGCGATTGTCCGGCCTTCACTTTTTCCTCAAGGGTGTTGAGGTAGCCGAGCGTTGCTTTGTTTCCTTCAAAGATGTCGCCAAATTCTTTCGCGGCAGCAGCCAGTCGCTGGCGCTCCCCTTGGCGCATGGCCGTCAAGGCCTTCTCGTGCTCGTGGTTGAGAGCGTCGAGGGCCTGCTGATGCTTCGCCGCCTGATTTTCCAGCGCTCTCTGCAGTTGCTCATCGCGCTGCTTGAGGGCCTCGGCATGCTCGCCTTCGAGGTGGTTCAGTTGGTCACGCAGAACATCGTTGTCCGAACGGGTTTGAAAGAGAAACCAGCCCAGCACACCAGAAGCAAGCAAGGAGATGACAAGGAGAGTGACAAGGTTTTTGATCGCAGTCATGCAAGATCATTCTTCCAGCGCAGGTAGCATGCAAGGTCAAAGCATGAATGGCTCATGAAAGCCTTGGAAGCGGTTGCCCGTCATCGGCATTCACCGGGTCATATGCATGCTGCCTTTTTCAGGCGAATACGAAAAATGCGGAATGACGAGAAGAATGGACAGCCGAATGGCTTTCATGGCAGGTTCAGAAAACAAGTTGTCTCCACTCCTCATGCAATCCACCCGTCCCACCGCTGTCCGCCATCACATCCTCGCCACGGCGACGGTGGTGGCCTTCCTGATGTATCTGGACCGCATCTGCCTGGCGCAGATTTTGACGTCGGACTCGTTTGAGGCGGAGTTTAGCTTCAGCAAGAAGGAGACGGACTGGATCACCGGGGCGTTCTTTTGGGCTTACGCCCTCTTTCAAGTGCCTGCGGGCTGGCTGAGCGATCGCTTCGGTGCCCGGGCCTTGATCACGGTGTACATCGCCGCGTGGTCGGTCTTCACGGCGGCGACGGGCTTTGCGACGGGTTTTTGGACCTTGTTCGCGGCGCGGCTGCTGTGTGGTCTAGCGGAAGCGGGCTACTACCCGGCGAGCAGCAGCCTGGTGACTCGCTGGACGCACATCGAGAGCCGCGGCGTGGCGAGCAGTCTGATCACGCTCGGTGGCCGGGCGGGCCTGTTTTTGGCCCCGATCCTGACGGTGAAGGTCATCGTGGCGCTGGGGAACTGGCGCTGGGCGGGCTGGGTATATGGCGCGGC
>Ga0075471_10002127_pt1 | contig 13104 bp, 14 predicted proteins | sample DEB19_08_DNA_2_FD_74787 | JGI IMG/M metagenome (GOLD analysis project Ga0075471, IMG submission 74787) | Aqueous microbial communities from the Delaware River and Bay under freshwater to marine salinity gradient to study organic matter... | ecosystem: Environmental > Aquatic > Marine > Coastal ... | reverse complement strand
CTCGCCGACCTTGCCTACATCGGCATCTACTGGCGGGATCCCGATCAGGGGCCGACAGGTGCCGCCGACCCGTCCGGCATCGAGGGGTTCCCCTTCTACGACGAGCTCGTCGAGCGCTACGCCAAGCGAACCGGGCGTGACGTCAGCGACATCGACTACTACCGAGCGTTCTCGGCCTATCGGCTCGCGGTCATCGGCGAAGGTGTGTACGCGCGGTACCTGCACGGAGCGATGGCCGACTCGCTCCCGGACCTCGACGTGATGAAGAACTCCGTCGACACGCGAGCCGCGTACGGATTGGAGATGGCCCGGAGAGTGCGACCGTGAGTTCGGTGCTCGACGGCTGGGAGCGCGGCTCGTTCAGCGGTGGTGGTCTCACCCGAGACACGTACCGCCGTGGATCGGGTCCGGGCGTGATCGTCATTCACGAGGTACCGGGCATCACGCCGAAGGTCACCGAGTTCGCCAACGAGGTCGTCGATGCCGGGTTCACCGTGCTGATGCCCTCACTGGTCGGTACACCCGGCAAGCCGATGAGCAACGGCTACGCAATGCAGTCGCTCCTGCGGGTCTGCGTGTCCAGAGAGTTCACCAGTTGGGCAACAGGACGTACCTCGCCCGTGATCGGTTTCCTGCGCGAACTCGCGCGGTCGCTCCACGCGGAATGTGGGGGGCCCGGCGTGGGTGCAGTGGGGATGTGCTTCAGCGGTGGTTTTGCGCTCGGGATGATGGTGGACGGCCATGTTGCTGCGCCGGTGTTGAGCCAGCCGTCGTTGCCGTTCCCCGCCGGTCGCCGACGCGGTGCCGATCTCAACCTCTCACCGAGCGATCTCGCAGGCGTGAAGCAGCGGGCAGGCGCTGGATGCGAGGTGCTCGGGCTCCGCTTCGATCAAGACGCCTTGGTGGGCACGAGGTTCGACACGCTGCGCAAGGAACTCGGCGACGCGTTCGTTGCCGTGGAGTACCCCAGTTCCACCAAGCGTGACCACAGCGTGCTCACCGAGCAGCGCGTGGACGATGGTGTGCAGCGCGTGCTCGAGTTCTTCCGTCAGCGGCTGGCCAACTGACGCGCTGTCTTGTAGTCGGCCTTGCCGTTCGGGGCACGCGGAACCTGGCTCACGAATACCACGCGCTTGGGTGCCTTGAAGCCGGCGAGCTGTGACTTCACGCTCGAGATGACGGTGGCCTCGTCGACGCTCGCCCCCGGTGCGAGCGACGCAACCGCAGTGACCGCTTGGCCGAACTTCTCGTCGTCGACACCCACCACGAGGCAGTCGGTGATGCCGGGCACACGCTTGACGGCCTCCTCGACCTCCTCGGGGAAGATCTTCTCGCCGCCCGAATTGATCACCTGAGATCCGCGCCCGAGAAGGATGAGCGAACCATCCGCGGCCACCTGAGCCATGTCGCCGGGGAACGAATAGCGCACGCCGTTGATCGTGCGGAACGTGCGCGCCGATTTCTCGGGATCCTTGTAGTAGCCCACCGGCACGTTGCCGCCGGCAGCAACCATGCCGATCTCATCGGACCCGGGCTGGACCTCGCGGCCGTCCTCGGTGAACACCTTGGTGGTGGGCATCTGGTTGAACTTTGCCGTGCTGGCCGGAACACCCTTCATCGAGATCGCCGTTCCCATCGATCCCTCCGAGGAGCCCATCGCGTCGACGATCACCAACTGTGGGATTCGGTCCAGCAATTGATCCTTGAGTTCGGCGGTGAACATCACGCCCGAGGAGATCAGCATCCGGAGCGACGATGTGTCGAATGGTTTGCCTGCAGCCGCGGCATCGTCGATCGCTCGGATCATCGGTCGGGCGAAAGCATCACCCACGATGACCAGTGAGGTGGCTCGCTCGCGCTGCACGGTTTCGAAGAGTTCCGTTGCGTCGAAACTCCGCTGTTGCAGCGTGACCACCGTTCCACCGGCAAGGTGGGGCACAAAGGCGCCGAGCCAAACACCCGTGCCGTGCATCAGTGGACACCCCGGAACCGAGACGAGTGAGGCGCCGCCTTCGAGTGCAGAGCGCACCATGCCGGCGATCTGAGAGGCATCACTCGGGGGAGCGAGGCCGAGCAGCGGGAAGCCACCCGCAGCGAAGCCCCCGGTGAGACCACCGATGTCGTACATCACGCCCTTGGGCATGCCGGTGGTACCCCCGGTGTAGAGCATGTAGGTGTCGGTCTCTTCGCGGCGCATGCGGGGCAGCGGCTCGTGCGCAGCGATCACATCCTCGATCCCGATGGCACCGCGAACCTGGCCCGCCGCACCGCCGTCGTCCACCTCGATGAGCAACTTGAGCCCCGGCAGGCGGTCGATCACCCGGGCAACACGATCAGCGAGCGATCGGTGGAACACGAGTGCTTCGGCGTCGGAGTTGTCCAGTAGGTACCAGAGTTCCTCGTCGAGGTAGCGATAGTTCACGTTCACCGGCACGCCGCGCATCTTGAAACCGGCGAACTGCACCTCGAGATATTCGTTGCAGTTGTAGAGATACATGCCGATCTTCGAGTTCGGCCCGAGACCTGCAGCGGTGTACGCCTGCGCGAGGCGCGCTGCGCGCTGTTCGTACTCGCTCCAGGTCCGTCGCTGATCACCGTGGATCAGCGCAGTGGCGCCGGGAATCTCGTCGGCGATCGATTCCCACACCGTGGCGAAGTGCATCTCCATCTCGTACCCACCCCTCGGTCCGCTCCCGCGAGAGCGCTCGGCTTTGTGGCCCGACCGTCAGGATCCCGCGACGGGCTCAGTCGAGCCCAAGTATGTCGCCAACCGCAAGGTCTTCGGCCGCGATGTACGTGCGCATCACGAGTTCGTCGAACAGTTTCACGCCTCGCTCGTTCGCCGGGTCGATGGTGAGCAGACCGCCCCCGAAGCTCACGCAGTAGAACAAGATGCCCTCGATGTAGCCCTGCCACAGACGTTGCACGGTTGCGTATTCGCCGGTGACCCCTTGGCGGGCGAGGCCCGCTTGGTAGCGCTCGACGAGTTCGCGCTCCATGGCCCGCCGGGTCTCGGGGGCAAGGTTGGTGACGATGAAGTACACGAGGTCCGAGCCGCCCGGACTGCGCATCGCCATCTGCCAGTCCACCAACGCGAATGATCCGCCGGCGTTTCCGTCGGCATCGAAGAACATGTTGTCGAGCCGGAAGTCGCCGTGCACGAGTGTGTTGGGCTCGCTCAGGTAGCGCTCCAACAGTTGGGGAATCCGATTCGAGAACTGTTCGGCCCACCGCAGGGTTCGGGCCGATACCCGATGTGCATACCGCTCGTTGAACTGGGCCCACCCCATGTCGAACATCGGCTTGATCGCACCGGTCATCGGGCTGTCGAGTCCCGGCATCCACGGGAGTTGCTTGAGCGTGGGGGAGTCCCACCAGGTTCCGTGGATCACGGCGAGTTCGTCGATCACGCGTCGTGCCTGATCGGGGGTTGCGCCGGTGACCTGATCGGCCGGATGCATGGGTGCGAGGTCTTCCATGACGATCGCATAGTTGCCCCCGGCCGAGTCGGCGAGGTTGGCGTACACCTTGGGGATGCGCACTTTCATCTGTGCGCCGATCTCGTCGTAGAAGCGTGACTCGCGCTCCCACACACCCATCATGAGCCCGATCTGCTTGCCTCCCGGATCCTGAGTCGGCAGTTTCACGATGGCCGATGTCGGTGCACCCGGCGGTGTTGTGTCGCTATAGCCGAGTGTCACGCGAGCCAACTGGCCGAGGAATCCCTCGCCCTGTCCGATCACCTGCAACTGCGCGGAGGTCACCGGAAACCCGGTGACCTGTGCCAACCATGCTGCTGAAACCTCGTCGAGCGAGGCAGGAATGTCCCCCACGGTGGGCACAGTAGCCGTCAGTCGCGCCGGTGTCTCCAGCGTCACCGGGCTGCTCGGTCGACTAGGCGAATCGGTCGTCGTCGCCTGCGGCGAGCAGTGCCCAGACCGTTTCGGTGACCGGCACCTCGATGCCGATGCGTCGTGCAGCACGCACCATCGAACCGTAGATGGCGTCGTGTTCGGTCGGTCGGCCTGCCATGCGGTCGTAGTACGTGGAGGTGCCGGGGTTGCCGGGCTGTTCGGCGATCATCGTCATGTACTGCGACGTGGTCGTGGGATCGAGGTCGGCGCCCAACGCGCGCGCCACGGTCCATGCCTCGGCGAGCAGGCGGGTACCGAGCAGCGCCATGTCCTCGCGTGCGAACGCGGCCAGGCGCTTGCGCGCCAACGCAGTGACGCCATTGGTGGTGGTGTTGAAACCCAACTTGCGCCACAGTTCGGTGACGTACGAGTCGGTCGGTCGGATCTCGGCGCCGGAACCGGCGAAGAGCTGTGCGAAGCGCTGCATCTCGGGCGTGTTCGGCACCCACAGCCAACCGCTGCTGTAGTGCTGCACGTGTCCGGGAGCGACGAGTTCGGCGGTGCAGTACACCACCGATTGCACCACGGTGGCTCCGTTCACGAACGGCGCCAGTCGCTCCTCGGCCTCGAGGCCGTTCTGTGCGGCCACCACGATGGTCTCGGGTCCACAGAGCCGACGTAGCCACTCACCGGCTTCGGCCGTGTGCTGTGACTTGAGCGCCACCAGCACGTGCGGAACGGGGCGGGCCACGGCGCTCGGATCGATGAGGACGTTTGCTCGCAGGCGGGCGGGGAAACGCTCGGAGTCGATCACGTATTCGTCGAACGGCCGACGGGCACATGCGAGCACCGATGTGCCCCGCTGGGCGGCGTGGGCAGCGAAGTATGCACCGACCGATCCGGGGCCCACTACGGCCAGATCCACCGTTTGATCGTCAACCATGGTGGAGCATCATGCACGAAATCTGCTCCGACTCCGCACACGAGGGTCGGCCGGTGTTCGTCGGAGGTGCAGCGAGTAGGGTCGGGCCATGGCACACGGTCGTGAGAACCTGCCGGCAACGCTCGGCGAACTGAAGGCTTCGGGGTGGAAATCGCTTCCGGTGAAGGAAGAGATCCGGACGAATGCGGTCCGCAAGATCGCTGCCGGCGAGCCGCTGTTCGATGGGGTGCTCGGCTACGAGAACACCGTGATGCCCCAATTGGAGAACGCCATCCTCGCCGGCCACGACGTGATCTTCCTCGGTGAGCGCGGTCAGGCAAAGACGCGCATGATCCGCTCGCTCACGGGTTTGCTCGACGAGTGGATGCCGATCATTGCGGGTTCGGAGATCAACGACGATCCGTATCACCCGATCTCCCGGCATGCGCGCGATCTCGTCTCCGCTCAGGGCGACAACACACCCATCACGTGGGTGCACCGTGACGATCGCTTCGGCGAGAAGCTCGCCACCCCGGACACCTCGATCGCCGACCTCATCGGCGAGGTGGATCCCATCAAGGTGGCAGAGGGGCGGTATCTCTCCGACGAACTCACGCTCCACTACGGACTCGTGCCGCGCACCAACCGGGGCATCTTCGCCATCAACGAACTCCCCGACCTGTCCGAGCGCATCCAGGTGGGCCTGCTCAACGTGCTCGAGGAGCGCGATGTGCAGATCCGCGGGTACAAGGTCCGCCTCCCGATCGACGTGATGCTGGTGGCCTCGGCGAACCCCGACGACTACACGAACCGCGGCCGCATCATCACCCCGTTGAAGGACCGTTTCGGGAGCCAGATCCGCACGCACTACCCGCTCGAGGTGAGCACCGAAGTGGCGATCATCCGGCAGGAGTCGCGGTCGCCCAGCGTGGGCGACATCACGGTGCGCGTGCCCGAGTACCTCGAAGACGTCATCGCTCAGTTCTCCCAGGCAGCCCGCGGTAGCACGAACATCAACCAGCGCAGTGGTGTGAGCGTTCGCCTCAGCGTGTCGAACTACGAGGTGCTGTGCGCCAACGCGCTCCGGCGTGCGCTGCACAGCGGCGAACGTGATGTGGTGCCGAGGGTGTGCGATCTCGAGGCGCTGCCCGCCTCCACGCTGGGCAAGGTCGAGATCGAGGCCCTCGAGGAGGGTCGCGAGGGTGCCATCGTCGAGCAGTTGCTGCGGGGTGCCGTCCTGACCGTGTTCAAGGAACGGATCCCCTTCGATCAGTACCGAGATGTCATCGCGGCATTCGAAGAAGGCGTCGTCGCCCATGTGGGTGAGGACGTGTCGTCCACCGATGAGGCCGCCCTGCTCGAGCAGGTACCGGCGCTGCGCCCCGCTGTGTCCACCCTCGCTGGCGGCGACGAGTCGCCTGCCGGTCTCGCCAGCGCCGTGGAGTTCGTGCTCGAGGGCCTGCACCTGCTGAAGCGCCTGAACAAGGACTCCTCGGGCGCCCGGGCCACCTACCGCAGCCGTTCCTGAACTCTCGCCCTCCTGCGCCACCGATTCGGGCGGGGGGCGGGATGTCGCCAAAAAACGGGCGGGCCGATTGTGGTTATGATTCCGGGTGTCTGTTCCTCGCTGATATGGGGGTTGTGGAACAGCGCTGAAGGGGAGTCGACATGGCTACGGGTACCGTCAAGTTCTTCAACGACCAGAAGGGCTATGGCTTCATCAGTCGCGACGACGGCGAAGATCTGTTCGTGCACTTCTCGAACATCGTGGGTAGCGGCAGGCGCACACTGCTGCAGGGCCAGAAGGTGACGTTCGAGATCGGTGAGGGCCGCCGCGGCCCCGAAGCACGCAACGTCGAAGCAGTCTGAGCGCACCCGACGCCGTTGGCGTCGGTGAATCAGTGCGAGTCCGTCTCGCCGCCTGGTTTCGGCGGGCGAGACACGGCGAGCCATGGCGCGCCGTCCGAAGTCGTCGCGCGGTCCCGATCGACCAGTGATGCTGCGGTGTCGCTCGACGCACCGATTGCCGGATCCACAAAGACCGACCGCAACGGCACGCCGTCGTTGACCGCGGCATGCAGCGACGCGACTGTGGTCTCCACGATCAGCCGACGTTCATCGGTGTGCGGCCAACGAACGCTGAGTCCGGCGAGCGTCATGGGTCGCTGCGGCCCTTCCTCGGCGGCCCGTCGGAGAACAGTCCCGCATCGTTCGTGCCAACGCCGAAGGGCGTCATCGGTCAGCGCGGCTTCGGGAAGATCCAGTGATGTCGTGATGCCGAGCACATCGAGCGAGGCGGCCAGATCGGGGATCTCCCGCGTGCTGCCGTCGGGGAAGCGCACGATGCCGTCGCGAAGCGAACGCATCCACCATCGCCAGCGCAGGTGGTCGTCGAGTCGGGCCGCTTCCGCAGCCGGGACACTCGCGTCGACGGGGCGCACCATGTGAACCCCGAGCGCTGTTGAGACGGGAGGACCACCGCGCAGGATGCGCCACGCGTCTCGCCACGCAGTGGAGAGCGAGATCACCGCTGCCTGGTGCTTGTGCGTGTCGTTGTGCCAACGATGGGCCACGCCCACGGGGTCCACGATCGGGAACCATCCGCTCACCCGATCACCGAAGAGTTCGGCCGCCGTCTCCACCCAGCGCGGCCATGCCAGACCAGCGGCGCGGGCATCGGCGAACGAACCCTCATCGTCGAACCAGGCCGGCACGGTGGACTCGAGCAGCGTCGCCCAGATGTCGATGCCGAGTCGTTCGGCGTGTGTGAGGAAGGTCTCGTACCACTCGCGCCAGTCGTGGTCGATCCGCCCCGGCGCCGGTTGCAGGCGTGACCAGTCGAAGGCGAGTCGAATCGAGCGCACACCCAGCTCGCCGAACATCCGCAGGTCCTCGGGGTAGCGGTGAATCAGATCGCACCCGGGGGTGGGCGCCTGGTCCCAGTTCGATGCGGGTGCGGTTCCCAGTGCACCGACGGAGTCGAGTACACCGCCGAGTGCGAACGGCGGGGGAGTTGGTCGGTCGGTGCTGCCCGCTTCGCTCACACGAAACGCGGCCGGGTCCAGAGTTCGCCCGTATCGGCGCCCTCGGATTCGAGCGATCCGGTGAGCTGCACCACATCGACCTCGCCCGGGAAACCGCGCAGTTCGAGCGGTTCGTGCGGCGTAGCCATGACCCCTTGGGGCAGGCGTTCGATCTGCATCGTGGGAACGAGGATCTCGAAGGGTCCGGCCGCGTCGCAGAGGCGTGCGGCCATGTTCACGGCCGAGCCGATGTAGTCGTCGCCCTCGAACAGCAGTGCGAGTCCGGTGGCCATTCCGATGCGAGCCGTGAGCGGGGCGCATACCTCGCCGGCCTTCCCGGCGAGTTCGATGGCGAACTTCACCGCAGCCTCCTGATTCACCGAGACCACCATGCATCCGTCGCCGAGCCACTTGGCCACCCGAACACCGCTCTCGGAGGCCACTTCACGGGTGATGCTGCGGAACGCGCTCAGGATCCGACCGGCCGCATCGTCGCCGTATGCGGCGGTGTAGTTCGTGAATCCGGAAAGATCGACGAACACGAAGGTGCGCGGTACTCGCATGACGGAACATGATCCTACCCGAACCCGCTGCTCGGCCCGGAGTGATTACCTGCACCTGACGGCAGTTGTATGTCCCCCGGGCGACGATGCGCTGAACAGGAGGTGACGGGTGGCGTGTACCCTCCACACATGGCCGTGCGCTTCACCTACAGCAGATGGGACGGGACGCAGAAAGGTTTCGAGCTCGACGCCGACGCGTTGATGGACGAGATCACCGACGACCTGCTGTACCACGGCGATGTCAACTCGGCGCTGCGCCGACTCCTGCAGAACGGTTTCCAGGACGCGAACGGCGAACGCCTCCAGGGTTTGCGCGAGATGTTGGAGAAGTTGCGCCAGCGACGCCAAGAACTCAAAGAGAGCGGCAATCTCGGCGGTGTGTACGACGAGATCGCGCAGGAACTGTCCGACATCCTCGACGAGGAGCGCCATGGCATCGACCGTGCCCAACTCGATGCCGAGTCCGCCGGCGACCAGCGGCGCTCGGATCTCGCGAAGCAGGCTGCAGCCGAACGTCATCTCCAACTGGACATGCTTCCCGACGACCTCGCCGGTCGGGTGCGTGAACTGCAGAACTACGACTTCTCCTCGGCCGAGGCGCAGCAACGGTTCGAGCAGTTGATGGACAAACTGCGTGAACAACTCATGCAGCAGTACGTCGATCAGGTGTCCGAGGGGATGCAGAACATGCAGCCCGAACAGATGCAGCGCATGAAGGACATGATGGCTGCGCTCAACCAGATGCTCGAACGGCATCAGCGCGGCGATGATCCGCACTTCGAGGAGTTCATGCAGGAGTACGGGGACTTCTTCCCGGAGAACCCGCAGACGGTCGAAGAGTTGCTCGAGTCGATCGCCAAACGGATGGCCGCTGCTCAGGCGATGATGAACTCCATGACGCCCGAGCAGCGGGCTCAACTCCAACAGCTCGCGAACACGCTCATGGAGGACATGGACCTGCGTTGGCAGGCAGACCAGCTGGCCCAGAATCTCCAGCAGATGTTCCCGAGCCTGCCGTGGGACCGCGGGTACGACATGCAGGGTCAGGATCCCATGGGCTTCCAGCAGGCCATGGAGACCATGCAGGACCTCGGTGACCTCGATCAGCTCGAGCAGATGCTCAAGAGCGCATCCACCCCGGGACAACTCGCCGAGGTGGATCTCGACCGCGTGCGTGACCTCATGGGTGATGACGCAGCAAAGTCGCTCGAACAATTGCAGCAGCTCGCCAAGATGCTCGAGGAGGCCGGCCTCATCAAGAACAAGGAGGGCCGACTCGAGCTCACCCCGAAGGGCCTGCGGGCCATCGGGTCGAACGCGTTGCGGGATCTCTTCTCGAAATTGTCCAAGGACAAGATGGGCACGCACCAGATCGAGCGGCTGGGCGTGGGTCACGAGCGCACCTACGAGTCCAAGCAGTACGAGTACGGCGATCCGTTCCACCTGGATCTGCATCGCACGATCAGGAACGCGATTCGCCGCGGGGGTCAGGGCACGCCCGTGCGGCTGCAGCCGGACGATTTCGAGATCGAACGCACCGAGAACCTCACCAAGTCGTCCACGGTGCTCATGCTCGACCTGTCGATGTCGATGCCCATGCGCGACAACTTCTTGCCGGCCAAGAAGGTCACCATGGCGCTGCACTCGCTCATCACGTCGCAGTTCCCGCGTGACTACATCGGCATCGTCGGGTTCAGCAAGGTGGCTCACGTCATCAAGCCCGAGGAACTGCCCGAGGTGAGCTGGGACTTCGACTACGGCACGAACATGCAGCACGGCTTCCTGCTCGCGCGTCAGATGCTTGCCCGCCAGACCGGCACCAAGCAGATCATCATGATCACCGACGGCGAACCCACGGCACACATCGAGCCCGGTGGTGGCGTGTACTTCAACTACCCACCGGTTCCCGAGACCATCGAGGCCACCTTGCGCGAGGTCATGCGTTGCACGCGCGAGAACATTCGCATCAACACGTTCATGTTGGACCCCAACTCGTACCTCCAGCAGTTCATCGAGCGTCTGTCGGGCATGAACGGTGGTCGAGCATTCTTCACCAATCCCGAGACCCTGGGCGATTACGTGTTGGTGGACTTCGTCGAGCACAAGCGTCAGATGTCGCGAGGCGGAACACGCGGTTCGCGCATGGGTCGCGGCGACCGTCGTGCAGGATGAACGTGTCCGACGTGCAGTCGTTCAGCTGCTCGTGAGGCGCACGTAGCGTTCGTAATCCGCTTCGTCGTGGGTGACGAACGTGACCGAGTCCACCGGCCCGGTGAACGCTCGCACGGTGGCCACCGCTACCTCGGCTGATTCCTTCGACGGCATGCCGAACGCGCCCGTGGAGATGCAGGGGAAGGCCACGGACCGCGCCCCGATTTCTGCGGCAACTTCGAGGCTGCGTCGGTAGCAGCGCGCCAAGAGGTCGAATTCGCCGCTGAGTCCGTGGTTCCACATCGGTCCGACGGTGTGGATCACGAACCGGGCCGGGAGGCGAAAACCGGGGGTCCACTTCGCGTCCCCCGTATGGCATCCGTGCAGTGCCCGACATGCCTCGAGCAGTTCTGGTCCGGCCGCTCGATGAATTGCTCCGTCCACTCCGCCGCCGCCGAGCAGTGCACTGTTCGCCGCGTTCACGATGGCGTCGACGGCAATTGTGGTGATGTCGCCATTGCGAACATGGAGTGTGGGCATCGGCGGAAATTAGCGATTTTTCGCCCTCGGGCTTGCAAAACCGACCCTATTGGGGTGAGAATTGCAAAGTTGTAATTACAGATGTGGGTGTTGCAACGTGAAATCGCACGCCAAGGTGGCGAGCAGGCCCAACACGGGAGGGCAAACGATGTACGACGACCGCACGAACAGCGACGATCAGGATTGGCAGGACCAAGCGAACTGCCTCGGAGTCGACCCGGATCTTTTCTTCCCCGAGCGTGGTGCCTCCACACGGGAGGCCAAGGAAGTGTGTCGCGGGTGCGTCGTTCGGCTCGACTGCCTCGAGTACGCGCTGGCCAATGGTGAGAAGTTCGGGATCTGGGGCGGGTTGTCAGAGCGCGAGCGTCGTCGCCTCCGCCGCCAACGGGCCCTGTCGGTCCGTCATTCCGCCTCGGCCTGACCCCGGCTGTGTAGCCACGCCCGGCGACGGGCATCGAGCGACTGCGACAGTCGCCACTCCACCGTCCGCTCGACTCCGACATCCAGTTCGGTTCGGCGCTCTACCGGGATGCGCTCCAACACCCGTTCGGTGAGCAGGCCGACGAGTTCGGCTCGTGCCGGCTCTGCGAGCGCGGCCACCAAGTCGTAGGCCTCGGCCGGGCCCACCACATCGGGCTCGATCAGATTCATGCTCACCTGCACGTGAGCCCCCACCGCCAGGCCCAGCGCACGCAGATGCGGTCCCCGTACATCTCGCGCCACGGCTCGAGCCGCATCGAGGTCGGGGGATGCGAGGAATACGTTGTAGGCCACGAGTTCGGGCCGGGCGCCCACGCAGATGGCACCTGCCGTGGGGTGGGGGTGGTCCGGTCCGGTGTCGGGGGCCAGGACCTGCCAGGCCCGTCGACGAATGTCGGGCAGGCTGCGCTCGGGTCCGTAGCGGAAGCACGGCACACCGAGCGCATGCGCCGCCCAGTCGGCGAATTCGTTGCGAGCCACCAGTGCGTCAGCGAGCGACGAGCCGGCGAGGGGGACGAACGGAACCACATCGACGACCCCGAGTCGGGGGTGGACACCGTGGTGCCCCGTGAGATCCAGGAGTTCGACGGCCCGTTCGGTGAGGCGGCGTGGTGCAACGGTGCCCACCAAGGTGAAGACGCTGCGGTGGTGGAAGGGGTCGGTGTGCACATCGAGCAGGTCCTCGCCCGCCGCTTGGGCCAGGCGGTCGAGCAGGCGCGCGTCTCGACCCTCGCTCACGTTCACCACGCACTCGAGCACGATCGGTCCTCCTCTTGGCCCCGGCCCGCCCGAAGGAAGATTTGCTCCCTGACCTTCCGCATGGCGCCCGAGGGTGGCAGACTACGCACGTGCATGCATTCATCGATTCGCCTCAGGAATGGGCGATCATCCTCATCGTGGTCCTCGTCCTGTTCGGCGGTTCGCAGTTGCCCAAGTTGGCTCGCAACCTCGGTCAGGCCCAGAAGGAGTTCAAGAAGGGACTCGCCGAGGGCCAGAAGGACAAGAGCGACACCAAGTCGTCGACTGGCGATTCGTCCTCCGAGAACTGAGGAAACCGCCGGCCCAGTCACCGGGCCCCGAACGCACACGAGCGCCCCGAGGGGCGCTCGTGTTCACTTTTGCTGACCGTGATCAGCGCGGTGTAGCGGTGGGAAATCAGTGGCTCGAGCCGAGTTCGACCCGACGCCGCTTGAGGATTCGGCGCCGTTCGCGTTCGGAGGCTCCGCCCCAGACGCCGTGATCGATGCGGTTCTCGAGTGCGTACTCGAGGCAGGTTTCTGCGACCGGACAGGTCTTGCAGATCTTGCGGGCCCGGTCCACCCCGACGCCGTCGCTCGGGAAGAAGACGGCGGGGGCATAGCTCCGGCAATTGCCGTCAGCCATCCAGGCGGTGACTTCGCTTGCCGGGGGGGTATCGGCCAAACGTAGGTCCATGTGGGGGTTGTGCTCCTTTGCTCGGGGCTCCGCCCAGAGCCTGTATGTGCCGTCTCACTGACGGTGTTGCTGCTACTGACGTCCGTGGTGGGCGTTTGGTTCCAGCGATGCAGAGTCAAGCATGCGCCAAATGACAA
>Ga0075471_10002126_pt1 | contig 13106 bp, 13 predicted proteins | sample DEB19_08_DNA_2_FD_74787 | JGI IMG/M metagenome (GOLD analysis project Ga0075471, IMG submission 74787) | Aqueous microbial communities from the Delaware River and Bay under freshwater to marine salinity gradient to study organic matter... | ecosystem: Environmental > Aquatic > Marine > Coastal ... | reverse complement strand
GGCGAGGAATTTCGTGCTCGCAATGATGAGCTGAGATTCGAGGAAGGGATTGCTGACCTCGCCATTGGCTTCGAGGGACTCGCAACGGTCTTCGTCGTAGATGGCAAAAAGCAGGTGGAAGCGGCGGAAGAGCTCGACGAACCACTGATGCACCAGCGCCTCTGGCACGAGGATGAGCACGCGCTCGGCACGGCCGGTGAGCTGCAGGCGATGCAGGATGAGGCAGGCCTCGATGGTCTTGCCGAGACCGACTTCATCCGCCAGCAGCACGCGCGGCACTAGACGGCCTGCCACCTCGCTGGCGATGTACATTTGATGCGGCAGCAAATCCACACGCCCCCCGCAGAAGCCACGCACCGCGCTCTGGCGCATCTCCGCCCGGCGCTCCAGCGCCTCGACCCGAAGGTCGTAGGCACGCAGGTCGTCCACCTGACCGGCTTTGAGGCGGTCCTCCGGCTTCGAGAAGCTGATCGTGTCCGAAAGCTCCGCCTCGCTGATCTCGCCGTCATCGCTCAGATAAAAGAGGATGTTCGAACGCTCCTCGACACGTGTTATGTTCAACAAACGGCCATCGTGAGTCTTCACTGAATCACCCGCATGGAATTTCACGCGGCGTAAAGGCGCAGCGGTGAGTGAGTAAGTGCGGGCCTGCTGGGCAGCCGGGTAATAAATTTGTACACGGCCAAATTCCGTTTTGCCGATGACGCCAATGCCAAGCTCGGGTTCAGTGTCACTGACCCAACGCTGTCCGGGGAAAGGTTGCTCCATGTTTGGGGGGTAAAAAGGGGCGCGATGGTAGAAGGCCGCACCGCAAGTGCAACGCCTCAAATCGCTCATTTTGAGACCCAACTCAGTACCCCAAGCAACCGGTGTCTAATGGCCTATGTCTAACTTTTTTGCCCAAAGCCTCGACAAAAGTCTCCTCGAGGCGTTTCACAAAATGCTGAGCGCTTTCATCAGCATCGCATGCAAGGGGTTCGCCGACGGTGATGCGGATGTGGATGCGGCGCAGCTGCACCCGCCAAACAGGCCAACCCTTGCTGAGGTAGTCGCTGTCAGTCTCAATGAAAACAGGCCAAACCGGTGCACCAGACTGCGCAGCGATGATGCCGATGCCGCCATGAAAAGGGTTCACAATGCCCTCCTTTCTCCGCGTGCGAGTGCCCTCGGGGAAGAGCAGTAGCCTTTCCCCCTGCCGCAAGGCTTCAATGGAACGCTGCAGCATTTTGTGCACCGGTTTGTTGGGGATGAAGCCGGCCAGCGTGGCTCCGCCGACAAGGATGGGATTATGCAGCAACGATGCTTTCAAAATGCATCGCAAGCCCTCGACGCGGGCGATGATCCACACAGCATCCCAAAGCGCGGGATGATTCGGGGCCACAATGAGGCCGCCAGTGCTTTGCCGCAGCTTGTCGAGGCCGCGATACTCGACCCGCAGCACGCCGAACGATCGGAGAACCAGCCAAAAAGTGCTGAATGCCCCCTTCAGCAGCCACTGCCCCACGGCGCGCGATTTGCCTCCCGGCAGAAAAGGCACACAAACAAGCCCGACAAGCACAAACAGCAAACCTCCGAACACCCAATAAACCAGACTGGCAATCGCTGCCGCCATCACGCGCAGTGCATGAAGCCAGCACCAAACGCCAACGCCACCCGCGCGGCCTTGCTGATTGCTCATACTCTGGTTCATGCTTATCAACCATCATGGCATCTGCCCCCGACCTTTTCCAAGCTCTTTCCGCCCTCCCACATGGAGCTGAATTTCGTTTTATCGACGAGCTAACGGAGCTGGAACCCGGCGTCGCGGCAAAAGCCTGCTGGCGGCTCAAAGGCAGTGAGACGTTTCTGCGCGGGCACTTTCCAGACGCGCCGCTGATGCCAGGCGTTCTCATGATTGAGGCGTTGGCGCAGCTCGGCGGCATCTTGGTGCAAACGAGGCCTGGCATCTCACCACTGAAAAACCTGCGCCTCACCGCTGTGCGCCAGATCAAGATCCTCGGCAGCATCACACCCGGTCAAAGCCTCCATCTCAGTGCCAAACTGGATGCGGTGATGGGAACGCTCGGTCAAGTGAGTGGCGAGATTCGCGATGACGCGGGCCATGTGTTGCTAAATGGTGCCGTAACACTCGCGGGCGAGCTTTGAAAGCTTGCCTCTTGCATCGCGGATCCCTTCACGCCATGAGCATGCCATGACCGATGCTGATTTCACCCCTGATACAGCCGCCGCAGTGCGGCAGCTCCGTGATGAACTGAACGCGCAGGGGAAGAAATTGGTCTTCACGAACGGTTGCTTCGATCTCTTGCATGCAGGACATGTTCGCTACTTAGCTGATGCCCGCGCTTTAGGGGATGCAATGGTCGTGGCGCTGAACTCCGATGCGAGTGTGCGTGCCCTGAAAGGTTCCAGCCGGCCTTTGAACAACGAAAACGATCGCGCCGAGGTTTTGTGTGCGCTGCGAGTCGTGGATGCCGTGGTGGTTTTCGACGATGAACGAGTCACGAGCCTCATCGAAGCCATCCGCCCGCATGTGTATGCAAAGGGCGGCGATTACACCGTCGAATCACTGAATGCCGAGGAGCGTGCCGCGCTGCAATCCGTCGGAGCAGAGATCCGCATCCTGCCGCTGGTGCCGGGTCGTTCCACGACGGCCACGATTCAAAAAATGCACGCGCCGCAAGGCGGCAAGCTGCGCATCGCGGTACTCGGCAGCGGCGTGGGCTCGAATTTCAGCGCCATTGTGGATGCCATCCAAGATGGAAAACTCGACGCGGAAGTCGTGGCAGCTATTTCAGATCAAAAAGACTCCGGCTTCCTCGCCGTCGCAAGAAAGGCCGGGATTCCCTCACACTTTGTGGATCCCGGAACGAACCCCAAAAAGCTCGGCGAGGCCGCGCAGAAGGAGATCTTTGACCACCTCGAACGAGCACGAACCGATGTTGTTGTGCTCGCAGGCTTCATGCGCATCCTGAAGGACCCGGTGATTCGTGAATACTCTGGCCGTATCGTGAATGTTCACCCTTCCCTGCTGCCAAAACACAAGGGGGCGCATGCTGTGCAGGATGCACTGGATGCCGGCGATTCCGAAGCAGGTTGCACCATCCATCTTGTCACGGCGGAGATCGACACCGGCGACATCCTTGAGCAAGGCCGCGTCCCTGTGCTCCCCGGCGACACCGCCGCTGTGCTGCACGATCGCATTAAGCAAGTCGAGCACGTCCTGCTACCCCAAGTGCTCAAGGAATGGCGTCAGCGTGGACTGGCCGTGCGCTAGCCTCACTTCAGCAGAATGACCTTCGCCGACCCACCGGTTCGCACATCCGATGGTGGAATATGACGTGCTGCAAGATCCCATTCACTGCATTGATCGGCTGCTTGCATCGCGTCGGCTTCGTGCCATGAGCAAGGCATGAAACCTGTTTTTGCTTGCTCTGAAAAACTCGCCGATATGACGCGGTGTGCCATCAGGCGGTTGGCGTGGAGTGTGAGATCATGAGCGGATTCACCGGCACTCTCAATCCCCAGCAGCGGGAGGCGGCCACCCACCTTCATGGGCCTCTGCTGATTCTCGCAGGGGCTGGAACGGGAAAAACACGTGTGATCACGGCGCGCATCGCCCATATGGTCAACGAGGGGATTGATCCCAAGCACATCCTGGCCGTCACCTTCACGAACAAGGCCGCCAACGAAATGCGGGAGCGCGTGAACGGGATGGTGCGGGATGGATTGGGCAAGAAGATTGGCGTGGGCACCTTTCACGCTTTCTGCGCTCGGCTGCTGCGAGAGTTCGCCGAGCATGTGGGCTACAAGAAGAACTTCGTCATCTACAGCCAAGCTGAGCAGGAGAGCCTCATGAAGCAGGTTCTCAAGACCCTGCTCAGCAGCGATGAGTCGATGGATGCTGGCGTGATGCTCTCGCGCATCAGCAAGTCGAAGAACGATGGCGCCAGCCTCGGTGATCCGCAGGAATCCACGGAGGGCGCGATCATGGATCGCTATCAGGGCGAAATGAGAGGGCGCAACGTGATGGACTTCGACGACCTGCTGATGCTCGGTGTGCAGTTGCTGGAGAGTAGCGCTGAGGTGCGCCGCGAGGTGCAGGCACGTCACCGCTATGTGATGGTGGATGAATTTCAGGACACGAACTCACTTCAGATGCGGCTGCTCAAGGCATTGGTGCCAGCCCCCTTCAACGTTTGTGTGGTGGGGGACGACGACCAGAGCATCTATGGATGGCGCGGGGCGGAGATCACGAACATCACCCAATTTGAGAACTTTTTCCCGAATCCACACGTCGTAAAGCTAGAAGAAAACTACCGTAGCACGACACCGATCCTGCACACGGCGAACAGCCTCATCAAAAACAACGCAGGACGTCGCCCAAAGAATCTTTGGAGTCGCATGGAGAGAGGGGAAAACGTGAAACTCGTGATCACAGCCGATGAAAAAGAAGAGGCGGAGATGGTGACCAAGGAGGTGGAAGCTACGCATTACCGGGACAAGCGTGATTGGGAGGACTTTGCGGTGCTTTTTCGCACGAATGACCAGTCACGGGTGCTGGAGCAGGCCTTTCGACAGCGTCGCATCCCATATCGCGTGGTCGGTGCCCGCAGCTTTTTCGACCGACGCGAGGTGAAGGACCTCGTGGCCTACCTCAAGGTGTTCACGAATCCGCACTCGGACATCGATTTGCTCCGCATCCTGAATGTGCCTGCCCGCGGCATCGCACCCTCGATCGCTGAACTGGCGCGCGAACGAAGCATGGAGAGGCATCACAGCGTGTGGGTGGCGCTTTGTGATCCGGACTGGCAGCGGCAGATACCCGAAAAGGCCCGTGCAGCAGTTCGTGGCTTCGTTTCGCTCATCAACAAGTACCACGCTGCCGCTGTCAAGGATGGCACCAAACTCGCGACGATGGGGGAGATGCTGCTTGCCGAAACCGAATACCTTGCGTGGCTCAAAAAAGGCGCGAAAACGCCTGAAGACACGGTGCGCTGGGAGATGGGCGTGAACGAAATGCTGAAAAGCCTCGCCACTTACGACGAGAAAAACCGCAGCGATGGCCTGACAGGTTATCTCGACGAGATCTGCCTTGATGACGAGCGTGAGGACAAGGACGACATTGAGAAGAAGAAGGGCGTGTGCCTGATCACGATGCACGCCTCTAAAGGGCTTGAATTCCCTATCGTATATCTGCCAGGACTGGAGCAGGGCATATTGCCTCACCGTCGCAGCTACGAAGAGGGCCGCGTGGACGAGGAACGCCGACTTTTCTATGTGGGCATCACACGGGCGAAGCAGCGCCTGACGATCAGCCACACTAGGAACCGCATCAAATGGGGCCAAAAGCAGACCTCACTGCCAAGCCCCTTTTTGAAGGAACTCGATCCCAAGTTCATCGAGGAAGTGGACTACAGCCGCCACATGAATGAATCCGTCACTCAGGAGGAGAATACCCATTTCTTCGCCGGCCTGCGGGCCATGCTGGAGGATGGCTGAAATTTTCAGCGATTGATCGTCGGCTCATCGTAAACCGAGCCGGGGAAGTTCTGACGGCTGAGTGCTCCACCCGCACCTGCTGACACGGAGCTCCGGAGGCTGGGCCCTAAGGCATTGCTGCCCCCCCCCACACCTGCGGTAATGTTGTATTGCTGCTGGTAGTTGCGATACAGCGACTGCCCACCAGCACCACCATTCATAGCATCGGGTGGCAGCAACTGCACGGGTTGGTCAGGTGTGGGTATGCCTTGCGACTTGCGTTCGATCTCTGCCAGATTGTGCTGATCCCAAGCGATCGCATGAGCGCGCGCCACAACCTTGTCATTCAGTTTGGACATCTGCTGTTGGTACTCCGATTCGCTGAGCACATGAGTCAGGCGCAGCTCTTCGAGTTGGGCAAAATCCGCTTGATACTCTCGCTTCGCCTGCGCTTTGAAGATCTGCATCTGCGCTCCTGTCGGGATGGAATCCATCGTGGACGACGCGCAAGAGGTCAGCAACGCGCAAGCTATGAAACTAAGAAGGCGGAAAGGAGAACTCATGATGTCAGATCTGGCGGATTTTGAACCATTGGCCGTGCCTCCGTCCAATCCAATGTTTGAAGCCGGGCGTATTTTGTCAACTGTCCCCACTTGTTTTGGACCCCATCGACACAGCCCTCCAAGCCCCCGAGCCGCGCGGCAATTATCTCTCCTACCCAGTTTCACGCCTGGCGGCGAAGATTGTTCCTCAGGATCTCACGAACTTCAAATCCCGCGGTGTCTCCCGTGTGGAGCGGGAGTTGCAGCAGGAGATGCTGGAGATTCAAGAGCGCTACATGGAGGTCATCGATGCCTTCAACTGGAACAAGCTCATTTATGAAGCCCATTTCGGCTTCGAGCCTGTCGTGGGTGAGATCTACCATCTTTACGAATTCGGCAACCGATGCCACCTCAGCATGATCGAACCCGAAAAGTGGCATCAACGCTGGATCGGCAGCTTCCGACTCAACGCCGATGGCCGCTGGCAGGTCGAAAAGACCGCTAAAGACTTTGATATTCGAAACTGGGTCAGCACACGCGTGGGCTGAACCACGCTCACAATGAGAGATGGCGCATGGCGCATGACGAAGCATGATTTGTCATCTCTATCCTATGATCTCTTTTTCAGACATTGGCCACAGGCTTGGTGGCCCGAGCGGCATCCAGGAACTCATGGACGACTGCGGGGCCGCCCTCACCATGCATCCAGACATGCGAATGCTCGGCGGAGGACAACCCGCTGCCATCCCGCAAGCGCAGAAGCTGTGGCGTCAACGCATCGCCGACATGCTCGCGGATGGCGGCATCGACAAGGTGCTGCTCAACTACGATCCACCCGGAGGTAATCCTCTTTTCCGCGAGGCCATGGCGGGCTTCTTGCATCGCGAATGCGGTTGGGAAGTGACCCGTGAAAACATTGCCGTCATGCCCAGCAGTCAGAGTGCCTGCTTCCTTCTTTACAATCTTCTTGCAGGGGATACTGCCGGCAAAAAGCGCCGTGTTCTCTTTCCCCTGCTGCCTGAGTACATCGGCTACGCGAATCAGGCGCTGTGCGAAGGCCAGTTCACGGCATGCCTACCCAACATCACCGACACCGCACCCCACGAGATTAAATACCATGTCGATTTCGATCGGCTGAAGCTGGATTCATCCATCGCCGCCATGGCTGTGAGCTGCCCGACGAATCCCACGGGCAATGTGCTTACTGCAAACGAGTTCGAAACCCTGCACGCCCTTGGCAAAGCGCAGGGCATTCCGCTCATCGTGGACCATGCTTACGGCCATCCTTTTCCCGGTGTCATCCACAACGGCTTCCAACCACACTGGCAGCCCGGTATGATTTTCAGCATCAGCATGAGCAAGGTGGGGCTGCCCGGCGTCCGGAATTCGGTCGTCGTCGCCGACGCTCCTATCGTCAAAGCGCTCTCCAATATGAACGCCATCACAGCGCTCTCGAATGGCAACCTGGGCCAGGCCATTCTCCTGCCACTGCTGGCCGATGACACCTTGATTCGGCTTGGCCGCGAAACCATTCGCCCCTTTTACCGCGACCGCAGTGACCACGCGAAGTCCCTTCTCACTGCAGCCCTCGGTGAAAACATCCCCTGGGCGCTCCACGCGCAGGAAGGTGCTTTTTTCCTCTGGCTGTGGATCAAAGGCCTACCCATCCCCGCCGCGGAGCTCTACCGGCGTCTGAAAGCCCGCAAGGTCCTGATTATTCCGGGCCATTACTTCGCGTTTGGCCTCGAGCAAACTTGGCAACACCCTAACGAATGCGTTCGTCTCACCTACTCACAGCCCATGCATATCGTGCAAGAAGGCTTGGAGATCATCGCAGAGGAGATCAGACGGCTTTTTTGAGGCTGCTGAGCGCGTGTGGGCGGGATTCGCCACACTGAGACCCATTGAGAAGACGACTCGTGAGATGAGGAGTCTCGTGGTGAATTTTCATGCTGGGAAACATCGCGGTTGCAAAGCGTCTGCGAACCGCCAGAATCCGTGTCCTCGCCGCCCTGGACGCCTCCAAACGCCCAAGGTGTGCGTCAACAAGGTCGGGCCGTAGTTCAGCCTGGTAGAACGCTTGCATGGGGTGCAAGAGGTCGTGAGTTCGAATCTCGCCGGCCCGACCATTGTTGTTGATGAGGCAAGGCTAAGCCAAGCGCTGGGATTTTTGAACGTGCCGCATGTGCTGCGTGAGGTTAAATGGAGGCATGGCCGCCCGCTCGTTTGCCTTCTTCGACTTGGATCACACGCTCCTGCCCTTCGACACGCAGGCGTTGTTTTGCAATTTCGTTCTGCGTAGGAAGCCTTGGCGGGTTTTTCTGCACGCGGTTTTTCTGCCTTTCGCGCTCGCCCGTGCTTGCAAGATGATCCGCACGGACACGGCAAAGCGGGCCTTCAATGCCTACCTGTGGGGCCTCTCGGCAGAAGAGCTTCAAAAGCTCGCGCGTGAGTTCGCTGCAACAAGTGTGGAGCGCTGGTGCTATCCGGAGCTGCGCGCCGAAATGCTTCGTCACCGGCATCAAGGCCGCGTTCTGGTGCTGAACACCGCGAGCCCGGATTTTTATGCGCATGAGATTGCCCGCGAGTTGGAATTCGACCACTGCATCGCCACGGAAATGATCGTCGGAAGCTCGGTGCCGTTGCTGCCTACGCTGCCGCGTGGCAACAACAAACGCGATGCCAAAATCACTGCCATGTGCGCCCATATCCCCGGCGTGCTCGAACTCACCGATGCCGATCGCGCCACATGTTGGAGCTACTCCGACAGCCATGCGGACCTGCCTTTGCTTGAATTCACTGGCCATCCGGTTTGCGTTCATCCCACGATGAAACTCGAGCCGTTGGCCAAGGTGCGCGGCTGGCCCATTCTACGCCCAACCCGCCCCTATCGCACCCGGCTGGGAAACCTTCTCCAGATGATGCTCCAGGTGTTTGGTATGCACGCGGAGTGATTCAATCGTCACCGTCTCCCTGTGAGATGTTGCCGTAGAGCTCGGGGAAGCGGCGTTCCAGTGACTTGGGGGTGATGTAGCCGATGAGCTGCGCCTCATGCCAGTCCGCCAAGCCCCAGAACTCGTGCGGCAGCGCCATCAGCACAGCGGTACAGGTGGGCATCTTCGGCACATTGGCACGAACCAGAAGCTTGTCCGCAAACTCATGCAAACCTGGATTGTGTCCGAAAATACAGACGTGGTTCCAACTCTCGTCGAAGCCACGCACCACACCGAGAATCACCTGTGGCTCAGCGAGATAGAGTTTCGAATCAAGCAATAGGCCGTCTGCTGCCATGCCAAAAGTATCTCGCATGATCTGCGCGGTCGTCAATGCACGCAGCGCCGTGCTGCTCACCAGAAAGTCCGGGGCTGGCAGGAGTTTTTCGCCGCCACCACCCCCAAAGTAGGTGCGGTGGAGGAAGGCGGCAACAGCAGGCGCCGCACGCCGTCCACGTTCATTTAATACTCGGTCATGATCGGGCACGCCCGGCTGGTCCCAGCTGGATTTGGCGTGACGGATAACCGTGAGATACTTCATGCGGCGCGTGGTCGGAAGCGCGGTGTTTGGCATGCGTGCCGGGTGGTGTCAACGACCGGGCTTCTCCGTTTGCTTGCTGCCCATCAACGAGATACAGCCTCAAATGGGCCGTCTCGGCTCTTGGCCGGACGCTCCGGTCGCGGGTTCAGTGAGAGAATGTAGGCTACGATGTCGCGTAGCATCTGCTCATCCTCGATGAAGTTCGACGAGAGCACCATCTTAGCGCCATTCACATCGCCCTTCACCGTGCCGCGCAGGCCTTTTTTGAACTGGGTGATCTGAGCCATGAGATACCATGCCTGCTGACCCACCAGCGGCGGGCTGCCAAAGGCGATCTCCCCGCTGGCATTGTAGCGGTGGCACTCCATGCAACGCTCTTGGAAGAGCATTTGACCGTTGGCGAGATCCACATTCTGCCAGTCTTTCTCCAAGCTGGTAGGCACAACGCGTGGCAGACTTGTGATGTGAGCGACCACTGCATTCACCTGTGCGTCGGTCAGTTGTTTGGCAATCATGGCCATGAGATAAGAGGGCGTGTCCTCAGGGATGTGCCCGCGGCGTCCCTCGCGAAAGCCAAGGATTTGGTGCCTAGCATACGATTCGGGTAGCGCTGCGATGGCGGGGGACTTGAGCTCCATCTTGCCTCCTCCGTCGATGCCGTGACAAGATGAGCATATCTTCTCAAAGATCACTTTGCCATCCGTCATGCCAGCGGAGCTCATCGGAATCACGGCGGCTGCTTCAGCCGCGGTTTGAGAGTGAGCCGAGGCAGGCTTGCGCGTGTGCGGCTCAGGTTGCTGCGCAAGAAGCGAAGATGCAACGATGAGAACCGCAGCAGCGAACAGAGGAAGAGTGAGGCGAGCCTTTGCCATCCACCATCAAACGCTTCCAGCCCGCCATGCTTGGCATGCATGACACACTTTGCCTCTTTTGGCACACGGAACACCAAAACATGCATCACCGATGCAGGTTTATCTCATCACACCCTAGAGAGAGTCGGAAATCCTCATTCGCCATTTGAAGCGCCGCCTGCTCTGAGGCATGGCAATCGGCACCTCATGCCTCACGAAGCCCAAATCGCCCGCCGCCGCTCCTTTGCGATCATTTCGCACCCGGACGCCGGCAAGACCACGCTCACCGAAAAGCTCCTGCTCTACGGCGGAGCGGTCGCGCTCGCCGGCAGTGTCACCGCCCGCAAAAACCAACGCGCGACAACCTCCGACTGGATGGAGCTGGAAAAGCAGCGCGGCATCTCTGTGAGCTCCACCGTGCTCCAGTTCGAGTACAAAGATAGCATCGTGAACCTGCTTGACACACCGGGTCACAAGGACTTTTCCGAGGATACTTACCGTGTGCTCACCGCCGTCGATGCCGCCATCATGGTGATCGATGCCGGCAAAGGCATTGAGGCGCAAACGCGCAAGCTGTTCGAAGTCTGCCGCCGGCGCGGCGTGCCGATCTTCACCTTCATGAACAAGCTCGACCGCCCTGCACGCGAGCCTCTGACGCTGCTCGACGAGCTCGAAACCGTGCTCGGTATTGGCGCGTGCGCCATCAACTGGCCGCTGGGTCTCGGCCAGCAGTTCCGTGGGGTTTACGACCGCATCACCAAGGATGTGCATCTTTTTGAACGCACAGCGCATGGAGCCTATCGTGCTCCAGTGAAAGTCGGCGGCCTTGATGATGACTTTGTGGCACAGCACGTCTCCAGTGATGCGCTGGAGCAGGCGAAAATGGAAATCGAGATGCTCGACGGTGCCGGTCATGCCTATGATCGCGGGGCGATTGATCGTGGTGAACTCACTCCCGTCTTCTTTGGCAGCGCCAGCAACAACTTCGGCGTGCAGTTGCTCCTCGACGGCTTTCTGGACCTCGCACCACCGCCGAAGTCTCGGCAAGCGGATGACGGTCGTCTCATCGAACCGACGAGTGAAGCTTTCTCCGGCTTCGTTTTCAAAATCCAGGCCAACATGGACCCACGCCATCGCGATCGCATGAGCTTCATCCGCATCGTCAGCGGCAAGTTCGAGCGCGATATGCAGGCTGTTCACACGCGAACTGGCAAAACCGTTCGCCTCGCCAACTCGCAAAAGCTTTTCGCGCAGGATCGTGAGACCGTGAACGATGCCTATGCGGGAGATGTTGTCGGCATCGTCGGCAACTACGGCTTCGGCATTGGCGACACACTCTCGACGGATTCGAAGCTCAAGTTCAATGAAATCCCGCGTTTCGCGCCCGAAGTCTTTGCCTACCTACACAACCCCAGCACGGCCCATTACAAGCGCTTTCGTGAAGGCCTCGAACAGCTCCTCAGTGAAGGCGTCGTGCAGCAGTTCATTCAGCCACATGCCGGACAACGTGTGCCACTGCTTGGCGCCGTCGGTCCGCTACAATTTGAAGTCGTGCAATACCGCCTCGAAAGCGAATACAACGCCCAAAGCCGCCTCGAACAAGCTCCCTACACGGTGCTTCGTTGGGTGCGGACGAAGGACGGAGGTGCCATCGAGGATTTCGACATTCCCAGCGGCGTCACCACCGCACAGGATGCCGAAAACCGCTGGGTCGTGTTCTTCAGCGACCCGTGGGCCATCAATTACTTCGAGCGCCGCAATCCGAATGCCGAGTTGTCTGAGATCCCATGGGATGAGGTCGCGCAACAGAACCCTCAGGAGCTCTAGCGCTGAATCCCAAAAGTTTTGAAGCCCTACCTTGATCAAAGAACGGAGGCTGGTCGTTTATGACGGGTCATGTCTTCCACTCCTGCCACTTCCCGCCGTCTTTTTCTTCGGCAATGCACGGCCACTAGTGCGTTGCTTGGCTTCCCGACAATCCTTCCCTCCTCCGCCTTGGGCAAAGACGGCGCTGTCGCTCCCTCAAACCGAACGACTCTGGCACTGATCGGCTGCGGTGGACGCGGCACCGAGGTGGTAAAGAACTTTTTCAACGATAACCGTGTGCAGGTGGTGGCCGTCTGCGACGTCGAGCGCGAGTCGAGTCGCTACAACAAGAACCTCACCAAGAAGACCGGCACCTTTGGGCGAGAGCCTGCGCGCCGACTCGTGAATCAAACCTACAGAACCACGGGCTGTGCCACGCATGAAGACTTCCGTGAGGTGCTTGCACGCGCTGATGTGGATGCTGTGCAAATTGCCACGCCAGATCACTGGCATGCCTTGCAAGCGGTCGCCGCCGCGCGAGCCAAAAAGCACATCTACTGCGAGAAGCCGCTCAGCCTGACGATCGCCCAAGGGCGGTTCATGAGCGATGCGATTCGTCAAAGCGGTGTCGTGTGGCAGACCGGCAGCCAACAGCGCAGCGATGTGCACTTTCGCATGGCTGCGGAATACATTCGCAATGGCAAGATCGGTAAGCTGAAGCAAATCCGTGTGGGCCTTGCCAGTGACAACCGCGACAACAATGGCTGCGCCTCGCAAACAGCGCCTGCGCCTGTGCCCAAGGGTCTGAACTACGACCTTTGGCTCGGTCCCGCGCCCGACGCTCCGTTTTGCCCGGCACGACTGCACTCGAACTGGCGCTGGTTCTTCGACTACA
>Ga0075471_10002125_pt1 | contig 13107 bp, 17 predicted proteins | sample DEB19_08_DNA_2_FD_74787 | JGI IMG/M metagenome (GOLD analysis project Ga0075471, IMG submission 74787) | Aqueous microbial communities from the Delaware River and Bay under freshwater to marine salinity gradient to study organic matter... | ecosystem: Environmental > Aquatic > Marine > Coastal ... | reverse complement strand
GTCCTCATGTCCGGCTCAAACAGCGCCGCCACCTCGCCCACCAACCAGCCGCACCCACTGAAAGTCTCGGCATACCCGGTCGGCCGCAGGTGCTTCCGTGCCGTCACGTTCCTCCTCTGCTCCGCCACGTCGAGCCCGAGATATGAGACCACTCGCGAGAGCCCGTCCTCCAGCCGGAAAACACGCGTCGGGCCGAACTGCGCCGCGATCTCGGATTGCGTGTGCAGCCATTCCGCCAACCGCGACTTCGCCCTCTGCGGCCGCAGCCGCAGGAATGCTTCCAGCCACAGGCGAGGCTCGAAGGGGCGCCCAAACGCGGCATTCCCTTCCGCCTGCTGGTACCAGAACATTGAATTCAGCCGGGCGAACGGATCGCGCACCACCATGAGACGCTCCCCGGCCCCGTCCCACGTCATCGCGTGAGGATCAGGCGCGACAAACGCCACATCCGCAAGCATCCCGGCCAAGGACTGGCTGGCCGTCTTCTTGGGCGTGCAGATCGCCCAGTCTCCGGAGTGCGCCACGATCACGCCAACTCCTCCTCGATGGCCGCCCGCTCCGCCTCGCTGATCACCTCTCCAGCCGACAACGTGCCCAGAGCATACCGGAACGCGTCCGAGCCTTTGTCCGCCGTCAATGCGCGAAGGCGGTCCGCCGCCCCAGTTCTGGTGCCTGGATCAGACAGAACTGCCGCGATGTCCGTCAGTAGCTTCGCGCCTGCACAAAGCGCACGCACCGCCGCCCGAGTTTTCACTGTCACTTCCCGGGCTCCTTCATCCGCCGCTCCAGCGAGTCCAGACGCCGGCACGCCGCGATAAACCGTATCGTCGCCAGGTTAAGCTCCGACTGCACCGCCTGCACCTCGGCCGCCGTAGGGATCTCCGACCGCCTCATCCCATACGCCTGCGCCAGAAAGATCAGCACCGCCAGCAGCGCCGCCAGAAACGGAAACGCCAGAATGGACCGAGCGATCACCTTTTGCGATCCCCCTGTCGCGCCTCGATAACGGCGATTTGCTGCGTAGCGCGGTTCAAAAGCCGGGTGGCCTCTTTCGCATCCTCGCTGACTTCCTTCCACCGATCCGCCATCGCCTCGACTCGGGTCTCAACCTTCGTAAGCCGCTCGTAAAGCACCACGGCTCCCGAACCAGTCGCCGTCATTGTGCCCACCGCCAGAATGAGCAACTCGATGATCGAGGCGGACCTGTCCAGTTTGTCTCTCACTCATGGCCTGCCTTCCTCGCCCTCTCGACCTCGCCGAGTGTCGCCTCAAACGCTTCCTGGGGGATACCCCCCGCCGCTTCCACGGTCGGCCGGGTCAGCACCCGCGACGCCCGGCAATGCGGGCACCCACGATCCTCGGGGCACCAGTAGACTTCGCCGCAATCCCGGCAGACTACCTTCACTGGAGCAGCCCCAATGCCTGGAGGTCGTCAATCACGCTGTTGACCAACTGCTTCAGGTCCAGCATATCCGCCTTCACCTCGGCAAGGCGAGCCGCCAGCGACGCCACGGCGTCCTTCGTGGCGTTCTCGCACCCGGCGCCGCCCCCGGTGATCGCCGCCAGCGTCGTGGACGCCGACCCGCCGGAGTTGTCCGTGAGCGCCTGCTGCGTCTGGTTGGCGTGCGTCTTGTCCGCCGTGGCGTAAGTCTGCGTGTAGGCCGACGGCCGAACCACCGCCGCGACGCCGAAGAAGCCAATCTCGTTCGTGGAGATGCCGAGGAGCACGTCCCCCGTGCCCTTCGCCTTCAGCGTGATCGGGATGTTCGTGTCGTCGCCGGTGGCCTCGATGACCGGGCCGGAGCCCGTGGCGCCGTTCGTGAGCGTGGCCTCGTTGACCGCGGAAGCCGTGGCCGTGACCTTCAGCAGCTCGTTCCCGTTCGTGTCGTTGATGCCCGTGACGATCCGCGGGGACGTGACCGCCACGGACGAGGCGGAAGTGATGGCGCTGTCCGGCCCGAGACGGATGACGTTCGTCCCGTCACAAGCCACCAGCGCCGCGTAACCCTGCGTGATCGCCACGCCGGTTCCCGCCGCGGTCTTCACCGTGCCCGTGTAAGCACCGCTCGTGTTGTTGTAGACGAGCCACCGCCGGCCGGAATGCGTCGTCGGAACGATGATGCCCCGGTTCCCCGTCAGTGCCCCGGTGAGCACCAGGACGTTCGTCTCATACTGCGCCTGGGTGAGCGTGGTATCTCCGGCACCCCCCGCCACGGAGAGCGACAGGTAGCCGCCAGCCATCCATTCGGTATCGTCGGCAATGCCGTTCCAGTCGGCATAGGAGAGCGTCTCGCCCGCCGTCTTCGCGTTGTCGAGTCCGTGGATCGTCGTCCCCATCAGAAAGGAGCCTCCGCGCATTCAGCGCAGACGAATTCGCTGCCGCGCCGCCCAGACATCGGCACCACTCGCAATTCCCTCTCTGGGAACGACCGCCAGCACCGCCCGCACCGATACTGCTTCTCGGTAACGACTGGGCGCTCCCACGTCAACGCCTGCGGCGTTTTCCGCTTCATCATAGCCCCCCGACCGCCCGCCGAATAACAGTGTCATAAATCGACAGCCAGCGACGCCGCTGCTCATCCTCGGACCCGCCGAGGACGATGTTCCCGATGTTGATCGTGGACCCCCTCTGCATCGCGTCGAGTGACCCCATCAAGGCCCGCCCCCGAGGATCCGTGAACGCCATCGAGCCGCCTCCCATCAGCCCGACACTGCGGCCCTGCTGGACGCCGGAGAGGGAGAGTATCTCGCCTTTCACTTGCTCCGCCTCGATCTGCCGGCGGATGGCATCTTCCTGGCTCTCACCCGGGATCGGCACTCCCGCCGCCCGCAGTTTCCGCTGGAGCGCAGGGATGACGAGCGACTGTTCCGCCGCCTTCCCCGCCCGAGGGTCGATCATTCCGAGCACCGCGGCCCGCGCCTTCGCCAACTCCACGCCCGCCCCGACCGCCCCGACCGCCCCGCGTGTCGCGCCCTGCGCCGCGGAGAACCTGTCGCGCTGCGCCTGCTCCGTGGCCCGGACCATCTCCTCGTAGGCTCGCGCCTGCTGCTCCGCAGCCCGCTTCGCCGCGCCCATCGCCCTTTTGTGTGCGTCCCGCTGATCTTCGGCCGCCTTCTTCGCCGCGTCCTGCGCTTTCTCCCGTGCTGCCGCGACCTCTTCTTGCGCCGCCTTCTCCAGCTGCGCCAATTCGCGCTTCGTGTTCCAGAACTCGACCTCCAGCCGCTCCAGGTCCTTGCCCTTCGCGGATTTGCCCTGCTTCTGCAGATCCGCGAGCCGCGCCTGAAGCACCGGCCGGAGCGCCTGAAGCTGACCCGCCGCCGTGTCACCGCCCAGGAACCGCGCCTGCGCTTCCATCGAGCCGAAGTGCGGGCCCTCTGCTACGGCCGCAGCAGGAGCCGAAGTGGCAGCCGCTGGCGCACGCGACCGCCCGCGCAGTTCCGCAAGGGTCCGCGTCCAGTAGGCCACCGCCCGACTGTCGCCCCGGCGCTGCGCCTGCCCGAGCTTCCGCTTGATCTCGGTGGCCATCGCCCCTTCGGGGCTGGATGTCATCCGCTCCGCTTCGCCGAGTTCCGCTTTCCGCTCATTTTGCCCGACCTTCTCCTCGTAATAGGCGCTGCCGAGTCCGTACCCAGCAAATAGAGCGGTGCCTATGCCGCCCGCCAGTGCGCGGCCGGTCATTCCGATCGGGCCGGTAAACGCGTGGGGCAACAGCTTTCCGGTGAGGGAGCCAAGAAACCCCTTACTGAGCATCGCCCCGGCCCCAGCCGCCGCACCTGCCCCGGCCCCAGCCGCTCCTGCGCCGGCGGCGGCCGCGCCGCCAATCCCGAGCCCCGCCGCCGCCGCCTTGAGCTGGTTGAATGCGATCGCGGCCGGCAGAACGGACGCTAGGCCCCCCCCAATCGCCAAGAAGGCACCCTGCGCCCCCGTGGACATTCGCTCGAAGGCCGCGGCCGCATCTTCCGCGTGCTTCGCCAGCCATTCAACGCCCTTGACCACCGCGGGCAAAATCGCCTTCCCGAGCGAGTCCTGAAGCCGCTTCGTGGCGTCCGCAAGGTTCTCGAAGCTGTTCTGCGCTCCTCCAGATGCCGTGGGGAGCTTCTCCAACTGCGTCACGAGCCCAGCAATGAACGCCTCGGCCGTCAGCCCGGACTTCCCGAGCGCCTCGGTGTCCGATGTGCCGAATGCCCCCTTCATCGCCTGCCTGATCTGCGGCAGACGCTCCGCAAGCTGATTGATCTCCTCGGCGGAAACCTTGCCTTTCGACTGGATCTGCGAGAGCGCGGTAATGACCCCGCCCAACTCCTCACGCCCCGCCCCGACCGTCGCGAGGGCGTTCCCAAACGCCTTCAGGGCACGCTCCGCCATCTGCGCCGACAGCCCAGCCGCCTGAAGCCGGACGCTGCCTTTCACCGCTTCCTCAAACCCCAGCCCGGGGAGCTTCGCTACCTCGCGCAGCCGGGCCAGTTGGCGCTCCGCCGCCCCGGCACTACCGGCCACGGCCGTCAACCCGCGCTTCAGGCTGTCAAAGTTGGCAGACGTCTGGACGATGCTCCGCCCGAGCGCCAGCGTCGCCCCAGCCAGCCCTGCCGCACCAACGGCGTTCGCCAACTCGCGCATCCCGCTCGCCGTCTGCTTCGCCTGCCGTTCCGCGTCCTTCAGGGCAGACGTGCTCTTCCGAGCCCCGGACGTGGCATCATCGCCCGCCTTCTTCGCCGCGTCGCCGGTGGACCGGAAGGCGTTCCGGATGCGGGTCAGGGTCGCGGTGGACTGATCGACCGCCGAGATGGAGTAGGAGAGGCCCTGCTCTGCCATCAGATGCTCGCCTTCACTCTCGCCGCAAAGGCGGCAGGGCTCTCAACCGCCTGCGGCTGCCGCCAGACCGGCGCGGCTTTCGCGCGAGCCTCCGCCTGATCCAGGCACTCGAAAGCCCGGAGCAGCCAAGGATTTTGGCCGCCACGACCGCGCCAGTCACGCGAGGGGGGGATGCCCCGGCGCCAGTCCATCCACTGCCGCTCAATCTGACCCCAGACGATGCGCCCCCAGACGCCAGGCGCCGTAGGCTCTCCTGGATGTCTCGGCCGCCATCGCTCAAATGCCTGCTCCTCCAGCTCCCGCAGGAGCGACGTTAGTTTCCCAGTGCCGCTCCGTACCCGCAAACCCGCAAGCACTCCAGCCCCAGGGCGTCAAAGACCGGCTTCGTCAACTTCGCCTCGCGCAGCCACTTCTCCCGGTCGGCCGGGTCCGCCGGCAGTTCCCGCCCGCCAATCGAACCCCCGAGGATTACTCGGGAGATCAACCAGCAGTAGACCGCGAACGGCGCCGACTCGACCTCGGCCGCCATCCGGCGCTCGAATTCGGACGCGTCCGCCGCATCCATCATCCGGAGCCGGAGCCGCGTCCCCGAGGCAGGCTCGAAAACCTCCTCGGGGAGTTCGCTTGCGAAGCACCTCTCAAAGGGCGAAGGCTCACTCATCAGGAGATGGTCGCAGTCTTGGCGATGAATGGGGTAGTGAACTCGTGGAAGCCACCCGGCGAGACCGACCAGCTCTCCGACCCAAACTTCGCGCCGGCCACGGCGAAGGTGCTCACGTTGCCGCTGGCCCCGATGTCCGTCATGGCCAGGCTGATCGCGAAGTCGGACATTGACGCTGCCTGCAGGTCCACCGCGGACGCCGCAAAGCGAGTGATCTCCCCGCTCACGTCCTGATCGCCTTCAGGCAGGTAGGCGAAGCCGCGCTTGAAGGACGACGGAGCCGCCCCGGGGATGACGTATTGAGGCGTAATGTTGTTGTTCACGTTCAGCCGAAAGCGGATCGACTCCCACGAGGCGCCGCCCTTGGTGAGCACGCCGTCAAAGCCCGAATGCACGGTATCCGTCAGGTGCGCCGCCGCCATGCCGGTCGTCAGGCTCGTAATGAGCCCGCCAATGATTTCCAGGGTCGCGGAGAGCACCCCGGCCGCGTCGAGGCTCACGTCAATCGTATTGATCTTCGCGTCCTGCATCTGCCAGGCCAGCACCGTCCCCGCGTCGTCCACGTAGCCGCCGCCGAAGGTCGTCCACGGCACGACGCCGGACGACCGCAGCGCCCGGGCGATGAGCGTCTCATTCTGGACCGCGGTGATGTTCAGCGTGAGCCGGGCCAACGACCGCCCCTCACGCACTGACAGGACCGCCGCCTGCCCAAGCGTGTGGATCCCCGTCAGCCCTTCCTCTTTGACCTGCGTAAATGAGCAGATGCCGCAGGCCGTCGCCGGGGTTACCGGCGTCCCCTGGACGCTCTGCGCGGAGTAGAGGATCGTCCCGGTTCGCGCCGGAAGCGCCCCACCAGCAGTTGCCATGTCAGGCCTCCTTCATCGGCCGCAGCTGGCCGTGATCGTCGAACTCAAACCCATCAGGGACGCCGTGCTCCACGCGCTCCATCGACTCGTTCAGGTGGTAGTTGCATTTCCGCACCGGATCGAACCGCACAACCCCTGGGTCGGCCGCCTGGAGCCCCTTGTCGGCCGTCCTGCCGTCCTTCTTCACCATCTCATCAGCCTCCGTAAACCGCCAGGATGGTGAACGTCACCGTTCCCGAGGATGGCGTGACCGTCAGTTTGTCGTTGCTGCCCGTGGTGAGCGCCGCCGTCCCCGTCTGGAGATGGAGCGTAATCTCCCCTTGAGGCGGGAGCGAGAGCGCGTCGCCGGCGGCGTCAAAGATCGGAAGCCCGTTCGCCGCCCCGCGGGCGATGGCGAGATTGCCCCCGCCTGCGGCCGTCGTGTTCCGGATGCGGAGGAACTTGAGCTTCGACCCCGCCACAGTGAACCCGGGGCAGTAGGTGGCGTCGCCCGCACCCTGCATCGGGTCGGAAGCGTGCGCCAGAAGCATATCAACCGCCCCAGAAATGCTCCCGATGCCGTAGAAGAAACCCTGGATGTCCGGCTCGTCGCCGCCGGCGTTGTTGAACGCGATTGACTGATCGACGTGCTGTTTGATCGCGCCGGACAACTCAACAGACGCCTCTGCCTGGAAGTAGCCGCTGGTTCGGATGTTGCCGGTGTACGTGTATGTCGTCGCCATCAGCGAGCCTCCGCGTAGAATTCCGCCGTGCCGGTGATGACCGCGTGATGCGCCCGACCGCTGGCCCCGACCCGCACGATGTCAATCACCGTCGCGCCCAGGTCGCGCCAGTCCAAGAAGCCGGGAACGTGCCCGATCACCGTCGCGTGCCCCGTCTGCAGCCTGTCCAAAGCACCATCTATCACCGCCTCGAATTCCTCTGCGGCGTCCGTCGTCCCAACGATCCCACGCCACCCCTCTAGCCGAAATTCTACCGCACGGAACAGCGCCCGCCGAAGCCCGCCGCCAATCGTGGCCGGCTCGTCACGGACCCCGCGCACCTGCACACTCCAGTATTGACCCGACGCACCGACCGAGGCAATCTTCCGCGGCAGGTCGTCGGGATCGAGCCGCACCGTGTCCACCGTGCCGATGTTCGTCACGCTGGAGAGCAACGCCTTCAGCGCCTTCCGGAGCCCGGTCTGGTGCGTCATTCGCCCGCTCCCAGGGCCCGCTGCGCCGCCTCAATGTAGTGCTGCCGGATGACCCTCGATCGCCGCCGCGCCGCCGCCTTGTGCCAGTCGCCCTTCTTCGCCGCAACGAAGCGGGAGTACCACACGGGGTTGATCACGCGGACCTTCCGACCCTCGACGCGATACTCCTCGCCACCCCGGAGCTTCCCAGTCCTGCGAACCGTCCGCCGGTCGATCTCGCCTTCAGACGTAGCGACCATCATCGCGCCGATCTCGGCGTTCGCCTGCCGGATCTCGGCATCCATCCGCCGCGCCGTCTGGTCCATCCGGTCGGCCGCCTGCTCAAACCCGGTTGTGTCGATCTTCATCGCGACCATCAGCCGTTGTCCGTATCCCAGGCGCTCACGTCGTCCGTCTCGTCCCGGAGTGCGTTCAGTTCAGACGGCGTGCGCTCGCTGCTGGATACCGTAAAGCTGCTCACCGCCGAGGCCGGCAGGGCGAAAGGCTTCTGCGTGTCGGTGCCGGTGCTGATGAGCGTCTCAATGCTCTCCGCCTCGCGCCGCATCTCCGCAGCCGCCTCGCCGATGGCCGCACCCTCTTCGCCGAGGAGTGGCTCCGGCGTCCCCACTGCCGCCCGCACCCGCGGATTGACCAGTGCCATCGAGCCCGCCCGCAGGATCACCGCCCGCTTAATCAGGAGTGCCTGATTGGCCGTGAGGCTGCTGCTGGAGTAGGTGGACTCGCCGATGGCCAGCGCCGTGTAAGCTACCGCCTCGGAGATGGTCGATGCGAGGAGCTGCTCCGCGTCCGTGTCGAGCGCCGCATACTCGGCAAGGCCCGTTGCGCGGAGAACGTCCTGGATGTCCGGCGTGGAGACGCTCGCCATGAGCGTCTACCCGTAGACGTGCAGGCGCGCCCTGCTGACCGTCCAACTGCCGTCGTTGTCGGCGTCGGAAAACTTGCCCTTCAGCCGCACCCGAGGCCCCAGTGCGGTGCTGTTGATCGTGCTGGCGTTGATCGCGCCGTCGGACGCCGCCAGTCGGGCCGCCGCCTTCGGGGTGAGCGCCTCAATGAACTCTGTAACAGCCGCCACGACGCCGCCGACCATCGAGGCCGAAGAGGCCACATCCTGCCAGACGGAGCCGCCGTCCAGCGTGGTTTGAAGGATCGGGTGGAAGCTGTCGCCTCCGTCTCCGGCCGTCCCCTCGTAGGTAAGCTCAAGCATCCACTGCGCCGCGCCGCCGTCCGGCAGGTTCACCGCCGTCGTCGTCGCCGCCGCCGTAGTGAGCGCCTGCGATGCTCCCCCGAGGAGATCGACCGAATAGGCCACCTATCCGACCCTCACCAGGTCGAAGGTCGTGGCCGCCGTCTTGATGAGCAGGAAGGTTCCGCCGGTCTGCGTGACTGCCCCGGACCCCACCAGCGACACGTCAGTTCCGCCGGCGATGGTGCTGGTGTTCGTCGCGTGGTTGCTCGCGCAGAAGATCGAGATCGCATTCCCGACCGCCATCCCCGCGAAGTATGCCGCCAGTTGCGTTCCCGTTCGGGTGGTCATCGTGACGTTCCCGCCCGAGGCGTCCTGGTAGAGCACCTGCCCCGCCGTCTCGGCGTCGGTGATCGTGCCCCCGGATGCGATGGTGGACCGGAGCACGTTCCGGGCGAACGCCTTCGGAGCCGTCCCGGCAATCCGGACGATGCCCGCGGCCCCCGTCCCGGCCAACTGCCCGGGCTGAAGAACCACATCCCCGCCGTTGCCGTTCGTCGAGGCAGCAGCCCCGCCGACGACGCTAACCGCTCCGCCGTTGCCCGTGGCTCCTGCCCCCGAGGCCCCCGCCGTGATCGAGGCAGCCCCGCCTGCGCCAGTGCCCTGTCCGGCACCCGCCGTGACACTCGCCGCGCCGCCCGCGGAGTTACCGGCTGCCCCAGCGCCACCCGTTACGCTGGCCGCGCCGCCGGTTCCGCTCGTCGCGCCGCCAGCAGCCCCCGCAAGGGAAGCAGCCCCACCGTTGCCCGTAGCTCCCGCAGCCCCGCCAGTGACGCTCGCAGCACCGCCTGCGCCGGTACCAACTCCGGCTCCGCCAGTGACCGCCGCCGCGCCGCCCGTGCCGTTCGTGGACGCCGCCGCACCGCCCACGAGGCTGGATGCGCCGCCGTTCCCGGTGGCGCCTGCTCCAGACGCTCCACCCGTCACACTCGCCGCGCCGCCGTTGGCCGTCCCCTGGCCCGCACCACCGACCGCGGCGAATGCGCCGCCGGCCGAGTTGCCTGCTGTTCCAGCCCCACCGGTGAAGGTGACCGCACCGCCCGCGCCGGACGTTGCGCCGCCCGCGCCACCGGTGGCGGTTACCGTCCCGCCCGCGCCACTTGCAGACCCCTGCCCCGACGTGATGGACACACCGCCGCCGGAAGTCGCACCGGTAATCGCGAGCGCACTATCCCCGGCCGCAATCGCCCCGCAAGTGACTGTGCCGGTGCCGAAGTTCGGCGAGATGTTCGAGGCCAGGTCACTTGCCTGCACCTCAATCGTGGAGTCCCCGATGCGCGGGTGGTTTTTCAGGCTGGTGCCCATGTCTCAATCTCCTGAATTGCTGGATGCCCCCGGCCTGCCCGAGCGGGGGCACCCAACTTCGCGCCGATTAGGCCGTGATATCGAGGCTCTTGAAGCAGTTCGGGTCGCCCTTAATTACCGCCATGCGGTAGGAGAGCGCGACGCCGACCTGCGAGGATCGCACGATGTCTTCCGCGTCTTCAAGCAGGCTGCTCCTCGCGATCCAGCACGCCTGCGACGGATCGACTGCAGCGATGCGCCCGCCCGTCTCCGCCATGTAGGTCGAGCCAGTGGACTGCCAGCGGTAGATGAGCCCGCCCCCGCTCGGGGTGGGCACGCTCGGCATGTCCCGATCCGTCCGAACCCCACGCGCCGCCAGCGGATCCTTGTATTCGGACATCTGGAGGATGGTCTGGAAGTTCGTAGCGTCCGCGACGTAGACCCGGCCCATGTAGCCGTTGGAAAAGGCCAGCTCGAGCTTCACCAAGTCGTTGTAAACCAGCGTCGCGTCGGTGGCCGGCGTGGTGTCGGTGACGGCCGAACCGCTCTCCCCGTCTCCGGCGTGCAGGATCTCCAGCACCTCGTCCGTCTCATCGACGGCCCGCTGCATCCCGATCTGCCGAATGAAGCCCTGGACGACCGCCAGCGGCGTCATCGTGGTGACTTCGCGGACGTAGCGGAGATAGCGGCCATACTTCCGCATCTTGACGTTCGTCTCGACGGCGGAGATGCTCGTTTCCGGCAGGTCTTCCCCGAGGCCGACGTTCCGCATCTGGCGGGCGTCGGCGGCCTCGTTGAGCCGGACCTTATCCACGCTCATCGACTCCACCTGCACATCGGCGAACGTCATCAGGTCGGCAAGGCCGCTGCTGACGCGGGCGACGATGAAGCTGGAAGCCAGCATCGCCGGCCACAGAGGCGAGTCGGTCTCCGAGCCGGGGCCGAAGAACTTCTCGCAGGTGTCCGAGTAGAGATTGATCCGCCGCGCCTGGAGTTCGCGCTTGACCCCGTAGGTCTGGCACGCGATCCCGGCCGCCATCTGCCCGCGCCGACTCAGTGGGTCCGTCACCCCCAGATGCCGCTGCGTGGCCTCGATGTGCTTCTGGAGTGCTTCGGACGGGTCGCGCCCATCCTTCTCCTCGGCCTCAAGTACCTTGTCCGTCAGCCAGTTGAGCGGCGCCCGCTTCTCCCGGCGTGCCTGGGTGTAGAAGCCCAGATCCAGGTCGTTGATGATCCCGCGCTTCATCCGCTTACCCTCCCGCCAGCACGGCGCAAGCCATGGTGATCGCGCCGGAAGTTCCGCTCTTGGAGATGACCTTGAGCCCGCCGGTGGTCGATCCGGCGTCGAAGTTGTTCACGACGGTCGTGTTCCCGTCTTTGATCGCCGCGTTTAGCAGCGTCGCCGTGGTGGCGTCGTCGCAGTCGACCTCGACGAACCGCACCACGTCCAGCCATTCGACCTGGACGGTGAGGTCGGTCGTGTTCGGATCGCCCTTGACTCGGCCGATGAGCTTCGTGGTGTCATCGGGACACATCACGATGCGGTCATTCCCCGCGCTGGAGTAGCTCACGATGTCGCCATCAGCCGGGGCGGACGTTCCAGCCGCCGTGTAGCTGGCGAGGACGTAATTGCAGAGGCGGACCGGGGGCGGTGCCCCGGAAGGGTCGGTGCCGATCCCGCGAACAGGCATGATCGTGTCTCCTACAGGCCGGCCGAGGCGAGGATCTCATCCGCGCTCCGGGCAGTGGGGTGGTCGGAATTGACCAGGGCCGACTTCACGTCGGCGGATGGGGTGATGGGCGTGCGGGCCGCGACTTCCGCGTCAAGCGCGTCGGCGAGCTTGAGCAGATCGTCGCTCTTGCGCTGGGCGCCATACATATCGGCGACTGCAACCGCCTCAACGTCGGATCGGCCGGCGCGGGCTGCCGCGGCAAGGTAGCGAGTCTGCGCCGTCTTCACGGCGGACGCACCGAGAGCCGCCAGGGGCTCCAGTTCCGCGACCTGCTTCCGGAGTGCCGCGACCTCGGTTTCGAGTGCGGCGAGTTGTTCGGCCGTCATAGCCGATGCCTCCATGTCGGTGGTTCCCGGCTCCGGGCCAGGAGGCAAAGTGATCGGGGCTCCGGGCCCCGTGAAGATCTTGCGCGGACAGCCGGTGTCACACGCCATCTTTTGATACCACTTCAGCCGCAGGGCGTCAACTTCTCCCGTCAAAGTCTTCGCGAGATTTTCCGGGGTGTCGATTAGCCGCCCGTCAGCCGCCTTGATGATCCGAGCCTGCGGCTGCGCCCCGAGCCACACGATGGAGCCCTCCAGCGCCTCCACCTGCGCCACGTCGCCGGAGTAGGTCCCGGTGACGCGCCGCCCGTCGTCCAGTTCCTGCCCGAGCAAGTGGGGGCAGTCCCCGCGCAGGTAGCTCTTCCGGCAGACGTCGCAGTCCAGGTCCGCAAACCGGAACCCGATGCTGACGCTGCGATAGATGCCGGTCGTGATCTTCGCGTCCAGGTCCGGATCGGCCGGGTAGTAGAAGCCACCCTTGAGCCATCGCACGGTGCGGTTCCGCGGTTCGAACCCGGGCACCAGTTCCGCGGCCTTCACCCCCGGGTCGGCCGGGTAGTCCTTGCCCGGCTGGCGCAGCGTGGGAAACCCGCTCTCGCGCCGCTGCTCCACGTCCGCCCGGAAGAAGCGGGCCATCGGCAGCCGGCCGGTATCGTGGCCGGCCAGAACGGACTTCCCGGGCAACGTCTCCGCGAACCTCGCCAGGTAGGCCGGCGGAAACCGCTCAAACGTCCGGTCGTACTGATCGTGAGCGAGGAGCATCTCCCGCACGGAGAGACCGTCAGTGGCCCCGCCTGCGTAATCGCTCCTGCTCAAGATGGCGAGATCATCATCGGTAGGCTCCGCCAGCGCAGCCCGAACGTCGATCAGTGACTCGTGAACGTAGCTCATCGCTTCCACCTCATCTCCGCATCCAGCCGCTCACGCGCGGCGAGAAACTTGCACCAATGCTGCGCCCTCACGGCCGGGTTTCGGGTCCGGATCAGCGA
>Ga0075471_10002124_pt1 | contig 13110 bp, 11 predicted proteins | sample DEB19_08_DNA_2_FD_74787 | JGI IMG/M metagenome (GOLD analysis project Ga0075471, IMG submission 74787) | Aqueous microbial communities from the Delaware River and Bay under freshwater to marine salinity gradient to study organic matter... | ecosystem: Environmental > Aquatic > Marine > Coastal ... | reverse complement strand
TGTAGCCCAAGGCAGACCGGTGCCAAGCCCGCAGAGCCTCCCAGTTTCCTTGATCGACACCGAGCTGCCGGACGGCAACCGCACAGGCTGAAATGTGCTGTTGACACCTACCTGTCCTTCTGGTCCTATGCGCGTCCCTTTTTGGGACAAATTATGTATGCAGTTTTAGAAGCGTGCGGAAAACAGTATCGTGTCGTCGCCGGCGACACCCTGGAAGTTGACCGACTGGCTGTGGAAGCCGGCCAGACCGTGACTTTCGATCGCGTGTTGCTGCTCAATGCGGATGGCAAGCTCACTGTGGGCAACCCAACAGTCGCTTCCGCGAGCGTCGTGGCCGACGTCGTGGAGCACAAGCGCGGCAAGAAGGTCATCGCCTTCAAGATGAAGCGCCGCAAGGGCTATCACCGCACGGTCGGACATCGTCAGGATCTCACCGTCATCAAGATCAAGGAAATCAAAGCTTAAGCGCGCGCGGCTGGTTCCCCAGCCCCGCCGGAAGGAAATTTATGGCACACAAGAAAGGTCAAGGCAGCAGCCGCAACGGGCGCGATTCAAATTCCAAGCGCCGTGGCGTGAAGCGGTTCGGCGGCGAGTTCGTCTCCGCCGGCACCATCATCGTCCGCCAGGTCGGCTCCAAATTTAACGCGGGTCAGAACGTCGGCACCGGCCGGGATTGGACCCTGTTCGCCCTCGTGGATGGACACGTGAAGTTCGAGAAGGCCAAGCGCCGCGTAAACATCGTGCCTCCCGCTCCGGTCACTCCGGCAGTGGCGGCAGCGAACTAACGGCGTCCGCGCACGTTTTTCCGGGCGAGGCTTGGGCCTCGCCCTTTTTTTGTTTTTGGGCAGGCAGGCCAATGCTTCGGCCAAGCCCGGGGGCCTGTTGCCGGCGTGAATTTCGTGGGGCGCTGTCGGGGTCCATTGCTTGTCGCTAAATCGTATGTTCGTAGATGAAGTTAAAATTTTTGCCCGGGCCGGCCATGGCGGCAAGGGCTGCATCGCGTTCTGCCGCGAGGCCTATCGGCCCAAGGGCGGACCCGACGGCGGCAATGGCGGGCGCGGAGGGAATGTCATCCTCCAGGCCAGCAATGACCTGAACAACTTGATCGCCCAGTTCTACGTGCCGCGCTTGGTGGCTGAAAACGGTGAATTTGGGATGGGCAAGGGGATGGATGGCCACGCTGGCAAGGATCTCATCATAAAAGTCCCCTGCGGCACGCTGGTCTGGAAACTGCCCACGCCGGCGGAACCCATGCCGGAGGAGGAGGTGCCAGTGCCCGAACTGTCCCAACCCACCACCAAACCTGAGCTAATCCCGGTGCCCAAAAGGCCGCTGCTCCGCCGTTCCGGCAGCATCATGGCGGAGGAAATCGACCTCGCCGGCGAACCTCCAGACGCCCCCATCTTGGCCGAGGACGACGCCGAACTGGTGGCTGATCTGACCGTTCACGGGCAGGAATTCGTGCTCTGCAAGGGCGGGCGGGGCGGGATGGGCAACCGCAACTTCGCCACCGCCCGGCGGCAGGCCCCGCGCTTTGCTCAGCCGGGCGAGCCGGGTGAGGAGGGGCATTACCGTTTCGAGCTCCGCATGGTGGCTGAGATTGGCCTCATTGGTTATCCCAACGCTGGCAAATCCACCTTGCTCACCGCCATCTCGCGGGCGCGTCCGAGGGTGGCGGCCTACCCCTTCACCACGCTGACGCCGCAGGTAGGCATCTTGGAATATGCGGATTTCCACCGGCTGACGGTCTGCGACGTGCCAGGGCTCATCGCCGGCGCGCATGAAAATGTCGGCCTGGGCCATGCCTTTCTGCGGCATATCGTGCGGTGCAAGGGGTTGGTGCTGCTGCTGGACATGGCCGGCACGGATGGGCGCGATCCTGTGGACGACTACCGGCAGCTCCTCCGGGAGCTGGAGCTCTACGACCCGGCATTGCTGGCCAAGCCCCGCCTGGTGGTGGCCAACAAAATGGACGAGCCCGTTGCGGAGCAAAACCTCAAGCGCTTCAAGCGCCGGGTCACCAAGACCCCGGTGCTGCCCATCGCTGCGGCCTTTGACGTGGGCATCCCCAAATTCAAGGAGGCGATCCGCGAACTCGCCGCCGAGGCCGAAACAGAAAAATAAATACTCTGGACGCCTCGCGCGCCAGCCGTTAGACAGTCCGCCGCGTTGCGGTAAACCGTGGCGGAGCAAGTGCCCGTAAGGGGCTAGGATCCGGCGGCGGACAAACCAAACAGGGCTTGACGCCCCCCGGCCCCTCGCCTACAGACAAACAACCAAAACGAACACGAACATGGCTGACAAAACGATTGAGCAGAAGGTCAAGGACATCATCGTCGAGCAACTCGGCGTCAACGCCGATCAGGTCGTCCCCGAAGCCAAGTTCATTGAGGATCTGGGCGCTGACTCGCTCGACACCGTCGAGCTGATCATGGCTTTGGAAGAGGAATTCAGCATCGAAGTCCCCGACGAAGAGGCTGAGAAGCTCGTCAGCGTGGGCGACGTCACCCGCTACATCGAAGACAACAAGAAGTAGGCGGCAGCGATATCTCCGGGGCAGCCGGCCTGAGCACCGCGCTGCCCCTTTTGTTTTATGGCAAGCAACGGGTCGGACCGCAGAGTTGTCATCACCGGCCTCGGCACGGTCACCGCGCTGGGGCACGACATTGACACGTTTTGGAAAGGCATCATCGAAGGCCAGTGCGGCGTTGACCGCATCACCGCCTTCGATCCGGCGGCCTACGACTGCCAGATTGCTGCCGAGGTGAAGAACTTCGACCCGGCCCCCGCGTTCCCCTCGCCCAAGGAAGTCCGCCGCACCGACCGCTTCGCCCAGTTGGGCATCTACGCTGGCTGGCGCGCGCTCCACGACTCTGGCATGGACTTGGACAAGCTGGACCGCGACCAGATCGGCGCCTACATCGGCTCGGGCATCGGCGGCCTCCGGACCCATGACGAGCAGCACTCCGTGCTGTTGAACAAGGGCCCGGGACGCATCTCCCCCTTCCTCATCCCGATGATGATCCTGAACATGGCCTCCGGCGTGTTCAGCATGTATTACAAGCTGCGCGGTCCCAATGTCGCCACCTGCTCCGCCTGCGCCACCAGCACCCACGCCCTCGGCGAGGCGTGGCGCGCCATCAAGATGGGCGACGCGCAAGCCATCTTCGCCGGTGGCACCGAAGCCGCCGTCTGCGAAATGGGCATCGGTGGCTTTGCCGCCATGCGTGCCCTCTCGACCCGCAACAGCGAACCCAAGCGCGCCTCCCGCCCCTTCGACAAGGACCGCGACGGCTTCGTCATGGGAGAAGGCGCGGCCGTGCTCGTGGTCGAAGAGCTCGAACACGCCAAGGCCCGTGGCGCGCGCATCTACTGTGAACTGGTTGGCTACGGCAACACCGCCGATGCGAACCACCTCACCGCTCCCGCCCCCGAGGGTGAGGGCGCGGCCCGCTGCATGAAGATGGCCCTCCGCAGTGCCGGCCTACGTCCCGAGGACATCTCCTACATCAATGCCCACGGCACCAGCACGCCGCAGGGCGACGTCTGCGAAACCCAGGCGATCAAGTCCGTCTTTGGTGACCACGCAAAGAAGCTCGCCGTCAGCTCCACCAAAGGCGCGACGGGCCACATGCTGGGCGCGGCGGGCGCGGCGGAAATGGCCCTTTGCGCCAAGGCCCTGCAAACGCAGATCGCCCCGCCGACGCTCAATCTGGACAACCCCGATCCGCTTTGTGACCTCGACTATGTGCCGAATACCGCGCGCGAGATGAAGATCGAGGCCATCGCGAACAACTCCTTCGGCTTCGGCGGCCACAACGCCACCGTGATCGCCAAGCGTTTCGTGGGTTGAATGAATCCGGCCGCGCCACCCGTTGCGACGGCACCGGCTTCTTACACAGGGTTGAATCCCGGCCTCAACTGGCCGTGAACTTCGTGTCCGCTGGCGAGGTGCCAGCCACCTTCTGCACTCCCCGACCCACGTTGGCTGCCAAGTGCTCGCCAATCTTGAAGATCGTCTCCTCCTGCCCCTTCGTTCCCAAGACCTCCGCGAGTTGCGCCGGCGTGTAGGACCGGCCGCGATTGGCGTTCAGGAAGGCCGTCAGCTTTGATTGCAGCGACAGCACGGCTCCGGCGGCTTTCTTGCCCGCCTCCACGCCGGGCTGGTGGTAGGCGTTGATGTTCACCAGCGTGGCGTAAAGGCCAACGGCGCGCTCGAAGAGAGCGATCAGCACCCCGATGGCGAAGGGCGTCACCTCGCGGACCGTGAGGGTGATGGATTCGCGCCCGTTCTCGTGCAGGGCCTGCCGCGTGCCCAGAAGGAAGCCGCTCAGGAAATCGCCACTGGTGGTGCCCGGCTCAACTTCGATGCTGTCACCGGCGCGGTCTGCCAGCACCTCGATGAACGTGACGAAAAAATTCAACACGCCATCCCGGAGCTGCTGCACATAAGCATGCTGGTCGGTGGAACCCTTATTGCCATACACCGCCAAGCCCTGGTTCACCACCTGTCCGTCAAGATCCCGCTCCTTGCCGAGTGACTCCATGATGAGCTGCTGGAGGTATTTGGAAAACAGTTCAAGCCGGTCCTTGTAAGGCAGCACGACCAAGTCCTTGCGACCGCGTCCGCCGCCGGCGTAGTGCCACATCAAGGCCATTTGCGCGGCTGGATTGCCGGCAACGGTGGGAGTGCGGGTCACGTCATCGCAAGCCTTCGCCCCGGCCAGCAGCTCGCGGATGGCCAGCCCCTGCAAGGCGGCGGGCAGCAGCCCGACGGCGGAGCATTCGCTCGTGCGGCCGCCCACCCAGTCCCACATCGGAAAGCGCCGGAGCCAGCCATGCTGCACCGCGTATTTGTCCAGTTCGCTGCCCACCCCGGTGACGGCCACCGCGTGCGCCTCGAAGCGCAGCCCGTTGCGCGCATAAGCAGCCTTGGCCTCCAAGAGACCGTTGCGGGTTTCCTTCGTGCCGCCGGACTTCGAGATGACCAGGCACAACGTGCGGTCCAAATCCCCGCCGATGACCGCCAGCACCTTGTCCATCCCGTCGGGGTCAGTGTTGTCGAAGAAGTGAACCACCATGCGATCCCGGTCCGGCTGCCCGAGGGCATGGGCCACGAACTGCGGGCCCAGCGCCGAGCCGCCGATGCCCACGACGAGGAGGCGTTTGAACGGCCCGCCCGCGCCGCGCACGGTTTCGCCGGTGTGGACTTCCTCCGTGAACTTTTCGATGGAGACGAGGGTGTCCTCGATTTCTTGGCGCAGCTCCGGCGTGGGGGCGAGCGCGGCGTTGCGCAGCCAGTAATGGCCCACCATGCGCTTTTCATCCGGATTTGCGATGGCACCCGCCTCCAGCGCGCTCATCGAAGCAAAGGCGCGATCGAGGTGCGGCTGCATCTGGGCCATGCAATCGTCGCCGAAGTTCATCCGACTGAGATCCACGGCCAGTCCGAGCTTGGGAAACTCCGTGTAATGCGTTTGAAACCGCTGCCAAAGTTGCTCTGGGGTGGCGCTCATAATGCGGCGAGTGTGCTGTGTCCGTCCGGTCCTTGCAGCAAGGAAATGCGCCGCTGCATCACGTCGGGCGCAATTTGGCACACGCGCTCCGAAGACAGCGCCGGGTTCAATCCAGCGCGATTTGCCCGCTGACCACCCGGGCGTAGTAGCCGCCTTGAGCCAGCAGCTCGGTGTGCGTGCCAATCTCGCTGACCCGGCCCTCCGCCAGGACGACGATCTTGTCCAGGTCACGGATGGTGGAGAGGCGATGGGCGACGATGAGCGTGGTGCGGCCGTGCATGAGGCGCTTGAGGCTCTCCACCACCAACGCCTCGCTCTCGGCGTCGAGCGCGCTGGTGGGCTCGTCGAGCAGGAGGATGGGGGCGTCCTTGAGGAAGGCGCGGGCGAGGTTCAGCCGCTGGCGCTCGCCGACGCTGAGCCGGGCGGCGCCATCGCCCACGACGGTGTCGTATTGCTGCGGCAGCTTCTCGATGTAGGCGTGGGCGTTGGCGGCCTTCGCCGCAGCCTCGATCTCGGCCCGGGTCGCGCCGGGCCGGCCGTAAGCGATGTTTTCCGCAATGCTCGTGGGCAGGAGAATCGGCTCCTGCAAGACGATGGCGATCTGCGAGCGCACATCGCGAACCCGGAGGGAACGCAGGTCCACGCCATCCAGCAGGATGTTGCCACCCGTGGGATCAAAGAACCGCGGGACGAGATTGAGCAAGGTGGTCTTGCCCACGCCGCTCGGGCCGATGAGGGCGGCCGACTGGCCGGGAGCAAGGGTGAAACTGATCCCGCGCAGAATTTCGCGGTCATCAGCGTAACGGAACGTGACGGCGTTGAAGGCCAGTTCGCCTCGCAAGGCAGAGTGGACAACTGGTTGCGCGTCCGGCACGTCTTTCACCTCCTCGGGGGTGTCGAGGATTTCAAAGACCCGCTGCGCACCCACACTGGCATTGGCCACGGTCGCGCCGACGTGCGAGAGCTGATTGAGGGGTTCGTAGAACTGGCCGAGGTAGGTGAGGAAAATCAGCAGTTCGCCCACGGTCGCCTCACCCCGAATCACCTGGTTCGCGCCCAGCCAGAGAATGCCCGCCGCGCCACTGCCGAACACCGCCGTGATCGCAAACCAGTAGGCCACTTCCCAGCCGTGCTGGCGCAGGCGGCGCACCTGCGCCTGCTCGGTGTGGGTGTTGAAACGCTCGGCCTCATGCTCCTCGCGGGTGTAGCTCTGCACGAGCGGAAGCGCGGCGATGTTCTGTTGCACGAGCGAAGTCACCTGGCTGTCAGCCTGTTGTGCGGATGCGCCCTGCTCGGTCATGCGCGCGCCAAACGTGCGGATGACCAGCAGCAACAGTGGCACGGTGGCAAGCGCCACCAGCGTGAGCCGCCCGTTCAACTGCGCCATCACCACGACCATCATCCCAAAGGAGAGTGCGGCGCTCGCGGATGTCATCAGGCCCTGCTGGAACAGGGTCTGGAAGGAATAGGTGTCCCACGCGGCACGGTGAATCAGGTCGCCGGTGTTGCGGCCTTGATGGAAGCGCAGCGAAAGGCGCTGGAGCCAGCCAAAGACTTCATTGCGCACCCGGCGCAGGCCGCGCAACCCGATGTCGATGGCCAGGTAGTTCTGCGTCGCATTCAGGCCGCCGTGGAGAAGGTGGAGCACCGCAGTCACCGCCGCAAGCAGCACGATCAGCGCGGCCTTGTCGTTCGACCACGCCTGGAGCGCGGCGGGCAGGGCTTTGGTGCCCAGCACGCTGTCCACCAGCACGGCCATGGGCCAGGGCTTGAGGAGATTTGCCCCGATGCCGGCGAGCATGAGCACCGACACGCCGGCGATGCGCGCTCGCTCGGGGCGGAAGAACTGAAGGGCGCGGCGCAGTGGACTCACTCGATGGGGGGCTGTGACTGGGCCTCGGCCAGCAGGAACTGCAGCAGGAACTGGAGGCGGGTCTCCACCTGCGGCGTGGCCAGCAGCAGTTGCCGGTCGTAGGGATCCCCCACCAGCGTGCTGGCCACGAGATCCGCCAGGTGCTCGGGCGACTTCACCGTGGCCATGTGCTCGGCGAACCGGCGCAGGGAAAGATTCGCCAGCTCCTGCATCTGCTGGAACTGCGTGGCCTTCTTGGGATCAGTCACCGGCGGAAAGCCCAGATCAAATCCCTGCTTCACCCGCCGGCGGACGAGCGCGCGGACTTTCCGGGCCAGCCGGCTGGTGGTTTCCGGCTCCGGCGGGGGCGCGGCGATGGTGCGGATGGCCTCGACGCGATAGGGCTTGCGCTGGATCGGACCGAGAAACTCCACCCGGGCCAGCCCATGCAGGACGAGGTGGCTGGTGCCATCGGGATGTTCCACGGACGCGCTCACGAGTCCCAGGCCACCGACGGACGAAGGCGTCTCACCCCGGGACTTGGCCTTGCGCAACGCCACGGCAAACATGCGCTCCCCTTCCAGCACGTCCTTGAGCATCTGGCGGTAACGCGGCTCGAAGATCCGCAATGGCAGCGCCATCTGCGGGAACAGCGTCGCGTTCGGCAGAATCATCACCGGCACCTGGGACGGCACTTGCATCGGTGCTTCAAGCTAGCAGGTCATCGGCCCTGCGCCCACTGGATTTCCCGAGCCCGGGCGAATGCCGCGCCGCCGCACCGGCTGCGCCAGCTACTCCGCCACCAAATGATTTCGCAGCACGCCAATGCTGGCGATGGCTGCCTCCATCTGGTCGCCCGGCTTGAGGTAAGAGCCCGTGGTGTTGCCCACGCCGGAAGGCGTGCCGGTGGAGATGATGTCGCCCGGCTCCAGCGTCACGATGGCCGAGACGAACTCGATGATGGCCGCCACCGGGAAGATCATCTGGGCCGTGCTCGCGTTCTGCCAGGTCTTGCCGTTGACCTTCAGCGACAGCGCCAGTTGCTGCGGGTCCGGCAGCGCGTGGGCCGAGGTCACGCAAGGACCGACCGGACAAAAAGTGTCGTGCCATTTGCCATGCTGCCAGTCGAAGAACGAGTCCTTGTCCCGCTTTTCGCGGCCAGGGTTGGGCCGGAACTTGCGATCGGAAATATCGTTCACCACGGTGTAGCCGGCGACGTATTGCAGCGCCTCGGCCTCCTTTACGGCTTTGCACCGCCGCGCGATGACCACCCCTAGCTCGCATTCCCAGTCCACATGGTTGGGCGACGCCTTGGGGATGACGATGGCCGCGCCCGGATGGTTGAGCGTCGTGGTCGGCGGCTTTTGGAAGAGGTAGGGGAACGTCTTCGCGCGCTCCGTTGCCTGGCCGCCGCCTTCCTTGATGTGCTCGTTGTAATTGCCGGCGAGCAGAATGATCTTGGGCGGCCGCGCGATGGGGGTGAGCAACTGGACCTGCTCCACCGCCAGTGCCGCGCCGCCCGCAACGCCCCGGTTCTCCGCCAGCCAACTGCCCAGCGCTCGGGCTGCGGTGAAGTGACTGCCGCCGGGCAGCAGCGCGAGCAGATCGTCGCCGGCTGGCAACTTCAAATCCTGCTGCGTGTGCTCGCGATGGAGCCGCGCCGCCGCATCCAGCGGAATCACGGTGTCATCAAAGAAAAAACCTGCCCGCGCGTCGCGGCCATCAAGGAAGCGGCAAAGTCTCATGTGTGGGCGGGAGCTTGAACGTGAGGCACCGCTTGGTCAACGACGCTGGCAGGCGACGGTCCAGCGCGCGCTGCCAGGGCACGTCCGGTCAACACCCGGCTGTTCAAGCCGCGGCCCAGATGCTTGAATCCGCCGTCGCATGCGAAAGCTGGTTCATCTGATGCCGAAGCCCGTGCTGTTTGGCCTGCTGGGTGCGCTGGGCTGCGTGCTGGGCTGGGCCGCCGGCGAGCCGCTGCTCAGACGGATCAAGCCCCCCGTGCCACAAGCCGGCGAGGAGGCCAAGGGCCAGCCCGCCGCCCCCGTGCTGGTCTTCAGCAACGAGTTGCAGAAGCGCCTGCAACGCGAGGAGGCCAAGACGGGCGATGTGCAGATTTCCCTGATGTGGGACAACGCCAACGACCTCGATCTGCACTGCACGGACCCGAGCGGCGAACGCATTTTCTATGGCCACAAACGGTCCCTAACCGCCGGCGAACTGGACGTGGACATGAATGCCCGGCCGCCGTATTCCAGCCAGCCGGTCGAGAACATTTACTGGCCCACCAACGGCGCGCCCGAAGGCCGCTACCAGGTGTTTGTTCACCACTATTCGCTCCACTCCCCGGTGGATGAAACGCCCTACACCATTGCCATCAAGCAGGGTGGCAAGGTGCAGGAGATCCGCGGGCTCATCCGCCACGGGCAAACCAACGTGGTGCAGACCTTCGAGGTCAAGAAAGTGCCCCCGCCCGACTTGGCGAAGCTCAGCCAGCGCCAGCCCCCCTCGTTCAAAACCACTCTGTTCATCGGGCTTTGGACGGCGTTGCTCGCGGTGGGCATGTCGGCGCTGATCGTGGCCGGGCAGAATTACCTGCTGCGCCGGGCCTTGTTTAACTTGAAGGAGGCCGCGCTCGTGCTGGGTGGCGGACTGCTCGCCGGCTTGATCTCCGGAGCCGTCAGCCAGCACCTCTTTGCGCTCGGCGCGAACAGCGTGGCCGCGCAGCTCACTCCGGAACAGGCCGACCAGATTCTGCCCGTCATCATCAAGGCCGGGCAGATCGTGGGCTGGTCGCTGCTCGGCGCGCTGCTCGGTTTCGGCATGGCGTTCTTCATTCCCAACCTGCCGAAGTTCCGCGCGGGTTTCGCCGGCCTGCTGGGTGGCGGTCTCGGCGCGGCGGCGTTTCTCTTCGCGCTCGCGAAGTCGGGTGAGGTTTCCGGGCGGCTGTTGGGCGCGGCCATTCTGGGCCTGACCATTGGACTGGTCGTCGCGCTGGTGGAGAAGCTCGCCCGCGAAGCCGCCTTGATCGTCCACTGGCACGAGAACGAACGAACGGTGATCAACCTCGGCGCGGAACCGGTCATCCTGGGCAGCTCGCCCGAGGCCCACCTTTACCTCCCCAAGCACAAGGGCTTCCCGCCGATCACCGCGATTGTGACCTTCCGCGAAGGACGCGTGCAGATGGAGAACAAGCTGTCCAACTCCACCCACACCTTGGCCGGAGGCAACAAACTGCAGATTGGCGAGCTGTGGATTGAGATTCAGACCGACGCAAAGTAGCCCGCGGCTGCCACCGCCAATTCACGGCTCGAACCGCACGAACAGGCACTTCAAATAGCTCGCCTCCGGAAAGGTCGCCGGATGGTCCGGCGCATGACCGGTGCGCTCCAGCTCAAGGAAGCGCCGCCCCGAGGCTTCGATTGCTTCCAGCACTGTGCCGAAAAATTCTCCAGTCGTCACATGGGCTGAGCACGAGGCCGCTACCAAGATGCCGCCCCGGCGCAACCGCGGAATTCCCAAAGTCACCAGCCGGTGATAGGCCTGCACCGCCCCCTCGCGCTCCGCCTCGCGCTTGGCCAGTGAAGGCGGGTCGAGAATGACGAGTTCGAAGTCCGCGTCCGTCCGTCCGCCCAGCCAGTCAAAGGTGTCCGCCTGCACGCACTCGTGCCGGCATGCCGCGATGCGCGGGTCCGCCTCATTGAGCGCGAAATTCCGGCGCGCGGACTCCAGCGCATGCGGGCTGATGTCCAAATCCGTCGTGCTGCGCGCCCCGCCCCGCGCGGCGTAGAGCGAAAAACCACCGGAAAAGCTGAAGGCATTCAAGACATCCCGGCCCGCCGCCAGTTTTTCGACCCGCTGGCGGTTCTCGCGTTGGTCCAGAAAGAAACCGGTCTTCTGCCCGCGCACCACCTCGGCCTCGAAGCGGATGCCCGTCTCTTGAAACACCACCGGCCCGGACGGCAAACCTCCAACCAGCACCTGCCCTTCGCGCAACTGGAACTTTGCCTCGGCTTCCGGCTGGATGTTGCGGCTCAACCGCAGGACCAGCCGCTCGGGCTTCACAGCATCGCTGATCCAGCGCACCACGTCGTCGAGGCGCGGCAGCCAGACGGCGCTGTAGAGCTTGAGCACGTAGGTCGTGTCATACCGGTCGAGCACCAGGCCCGGCCAGCCGTCGTTCTCGCCGCTCAGACAGCGGTAACCATTCGTCGTGGCGTCGAACAAGCCCGTGCGCCGTTCCAGCGCGCCGGCCAGTCGTGCCCGCCACCAGGCGTCGTCCGCCGTCGCTGGCTTGCCGTGATGCAGCACGCGCAGGCGGATGGGGGAAAGCGGATCGTATAGGCCGAGCGCCAGAAAGCGGTCCCGCCGGTCAAACACCACCGCCAGCTCGCCCGCCGTCCCGGCGCGGTTCTGCTCGCGAATGCTGTTGTCATACACCCACGGATGGCCGCTGCGGATCGCGGATTCCGCCGCCGCAGTGACGCGCAGGCGCAGACGGGGCGGATTGGTATTGGGCTCAGCCACGCGCGCAGATTAGTGCGAGACGCCCCGCGAAGTCCACGCGCCCGATCCGCTCACTCTTCCAGGCGAACCAGCAGGACGCCCGAACGCCAAAGGCAAACAGCCACCGAAGGCTGCGAGCGCGTTTCAGGTGTTCTCCATTTCGGCGTTGGTGTGAAAAAGGAAAAAGGCGGGCTGCCGAGTAGCAGCCCGCCCTTCAATCGTGACGCTCCGATCAGGCCTCGACGAACTTGATTACGCGTGTTTTCGCGGACCGCTTGCGGGCGTTTTCATCGAGCACCTTCTTGCGGAGGCGAAGGTTCTTGGGCGTGGCCTCGACGTATTCGTCCACGTCGATGTATTCGAGCGCGCGTTCGAGGCTGAGCTTCATGGGCGGCGCAAGCTGGATGCCCTTGCCGTCGCCCTGTGAACGCATGTTGGTGAGCTTCTTTTCCTTCACCGGATTGACGGCGAGGTCGGTGTCGCGAGCGTTTTCGCCCACGATCATGCCCACGTAAATCTGGTCGCCGGGCTCGACGAGCAACCGGCCGCGTTCCTGCACCATGTTGAGCGCGTAGGGCGTGGCTTCGCCGTTGTCCATCGAGACGAGCGAGCCGTTCTTGCGGGCGGCGATCTCGCCGCGGTCCTCGCCGTATTCGTGGAACAGGTGGCTCATCACGCCCATGCCCTTGGTCATGTTCACGAGGTCGGTCTCGAAGCCGATGAGGCCGCGCATGGGCACCAGCGCCTCGACCGACACGGTGTCGGCGACGTGGTTCATGTTCGTGATCTGCGCCTTGCGCTGCGACAGGTTCTCCATGATGGCGCCGAGGTTTTCGTTCGGCACCTCCACGAAGAGCTTCTCAATGGGCTCAAGGGCGGTGTCATTAGGACCCTTCTTCCACAACACCTCAGGTCGTGACACCAGGACTTCATGGCCCTCGCGGCGCATTTGCTCGACCAGGATGGCGATCTGCATTTCACCACGACCCGACACGGCGAAGATCTTCGGGTCACTGGTCTGTGCGATGCGCAGGGCGACATTGGTGCGCGTCTCCTTCACGAGGCGGTCCCAAATGTGGCGGGCGGTGACGAGTTTGCCGTCCTGTCCGGCGAGCGGGCCGTCGTTGACCGCGAATTCCATCTGAATGGTCGGCGGGTCAATCGGGATGTAGGGCAGCGCAGGGCGTGCTTCGCTGTCGCAAATCGTCTCGCCGATGAACACGTCCTCGAAGCCGG
>Ga0075471_10002119_pt1 | contig 13132 bp, 11 predicted proteins | sample DEB19_08_DNA_2_FD_74787 | JGI IMG/M metagenome (GOLD analysis project Ga0075471, IMG submission 74787) | Aqueous microbial communities from the Delaware River and Bay under freshwater to marine salinity gradient to study organic matter... | ecosystem: Environmental > Aquatic > Marine > Coastal ... | reverse complement strand
ATCACCTTCGGTATTGGCCCGGCCGGAACCGGCAAGAGTTGGTTGGCCGTCGCCATGGCGGTTCACGCCTTGCAGACCCGCGCGGTACAGCGGATCATCCTCACCCGGCCGGCGGTCGAAGCCGGTGAGCGACTCGGCTTCCTGCCCGGTGACCTGATGGCCAAGATCGATCCCTATCTCCGGCCCCTCTACGACGCTTTGTACGACATGGTCGAACCCGAGGCCGCCCAGAAACTGATGGAGAAGCAGGCCGTCGAGGTCGCCCCGCTGGCTTTCATGCGTGGCCGCACCCTCAACAACTCGTTCATCATTCTCGACGAGGCGCAGAACACGACACCCGAACAGATGAAGATGTTCCTCACCCGAATCGGGTTCGGGAGCCGGGTCGTGGTCACCGGCGACACGTCACAGGTCGATGTTCCCGGAGGTCGCTCGGGTCTGGCTGGACTCGAGAAGATCCTGACCGGTATCGACGGCTTGACCTTCGTGCACCTCACGGGTAGCGACGTGGTCCGCCACCGGATCGTGGCCGACATCGTCGCCGCTTACGAGCGTGGACCCAAACCCGAGTTGGGGGAGCGTTCGTGAATCCCGGACCGCCACGATTCGCCAAGCGACCCAAGGTCGGTGGCGACACCGATCCGGAAGTGTTCTGCGCCGACGAACAGGTCGAGGTCGCCATCGATGTGGAGCGATGGCAGCGCCTGGCGGTCTCGGTGTTGCGTGCCGAGGGAGTGCGCGGTGGCACCGAGCTGAGCATCTTCTTCGTCGACGAGGCCAACATGACCGAACTCAATCGTGAGCACATGGGGGAGGCCGGCTCCACCGACGTTCTCTCGTTCCCGATCGACGGGGGCGAGGTCGTCGAGGTCATCGCCGGCCCCTCCGGTGGCACGAAGGGTCCCGATCGCAGTCCGGTCGATCGGGGGGATCTGCCGTTGTTGCTCGGTGACGTCGTGATCTGCCCGGCGGTAGCCGTGCGACAGGCGCCGCTGCATGCCGGATCACTCGATGACGAGTTGGCCCTCTTGGTGACGCACGGGGTTCTGCACGTACTCGGGTGGGATCACTCCTCCGATGAAGAGAGGGATCGAATGTGGACACGTGAGCGCGAGTTGCTCGGTGCTCATCACTGGAACGGTCCGGCACCGGCCGGCTTCCGACAAAGCGATTGGAGAGAAGAGGCGTGACCGGAGTGATCGCTGCGTTCACCAGTCTCGATTGGAGCCTCGTTCTCGTGGTTCTTCTTCTGCTCGTCGTTCTGGTTTTCCTTGCGTTGGCCGAGATGGGTCTGTCGCGGATGTCCAAACCCAAGGCCGCGGCCCTGGCCGAACGTCATCCGCGTCGCGGTCGGGCCCTCGTCGAACTGATCGAGGAGCCGGAGAAATGGATCAATCCACTTCTGCTCACGGTCAACGTCTGTCAGACCGTGCAAGCCACCCTCACCGGTGTAGTGACTTCTCGCTCGTTCGGACCGCTCGGAGTCGTCGTGGGTGTGGCCCTGAACGTCGTTGTGTTCTTCGTGCTGGCCGAGGCGGTTCCCAAGACCTACGCCGTTCTCTACGCCGAACGCGCTGCGCTCTTCTCGGCGCGCGGTGTGCGTGCGCTCGTCCGATTCCCACCCTTGCGCTTCATGTCCCGGGGTCTCATCCGTCTCACCAACGTGATCGTCAAAGGTAAGGGTCTCGAAGACGGCCCCTTCGTGAAGGAGGCCGAATTCCTGGGCGTGGTCGAGGCGGCGGTCAAGGAAGAAGTGATCGAGAAGCACGAGCGTGACCTGATCGAGTCGGTGATCGAGTTCGGTGACACCGTGGTTCGTGAAGTCATGGTTCCGTTGCCCGACATGATCACCGTCTCCACCGATGCCACCATCGACTCGGCGATCGACGTCTCGATCGAGCACGGATTCTCGCGACTGCCCGTGATGAACGACGCCGATGACGTGGTGGGTGTGGCCTTCGTGAAGGATCTCGTGCGCGCCGAACGACAGGGAGCAGGATCCTCGCTGGTCACGACGACCATGCGGACCGTGGTGGTGGTGCCCGAGAACAAGCCCGTCTCGCGTCTCATGAACGAGATGCAGACTCAGAAGTTCCATCTGGCCGTGGTCGCCGACGAGTACGGATCGATTACTGGCCTCGTGACCCTCGAGGATTGTCTCGAAGAACTCGTGGGTGAAATCGTCGACGAATACGACGACGAGGAATCCGAGATCGTGCATCTCCCCGACGGCGACTATCAGATCGACGGCACCACGAGTGTGTCCGACGTGAACGACCTGTTGTCGACGCACATACCCGACGACGAATGGGATTCGATCGGCGGGTTCATCTTCGGAACCCTCGAGAGGGTTCCGGAAGTCGGCGAGGCGATCGACTTCGAAGGATGGCGGTTCGTCGTGACCGCCCTCGAAGGACGCCGGATCCGGACGGTACGGGTGTCGGTCATCGAAGGTCTGGCGACTGTCGACGTGACCGACTGAGAACTCTCAGGCGCCGATCCGTCCGAAGATTGCCGGGAGGTCGGGATAACGGCCGGTGTTGCCACCGCCGTCGACCGAGACGAACGATGCACTCATGTACGACGAGTCGTCGGAGGCGAGGAACGCGGCCACCGAGGCGATCTCCTTCGGCGTCGCGTGTCGCCCGAGGGGAGCGTTCTCCTCGAACTCGCGCACCACATCGGGAATGGCGAAGAAGCCCGATGTCGCATTGGTCTCCACGAGACCGGGGGCGATGGTGTTGGCCCGAACACCACGCCCACCGAATTCCATGGCCGCCACGCGAGTGAGCATCGCGACCCCGGCCTTGGCCGCGCAATAGGCGGCCATCCCTTTGGAAGGCTGAATCGCATTCAACGACGCGATGGTGATGATCGAGCCGTTGTCGCGGATGGCCGCACCACCGTGTTTGACCGTGATGAAGACGCCGGTCAGGCAAAGGTCGATGATGCGCTTCCATTCGTCGAGCGGATGTTCGGTCAGGAGGCCGTAGGTCCCGGCGCCGGCATTGGCCACGACGATGTCGAGTCCGCCGAAGTGTTTGGTTGCCAGTGACGCGAGATTCTCGACGTCGATCTCGTTGGTGACGTCGCAGATCGCAGTGACGAGATGCTGCTCGCCGGCCAACTCGGTCAGACGACCGAGCCCCACCGGATCGATGTCGCCGGCCACGACCTTGGCGCCTTCTTCGAGATAGCGCTCGGTGATGGCCAGTCCGATGCCCGAGGCGGCTCCGGTGACGAGGGCGACTTTTCCGTTCAGGCGGGTCATGGCCCGAAGTTAGTTCAGGTCGGTCGGGCCAGAACACGAGTCGCGATTCGGGCGCATTCCTTCCGTCGAATCTTGCCGATCGCGGTCGTGGGCAGTTCGTCCACGCGGACGATGTCCTTGGGAGCGCAGTACGGGGGCAGTGCCGCGCGCACCATGGCTTTCACTTCGGCGAGATCGAGTTCCATCGACGTCACGATGACGATCCTCTCGCCCCATTCCGGATCCTCGACTCCGACGACGCAGATACAGCTCGGGTCGACGAGGCCAGTGAGAGCTTTCTCCACCGCGTCGGGCCACACCTTCTCGCCACCCGTCTTGATCAGATCGTCGAGGCGACCAGTGACCGACAGGATTCCGTTGTCGAACGTGCCGGCATCACCGGTGTGCAGCCAACCGTCGGTGTCGATGGTCGTCGATCCGTCGCGGTATTCGCGCATGAGCATGGGACCGCGAACGAGGATCTCGTCGTCGTCGCCGATGGAGATCTCGACACCCGGGATTGGGCGACCGTCGTAGACGATCCCGCTGCCCGTCTCGGTGAGCCCGTAGGTGGCGATCACGTTCGCTGGGCGCAAGGCCGGTGGTCGCGAACCGCCGAGAAGGATGGTTCGGAAGAGTGACGTGTCGATCCGGGGGAGCGTGGTCGGCACGAGCGACACGAGAGTGCAACCACTGTGTGCCGCGCTCGTCACCGCCGCGGCGTCGAAGCCATCGTGCACCGTCAGCGGGGTTCTCGTGACGAGCGAGCGGACCACCACCGACAGTCCGCCGACGTGCGAGAGTGGCAGACAGGCCAGCCAATGGTCGTCATCGCTCACGCGCAGGGCATCCGACGTCGCGTGGGCCGAGGCGCGAAGAGCGTCATGTGTGAGCACCACACCCTTGGCGATGCCGGTCGTTCCGCTGGTGGCCATCACGAGGGCATCGCCGTCCTCGACGGGGGAGCCGGCTTCGATCGTGGACGTGCCCGTGGCTTCGATGACGACCGACGCACGCAACTGGCGAACCAGATCCAACTTTGTCGACTCGTTGAATCGCTGATCGAGCGGAAGGACGGCATCGCCCGCATCCCAGGCCCGCTGCAATTCGTCGACGAACTGCCGACCGCCCGGAAGATCGAGCGCTACGAGTCGCCGCACGTCGTCATGCTACGAGTGCGTCACCGACAGGGGTCGATCGGGGTGGAGATGCCGAGTGCCTCATCGATCGCCTGCGCGACGGTGAGGCACTTCAGATCGTCGAAGCGCCATGCGCTCACCTGAACGCCCACCGGAAGACCGTCGGCGATGTGGGCCGGCACCACCGCCGCCGGTGAGCCGAAGAGATTCATGGGCAACACGGTTCGGAAGGTCTCCAGCACCACGCGTGCCTGTTCGATTCCAGCCACGTCGAAGCCGTGGGTGAACGCCGGTAGGGCCCACGTCGGGCTGAGCATCACGTCGAATTCACCGAACCACTCGGCCCACTTCGCCGCGACCTCGAAACGACGAAGGTGCAACAGGGCCAGGCCGGCTTTGTCGAGAACGGGGAACTCCGAAATTCCGTAACCGAGGAAGGTCTTGGCGTCTTCGCCCATGACGGCTTCGAGCAAAGGTCGATTGACGACGAGGTCCGCATTGAGAGTGCTGGCCCACATGGTGGTGACTTCTTCGAAATCGGGCGGCGTTGCGGTTCGCACGTCGTGTCCGGCACGAGCGAGGGCATCGGCGGCGGCTCGCACACCAGCGGTGATGCCGGGATCGGTCGCGCCACCGGGCGGAGTGTCCATCACCGCGACACGCCACGGGCGATTCGTGGGCATGTCGGCGAGTTCGGCGCTGACCGAATACGGATCGCGAACGTGCCGACCCCGAACGATGTCGAAGCCCATGCGAACGTCGGCCACGCGTCGGGCCATGACTCCTTCCGATGCCATCAGTTGAAAGGCCAGCGAACTCGCGGTGGGCGGGATCTCGGTGGCGCCGGGAATCACACCTTGTGTCGGCTTGATGGAGGAAATGCCGCAGCAATGGGCGGGATTGCGCAGAGATCCGCCGATGTCGTTGCCGAGACCGATGGGTGACATGCCCGACGCGAGGGCCGAACCTTCGCCGCCGCTCGAACCGCCGGCCGTGCGATCGGGAGCCCACGGATTCCTGGTGAGACCGTGGAGCGACGAGTCGGTGTGAATGCGCAGACCCATATCGGGCAGATTGGTGCGGGCCAGAACGACTCCACCGGCGGCACGCATGCGCTCGACGACGGGTGCGTCGGTCGATGAATAGGCCTCGGCGAGAGCCGGGATCGCGTTGGTCGTCGGCGTGCCGGCCACGTCGATGTTCTCTTTGACCGTGAAGGGGACACCGTGAAGAGGTCCGAGTGGATCACCTCGTCGAACGGCGGCATCGGCGGCGTCGGCACTCGCGCGGGCTTCGTCGTCGAGACGACGCACGACCGCGTTGAGATGTGGATTGACCTCGTCGATGCGCTGAAGATGAGCTTCGACGACCTCACGGCTGGTGGCCTGACGGCTGGCGATGAGATGTGCCAACTCGCGAGCACTACGACGCCACAATTCCATGTTCCCCCCCTTGGTCGGACCCGACTGGAAGTTACTCTTGGCTCGTGAACCGCTGGATCATCGGCTCGAGACCGCGGACACTTCCGGCGGCCGCGGTGCCCGTGGCCATGGGCGCGGTCGTCGCGGTGGGCCAAGGTGGAGCCACCTGGTGGCGAGTCGGTGCGGCGGCCCTGGTGAGCCTGGCCCTGCAAGTCGGGGTCAATTTCGCCAACGATTACTCCGATGGAATTCGCGGAACCGACGACTCGCGCGTCGGCCCGGTGCGACTGGTGGCCTCTGGTCTCGCGTCGTCGCGGTCGGTGAAGGTGGCGGCGTTCGCCGCTTTCGGATTGGCAGCCGTGGTCGGCTTGCTGCTCGCCGCGGTCACGAGTTGGTGGCTGCTCGTCGTCGGAGTCGCGAGCATTCTGTCCGGCTGGTTCTACACCGGAGGCCCCAAGCCCTATGGCTACCTCGGTCTCGGGGAGATCTTCGTCTTCACGTTCTTCGGCCTCGTGGCCACGGTTGGCACGACATACGCGACCCTCGAGCGGATTCCTTGGGAATCGTGGGCGCTCGGATGCGCCGCGGGATTCCTGGCTTGCGCATTACTGGTCACCAACAATCTTCGCGACATCCCGGGTGATTCTCTCGTGGGCAAGCGGACGCTGGCGGTTCGACTCGGTGACCGACCTACGCGCTCACTCTTCTTCGCACTCGTCGGGGCGACTTTCGTGGTGATCGCGGTGGTGGGCCTTGGTCGACCGGGAGCACTCGTGGGATTGCTCGCCCTTCCGGTCGCCCGCCAACCGGTGACGGCGGTTCGTGATGGTGCTTCGGGTCGCGACCTCATCGCCGTCCTCGGTGCCACCGGACGACTGCAGATTGCCGTGGCAGTGAGCGTGACGCTCGGTATCGCGATTCTCGGCTGAGTTCAGCCGTCGATCAACCGCACGAACTCGTTGATCACTCGCGTGACTTCGGCCGGTTGTTCGAGATGGGCGGAGTGGCCGGCACCATCGATGACGACGTGACGACAATTTCGTCCGATGGCGTGCTGCATCCGTCGGGCGATCTCGGTGAACTTGGTGTCGAGTGATCCGGTGACGAGAAGAACCGGGCAAGTGATGAGCGACAGTGATTCCCACAGCGATTGCTGCGCTCCGGTGCTCCAGGTGCGCAGGCTCCACGCCAAGCCATCGGCGGTGTTGGTCCGACGATCTACGAGTGTTCGACTCGCGGCCGGCAGTGTGGCGAACAACGGTTGGGCGAGCCATTCGGAAAGGAATGCTTCGACGCCGATGTCCTCGACGTGATCGGCGAGTTGCGCGTCACTGCGCCGACGGGCTTCTCGCTCGTCGACGTCGGCGATTCCGGGGGTGGCGCCGATCAGGACGAGACCACGAACCCGTGCCGGTTGGCGAATCGCCGCGTGCAGGGCGAGTCGCCCGCCCATCGAGTAGCCCACCAGGATCGGGTTCGCAAACTCGTCGACGAGCTGATCGGCGGTGGCCGCCAAGTCGGTGCGCACTTGGCCGGCTGAACCGTGTCCGGGGAGGTCCGGCGCTATCAAAGATGTGGTGGCGAGATGCGGAAGCAGAGGAGCCCACGAGGCGCCGGTCTGGGTGAAACCGTGCAGAAGGACGACCGACATGGCTCAGCCCGCGGAACGTTCGACCGCTCGCCGCAAAACTCGCTCGAAGGTTTCGGAGTCCTGGGCGCCGGGGATGGCCCATTGTCCGTTGATCACGTAGGTCGGTACGCCAGTGATGCCGTGTGACACGGCGGTCGCCATCTGCTCGGCGACTTCACCGGCGCCCTCCTCGGAAGCGATGAACTCGCGGAGCTCGGAGTCGGTAGCGGGTAGAACGTCGGTGGTGATTTCGATGAGCGTGTCGACCTGGCCGACATTGCGACCTTCCATGAAATATGCGCGCAGGAATCGCTCCTTCAGTTGGTGCTGAGCGTCCGAACCGAATCGAGTCTCGGCGAACCAGAGGAGACGGTGGGCGAGGATCGTGTTCGATCTCAAGGCGATGTCCATGCGGAACTCCAACCCATCGACCGCCGCGGTCTCGGTGAGATTGGCGATGATCGCGTCGGCGCGCTCGGCTCCACCGAACTTCCGGGCGTAGGCCTCGCGAACCGGGGTGGAACCGTCCTTGGGTGCGGTCGGGTCGAGTTGGTAGGCGCGATAGGCGATCTCGAAGTCGGCGTTCACGGCGTCGGGGCCGGTGGTCAGCGACTCGATCGCCCGCTCGAATCGGCGCTTGCCGATGTAACACCACGGACAGACGACGTCGGACCAGATCTCGACTCGGATGACAGGCGCCACAGCTCCACCATACGACGCAAATCGCCGTAGCGTCACGCTCGATGGGTTCCGACGAGATCCGTTCGCTGTCGCCCGGCGACGTTCAGGCGACTTTCTGTCGAGCGCTCGTGGACACGTGGTCTACGGTCGGAGTCAGCCACGCGTTCCTCGCTCCCGGATCACGTTCGACGCCGCTCGCCGTGGCCTTGGCCGCCGATCCGCGCTGGACGGTGGAGGTACTGCTCGACGAGCGATCGGCGGGCTTCGCCGGTCTCGGTTACGGAATCGCGACCGGGCGTCCGGCGGTGATTCTGTGCACCAGTGGCACGGCCGCCGTGCACTTCCACGGCGCGGTCGTGGAGGCGGATCTCTCGTGCGTGCCCCTGATCGTCGTCACCGCCGACCGCCCACCCGAATTGCGCGACGTCGGCGCGCCGCAGACGATCGATCAGACCAAGTTGTACGGAAACTCGGTCCGGTGGTTCCACGATCCGGGCGTCGCTCACGCCGATGCATCGGCGTCGTGGAGTTCTCTCGCCGCTCGAGCAGTGCATCGCACCCGAGGATCGCAACCGGGACCGGTCCATCTCAACCTTCCCTTCCGTGAACCACTCCTCGGACGGCCCATCTCACTTGCTGAGGACCTCGAGGCGCGCTGGTCGTCCGAAGAGAACGTCCGGATCTCGGAGTCCACGGTCGATCGGTTCATCGGTATCGCCGAAGGTCGGCGCGGGGTCGTGATCGCCGGTCGAGGCTCATCGGACGCGGTGCTAGAGGTGGCTCGTTCACTCGGTTGGCCGGTGCTGTCGGACGCACGCGGTCCGCAGAGCGAGGTGGTGGTTCGCCATTTCGATTCGTTGTTGCGAGATCGACGATTCGCCGACGACCAACAGCCCGACGTCGTTCTGCGCGTGGGCGAGGCCCCGGCATCGAAGGTTCTGGGCCAGTGGGTCTCGGCCTCGGGCGCTCGGCAAATCCATCTCACCGAGGACGACCGCTGGTTCGACGCCGATCACCGGCTGTACGGGCGCATTCGTGGCCGGGCCGATGATCTTCTGGAGTCGCTGTCGCGTCGAAGCGTCGCTGCGGTCCCGGCCGCCTGGTCCCAAGCGTGGGCCGAGGCCGACGAGATCGCGGGCCGGGTGATCGCCGGAGAGATTTCGACCGCCGAACTCTCGGGGCCGGTCGTGGCCCGTCGGTTCGCGTCGGGTCTGCCGGTGGGATCCGAGTTGGTCGTCTCGTCGTCGATGCCGGTGCGTGACCTCGAATGGTTCGGCGGACACGTTCCTCACCTTCGGGTGCACTCCAACCGAGGAGCGAACGGCATCGACGGAGTGTTGGCCACGGCGATCGGTGTGGCCGTCGGATCCGGCCGTACGACCGGAGTCCTCATCGGTGACGTGGCCTTCCTGCATGACTCGTCGTCGCTCGCCGGTCTGGCCGGCCGGTCGGTCGATCTGCGGATCATGGTGGTCGACAACGACGGTGGTGGGATCTTCCACTTCCTTCCTCAGGCCGCCAGCCTCGATCCGGCGACGTTCGAGAAGTTGTACGGCACGCCGCACGGCACCGATCTCGTGATGCTGGCTCGTTCACACGGGCTGCGTGTCGGATCGGTCGTGGATGGTCTCGGGGTCGAAGCATTCGCACGGGAGGCCGGACCGTCGGTGGTCGTGGCCCGCACCGATCGCGCTTCCGACGTCGAACTTCACCAACGACTGCACGCGGCGGTGAGTCGAGCGCTGCGCTCGTAAGCCTGGTTCTTCGGTTCGTCCGTCAGGCGCGAATGAGCGCCGACAACATGGCTTGGAACTTCGCCTGCGTTTCGGCCAGTTCGGCATCCACCACGCTGTCGGCCACGATTCCGCCACCAGCGGTGAGAACGGCGCGCCGACGGTCGGGCGAGAGTTGGGCGCACCGAATGGCCACGGCCCACGTTCCATTGCCCGATGCGTCGACCCAGCCAACCGCTCCGCCGTAGGGCCCGCGATCGAAACCCTCCACCGCAGCGATCAGCTCGAGGGCTTCGACGCGGGGATGCCCGCCGAGGGCCGGAGTGGGTGACAACGATCGGGCCAACGCGAGAACGTCGGGGTGCGGGCTGCTGAGACGGCCTTCGATTCGGGTGCCGAGGTGCTGCACGTTGGCCACCGGAACCACCGACGGCTCGGGTTCCCAATCGAGGTAACTGCAATGGGGGAGCAGAGTGTCGTGAACGACGTCGATGACCACCCGATGTTCGATCTGATCCTTCATGCTCGCGACGAGTCGCTCGGCGAGGAGGCGGTCGGTCTCCGGGTCGCCGGATCGCGGTGTTGTGCCGGCGAGCGGATGGGAGGTGATCACGTCGTCGTCCACCGCCACGAGAAGCTCGGGGGAAGCGCCGATGAAGCCGTCGACCGAATATCGATAGCTCGAACCGAAACTGGCCCGCAGACGTAGAAGGACGGCATGTACGTCGATTGGTTCGTCGCATTCGACCGCGATCTGGCGGGCGATCACGGCTTTCACGAGGTCACCTCGCCGCACCGAGTCACGAGCCGCCGTGACTGCCGCTCGGTACGTGGCGAGCGAGGCGAGGGGTTCGACTCGGAAGCGACCCGAGCCGGGAACGGGTGGAAAAGCCTCGAAGAGGTCGGCGACTGGTGCGCCGTCGATGATCGTGAGCCATCGCGAGCCGTCGGCATGCTTGCGAACCATTCGCGCCGGCACGATCAGTTCGGGATCATCGTGTGTGAACGGCAGGGAGCCGAGGGCGATCGGGCCGGAACGACCGGAGCTTTCGTCGTCGTGTTCGATCGAGGCGAGAAACGCGACGGCCTCGTCGGCCGGCACGCGAGCCGCGACATCACGACCGGCTACGCCGACTCCGTCGCGCACGAACAGGAAACCGTCACCGCGAGCTACGTCGTTCAGATCGAAATCGTGGTCGACTCGACGTGTCGCCGCTTTCATGTCAGATCCGGGTGGCGGTGAGGAGTTGGGTGATGCCACCGGAGAGGCCGCGATGCTGAACATCGGTGAAACCGGCCTCGCTCAGCCAACGAACTAGGACCTCCGGCTCGGGTAGGTAGGCCACGCTCTTGGGCAGGTATCGGTAGGCAGCCGGATCGGACAGGAGTCCACCGATGCGCGGCACGATGCGACCGAAGTAGATTGAGTTGCCCCAGCGGATGAGTCGGTTGCGGGGCACACCGACGTCGAGCAGTGCCACCCGACCACCGGGGCGGACGACACGTGACAACTCGGCGAAGAAGGTCGGAAGATCGAGCAGGTTCCGCAACGCGAAACCACAGGTGACGCCGTCGACCGCGTGATTGGCCACCGGAAGACGAAGGATGTCGGCTTGCGTTCGAGGAGCACGACTGCGGTCGGCAGCGAGCATTCCGAAACTCAGATCCATCGAGAGTGGCCGGAGGTGGGCCCGTTGCAGATCGATGCAGAGGTCACCGGTGCCACTCGCCAAATCGAGTACCCGGCTGTTCGGCGCGAGGCCGAGACGGCGAACAGCGTGGCGACGCCAACGGGTGTCGAGCCGAAAGGTCATGATGCGGTTCACGAGGTCGTAGCGCGGAGCGATCGAATCGAACATCGCCCGCACGGCCTCGACCTTGGCCTCGCCGGTCGGGAGTTCCTCGCGGTCCCATGAACGACGAGACGTGTCGGGGTCGGATGCCACAAGATCAGGCTAAACGCCGCCCTCGGGGCCCGAGTCCTCGGACTCGCAGCCATCGGTCACGAACCGTCAGAATGGGAAGGTTCACCATGCCAAGGGGAGGCATTTCATGATCGATTTCACGCTTTCGCCCGAACACGAGGCCATTCGCCAGCGGGTTCGGGACTTCGTGGATCACACCATCAAGCCGGCCATCGAACCTTTCGGTCACCGCGAGGAGATGGATGCCGAGTCGCATCGGTCGTACGTGGGTGAACTCATCCGACTGCGCAAGCAGGCCGTGAAAGAAGGACTGTGGTTGCCCCACATGCCCAAGGAGTGGGGCGGCATGGGGCTCGGACACGTGGCGCTCGCCATGGTGCAGGCCGAGGCGGCCAAGACCCGGGTCGGACCCTGGGTGCTCAACTGCCAGGCGCCCGACGAAGGAAACATGCACACGCTTCTCCACTGGGCCACGCCCGAGCAGAAGGAGAAGTACTTGAAGCCTCTGTGCGACGGAGTGTCGTCGTCGTGTTTCGCTATGACCGAACCCGAAGTCGCCGGATCGGATCCGACGCTGATCAAGACGCACGCCATCAAGGACGGCGACGAGTGGATCATCAACGGTCACAAGTGGTTCATCTCGGGAGCCAACCGAGCCAAGTTCGCGATCCTGATCGCCCGCACCGAACTCGACGTGCCGGAGGGCTCGCGTGGCGCGAATACCGCGTTCATCATCGACCTGCCGACCGAGGGATGGAAGAACGTCCGCGAGGTCGAGACGATGCACGGGCCGGGTGGACACAGCGAGATCGTGATCGAGGATCTTCGGGTTCACGACTCCCAGATCCTCGGTGGACGCGGCAACGGCCACCGTCTCGGTCAGTACCGACTCGGTCCGGCCCGTCTCGCGCATTGCATGCGCTGGATCGCTCAGGCCGAATCCGCGCTGAACATGATGGTCGACCGCTCACTCAAGCGTTATTCGCACGGTTCGTACCTGGCCGAGAAGCAGGGCGTGCAGTGGATGATCGCCGATTCCGCCATGGAGCTGTACCAGTGCAAGTTGATGGTCCTGCACGCGGCTTACAAGATCGATCGCGGTGACGATTTCCGGACCGAGGTGTCGATGGCCAAGCACTTCGTGGCCAACAGTCTCAACCGGATCATCGATCGGGCCATCCAGGTCCACGGAGCGCTTGGCTATTCGACCGACACTCCCTTGGCGAACATGATGCAGCACGCGCGGTGGGCGCGATTCGCTGACGGTGCCGACGAGATCCACCAGATGCGGATCGCCGAGAACACGATCAAGTCCTTCACCGACAGTGGCTCGGTGAGTGGAGCGACCGGCAA
>Ga0075471_10002116_pt1 | contig 13140 bp, 11 predicted proteins | sample DEB19_08_DNA_2_FD_74787 | JGI IMG/M metagenome (GOLD analysis project Ga0075471, IMG submission 74787) | Aqueous microbial communities from the Delaware River and Bay under freshwater to marine salinity gradient to study organic matter... | ecosystem: Environmental > Aquatic > Marine > Coastal ... | reverse complement strand
CAAGTCAACCGCAAAGGCGGGTATGACGCAGGTTCACTTGAGGTATTTGAAGCTGCCCTTAGGAGCGAAACGCCCGATGTTGGCCTGAGGAGCGGAGGCGTCACGGGTCGAAGGATCCATGGGGATAAAACCAGCGGAGCCGTCGGCAAAAGACACCATGGCCTGCCCATTGTGACGGAAGTGAACAGTGACTTGGCGCTCGTCGATTCCGTAGAATTCCTCGATGTAATTTTTATCGAAAGGGTATACTTGGGCCGATGTGGCGAAGACGACCGTGGAGGACGGGTTGGTCAGATCCCAATAGCGGAGGGGCTTTTTTGCCTTCGGGCTTGTTCCAGTGACCCAGCCATTGGCTATGACCGCGTTGTAACCCGCGCCGATGTAGCCGAACTTGTACTTTGGCTTGAAGGGTTTTCCGCTCGTTCGCAAGCTCGGGTCAGGCATCATGCGCCTCGGCAAATAGTTCGCCAGAGGCCCTTTGGTCATATCGATTTCGCGCTCACCCTCCGGCTTGCCCTTGCTCGAGGCCGGTTCCAGCCCGAACCACCACACATCGCCGTCTGCGCCCTTTTGCAAGAAAGGCCAGAACCGGTAGTTGTTCTCGCCGAGGTAAGCGGCACCCCCGGCGGCCAATTGCCGGATATTGCCTGCCGAGACAGCAAGCGAAGATGTCCTCATCACCGAAACCCCCGCCGGCACCGCCACGGCGGCAAGCACAATGATCACCGCCACGGCGACGAGAAGTTCGACCATGGAGAAGGCCGCTTTGCTCGCGCGGGTTCTCACGAGTGGGAGGTCAGCTTTCTGCATAGAAGGGCACAGGCGGCACCCAGAACGAGCAGCGCGGCAGTCCGAGGCTCGGGAACCGCTGCCACCGGCTGCGCAAAAGTGCGGGGGTCTTCGGCGCCGTCGCTCTGCACAAAACCGATCCACACTCCGTTGGTCAGCGAGATCTCGGACATGCCCACTTGCGCCTGGGCAAATGAGCCGCCCCAGAGCCCGGCACTGCTGAGCGAATAGAGCGTGGGATACGTTCCGTCGACGAAGTAGGCATCCTCGATCACCCGCGTTGTTTGGCTCCACGGCACAGGCAGTCCGCTTTGATCGTAGGAGATGGTGTTGACGAAATAACCGCCGTATTCGGAGAAGAAACTGGCATCGACCGATAGTCTCGGATCCGAACCCGTAAGGGGCGACGGCGCATTGGTTCCGGTCACCGTGATCGTCCCGGCGAGCGCGAACAACATCGATGCCGCGGTAGAAGACCCGTTCCAACGATAACCCCACGCGACCGATACCGGCGTCGAGGGACCCCCGAACTCCAGGATCAGCGCGGCGCTGTTTGTGCCGGTGCCGGTCCAGTATTGGATATCGCCGAAGGAGTTGACCGTGATCAGCGAGGACCACGACGTGAGGGGCGCTGCGAGGAGCAGGGCCAGGAGTGTTTTTTTCATCAGTTGTCTTTCTTGTTTCTGGTGGCAAGAGAGACCCTGATGACGCTTCCGAGGAAAAACGTGCAGCAGAGACCACTCCCGCACGCTTCATTTTTGCGATGAAGTTTTTTCGCCCGCGGCCACCCGGCCGCGCGCGCGTCGAGGACCGGCAAGAAAGGTATTCGGACTCCCGGTTTGTGAACGCCGAAGCGCCCGCCTCTCCCCTCGCCTTCACCCGGATAAAACCGGGCTGGCTTTGCTTCCGCTTGCGCGGAATGGAGGATTGTTACCGGATACCGCAGCGCAACTGTGGCCGGATCTCACGGCCTTCCCTTGGCTTGCTGGTCGGTCTCACCCGGCCGAGGCCGGATGTTGATCATGCAAAAGAACTGACCGCACTTCTAGGACTTCGCGGATGGAGCGTCAATCCCCTTGCCAAAAAATGGCGGACCGCCCTCAATGTTTTCATGCGCAACCTGCACGCTTGGACCCATCGGACCGAAGAAGGAGAAAAGCGGGAGGTTCGCGCGGTCAAGAATCAGGGGCGATGGAAGCTGCAGTCCAAACTGAAACACGAAGAGGACTGGACCTATCACGAAAAGCCGGAGCGATCGGATCTCGCGGAATTGCGCGATATTTTGTGGCGCAAATACCAGCGCCGCCGCGCCTCGCACGAGGACGTGTTGCTCGCCGACAAAATGCTGGCGGAGTCGGCGCCGGCCGAATGATTCCGGGCCGGCCCTACTTCTTCTTCTGCGCCTCGCGGTATTGGATGTAGCTGGTGCGCGCCGCGATGTAGGGATCGAGCGAGTCTTTGGTCGCCGCGTCGTAGCGGTCCATCTGATCGGGCACGCCATGGGCGCCGGAGGGAGCGGAGACCGCGGTCGTCCACCCCGCGCCGCCGAAGAGGAATCCCAGCCAAGCAACGGGATTGAGGGCGGTATCGCCGGCCGTGCCGACCAGATCGCGGCAACTGGTCGGACCGAGCACGGGAAAAACAAGATACGGACCGTGGGGAACGCCCCATTTGGCGAAGGTCTGGCCGGTGTCGGCCTTGGGCACATCGGCGAGCGCAGGGATCTTGTCCGCCGGCTTCATCAGGCCCCCGACCCCGGCGGTGGTGTTGACCACGAATCGCCCGGTCTCCTGGGCCGTGCGGTCGAGGCGCCCCTGGAGCGTGTGGTTCACGAAACGCACAGGAAAGCGGACATTGTCATAGGCGTTTCCGATGCCCCTGCGGACGATGTCCGGGAAAACGAATCTGTAGGCGGCGGAGAAAGGCTTGGCCACGTATCGGTAGAGTTGGTGATTGAACCAAAACACGCCGCGATTCACGGGTTCGATCGGATCGGACACTTTTACCTCGGCCACATCATCCCAGTCGTCGTCGGACGCGCCCGCCGCGGCCTTGCCATCGCTTGCGGCCTGCGCACCCTTGCCTGTTGGAGCAGGCTGCTCGCCTTCCGTGACACGGCCTTTGCCGGCACAGCCACCGAGAAGCAAAACGCTCGCGCAAGCGAGGAGACAAAAAATACGCATGATCACGTGTCGGCGACGGACTTTTTCAGCGAATCCATCACCGCGTTCACGCCGCCCCTTTTGAAAAGTTCGTTGAACTGCGCCCGGTAATTGGCAATGAGGCTGACGCCTTCCACCAAGATGTCGGTGATCAGCCATTTGCCGCGGTTTTCCATGCGGTAGACGATGCTGTAGCGGCTGCCTTTGTAGAGCATCGAGGTGGGGATCTCGATCTTGTCCGGTCCCTGCGAGGAGCCCTTGAGATATTTCACTTCCGGTTCCTCTCCCGGGGTGAACTTGTTGCTGTAGCTGCGGATGATCAGCTTGGTGAAAAGCCGGGTCGCCTCGGCTTGCTGGGCCGGGGAAAACTCACGCCAACCGGGGCCGATGGCACGGCGTGTCATGGATTCGAAGCAAACGCGCCGCTCGAGGAGCGGTTGCAATTTGTCCGCCAAGGCGCGGCCGCCCGCCGAGGCATTGGCCACGGTGACGGCTTCTTGCATTGCCTCTCGCAGAGTGGACTCCGGGTCGCCGGCAGCGAAGGCCTGGAAGGACACCGCTGCCGACGCGAGAAAGAGCACCATTTTTTTGAGAGTCATCACGGTTCGGAATTTGCGGCAGCGGCGCTTGGCGCTTCGCCGGACGATGTTTCCTCGTCTTCCTTGACGCTGCCGAAGGCCATTTTGCTGATGAGCGACTCAAGTTCGACAGCTGACTCGGTCATGACGATTCGTTCGGAAGGTTTGAGAAAAGACTCTTCGGCTCCGGGCGCCAAAGCAACAAATTTGTCTCCGATCAGACCCGAGGTTTTGATCGAAGCCATGGTGTCGGCGGGGAGTTGGACCTCTCTCATGATGCTCATGTCGACGATGGCGCTGAAATCCGCCGGGTCGAGACGTATGCCTTCGACGCGCCCGACGGTCACTCCGCCAAGCATCACGGTGCTCCCTTTGTTCAGTCCGCCGGTGTTGGCGAAGCGCGCTTCCAGTGGATAAGTATCCGCCGCGACGAAAGACCCCGTGCCGAGTTTGACCGTGAGGTAGACAACCGCGGCAAGCCCGAGGAGGACAAACAGCCCCACACCGAATTCCAGTCGTTTGTCTGTCATGGTTCTTCGTCTGAAATCACTTCTTCGCCCCGGCGCACGGCGGCGAGCGTGGCACGCAAAGCATCGGAGCTGTCGCGGAAAGAAGCAACCACCGGATGATCCGAAGCGGAAAATTCGGCGGGGGTTCCGCAAAAACAAATCCCGCCTTGGTACAGCAAGGCCACGACCGAACTGGCCTCCAGGGCCTCGGGCACGTCGTGCGTGACGATGAGCGCGGTAAAACCGAAGACCTTCTGGTATTTGGCGATCATGGCGAACACGGCGTTGCGCCGGAGGGGGTCGAGGCCCGCCGTGGGCTCGTCGAAAAACACCATTTCGGGACGGGTCACGATGGCGCGGGCCAGCGCGAGGCGCTTCTGCATCCCGCCCGAAAGCATGCTCGGATAGTGATCCTCGTGATCCTCCAACTCCAACTGTTTCAGCGCATCCAAAGAGCGTTTGCGGATCTCGGACCGCGAGAGCGCCGTGGTTTGCTCGAGCGGGAGCGCCACGTTCTCCAGCGCGGTGAGCGAGTCGAAAAGCGCGTTGCCTTGGAACAGGAAACTGCAGCGACGGTGAAACTCGGCGCGCGCGTCCTTGCGGCGGAAATCCATGACGCGTCCGTCGAAGGAAATTTTTCCCGTGTCCGGTTCCTCGATATTGGCAAGGCACTTCAGCAGGACGGACTTGCCCGCCCCGCTCGGGCCGAGAACGGTGAAGACGCTGCCCCGGGCGACGGAGAATCCGACCCCGCGCAGGACGGTGCGCGGACCGAAACTCTTGTGCAGGTCTTCCACATGCAGAATCGGCGCGCCCGAGGGGGCGGAGCCATGGCGCGAGGCCTGTGTTGTCGTGGTGGTCGCGGACATCAGACGAGGAACGATGTGATCACGTAGTCGGCGGCGAGCACGGCGATGCAGGAAAGGACGACGGCTTTGGTCGTGGCGGCGCTGACCGCGCGCGCGCCGGTCGATCCGCGCACGCGATGGGCGTGGAAGCCTTGGTAAGCGCAAATGCTGATGGTGAGCAAACCGAAGGTGAGCGCCTTGATGAAACACTCGCGCACATCCGCTTCCTTGACCGCGCGCTCGACCGACGACCAATAGACACCGGGATCGACGCCGAGCAGCAACGATCCGGACAGACTCCCTCCCCAAAGGCCGACGACGACGAACAACGCGGTTTGCATCGGGTAGGACACAAGCGAGGCGATCAGTCGCGGCGCGACAAGATAACCGTGGCTGCTCACGCCCATGGTTTCCAAAGCCGCGATCTGCTCCGAGTTGCGCTGGATGCCCAGCTCGGCAGCCAGGGCCGAGCCCGCCTGCCCCACGAGCATGATGGCGGCCAGCACCGGCGCCATTTCACGGACGAGACTGAGAGAGACAAGCGCGCCGAGCAGCCCCTCCGACCCGAAGCGGTTGAGGACGTGGTAGCCCTGCAGCCCGAGAACCAATCCGGTGAACAAGCCGACAATCAAAATGACGGGCATGCAGCGAAACCCCTGCTCGTAAATGGCGCGCGCAATCCGCGAAGGAAGCCGCCGCGTGGCCAAAGCCGAGGCCACCGATTGCGCGACGAAAAGGGCGTAATCGCCCAAACCGCGCACACGCGTCACGACAAAGTTGCCAATGCTTCCGACCACCGCGCATCGTATGGCAGAAAGTCGGGCCCGTGGCAAAGCCGCCCTGCTTCCGCGACTTGTCCGCGGCAGGAGCAGACCTATGCTCACGGAAGCCATGGGTAAAGGCGGTCCAGCGGAAATCGACAAAAAGCATATCTGGCATCCTTTCACGCAGATGCGCGATTGGTGCGCGCCGGGGCACGACCCTCTGGTGATCACGGAGGGGCGCGGCAGCGTCCTCATTGACAGCGAGGGGCGCGAATACCTCGATGGCAACAGCTCCATCTGGACCAACATTCACGGGCACTCCCATCCGCGCATCGTCCGCGCCATCCAAGAGCAGGCGGCGAAATTGGCCCATAGCTCCTTTCTGGGTTTCACCAACGAGCCGGCCGCCAGGTTGGCCGAAAAACTTGTCGCACTCTTCCCGCCGCAGACGCTGACGCGTGTGTTTTATTCCGACGACGGATCCACGGCCATCGAGGTCGCCCTCAAAATGGCCGTGCAATACAACCAGCTCACGGGAAATCCCGAGCGTTGCCGTTTTGCCGCCTTCGATCGCGCTTACCATGGCGACACAGCCGGGGCGGCGAGCCTCGGCGGCATCGCCGCGTTCCAAGACCGCTTTGCCCCGCTGAGTTTTCCGGTGCTTCGCGTCGACGGCTTGGCTGCGCTCGAAAATCTCGACGCGGCAACCAGAGCGTCGCTGGCCGGCGTGGTCATCGAGCCATTGGTCCAAGGCGCGGGCGGAATGCGCCTTTGGCCAGCGGGGTTGCTTCGCGAACTGCGCGCGTGGTGCGACCGGAACGGAGTTTTCCTCATTCTTGACGAAGTCATGACGGGATTCGGGCGCACCGGAAAGATGTTCGCCTGCCAGCACGAGGGCGTCGTGCCGGATTTCATCGCCCTGGCCAAAGGCTTGAGCGGCGGCACCATGCCGCTTGCCGCCACGCTGACCACGGAAAAAGTGTTCGCCGCGTTTCTCGGCGATTACGCAGAAATGAAGACGCTTTTTTACGGTCACAGCTACTGCGGCAACCCGCTCGGCTGCGCCTCGGCACTGGCCAGCCTGGAAATCTTCGAGGAGGAACAAACGCTCGCGCAGCTCCAACCGAAGATTGCCAGAATGCGTGACCTTTTGTCCGCCTTTGGGCGGGAGCCTCACGCGGGCGAGATCCGCCAGTGCGGCTTCATCGCCGGCATCGATATCGTCCGCGCTCCCGGCGTTCCCTACCCGTGGCAAGAGCAGACAGGCGCCAAGGTTTGTCTGGCCGCCCGGCGGCACGGCCTGCTGACCCGGCCCATCCGGGACACGCTGGTGCTGATGCCACCGCTTTGCCTCACGGACGAGGAACTCGAAAGCGCGGTCGGCGCGCTCCGGTCGGCCCTTCGCGATGTCTGCGCGGCTTGAAGCGGCGGTCCGGCTTTGACAGCGCGTCGCTTTCCCGATAATTCTACGCGTTCTGTCCGATCCATTTTACAACCAAAATTCATGAGCAAATCGTCCAAAACAAAGGCCGGCAAAAAATCCGAGGAAAAAGCCGGGGTCAAAGGAAAATACGTTTACTATTTCGGCGACGGCAAAGCCGACGGTGACGGCAAGATGAAAGCCCTGCTCGGCGGCAAGGGCGCGAACCTCGCGGAGATGACACGCATCGGTCTGCCGGTGCCGTGCGGTTTCACCATCAGCACCGAAGTCTGCACCTATTACTACGACCACAAACGCACCTACCCGAAGCAGCTCGATGCACAGATCGACGCGGCGGTGGTCAAGATGGAGAAATCCATGGGCAAAAAATTCGGCGAGGTGAAAAACCCGCTGCTCGTCGCCGTGCGCTCCGGTGCGCGCGATTCCATGCCCGGCATGATGGACACCATTCTCAACCTCGGGCTGAACGACGCCACGGTGGAAGGTCTGGCCCGCCTGACCAACAACGAACGTTTCGCCTACGACTGTTACCGCCGTTTCATCCAGATGTATGGCGACGTGGTCATGGGCGTGCAGAAGCGCCCGGGAGAGGACCATGAACCCTTCGAGACCGTCATCGAAGACCTCAAGGCCGAGCTTTTCCCCAATGATCCGCATATCAGCGACACCGCCCTCGATGCGAAGGCGCTCAAGGAGCTCGTCCGCCGCTTCAAGGCCCTGGTCAAGGAGCGCACCGGAAAAACATTCCCCAACGACCCGCGCCAGCAGCTGATGGGCGCGGTCGGCGCGGTCTTCGGCTCCTGGAACAACGAGCGCGCCATCGTTTACCGCCGCAAATACGGCATCCCTCACGAGTGGGGCACGGCAGTCAACGTGCAGGCCATGGTCTTCGGCAACATGGGCGAAACCAGCGGGTCCGGCGTCGCCTTCACCCGCGATCCGGCCAGCGGCACCAAGGTCCTCTACGGCGAGTTTCTGGTCAACGCGCAGGGCGAGGACGTCGTCGCCGGCGTGCGCACGCCGGAGCCGGTCATCGGGATGGAGAAGCAGTTCCCGCCGGCTTACCGGCAACTGCTCAAGGTGCAGAAGACACTCGAGAAACACTTCACGGACATGCAGGACTTCGAGTTTACCGTCGAAGACGGCAAACTCTTCATGTTGCAGACCCGCAACGGAAAGCGGACCGGCCTCGCCGCGGTGAAAATCGCCTGCGACATGGTGAAGGAAAAATTGATCGACTGGAAAAAAGCGGTGCACCGCGTTCCGGCCGAGCAGCTGGACCAGGTCCTCGCCCCGATCTTCGATCGCGACGCGGTCAAGGCGGCCAAGGTCATCGCCAAGGGACTGCCCGCCGGCCCCGGCGCGGCCTCGGGCAAGATCTACTTCAACGCCGAACGCTGCGTCGAAGCCGCGGCCGCCGGGGAAAAAGTCCTCCTCGTACGCGTCGAGACTTCGCCCGAAGACCTGCGTGGCATGATTGCAGCCGAAGGCATCCTCACCGCGCGCGGCGGCGTCAGTTCGCACGCCGCACTCGTCGCCCGCCAGATGGGCAAAGTCTGCGTATGCGGCGCGGGAGCGCTGCATATCGACTACCACGACAAGACGCTCAAGGTCGGCGACCGCACTTACCACGAGGGAGACTACCTCTCCATCGACGGCACGGCCGGCGAGGTCTACGACGGCCAGATCAAAACAGCGCCCTCGGAAATCGTGCAGGTGCTGGTCGAGAAGTCGCTCAGTCCGGCCAAGAGCCATGTTTACCAGAACTTCGCGCAACTCATGAAGTGGTGCGACAAAGGCGCCCGCCTCGGGGTGCGCACCAATGCCGACACGCCCGAGCAGACGGAAAACGCCGTCGCCTTCGGCGCGACCGGCATCGGTCTCTGCCGCACGGAACACATGTTCTTCGAGGGCGACCGCATCGATGCTGTCCGCGAGATGATCCTCGCCGAGAAGAAGGAAGACCGTCAGGCGGCCCTGGCCAAGCTCCTTCCCTACCAGCGGGAAGACTTTATCGGCATCTTCAAGGCGCTCAAAGGCCTGCCCGCCACCATCCGCCTGCTCGATCCTCCGCTCCACGAATTCCTGCCGCACGACCACGCGCAGCAGAACGCGTTGGCCAACAAACTCGGGATCAGCGCGGACAAAATCGCCAAGCGCGTTCACGATCTGCACGAGTTCAATCCGATGCTCGGCCATCGCGGTTGCCGCCTCGGCATCAGCTATCCGGAAATTTCCGAGATGCAGGCGCGGGCCATTTTCGAGGCCGCGGCCGAGGTGCAGAAAAAGGGCATCAAGGTCCGCCCCGAAGTCATGATTCCGCTCGCCGGTTTCTCGAAAGAACTCAAGTTGCAGGTCGATCTCGTCCATCGCGTGGCGGCCGAAGTGGCCAAGGAGAAAAAGACGAAGTTCGACTACCTGGTCGGCACGATGATCGAAGTTCCGCGCGCCGCACTTGTCGCCGACGAGATCGCGAAGGACGCGGAGTTCTTCAGCTTCGGCACCAACGACCTCACCCAGACGACGCTGGCCATGAGCCGCGATGACTCGGGCACCTTCCTGCCCGTTTACCAGGAACTGGAGATCGTGAAGAAAAATCCGTTCGCCAGCGTCGACGCGCAGGGCGTCGGCAAGCTCATGCGCATCGCCGTCGAACTCGGCCGCAAGGAGCGCAAGAAGATCAAACTGGGCATCTGCGGCGAACACGGCGGCGACCCGGACAGCGTGGAATTCTGCCATGAGATCGGTCTCGATTATGTCAGTTGCTCGCCCTTCCGCGTGCCGATTGCCCGTCTCGCCGCGGCACAGGCAGCCTTGAACTGATACACGGGAGTTCGCTCCCGCCATCCCGTCCCGCGTCCGCGCGGGGCGGGATTTTTATTTGCAAGACGTCCGGGAAGGACGATTGTTGCCGAAATGAAGTCAGCCCTCCGGGCGGCGCTGCTCTGCGCCGCCTTTTCACATGGTGCGCAGGCGCGCGAAATCTCCTTCCTCACCTATAACGTCGAAAACCTTTTCGATGCCGACAAGGTCGCCATCTTCGAGGACTACGCCGAGACGGGCGAGCCCGACGCCTACTCGCCGGAGAAAACGCTCCGCAAGATGGAGGGGATCGCCAAAGTCCTGAAGACGTTCAACGACGGGGCGGGACCCGACATCATCGCCTTCAACGAGCTGGAACTCGATTTCACACCGGATACGAAAGTCGCGGACTACGCGGGGTTCCTGGAGAAATACAAAAACACGACGGCCAAGGAAATGCTCACGTCGGGATTGAACGACGAGATCCGCGGGCTTCCCGCCGAGGCCCTGCTCCTCAAGCATCTCGCCGACGAGGGAATGACCGGCTACAGCATCGCCATCGGCGCGGACGAACCGGACTTCGCCGCCATGGCCAGCACGGATCGCGGCGTGCACAAGAAAGGCCACAAAAACGGGTTGTTCAGCAAATTCCCTGTCAAAGACGTCAAAAGCCACGCCACCCCCGACGCGCGCGATGTGCTCGAGGTGACTCTTGACGTCGAAGGGCATCCTCTCGTCGTTTTCGTCAATCACTGGAAATCCGGCGCGAGCAATCTCGACTCAGAGCAAAGCCGTCGCTTCAACGCCAAGACGGTGCGTGACCGGCTCGATGCGATCTTCGCCGCGGATCCTTCGGCCGACGTTGTCGTCACCGGAGACTTCAATTCGCAATACAACCAGTCCGCGGTGTATCCCTTCATGGGAAAAACCGGGATGAACGATGTCCTCGGCTCACAGGGCGACGAGGCCGCGACCGCCGGCGCCACCAACTTCTCGCTCTACAATCTTTGGCACGAGTTGCCGGAGAAAAAGCGCGGATCCGACCACCACAATGGAAAATGGGGAACCTTGATGCAGAGCCTCGTCACGCCGGGCCTCTACGATCACAACGGGCTGCAATACGTGGACAACTCCTTCACGGTTGTCGCCCTCGACGGGACGAATTCGGTGACCGAACTGGGCATCCCCCGGCGATGGAGCAATCTGGGCCAGGGATCGGGGTTCAGCGATCACTTCCCGGTCGCCTTCCGCCTGCGCACCGTCGCCGATGGCGACAAAGCAAAGCGTCTGGAGTTGGCCGATGCGGGCAGGCCGAGCGATGCGACCGCCCTGCGTCCGGTGGGATTCGACCGTCTCAAGGCGGAAAAGTTGCCGTTATTCGACGCGAAGGCGGCAACCGACCTCGGCGCGCACATGGGACAATTCTTCCGCGTGGAAGGCAGAATTGCCTCCCGTCGCCCTCTCGCCTTGGAAACCGAAGGGAGCAAATATGCTCTCTGGGCCTCGGACAAGGAATCGGATGCGCTGCGTCCGATCCGCAAGCTTCCGGTGGGTTCCGAAGTCAAAATCATCGGCTTGCTCTCGGCGCACAAAGGCAAGCCGCAGTTCCTGGTCGAGGATCCGACTTGGCTCGTCAAATACGAGGCAGCGAGCGAAGACTGATATCAAGTCCCGAAAGATTTTAAGTTTTGTTGCCTGAGGTAGGGACGAGCGGCCCGCTCGTCCGCTTTTCCAACGGACACGCGAACCGCGTGTCCCTACCCTCAAAACCCTGTCCGACAGTCCAGATCCTTTTCGGGTCTGCGATGGCATCAGTCGCGAAGTGGCAAGGTGGATCGCGCCGTCCCGGCGCGATACTTCGTTTTGCAAATCGCGATGGGGACAACGCGATCCACCACGCGCCGGACGCCTGAGACACCATGGGACGTTGGAGCGCGGCAATCTCGCCGCACGAAAGCGGGCCTGCGCGCCGTTATTCCCCGCGCTTTTCGATCGCAACGTAGTCGCGCTCGGTCTTGCCGTTGTAGACCTGGCGCGGACGGTGGATTTTCATCTTCGGGTTGGTCGCCACCTCGCGCCAGTTGGCGATCCAACCGGGCATGCGCCCGATGGCAAACATCACGGGGAACATGTCCACCGGGATGCCGATGGCGCGGAGAATGATGCCGCTGTAGAAGTCCACGTTCGGGTAGAGTTTGCGCGAAACGAAATATTCATCCTTCAGCGCCACCTCCTCGAGATGCATGGCGATCCCAAGGAGCGGGTCACTGATACCCATCGAGGTCAGGACGCGCTTGGCCGCCTCGCCGAGGATGCGGGCGCGCGGATCGTAGTTCTTGTAGACCCGGTGCCCGAAGCCCATGAGGCGGCGTTCGCCTTTCTTGGCCGCCTCGACAGCCTTGCGTCCGTCGTCGCCCGAGGCGGCAATTTCCTCGAGCATCTCGATGACCGCCGCGTTGGCCCCGCCGTGCAAGGGCCCCCAGAGGGCGCTGACTCCGGCGGAAACGCTGGCAAACAAGTTGGCCCCGCTCGAAGCGACCATGCGCACCGTCGAGGTGCTGCAGTTTTGCTCGTGGTCGGCATGGAGCAGGAGAATCAGGTCGAGTGCATCGGTGACTTCCGGCTTCGGATTGTAGTCGTGATACGGCTCGGAAAACATCATGTGCAGGAAATTCGCCGCATAGCGAAGATCCCAGCGCGGATAGACAAAGGGCAGACCCCGCTTGGCGCGGTAGGACATGGCGGCCAACGTGCGCACTTTGGAAATAAGCAGCGCCGCCCCCCAGTCGAAGTGCTCGAGATCCTTGGCGCGATTGTGCGTGGTCATCTCGGGGTAGTAACAGCCGAGGGAATTGAGCATGGCCGAAAGGATGGCCATGGGATGCGAGGTGTGCGGAAAACCCTGGAAGAACAGCCGCATGCCCTCGTGCACGGACGCGCTCGAGGCGATGCGCCCGCGGAACTTGGACAATTGCTTCGAGGTCGGCAACTCGCCGTAGATGATCAGATACGCCGTCTCGAGGAAGATCGACTCACCAGCGAGGTCCTCGATGCGGTAGCCGCGGTGCCGCAGGATCCCCTTCTCTCCGTCGATGAAGCTGATGTCGCTGATGCACGACCCGGTATTGGCAAAGCCGTCGTCGAACGTGATGTAGCCCGTCTGATCCCGCAGCGTGCGGACGTCCACGGCGTGCTCGTTCTCCGTCCCGACGAGAACGGGAAGATCAACCGACTTTCCGTCGGGCAG
>Ga0075471_10002114_pt1 | contig 13152 bp, 7 predicted proteins | sample DEB19_08_DNA_2_FD_74787 | JGI IMG/M metagenome (GOLD analysis project Ga0075471, IMG submission 74787) | Aqueous microbial communities from the Delaware River and Bay under freshwater to marine salinity gradient to study organic matter... | ecosystem: Environmental > Aquatic > Marine > Coastal ... | reverse complement strand
GAGGAGCCGCTCGGCTCCCATTTCGTCGAGCACCACGCGGCTGTCGGTGCGGCTTGCCACCTGAAACGCGATCCGCGCCGGCAGGTTGCTCTTGATCAGGCCGGTGATCACGTCGACCGTAGGCTTCTGCGTGGCGAGGATGAGATGGATGCCCACCGCCCGGCTCTTCTGGGCGAGGCGGATGATGTGGGCCTCGATCTCCTTGCCGGCGGTCATCATCATGTCGGCGATCTCGTCGGCGATCATCACGATGAAGGGCATGGTCGTGGGGATGGCTGCCGCCTCCTCGTCGCTCTCGGGCTGCATCCGCTTCAGGATCTCGTCGCGACCGAGCGCGTTGTATTGCGTGAGGTGACGCACGCCCACCTTGGCGAGCAGGGCATACCGCTCCTCCATCTTGTCGACGGCCCAGGCGAGAATCGCCTCCGCCTTCTTCATGTCGGTCACGACCGGATGCATGAGGTGGGGCAGCGACTTGTAGGGTGTCAGCTCGACCATCTTCGGGTCGATCATGAGCATCCGCACCTCGTCGGGCCGACGGGTCATCAGCATCGACACGATGATCGAGTTCAAGCAGACCGACTTGCCCGTGCCCGTGCGGCCCGCGATCAGAAGGTGGGGCATGCTCGCCATGTCGACCACCATCGGATTGCCCGCCACGTCCTTGCCGAGGAAGATCGGGATCTTCATCGTGCGGGCCTTGGCCTGGGTTTCTTCGATCACCTCGCGGAGTCGGACCATCTGCCGCGTGGTGTTGGGCACCTCGATGCCGACGGAGTTCTTGCCCGGGATCGGGGCCACGATCCGCACGCTCGGCACGCGGAGGGCGATGGCGAGGTCGTCGGCGAGGTTCGTGATCTTGGAGAGCCGCAGGCCGGCCTCGAGTTCGATCTCATACTGCGAGATCACCGGGCCCGTCTCGATCTCCACCACCTTCACCTTGAAGCCAAACTCCCCAAACGTCTTTTCGAGCACGCGGGCACGGTCGCGCACCTCCTGCTCCTGCTGGTCGAGTTCCAGGTATTCCGTGGGCAGGAGCAGGTCGAGGTTGGGGAGTTCGTAGTCGGCCGCGGGGTCGGGTGAGAGTTCGAGCGTGGGCTTCGGCTTGCGACGGCTCGAGAGCGAACGGATCGGCACGGGCGCCGCAGCGGCCGTCTCCTCGTCGTCATCGGCCGCCTGGTCGGTGGCGTCGGCATCGGTCGATGCCTCCTCGGTCTCGAGGTCATCGTCGGCCTCATCCACCACCGGCACTTCGCGCCGCTTCACGCGAATCGTGGGCTCGCCGTCGGCGTCATCATCGGCGTCGTCCTCATCGATCGACGGGCGGCCGCCTAACCGATTCCGCAGGCCGGGAAAGCGGCTCGCGAGGTCCTCGGCGCTCGCCACAGCCTCGGCTGTGCGCGATGCCGCCCACCGGCCGCGAACCGCGAGGATCGAGGTGCCGACGCTGGCAACGCCCTGTGCCACCGTCGTCATGACAGCACGCAGCACGGCATCGCACGCCAGGAAAAGCCCGGCGAGCGTGAGGGCTGTCACGACGATGGCCGCGCCCGTGTGGGCGAGGTACGACTCCGCGAGCAGTCGCCCCATGCCGCCGACGCGGCCGCCGGGGCCCCAGAGCGGGCGATCGATCCAGTCGGGCGAAAAGAGCGTGAGGAGCGTGCAGCCGCCCGCGAGGGCCACCGCCGCGCCGATCGTGCGCAGCGGCATGTCGGGAAGGGGCCGGCGTCGCAGTAGGGCCACGTCGAGCGCGGCAAGAAACGCGATCGCACCCCAGGCGCCGAGCCCAAACGTCTCGAAGAGGCGTCCGGCCACGAGTGATCCCAGCAGGCCGCAGGCGTTCGAGGCCCGGGCATTGGGTGGAAAGGTCATCGAGAGCGGCGGATCGGCGGGATCGTAGGTGGCCAGCGCCGCCACCAGAAACACGCACGCCGCGAGGAGGCCGAGCGCGGTGAGGTCGCGCACGCGGTTTCGGGGAACGCTCGTCGGTGCAGCGACGGGCTCGACCCGCGCGGTCGAACGAGCGGCGGGCGCAAAGCGCTGGGAAACGGTGCGGTCAGCGAAGGCCATGCGACGATCCTTGTCGAGAGGGTGGTCCACCGAAACTCTACAGGCCACTGGTGGCCCCGGTCGGCGACGCGACCGTTCCGGCCACGACACCGCGCTCCGATCGTGCCGGTCGTGCCGATCGTGCTGAAAAGGGGGTGCCGCTCTTTTTCCGCGCAACCGAGTACGCTACGCCGCATGACAGATGCCCACTCCCTGCCGTCCGGAGCCCTCGCCATCGGCGTGGTGGCCGGCATCACCGCGGCGGTGGCGAGTGCGGCGGCCTATCTGATGTCACGGCATCACACGAGCCTCGGTGGAAGCAGCCATCGCCTGCTGCTGATGGGGCACACGCTCATGGGCGTGGCCTGCCTGCCGCTGTCGTTCATGCTCTGGCCAGAGGGGCTCCCGCTGAAGGCTGCATGGGTCGCGCCCCTCTTCGGGTCGTCGCTGTCGTATCTGGTGGGGCAGGGGGTGCTGTTTGCCGCACTCGCCCGGTCCGACGCATCCCGCGTGGCGCCGCTGCTCGGGCTGAAGATCGCGATGCTCGCGGGGATCGTGTCGTGCACGCCGGGCGAGTCGCTCGACCTCCGTCAGTGGCTGGCCGTGGCGCTGAGCGTGGTGGCCGCCGTGATGCTGCAGCGCCGGGGCGGCATGAACCGCTCCGCCCTCGGCTTCACGCTCGTGGCCTGCGTCGCCTTCGCCACGTCAGACCTCTTCATCGTGCGGCTGATCGACGGCCTGCAGGCCACGGCGGCCGACAGCATCGGTTCCCTCACCCGCATGAGGGCGGGCACGGTGGCGATGATCATCACCTACGCGCTCTGCGGAGTTTTCACCGCTGCCATCCTCCTCGTGCGTCCGGAGCTCCGGCCGACGCGACGGCTCACCTGGACGACCGGCGGACTCTACGCCGTGACGTGGCTCATCGGCATGGCGGGGCTCTACACCTGCTTCGGGCTCGTGGGGGTCGTGTTTGGCAACATCCTGCAGTCCACCCGGGGCATGGTGGCGATCGTGCTCGGGGCGATGCTGGCCCATGCCGGCTGGGACGAGGTGGAAACCAAGGTCGACCGTGGCACGCTCGCGCTCCGTCTCGCGGCCGCCGCCCTGATGACGGTCGCGATCGCGATCTACGTGATCGACGTGGCATGACATTTCGCCAAATGGCTCCGGCTGACGTCGTCGGCGGCTAGACTCAGGTCTCCCGCGCCCCTTCCTTCCGAGCCCCTCTGCCGTGCCCCGCTCCGCGCCCCTGCTCGTGGCCGCCTGGCTGATGGCGATTCCCGTCGTGGCCACCGCCGCCGACGAGTCTCGGTTTCGTGAAGTCTGTGGCAGTTGCCACTTCGACGGCAGCGCGGAGGGAGGGCTCGCGATCGATGCGCTCCTCACGCGAGTCCCTGCCGACGGGATTCCAGATGCCGCCAACCGCGACACGTGGATGCGGGTGCTGCGGGCCATTCGAACGGAGGTGATGCCCCCGGCCGAGGAGCCGCATCCCACCGAGGAGCATCGCCGGGCACTCATCGCCTTCATCACCCGCGACGTGCTTCGGCTCGAGGCCGGCCAGGCCGATCCCGGGCCCTCGGTTCCGCGCCGTCTCAATCGATCGGAATACCGTCACACGATCCGCGACCTCACGGGGCTGTCGATCGAGGCGGTCAACGATCTGCCCGCCGACGACACGTCCTATGGCTTCGACACCGTGGGCGCCACGCTCGGGCTGTCGCCGCTCCTGGTGGAGCGGTATCTGGAGGTGGCCCAGGAGGTCGGGGCGGCGGTGGCCGCCACGGCGCGCGGCCAAGCTCCGGAGCCCCACCGCCACCGTCGCGACGAGGTGCTCGCTCGCGTGTTTCCCCTCGGGCTTGCCCCGGCCACCGAGGCCGACCGCGGCCCCCACCTTCGCGGCACGATCGCCGCGGTCGCCGAACGCGCGTTTCGTGGCCCGGTGCCGCCGACCACGATCACTCGCCTCGTGGCGATCGCCGAGGCATCGGTCGACGTCCCCGGCGCGGGCTTCGAGGATGCCGTCGCCGCCTCGCTCACGGCGATGCTCGCCTCGCCCAGGTTTCTCTTCATCGCCGCCGACCATTCGGGGGATCGCGCCTCCGGCGATCCCACGCCCGTGCCCATCAGCGACGTCGCCCTCGCCTCCCGCCTGTCGTTCTTCTTGTGGAGTTCGATGCCCGACGACGAGCTCCGCACGCTCGCGGAAGCCGGCCGGCTCCACGACAACCTTTCCCAGCAGGTCGATCGCATGCTCGCCGATCCGAAGGCGGATCGTTTCGTCGCCGACTTCGTGGGGCAGTGGCTGCAAACCCGTGATGTCGAAACCATGCCCGTCGATCCCCGCCGCATCTTCCGGGGTCGCGAGCGGTTCATGGCCGAGCAGCTCTTTCCGCCGGGCGTGCGGCATGCCATGCGGCGTGAAACGGAAATGGTGTTTGCCAGGCTGGTGCGCGACAACCTCCCGGCCACCGATCTGATCGCGGGTCGCGACACCTTTCTCAATGAGTCGCTCGCGAGGCTGTATGGCGTGGCCGATGTCTCGGGGCCCGAGATGCGGCTCGTGTCGCTGCCTGACGGCAGCCACCGTGGCGGGCTGCTGTCGCACGGCAGTTTTCTGATCGTCACGTCCACGCCCACCCGCACGTCGCCGGTGAAGCGGGGCAAGTTCATCCTCACGAACCTGCTCGGCACGCCGGCTCCTCCACCGCCGCCCAACGTGCCTCCGCTCGAGGAGCCGATGCGCCGGCAGGAGGTGCGGCCGACGATGCGTCAACTCATGGAGCAGCACCGCGCCGACCCGCTCTGCGCCGGCTGCCATGCCCGCATGGATCCGCTGGGGCTGGCCCTGGAGTCGTTCGATGCGATCGGCCGGTGGCGTGACGACGCCGAGAGCCTCGACACCTCGGGCTCGCTCATCACCGGCGAGCCATTCGCCAATGCGGAGGAACTGGCCGCCCTGATCGCCGGGCCCCGGCGGCAGGATTTTCATCGATGCCTCGCAGAAAAGCTCCTCACTTATGCGATTGGCCGCGGGCTGGAGTATTTCGACGACCCGACGGTGAATACGATGGTGGAGCGGATGGACCGCGACGGCGGCGGCCTCGGCACCCTCGTGCATGCCGTCACCGAGAGTGTTCCCTTTCGCATGCGACGTCCGAGCCTCACCGCCGTGGAGCCGATCCCGTGACCAGTCCTGCCGGTCTCTCCCGTCGCGGTTTTTTGTCGGGCCTGCGAGGGCTTGGGGTGTCGCTGGCACTGCCGTCGTTGCCATCGCTACGCGCCCTGGCCAGCGAGTCGTCCATCGCGACGACGCCAGCCACCCGCATGGCGTTTGTGTATGTCCCCAACGGCGTCAACGTGGAGCGGTGGCGATCGACGGGCTCGGGGACCGACTACACGCCGGGCGTCACGCTCGAGCCATTGGCCGACTTTCGTGACGACTTTCAGGTGATCACCGGGCTGGCCCATCTTAATGGCACGGCCGGCCCGGACGGCGCGGGCGATCATGCCCGGGCCACCGCCACGATTCTCACCGGGGCGAGGCCCCGAAAAACTGCCGGCGCCGACATCCGGGCGGGCATCTCGGTCGACCAGTTTGCGGCACAGCACATCGGCGGCGCCACGCGGCTTCCGTCGCTCGAGCTTTCCTGCGACGAGCCCCGCCGCAGCGGCGATTGCGACTCGGGCTACTCCTGCGCGTATTCCTTCAACATGTCGTGGCGGAGCGCCACGCAGCCCGCGGCCGCCGAGGCCAACCCGCGGCTCGTCTTCGAACGGCTGTTTGGTGCGGGGCAGGGGGAGGAGCGGGCCAGAAGCCTTGCGGCCCGCGTGACCGGCCGGCGGTCGCTGCTCGACTTCGTGGCCGAGGAGGCTCGCGACGTGGCGGGGCATCTCGACGCCGCCGACCGCCGGGGCCTCGATGAGTATCTCACGAGCGTGCGGGAGATCGAGCGGCAGCTCGAGAGGTTTGAGCGGATGCCGGTGCCTCGTGTCGACGACCACATGCTTCCCGATCAGCCCCCTCGAGGCCGTCGCGAGCACATGCAGCTCATGGCCGACATGCTCGTGCTGGCATTCCGCACCGATTCCACGCGGGTGGCCACGCTGATGTTTGCCCACGACGGCAGCAACCGCACGTTTCCCGAGATCGATGTGACCGACGACCACCATTCGCTCTCCCACCATCAGGGAAAGGCGGAAACGCTCGAAAAGATCGCCCGGATCGATCGGTATTACATGGAGCAGTATGCGTATCTCCTCGGACGGCTCCGCGATGTGCGCGAGTCCGACGGCCGCACGCTCCTCGATCATTCCATGATCGTGTATGCCAGCGGGCTCTGCGACGGCAATCGCCACAACCACGACAATCTCCCGGTGATTCTTGCGGGCAGGGCAGGGGGGCGGCTCGCCGCAGGGCGGCATCTGCTCCTGCCGGCCGAGCAGCCGATGACCAACCTGTTTGTCACGATGCTCGACCTCGCCGGCGTGCAGGCCACGCAGTTTGGCGATTCCACCGGACGCCTCGACGACATCCGGGTCTAGCGCCGTTCCGTGTCGCGCTCCGTCGAAGCCCAACGGCGTCGCGCGGAACAGCGTGGCGTCTCCCAGGCCTTACGGCCTTGGGCTTGGACCGGACAGATGTCTCGTCTTTGCATCCGTCGAAGCCCAACGGCGTGAGCCGTGGGACCGGCGTGGTGACTGGCGTAGCGGCTTTGGCACGTTGGGCCGAGATGGCTAAACGGCGTCGCGCGGAACAGCGTGGCGTCTCCCAGGCCTTACGGCCTTGGGCTTGGACCGGCGGGTGACGTGCTCATTCCGTCGAAGCCCAACGGCGTGAGCCGTGGGACCGGCGTGGTGCTCCGAGCGGTGCGTTTGGCTCACCCACGCTGCCGCGTCCTCGCACGCTTCTTCACCACGGCAACGCCGCTGACTCTTCACTACGGCGACGCTGCCGGCTCTGCCTCGGCATCCGCCTCCCCATCGGCCGGCGGCTCATGTGGCATCGGCGGCAGCTGCCGGTAGGAGGTCTGGAGCGTGAGGATCGCGAGCGCCGTCGACGAGAGCCGTCCGCTCAGTTTCCCCATGTCGCTGTCGGTCGGATCCCAGCTGCCGGCGTCGTCTCCGATGGCGAGCTGCGTCCGCACCACATGCTCCCGCGCGAGGTGGTTCCACAGGTCAAACTCCGCGCCCCCCACCCGCCGGAGCACCTCCGTGCCCATGAAGGTGCCGCGAATCGGGCCGAGTGTGGCCGAGGTTTCGGGGGGAGTGTTCTCCATGAGGTAGGCCACGCCCGATTGAAGGTCGGCATCCGGCACGGGCTTGCCGAGCCAGAAGTGGATGGCGATGCCGGTCGCCGTTGCCGCCGGCGTCACGCGTGGCTCCACCGGCGAGCGAAAACGTGACGTGGGCACGCCCCCCGCTCCGGCTGCGCACGAGTCGATGAACTTGATCGCCTTGGTCGTGGTGGGGCCGGAACTCCCGAGCCCTGCCTGCTTGCAGGCCTGGAGTGCCGCGGCCACCCAGCCGGCGGTTTGCAGATCAGCCGGCTGGCCGGCCGCATCGAGCCACGCGCCGTTCTGCTCTTGATTGGCCAGGAGGCATTTCAGCCCTTGCCGCACGCTGAGTTTGAGGCGGTCGTCCCTTGAGAGTGCGTAGGCCTCCGCCATCGCCAACGTGGCGAGGCTGTGCCCCACTCCGCCACCGCCAAAGTAGCCGTCGGCCTTGTCCTTCGATCGCATCTGGTTTCGGGCGAGGGCGGCGAGGCCGCGTTCCACCACCGGGCGGTAGTTGCCCAGGTCGCTCGGTTCGTTGGGATTCACCTTGTGAATGACACCCTCGCTCAGAAACGGGAGCAGCGCGAGGGCGGTGGCGGCCACCGCGTTGTCATCGCCCGTTGGAGTGGCCGCCGCCATGGCGTTGGGATCACCAGAGGTGCCACCAGCCGTCGCCTGAAGGGTCCAGCTGCCGTCGGCCTGCTGGCGTGCCGCGATCCAGGCAAGGCCTTGTCGCACTGCCTCGTCGCTGGCCAGCGTGCCGCCGTGATAGGCCGCAAGCGCCTGCCTGGCCTCCGCCGACAGGCGGCCGCGGATGCCGCCAAGTTTGAGAAACCGCTGCACGTCGGGGCTCTGACGCTCCACGAACGCAGAGCTCCCGCCATCCTCCTCCACCCGCACGACGAGCGGCGTGTCGATCATGTAGTGCTCGCCGATGGCGTGAATGACTGCCGATCGCACCCGTGTTTCAGCATCGGGAGCTGCGGTGAGGGTGAGCGATGCCTCGCTGGCACCGGCGTTGATCGTGATGGGCTCCACCGACACGCCCGCGGGGAGGCCCTCCACGGCCACCTCGATCGGCCCGGTATAGGCCGTGCGCGACACGGGCAGTGGGAGCGACAATTGCTCACCCGGCTTGATCGCGATCGCCTTGAGACTGCCGACGCGAAACGGATACGCCAGCACCCTCACCTTCATATCCGTGGTGAAGGGTTGGCCCATGAAGGTGCCCACGAGTGGCACGGTGGCCTCTCCTTCGGGCACATCGGGATCGACCGTCACCTCGAGATCCGCGCGGGCCGCATCGCCGGCGATCATCGATGGCTGGATCTTCACGGCGGGCCCCGTGGGCTCCGTGCCGGTGGGCGGAGCGGTGGCGGGGTCGCCGGGCAACGACGCGTCACGAATCTCGATGGCTTTCGCGGGGTAGCCGTGCCGATCGATGCTCACAGGAAGCCGGCAGGTGCGGCCTGGCTGCACGGCGGCATCCCCTTCGCGGACGATCGTCGGGGCTTCGATCTTCGGCACGCGGATGGTGAGGTTGTCCATCGCCGACTGGCCGTCGAGGTTCACGGTCACGGGCACGGAGGCCATGGCCTCTCCGGCCCCGACCGACTCGGCGACTTCCACGGTGATGGTGCCGGTGCGGGAGTCTTCGAGGATCGGCGAGGCAGACACAGTGAAGCCCTCCTGCCCTTGGGGAGCCATCGCCTCGATCGATCCCTCGCCCGCATGGCCGGCCCGGTTGATCTGCACCTCGATGACCTTCGATGTGCCGGCCTTCACCTCGACCTCTCCGATCGGATTGATGGTGATCGGCTCAGGAGGCGGCGGCGGTGCCACGGCCTGCGGCGGGGGAGGGGGCGGCGGCGGCGAACCGCAGCCTGCGAGCGACAGGATCGTCACGGAAAGGATGGCGAAGAAGATGAACCCGTGACAGTGCATGCGTCCCGAGGTACTCGCTCCACCCACGTAAACACAGTTCTCTCATCATACATCACCTTTTGAGATTAAAAGAGGCCCTTCGTGTGTCTATCACTCTCCCCACGGCCCCAACTCCCCATGCGAGGCCCCTACCACGACCGCCGGGGCCTACACGCCGATAATTCAGGGCCGCACGCGGATGGTCTGGGAAAAGAGTCCGTAAAACCCCCTGTCGGCCTCACCACCACCGAACGATTCCCGATCGGCGGGTTATGGCATCGTCTATCGATTAACCGCCGCCACCAGCACGAAATCCGTTCGCCCGATCACTGCCGCGAGAATGGTGGTTGAAAACTCGTAGCGCCAAGTCTCGTGCGATCACGGCGTGCGAGCTATTGTCCTGCCTTCGCACGCGCTCGTCGGCACAAATCCTCTGCCCTCGCCAGATACCTGCCCTGCACCGTCTCACTGTCGAGGTGCCGCTTCTGCATGATCTCCTTTCCCATGTCGAGGTATTGCGCAAGATCATCTCGCAACTCCTCGTTGAGAAGAATCGCACGCATTGCCGCTACTGCCGCAGTCTCGGCGTAACACATGACGAGGTAGGGGTGATCCGCCTGAGGCGTAACGACCGCCAGCATATCAGCGCCATTCAAGAGCATCTGCTCGGCTTCGTCTAAGTGCGCCGTCACTTGACTCGTGTCTTTGTCATCAGCGGCAACCTTGGCTTGGACGATTCTCAACTCGGCGACGTTGAAGCACAGATCCGCGTAACCGACGCAGATCGTTTTCACATCGCGCAAAAACGCCTCGATTTCCGCATCCCCCATCTGCTTTTCCTGCAACTTTTTCTTCATCGCCTTGTTGGCGACCGCTATGGATCCCTCATGGGCTAGCTGACGCATCTCATCGATCATGAACTGCCAGCTCGAAAACTCCTTAAAGGCTCTCGCGAGATAATCGTCTGACCGCTCCAGCAAATCGACCAATCGGTCATCTTCCGGTGTCTCCGGACGTTCCAACTTCAGCTCGGCGCGTTTCAGAAAGAGCCGGCCGTAGTTTCTGAAAAAGGTCGCCTGTTGATCGCCGTGAATGGTGAAACTCGACGTCAGCCCCTGGAAGTTCCGCTCTCTGATCTCCTGTGCCAGATCGAAGTAGCCCTCCGCCTTACTCAACAGCCTTGCCGACTCCATACGAAGTGGCATGGATTCATCAACACACAGTGTGGCTAGGCCGTCATAGACCAACATCTGAGACAACTCAGTCTCATAGACGGCATTGGACATCGCATCGAGCATCGGCCGAAGCCGCTGCTGCCTCCATCGCTCGATTCTCCATGCGAGTTGATCATCAATGACCACGGCCCAGGCCTGCGCAGCCTGCGACGCCTGATATTGACCCAAGACGATTGCAAACTGCTGTCCATACAATCGACGATTCTCGGATAGCTTGCTCTCCGCGAGTTCAAGGCGACCGCGGGCGATTCGGTAATGCCCGCAATTCTTCTCACAGACACCTCGAGCGATGTGCGACCATACCCCCGCTTGGCGAATCACATCCGCCGACGCTCTGAGTTCCGGGGTATTAAGCCGTCGCTTCTTGTCATCAAACTCCTCTTCGAATTTCTTGGCGACGACAAGGGCACCCTCGTAGTCGCCATCAGCCATTCTTATTTGCATGCGATCAAGTTCAACACGCCACAGGCGATCGGCTTTCGACTCCTGGGCAGCACCCCTCGGCAACCACGAAAGGGAGGCACAGAGCACTACAAGTGGAACCACACCCCAACGGCAGACTCGCCCCATACGACACCTCCTCTTTCGATCTCAGACACACTTCAAAGCCATGATGGCTGGCCCACGCCAAGGCATCGAGTCACGGAAACGAGTGAAATGTCGCCGGGTGGCCACGATATCGCTCCGGCAACTGAATGCCATCACCGCACAGAAGCGACATTGATCGCACTTCGATCACGTTCGCCGCCGTTGCACCGCCCGCCGACGGAACGGCCGTTTGGAGCGCATCACGGTACACCGACACGAGCTCCTCCATGTGCTTCCGATTGAGTTTTCCGTCATTGATGATGAACTCAACATTCTGATGGAGGCAGTCGATCGGCGCTCCGTTTTGAAGCGCTTGCTCGAACAACGATGCGATGCCGGATGAACGGCGACTGAGATAGTTGCACACCGCGAGGTTGTTGAGAGCTTCACCGTTCTCCGGATCCCTCGCCAGAACCTCCTTGAAGTACTTTGATGCTTCAAGTGGGTCATCGAGAACGACCGCATGAAGAAGCCCGAGCATGGCAGGCGCCTTCACTGAGTTCTGATCGATTTTGGTTGCTGTTTGAAGTCTTTTCTCAGCCATCGCGAACTTACCGAGCGTTAAAAGCGCGGTGGCTTGAGCAACAAGCTCTTCACTCTCTTGCGTCCGATCCACGGCAGCCAAGCCGTCATCCGAAGAGGCTTGCTCGTCGTCTGCCGCAATGGCACAACCGAAGGAGGCCGCAAAGGCCATGACGAAACTGCTGATGAGGATCACATGACTCAGATCCACGCTCCGCCGTTTCAATCCGACCCCCCGAAACACACCTTCCGGATGGATGAGAAACGTCGAGGCGTTCCGGAAGGTGATCATGTTCCGTTGCCCTTTACTTGGATCACATTCGAACACAGTCCATCGCGACAATGCTGGGTGCTCTGGCGGCTGAACTGACGCTTGCGCCCGGGGGTCGCCCCCCCGCACGGAGTACCACGGTACACCCTCGCTGCCCTGTCGTCAACTTTCACACCATCACCGCACTGGACGATATCGAGGCACAGTCATGGCTGACGCACAGGTACACAAGTCCGCTCCCGTCGCTGGGGCCTCGCCCTACCACGCATTTCGCTAACCCTCGCACCTTGACGCTGTCCCCTCGGCGGAAGCAGTCTGCAACCCAGTCCTGGACCACACTCGCTGGGGGGCTCTGGCGGGAGCACGGCGTCCTTACACGTTGGTCCTCGGACCGAACGCGGTCGACGTGGTGGCTTCGGTCGCTCACCACGCTTGATGGAGATGCGGATGGATCACGATTACCGTCGCGTCGATCATCCTTTGGAGCGAACCGAACGAGATCCATCGAGATCCACGTTTGTGGTCCATGTTGCTTTTCCTCGTCTCATCACGAGATTTCATCGCATCGCGATGCTAGGGTGCCTCGCTGGCTTCATGATGGCCTTCAGTGGGTGCTCCAAACCTGAACCTCCCAAAACGTTCACCGAGCAACCGGTGCCGGCGAGACCTCAGCCTGCCCCTCCCAGCCCAGAAAAAACACCGCCCGCCCCTGAAGCCGACACTCCCGTGAAGGCGAAGCCACCTCTTCCGGAGCCTCGTGACGAACCGCCGCCAAGCCCCACCCCGAAGGGCGCGCCTCCCGACGAGTCCCGGGCCGACGCAGGATCCGCCCCCTCGGGACGGACGTCGTTTCCGTTAGAAGGCGTGGATGAATCTGGCTCCAAAGACATACGACCTGCATTTTCAGGTCGAGGGGAGGATCGTCCTCTGATGTCACCGGCTGCCGCGATGTCAGCAGCCAGGGACCTACTCCGGTCAGCACGATCCGAGTCAGCAAAAGGTCATATGGACGATGCGTGCGTTGCCGCACTCGAGGCTTTCGAAGTCACCTCCCCGCATGCGGCCACGGATCCAGCCTGTGCTGAGCAGGCCAAACTCGCCGAACAGTTTTTGAATGGGGCGGGAGGCCGTCATCAAGCTGAGGATGTTCCCACAAGTTTTGAATAGTGACCCCCTCCCCAAATCCTGAGCCAGGTCTTGTGAGAGAATCCTCGTGCCCTTGCTGGGGCTTGAAAGGGTTCTCTGATGAAGAAGCGACGCAGTGCAGAGCAGATCGTGGGCTTGC
>Ga0075471_10002111_pt1 | contig 13155 bp, 16 predicted proteins | sample DEB19_08_DNA_2_FD_74787 | JGI IMG/M metagenome (GOLD analysis project Ga0075471, IMG submission 74787) | Aqueous microbial communities from the Delaware River and Bay under freshwater to marine salinity gradient to study organic matter... | ecosystem: Environmental > Aquatic > Marine > Coastal ... | reverse complement strand
CGAGCGACCACGTCGTCTGGTGACTCCGCTGCGAGACGCTCGAACTCAGCGGCCGAGACGGTGCGCGGCTTGGTCCTGTCCATGCCAGCGGCACGCAACGCAACCATCGTGTCCTGCACCAGACGCTTGTCCATGTCCTCCCAATAGAGATCGGCGTAGACCTCGCCCAACGCAGTCGCCTTCATCACCTCCACCATCTTCCTCGACGAGATCGGCATCCTCGGACCGGAACCGGCAGCACCGGCGGGCAACGAACCACCAGTACCACCTGACTTCGGAGGTCGACAAGCGGCACTGTGACAGGCGAAGACAGTGATGCTTGTCGAGCGCATCATCCCACCTCCGCCGTCGACGGGAAGCCCCGCAGAATGAACTCATACTCCAGAAGGCAACCCCGTCCGCTCAATGGGGTCGACTGAATCATCTCGATCGGAACGTCCATCACAACCACACGGCCGAACGCACGAGCAACGCTGTGATTCGTTGACCACGAGGACAACGGATTCATGCTGATCTGAACTCGATCACCGAGTACCACGTCGTTAGAAATCTGATTCTGCGTTCCCCGGTAGAGCCGCACCGTGGATACATCAGGGCCGAACGTCTCCTTCAAGAACTTCTGCGTGTGTGCGTACTCGATGTCGTTGAACACCTTCGCCATACCAAGCGACCATGCGCTGCTCTGGTAGTTCACGTTCCCAACGGTGGCTGCAAACTTTCGATCCATACCTGTACCAAGATGATCCTCCGCCATTGCATCCTGCGATGCCATCGAGGCAGTGCCCGTTGCGCTTCGCGCCCATCCGTCGATGAGTGCACGAGTGACAATGTGTGCAGCAATCTCACGAGCCGTAGGAGGTGACTTGCCGGGAGTGATGGACACCCCACTCTCAGAAAGAATCATCCTCGCTCGTAGATTGAATCGCGACTTGGGATCAGAAGCGTGAGTGATTGCAGCGTTCAGTGCTTTCCCGAACGAAACGGATCGACGATCAGCAATGAGGTGCTCCATGTCAGCCGCCCGTCCCATCACTGCCGCAAACAAGTTGCTCCTCTTCGACGCTCCCCCGTTCTCAGCGAAGTCATCGCTCAACATCTCGTCGATCAGGCGGGCACCCTCGGGATGACTCAGCAGAGCAGCGGACAGTTCCTTATTGACCTTCACCTTCATCTCGATCGCCTGCGCTGGGTCGGCCGTTGTCTGATGACCGTGCTCGTGTGAACTCAACCCGAACATCTTTCTGATCTGCACCATTGAAGCAAGGCCCGCTCTGTCCGATGAGGGAGGTGAACCTCCCTGAGCACCGGCCTTGAGAGAGCCGCCTGTCCCGCCCGAGCGCGGCGGTCGACAGGATGCGCTGTGACAAGCGAACACTGCCGTACTTGTGTGACGCATCAGTAGGAGCCTTCCAACGACGTGGCCTCGTCCGATGACGTAGTCACAAACGCAGTCGACGGACGACCGATCAGGATGAACTCACTCTCGTCGAGGCAACCTCGACCGGTGAACGGGGTGGACTGCACCATGCTGATGGGCACGTCCATCACCACGATCGCCCCTCCACTGCTGAACCCGCTTGCGGTCTCGTGACTCGTGCTCCACGACGACAGTGGATTCGACTGCACCTCCACTTTCTGTGGACCGTCCAAGCGGTAGTTGGTTGCCCCTCGATAGAGGCGGATCGTGCCCTTCGCACCGAGCGTGCGCTTCAAGAACGCCTGAGTGTTCTGATACTCGATGTCGTTCAACACGGTCGCCATCTTCACTGCCCACGGCGACGGCGTAATCCCCATCTCGTCACGGACCCACGAAACGTCTGTGCCGTCACGCTGCGACGCAGCAATCTGAGCAGCACCGGACAGGCGATTCATTGCGCTACCCGCCCAGTCGTCGACGAAGGCACGAGCCACGACACGAGCCATCCACTCGTCAGCAGACGCAGGCAACGTACCGAACCGGTCGTACCCTGCCACGTCGAGCATACGGATGCTCACCATCGACAGGTCCTCGGGGTCAGTGTTCTGAACTTTATGGATGAACGTACGGACCACCTCACCAACCGACAACGATGACATGGCACCTTCAGCGGCAACGGGTAACTGGCGAGTAATGGACTCGATGAGATAGTCGTTCGCACCGGTCACACCCCTACGCATCTGCGGGTCGTTCAACAGTTCGTCGATCAGGCGCATACCCTCCTTGCTCTTCAGCAGACCGGTGGACAGTTCCTCGTTGACTCTGCGCTTCATAGCCTCTGGCGTGTCCTCGTCGTCCCTCTTGATCGCTTGCATCACCTTGGTGCTGCTCAGCCGAGGGCCGTCGTCGTATGCGTCAGGCGGAGAGCCGCCGGGTCCTCCCTTCAGAGAGCCGCCTGTCCCTCCGCTGCGCGGCGGACGGCAAGCCGCACTATGGCAAGCGAACACTGCTGTAGAGATGGAGCGCATCAGAACGACCTCGCCGTTGCCGTGCTCGGACGGCCAATCACCAGAATCTCGTTCTCATCGAAGTACCCACGGCCCGTCACCGGAGTCGACTGGATCATCTCGATCGGAACGTCCATCGTCAACAGATGACCGGAACGGGCAAACCGCATTGCGTTGGGCAAGTCCATCGCCCACGAAGAGAACGGGCGCATACCAACCTCGACTTCAGCACTGCCTCGCACGTCGTACTGACCTTTCACACCTCGATACAGGCGGACAGTCTTCACGTCAGGACCAAGGGTCTCACGTAGGAACTTCTGCGTGTTGCGGTACTCGACATCGTTCAGCACCTTCGCCATCTTCATCGACCACGGATCACGAAGCGAGTCCATCCAACTCCCGTGCTGGCGAGTGATGTAGTCGATACTGAGGCCCTTGTGTGTCTCCGCGGCGACAAGCATCGAGGTGAGCGAGCCTTGAGTGATGCCACCGGACCAATCGCTCCACCATCCGTACGCCAGCGCACGGGCAGCGATCGTCTCCATCGACGGCACACCGTCAACAGAATCGAGACCGAACTTGTTCACCAGTGAATCCTCGCTGTACGGACCACCGGCCTCAATCGAGTCCATGACCTTCTGGAGACCTTCCCTTATCGTATTCGAGTAGCCTGCGACCAGACGCTGCGTCGAATAAGAGATGCTCCCCTTGGCCTCGAAGTCATCGCTCAACATCTCGTCGATCAGGCGGCGACCTTCCTTCGAAGCAAGGATGCCGTCCGCCAGTTCGCCGAGGACCTTACGTCTCGCTTGATACAGGTTGCCGTTGCCCACCTCTCGAATGCGGCCCATGAGAACCGGACCGTGAGGGTCGGTGCTGTCCGGTACCGGAGCGGACCCGCCCGGCCCACCCTTCAGTGAACCGCCAGTCCCTCCGCTACGGGGCGGCCTGCACGCTGCTGAGTGACAAGCGAACACGGAGGTGGAGAGCGTTCGCATCACGCCCGCCATCGTAGTTGCTGCGCTCGACGGCTACGGGCCGTCACTGATTCCAGTCAGTGCCGAAGCGAGAGCGGAACGCCTCCGCTGCTCCCTCCTTGCGACCCTTCAAGTCAGTGGTGTCGTCAGCGGACGACCACTTCGCCTGCGTGTGAGCGTCCTTGGCGATGCTGCGAGCGGCCTCGATGTCCTTCGCCATCGCCACCTCAGACGCAGCCTCACGAGCCGCACGGAACCGCTTCGCAGCACTGGCGTTGCCACGCTTCTCAGCGTTCTCGGCTCGCTCGCCGAAACTCGATGCGGTGCCGTGCGCCCGGTCCACACCGGCCTTCTCCATGTGCGACTGCACGGCCTTCTTCACCTTGGCCTTCAACTTCTCCGTGCTCGCACCAGAATCCCGGCCAATCATCGAGTGAATCTGGCCCGGCGTGAAACCCTGCTTCTTCAGCCACGGACGAGCCACCTGCTTCAGCGAGTCAGGTGCGGAGCCGTCCATCAGCGACTTGACCTCGTCGCCGGTCATGCCCATGCGCTTCAACTGATGCGTTGCCACCTCGTGCATCGTGCGGCCAGCCCCGCCTCCCGCACCGGACTTGCCAGCAGGCAGCGAGCCACCCGTGCCGCTTGCACCACCCTTGGAGCCACCCTTGGAGCCACCAGTCCCTTTACCGAATGGAGGAGGGGGAGCGCACGCAGCAGAGTGACAAGCGAACACAGCGGTCGAGGTCGAGGTCAGCACATTGTCAGAGTAGCGAGCCGAGCAGTGAACCTGTGACTCGGTCACGCCGTCACCTCCGCCACAGACGGGAAACCGCGCAGGATGAACTCCTCTTCCCTGAGACAGCCGCGTCCGGTCAGAGCCGTCGACTGAATCATCTCGATCGGGACCGTCATCGCCACCAAGTGTCCGAAGTTCCTCGCCGCCTGCCGGTCCGTCGACCACGACGACAGAGGATTCATGTCGATCGCCACCTCGGCCCCCAGCCCACGACCCTGCACCTGACCGATCACACCACGGAACAACCGGATCGAGGTCACGTCAGGTCCCAGCCTCTCACGCAGAAACGCCTGCGTGTCCCTGTACTCGATGTCGTTCAACAACTTCGCCATGCTCGACGACCACGGGTCCTTCTTCCTGTCAGGGGCCTCCGTGTGCGTCACGAGATACTTGGTGTCCATCTGACCCTTGAAGTCGGCGGCCATAGCGTGCTGCGAGGCAACCGAAGCCCTCTGCGTCGCACTCCCCGCCCAGCCGTCCACGAACGACCGCACCACCAGCCGGGCCGCCACCTCGTGCAGCGAAGGATGCTCATCGGGATCGAACCCTAGATGTAACAGAAAGTCCCGAGCCTTCTCCTTATGAATGCCCGTCACCGGATTGGAATCCGTGCTGGACGCATTCGCTATGACCTGTTTCAGAATCGAACTAATCTGACCACGATCAGCCATCTCAGGGAACTGTTCTCGCCAACTCTGTGTCAACTCCACCGCAACCGCTGTGTGGTGACGAACGGCCTCCCCGAACGGACCCTTGGCGGTGAACCTGTCGACCAGCATCTCGTCAAGCAACCGGCGACCCTCCTCGCTAGCGAGCAACTGCTCTGACAGTCGCTTGTTCACCCCCTTCTTCACGTCCTGCGCTATGCCATGTACGAGGTCCCGGTCCCTCCTGATGACGAAGAAGTCGAAGTCGCCCGTCGCACTACCGGGCGGGAGCCGATCGGACTCGGACACGCCAGCGTGGCCTCCCTGAGCACCAGCCTTGAGCGAACCACCCGTTCCACCGGACTTGGGTGGTCTGCATGACGCTGCATGGCAGGCAAACACGGCAACGGACGAGCAGCGCACCGGGCAAGACTACACGACCCTCCTGCGGCGAACGGGCATAGACCTATGGGACTCTGGTGATACCGTCCACGTGGGGGGGCACTCCGCTTAGAGTGTGAAGGGGGCCTAACACCTTTCCGTTGCATCCACAGCCTGTGGACAACTTCTGTGGACAAGTGGCCCTGCGGCTCGAGGGCCTGTGGACAACTTAGGTGGCCTGACCTGCGGTGATGCGAGCGTGAATGACCCGCTCAGCGTGGCCTGTCCCGGTGACCCTCGTTACCGGGACGCTGGTCCGCCTGCATGACCTTGCATGAGCGTGCATGAAGCGCATGACCATGCAGGTGCGTGCATAGCCATGCGGTTTCTGACATAACAGTCATTATGGGCGGGGGGTTGTGAGTGGTCATGCATGGCCTGAGCAGGCCCTATGCACCATGCATGACGCTGCGCCCTACTGCTCGTGCGCCTGCGCCTCTATGGCGTGCTCCACGTCCCCGCTAGCGAGCGGGAGTTCCTCCACGTCCCCTTCTAGCACCACGAGCGTGTCGAGGGCCACAGCGGGGCCTAGAGCGGCCTCTGCGGCCTTGTTGCGGGCCAGACGCTCCACTAGGTCAATGGCGGCCACCTCCGCCTGCCTGTGTGCGTCTGCGTCAGTGGTGACGTGTAGTGATGCGCCACGTGAGAGACCGGACCTGTCCAGAATGGCCTCCGCTGCTGCTAGGCGCACGTTGTCACGCTCCGCCCCTAGGGCCAGTTCCTGCAAGGTCTCTACAGCAAGGGGGATCAGGCTAGCCAACTGCTTGCGGGCGGCCTCTAGCGGGCCTACAAGGTCACTGGTGGACATGGTGCCAGCCTAGCCGCACAACGCCGCTGTGGCGGCGGGGGCGGCGGGGCGGCCCTGCGCTCCGCTGCTGACGTTCCACTGCCGCATGAGTGCGGTATGAGAGGGCCTCCAGTGTAGACCTATGGAAACGGTGCTTCCGGCCCGCCTACTTCATCAGTGTCGCCCGGCGCAGGATACGGACGGCCTCTACAGCGTCCTCCCGTGACAGGTGCGTCAACAGGCTCGCCGGGTCAGGGTGCTCCTCGATCGAGCACGCATCGAAGAGCCATCGGATCGCCGCCGTCCGCACGGACTGCGATGCGTGAGCGTCGCCGGTGACGATCCACTGGGCGAGCACGTTGCAGACGATCTCGACCTCGTCGTCGAGCACGGGGGTCACGATGCCGTTGTTGCGGATCGAGTCGGGCAGCAGGACCCACAGCAGGTACCGCTTCCACCCGGCTTGCGCCCATAGGCCACCGGCACCGTGGGGCCGACAGGTGTCGCATCCGCGCACCGCTCGGTTTCGGCACTGCTCGCCGGTGCGCCACTTGATGTGCGAGCACTGTCGGTCCCATCGGGGCCACCCCTTGGTCGTAGACCCCTTGCGCTTGTTACCCATCGCACGGTCTCCGAGCGAATCCGTCGGGCATCTCTCCGGTGAGTGCGTCGGCGAACGTCACCAGTGCCGAGACGGTGCCCACGCCGTCGATCAGTGCAGCGTCGACCGCCGACCGCAGCAGGGTGTGCGCCGCCGACCGCTCGCTCGGCATCAGGCTCCCCACGAGCCAGTAGCGGCCCTGTCGGCGAACCGGCGAATCCCGCAGTGCCCACGCCGCACCGACCGCTTTCTTCACGGTGTCGGTTCGGGCGAGACCGGTCCCACGAGAGACCCCGCCCTTGCACTCGATGAACCACGGATCGACGATGCCGGGATGGTGCGCCACGATGTCGACCTCGATGCCGTCGATGTTGACGTTTCGGTCGTCGATGGTCCAGCGTCGGTACTCCAGCACCTCGGTGACGTACTGCTCGAATGCTGCGCCGAGGGCGTACGATTCACGGCTCACCGGTGACCATCCTACGGGCCGATGCCTGAGTGCGGCCGATCTCGTCGCCGTCCAGACCGGCCTCTCGGGCAGCGTCGGCCAGCAGTGCGATGCCGTCCTCGCCGACAACGCCGGATCGGAGCATGGCGCACGTGATGCGGAGCAGGTCGTTGTTTCGGGTCGTCGACGCTCGCATCTCGTCGCACCACCGGTCGACCAGTGGCATGGCGAACCGAGACGTGATCCTCGGCACTGGCCGAGTGAGCACCGTCTCCACGTGTCGGCGTGGTGTGCCGCATTCACGGACCAGTGCCTCCGGTGCCGGTGCGATGTCGAGCGTGTTGATCGGCTCGTAGACCACGCCGGTGACCGAGACGCTGCCCGGCCCGACCACGTACGTGGTGCCGCTCTTCAAGTCGACGTGCGGCCTTGCGCCGAGACGGGTCGCCAGTGGACGGTCGGCCTTGTACCACAAGTGGCGGCCTCGGGCGGTGTCGACGCTCCACGTCTCGGGCAGGTCGAAGCCGAGCACCTCGGGCAGTCGGTCCAGCAGTGACCGGTCGTCCACGTCGACCACCACGTACGGGCCGAGCACCACGGCGTAGTTCTCGTGCGTCGTCGGCAGTCGGCTCGGTTGTCCCTTGTATCGGGCACGAGGGTGCTTGCCCGGCGACTGGCACGATGCGCCCGATCGGCACGAGCAGATGCCACCGGCCGGGCCGAACGTAGGGGCGAACAGTGGGACCACCTGCAAGCCGAGCGAGTCGAAGTAGCGAGCGTAGGCGAGACGTGTCGCCGAGTCAGTAGTCGGCATCACGTAGCACCTTGAGCATCGTTGTGCCCGCAAGCACCCCGAACGTCATCACGACGGCGAGCACCATCGCCGAGATTCTCAGCATCCGCATCCGTAGACCACCTCCAGTGCGTGCAGGCATTGCGTGTACGGGTGGCCGGTGAACGCTGCAAGGTCGACCGCTGCCGACTCGATCGTGCCACGACGCTCCAGCAGTGCCGTCAGGGTCGACGGCATCGTGCCCATAGCGATCCGTCGGCGCACGAGCACCACCACGTCGGCCACCGTCACTCGCCGCCGCCGTAGAGACGTGCCCGCAGTTGAGCCTCCCGATTGAAGCGGTGCGCCACCTCGACCACCTCGGGTGCCCACGAGCCATCGGCGCGCAGCGAGTGCAGTGCGTCATTGATGTGCAGCGTGTCGAGCAACTTGTGCAGCGTGCTCGGCACCACGGTGACCGGCAGGTGCCGCACGCCGCCTCGGTCCTCGGCCTCCATGTGCCGCATCCCCTCGAACCGTGCCGAGTCGCTGATCGTGTCTTGGAGAATGCCGCCGAACCGTGACCGGCCGACACGCATCCCCTCTTGCCGCATGATGCACCCCATCACCTCGAACACCGTCGTCTCCCGCAGCCCGGTGTCGCTCGGCATGAACAGGTCACGGAGGAAGCCGAACCGTGACCCGGCCATCAGGTGCTCGTTCGACAGTTCACGCCACTCGTCGGGGATGCGCCGACGAATGTCGCTGTAGCCCGGTGCACCGGCAGCGTGCCACGCCATGAACCGCTCTAGGCACCGATGGGCGAACACCGGAGCGCACGCCACCGTCGCCTCGGGCCACGTGGCGAAGCCCTTCGGGGGCGGCACCTCGGGCAGTTTCTTGGTCATCGGCAGGATGCAGAACCGCCGATCGAGACCGTCGAAGTCGCCGCCACCGGTGAGGTTCGGGACACGGTTGCCGTAGAGCCACAGCGACCCTCGGTAGTAGATGTCGACGGCGGCCTTGGCGTACTTGGCTCGGGCCGTGATCGGGTTCACGCCGCCCGACGTGATGCTCTTGAGGTTGCTCGGCTTGAACGACCCGTCGCTGTGGTGGCTCGACTCGAACGAGCACAGTGCGAAGCGTGCCGACTGCAAGCGCACGAGGTCGTTCGACTCGTCGTGCCCCATGAGGGCGAGTGCGTTCAGCGTGCACACGAGACGCTCGCCGTGCACCGCTCGCATCAGGTTGAAGAGTGCGTCTTTGCCCGACCCGCCGTGGCCGAGGAGGAACACGAGGTTCGGGATGCCGTAGCCGAAGAGGCTGATCCCGCAGAGTTGGTAGAACGCCTCGACCTCTTCGGGAGTCTTGAAGTGATGGGCCACGAGCGCATCGAGTGCTCGGCTCTCGCCGGTGCTCGTCGCCGAGATCGCCGGGTAGAGGATGTTGCAGTCGTCGGGCGGAGTCGCCGAGAGGGTGCCGGTCTTGCGGTGCAGCACCTGCTCGGTGCCGTCGATGACGACAGGGAACAGGTCGTCGCAGATGTGCATCGTCTCGTCGCTCGGCAGGTGCTGGTACAGCGACGTGTAGGTCCTCATGTGCGAGGACCACGTTCGGAGCACCGGCATGACCGAGAGCGGAATCTCGCCGTTCTTCGCAAGGTCCATAGCGGTCCCGACCACACGCCCGAACTGCTGCTGCTGGAGGTTCTCGGCGACCTCTTCGGCGATCTCGTCCTCGACCATCGCCTCGATGACCGAGCCGTTGCGCCGATACCACACGCCCCGGCTCCGCACGTAGGTCTGCGACTGCTCGGGTACGGCCATCGCCAACAGGTCGCCCGGTGTCACGTCGACCGGCGAGTTGGCGACCACGTCGATGAGGGCCTGCGCCCTGCCGACGAAGTCCATGTTGTGCGCCGAGGTGCTGCGCTGGCCGAGTCGGGACTCGACACTGCGGAGGTTGTCCTCCAGTTTCGCCACGGCCTTCGCCATCGCCACCTGCTTGGTCGGCACGAACCGGGCGACCGACGTGTTGTCGGCGTTCAGCGTGAGCCACAGTTCGGCCTCACGGATGTCTCGGATGGCCGCCCGCATCGAGGTGGTCACGTTGGTGAATGACCGGTCGGTCTCGATCTCGCCGAGCACCTCTTCGGCTCGTGCGATCAGGTCGTCGTGCTCGCTCACTGGTCTCCTATCGGTAGCGGGGGTCACTGTACCACCCCCTCCCCCTTTCGGCCGGGGAACTTCGGACTCATGTTTCCGGCTCGATCGAATCGAGTTCCCTAGACCCCCTCACACGAGGGGGGGGTGTGTAATGACACATACGTCTCTATCAACACACCCCCCCCTCATGCGAGAGAAGAGAAGGAAACGCAGAATAACGGCTCGGCACTCACGCTCGGTAGTGGTCTCGGCCACCCTCCCCACTCACAGCGACCTCTATGCCTATGGTTGACACTTGGGAGCCGAGCGACGCTCGTACAGGGTATGAACCTCTCCGATCTCGTCGCTCAGTTCCGTCTCCCTCAGACCGACCTCGACCACTACACACCGTCGGGCGGTGACCACGTCGTGGTGCTCGCCGTGTTCGATCACGACCACCTCGGTGCTCACCTCCTGCTCCAGTCGTGCCACACGGGGCCGGTCGCCGACTTCCTCGGGATGAACCGGTGGGAGTTCTCGCTGTGGCACCTCGGCGACTCGGCGACGCTCGTGCACTACTTCCTCGATGCCGAGCACACCCCTTGGGCCGAGGCGGCCGCTCTGGTCGAGCACTGGTCCAAGCACGGTCACTACAACGGCGAGACGAACGGTCTCGACCCGCTGCTCGACGACCGTTAGCCCCGACCCCGCTCACGTACACTCGGACCATGCCGAACAACCAGTGGATGATCCCCGACTTCAATCAGGCCGAGCGTGACGCTCGCAACCTCGCCATCCGTACGCTCGCCGACAAGCAGGTCGAGGCTGGCCCCACCCCGGCCGTGACCCCCGACCCGGCGGACTCGCTGATGCTGTGGGATGCCGAGACGGGTGCACCGTTCTTCGCTCTGGTCTCCGCCATCGGCGGATCGGGCACCGGCACGGTCACGAACCCGAAGACCCTCGACCCGGTGCAGTGGTTCTCGTACACGTTGGCCTACTACGGCGCAACACCCCTCGGCGGAGCATGGACCGGTGCTGCTGGACCGGGTGCCGACCCCCGCACCGGCGCAACGATCTCGGCGAACCCCGGCACCGGCGTGTCGCTCGACAGTCTGATCATCAACTACGGAGCCGATATGGGCTATCTGGTCGGGCTGGGCACCACGGTTGCGGTCGGGGACCGCATCCTCGTGATCAATGGCTACAGCATGGAGTGGGACGGCATCTACACGGTGACCGACCTCGGCACCGCACCTGACTGGGACTGGGTGCTGACTCGTGCAAGCGACCTCGACACGGCTGCTGCCGAGCAACTGTTCTACAAGGTCGAACTGGAGAACACCCCGTACTACGCCGTCGGTCCGATCGCTTACGCAGACGTTGCGCCGACGCTGCTGCCCGGCTCGAACGGTTTCCCGTTCGCACTGATGTCAGGCGCATCGGAAGCGTTCGGTGCCTACTCGGTGTCAGTGGCGAACGGGGTCGATCCGTTCGCATCGAACGTCGCTCTCGGCTCGCTCTCGGTTGCTGGGGGTGTCGATTCGGTTGCGATCGGTCGGGAGGCTCGGGCGATCGGAACGAACACCGTTGCGCTCGGTCTCAACGCATCGAGTGTCTACGCCACCGACGGCGTTGCTGTCGGTGCTCATGCTCAAGTGACTCACTCCGATGCGACGGCGATCGGTTCCTACTCACGTTCGATTCGTGAGGGTGCAACGACGGTCGGTGGTTTCAACGGTGCCATCATCGTGAATGCGCCGAACGCCGTGCAGCAAGACAACTTCTATGTGGGGCTGAACAACGTCGGACTGTTCATCCGCTGTAACAAGGCGACCACGCTGACGGTGACCGTCCCAGTCCTCGGCGGGGCCACTGCTGCTTTCGGCACCGAGACCCGGTTCGCTCAGATCGGCTCGGGTGCGGTGACGCTGTCGGCTGCACCGGGCGTGACGCTCACGGGCAAGACGACCACGACCGGCGTGAACGACGTGATCTCACTGCTGCACCTCGGTGCCGACACGTGGTACGCCTTCTAGTCGGCACACCGTCTCGGCGGTGACTTGACACGCCCGGCTCCCGTGCCCCATACTCTCCGCAACCGGTCGACGGTCGACCGTGAGAGGAGAGGACATGACAGCGATCGACGCAGTCGAGATGGTGCCGAACGTGCGAGAGGAGCAGTGTGCGTGGTGCGAGTGCACGCCCGAGACGCTGTACCGCTACGGCACTCGACACGGTGGCACCATGTACTGGTCGGGCCTGCTGTGCTCGACCGACTGCCACGACGTGCTGCACGCCGATGACTTCCCGCCGCTGAACGCCGAGGAGGTGGGTCGGCGCATCCTGTCCGGTCTGATCGACCCGATCGACCTCGCCGCCATGTTCACCGACGGCGGTGCGGTCATCGACTCGCACGTGGTGTGGGCGAACGCCGAGGGCGACATCGTGGTGTGGGCGGGCAACGACCTCGACCCGAACATGGACAACATCTCCGAGCACCGCATCGGCCGCATCCCTGTCACACCCGTCTGAGAGGATCACGACATGACCGACATCACCTGCCGCAAGATCGCCCCGCTCACGTTCGCTGTGTTCGCCGATGGCGAGCGCATCGGTGAGGTGTGGTGCGTGAACCGCTCGCACTGGCTCTTCGCCCCTGCCGAGTCCCCGTCGCCTCGCACGCAGCACGGCTGCCGCAAGGCGGCCATCGAGGCGTTGCTCGCCGAGATCGCTGCGGGCGGCTTGGTCACGGACCCCGAGCGGGCCGCTGCGGTGCTGGCCGCTGCACCGGCGCACGCCGAGTTCGTGATGATGACGCTGCGGAACCGTGACCGTCGGCAGTTGCGGCTGATGGCCCGTGACCTGCCGAGGGCGGGCCGCAGGCTGACGTGCCTGTCGACGGGCACCGAGTGGTTCGACGTGTCCGTCGAGACGCTGGAGCGCATCGGGTTCGTGAGCCTGCGCCCGGTGCCCGCCGAGCACGTGGCCCCGAGGCCGAAATAGGGTCTTGACAGGGCCACCCCGCCGAGCGCATACTTCAATCACCAACAACCGCCGAGGAGGCAGCAGTGAAGACATCCGAACTGTTCGTGGGAGCCGAGGTCGCTCACCG
>Ga0075471_10002107_pt1 | contig 13171 bp, 12 predicted proteins | sample DEB19_08_DNA_2_FD_74787 | JGI IMG/M metagenome (GOLD analysis project Ga0075471, IMG submission 74787) | Aqueous microbial communities from the Delaware River and Bay under freshwater to marine salinity gradient to study organic matter... | ecosystem: Environmental > Aquatic > Marine > Coastal ... | reverse complement strand
CGTCACTACCAGGTGGCCCGCCGCGTGCAGGAGATCCTGCAGCGGTACAAGGAGCTCCAGGACATCATCGCCATCCTCGGTCTCGACGAGCTCTCCGAGGAGGACAAGGTCACGGTGGCCCGGGCCCGCAAGATCCAGCGGTTCCTGTCCCAGCCGTTCTTCGTCGGCGAGGTGTTCACCGGTCTCCCCGGAATCTTCGTGCCGATCGACGAGACCGTGGAGTCCTTCGAGGCGCTCGCCAACGGTGAGCTCGACGAGGTCCCGGAGCAGGCGTTCTTCAACGTCGGCGGCGTGGAGAGCGTGCTGGCCAAGCAGCGCGACCTCGAGAAGAACAACTGATGGCGATGCGGGTCGAGCTCGTCTCGCCGGAGCGCGTGCTGTTCCAGGGCGAGGCCGACATGGTCGTGGCGCGCACTGCGAACGGTGAGATCGCGTTCCTGCCCGGGCACGTCCCGTTCCTCGGTGCCCTCGGCATCGCGAAGGTCCGGGTCATCCAGAGCGACGGCGAGGTCGTCGCGGCGGTGCACGGCGGGTTCGTCGAGGCGGGACCCGCCGGGGTCACCGTGCTCTCGGACGTGGCCGAGCTCGCCGACCAGGTCGACGTGGTGCGGGCCCGCACCGCGCTCGAGGCGGCCGAGGCCCGGCTCCGTGCCGACGCCGACGACGCCGACGCGAAGGCTGCGCACCAGCGGGCGACCGTCCGCCTCGAGGCGGCGGGCCAGGGCACCACGCCGGCCGCGCACTGACCACCGCCCGCCGTCCGGCGGGCATGAGATCCCACGGACACGCATCGCGTGCTCGCCACGAGGGCCGCCTTCGGGCGGCCCTCGTCACGTCCGGCATCGACGGCTCGAGGCGCGTCGGCCCGTACGATGCGCGGCGATGGCCGAGCCCATGACCGATCCCGCCGCCCGGCGCGCCCGCCGGCTCGCGACGTGGGCGGCGCGTACGACCCGCCCGCTCGACCTGCTGGCCATGGTCTTCCTCGGGGCGGTGTTCGTCCGCTGGCTCCTCGCGGACCGGCCCCGCGACCTCGGGGTGTGGAACCTGGCGCTCTACCTCGGCTACGCGGTATGGGCCGCGTTCGTCGTCGATTACATCGTGCGGCTCGCACTCTCGGTGCCGCGGGCCGAGTTCGTGCGCACCCACAAACGCGACCTGCTCATGGTGCTCGTACCGTTCCTGCGGATCCTGCGGGTCGTGATCATCATCGTGCGCTCGATCCGTCGGATCCCGACCGAGCGGGTCGCCGCCTCGATGGTGGGGATCGCCGGCGCCGTGGTGACCCTCGGTGCGCTCGTGGTCTGGCGCTACGAGTCGGTGGCGCCCGGGTCGAACATCCGGACCATCGGGCAGGCCTACTGGTGGGCGATCGTCACCACCACCACGGTCGGGTACGGCGACGAGTACCCGATCACCTGGCAGGGTCGGATCGTGGCCGCCGTCGTGATGCTGGTCGGCGTGGGGCTCATCGGCACCGTCTCGGCATCGGTGGCCTCATGGTTCGTCGGGCGACGGGATGCCCCGGCCGACGCACCGGACGGTGCGCCCGGACCCGCGTCCTCGAGCGGCACCGTCGACGTCCCGGCCCTCGAGGCCCGCCTCGAGGCGCTGGCCACCGAGCAGGCCCGCATCCGGGAACTGCTCGAGCGTCTCGTCCCCGAGGACGGACGCGCCTAGCGCTCGGTCGGGGAGATCCGCGCGAGCTTCTGCCAGTGGTGCTGGGTGTGGATCTTGCGCACCGTGCCGCTGCGGGATCGCATGACGAGGCTCTCGCTCGTCGCCCCGCCGCCGAAGTAGCGCACGCCCTGGAGGAGGTCGCCGTCCGAGATCCCGGAGGCGGCGAAGAACACGTCGTCGCCGGATACGAGGTCCTCGGCCGTGAGTACCCGCGTGAGGTCGTAGCCCTGCTCGAGGGCGGCGGTGCGCTCGGCGTCGTCGCGGGGCCAGAGGCGACCGAGGATCTCGCCGCCGAGGCACTTCAGTGCGCAGGCCGCGATCACGCCCTCCGGCGTGCCGCCGACCCCGAAGAGGATGTCGGACCCGGATCCGGGCCAGGCCACCGAGATCGCGCCGGCGACGTCGCCGTCCGGGATGAGCCGGACCCGGGCGCCCGCCTCGCGGCAGGCCCGAATGATGTCGGCGTGGCGGTCGCGGTCGAGGATCACCGCGGTGACGTCCTCCACCTTCTCGCCCTTGGCCTTGGCGACCGCCTCGAGGTTCGCCAGCACCGGGGCGTCGAGGTCGATGACGTCGCGCGCCTCGGGGCCGACCGCGATCTTGTCCATGTAGACGCACGGGCCCGGATCGAACATCGTGCCGCGCTCGGCGAGCGCGATCACCGAGATGGCGTTGTTGCGCCCCAGCGAGGTGAGCGTCGTGCCGTCGATCGGGTCGACCGCGATGTCGCAGGCCGGTCCGCCGGAACCGATCTCCTCGCCGTTGAACAGCATGGGCGCCTCGTCCTTCTCGCCCTCACCGATCACGACCACGCCCTCCATCGGCACGGTGTTGAGCACGAGGCGCATGGCGTCGACCGCGGCGCCGTCAGCCCCGTTCTTGTCGCCCCGACCCAGCCAGCGGCCGGCCGCAAGCGCGGCGGCCTCGGTGGCCCGGGCCAGGTCCATGGCGAGGTTGCGGTCGGGAGCCTGCTGCTGATCCATGGGGCGGGAATCTAGCCGTCGGCCCGCTGCGTGCCGATGGGCGACTTGACCGGATTCCGGGCCCCCGGCGAGGGTGGCGTCGACGGATCGGCACGCGGCGACGGAGGCGGACATGGGGCGACTCGAGGGGCGGACGGCGGTCGTGACCGGAGGCGCGTCCGGCATCGGGCGGGCCACGGTCGAGCGGTTCCTCGCCGAGGGCGCGGCGGTCGAGTCCTGGGACCTCACCGCCCACGACGCGCCCGGGGTCACGACGCGGGTGGTCGACGTCACGGACGAGGCCGCGGTCGCAGGCGGGTTCGCGGCGGCGCGGGCCGCGCTCGGGCGCGTCGACGCGGTGGTGCACGCCGCCGGCATCGCGAGTGGCGGGCCGGTGCACCTGCTCGACGAGGCCGAGTGGGCCCGGGTGATCTCGGTGAACCTCACCGGCACGTTCCTCGTCGACAAGCACGCGGCCGCCACCATGCTCGAGCAGGAGCCGAACGCCGGCGTCGACGGTGCGCAACGCGGTTCGATCGTGAACCTCGCCTCGGTCGAGGGGCTCATCGGGACCGAGGGAGGCAGCGCCTACAACGCGTCGAAGGGCGGCGTCGTCATCCTGACCAAGAACCTCGCCATCGACTACGGACGACGGGGGATCCGGGTGAACGCGATCTGCCCGGGGTTCATCGACACGCCCCTGCTGTCCGGGGTGTTCGGCCTGCCGGGCATGGAGGAGGTCGTCGCCGACATCGCCCGGGCCCACCAGTTCGGACGCCTCGGCCGGCCCGCCGAGATCGCGTCGGTCGCCCTGTTCCTGGCCTCCGACGACGCGTCCTTCGTGACCGGCGCGGCGATCCCGGTGGACGGCGGCTACATCGCGGGCCACCGTCACGGGGTCTCGGACCTGCTCGGGCTCGGCTGAGGTGCGGGCCGTCGACGTGCGAGGATGACCGGGATGCGAGAGCGCGACGCCGACTTCACGACGCACTCCGGGCTCGAGGTGGCCCCCGTGTACGGCCCGCCGGACGCCGAGCGCCCGGGTGAGTTCCCCTACACGCGCGGACCGTACGCGTCGATGTACCGCTCCAAGGTCTGGACGATGCGGATGTTCGCGGGCTTCGGCACCGCGCCCGACACGAATCGGCGGTTCCACGACCTGCTCGCCGCCGGGGGCACCGGTCTCTCGACCGCGTACGACCTCCCGACCCTCATGGGCCGGGACTCCGACGACCCGCTGAGCCTCGGCGAGGTCGGCAAGTGCGGGGTCGCCGTCGACACGCTCGCCGACGTCGAGGACCTCTACACCGGGATCGATCTCGGAACGGTCACCACCTCGATGACGATCAACTGCGCAGCGCCGATCCTGCTCGCCATGTACGTGGCTGCCGCCGAGGCCGGTGGCACCCCGCGGGCCGCGCTCGGCGGCACGCTCCAGAACGACATGTTCAAGGAGTACCAGGCGCAGAAGGAGTACTTCTTCCCGCCGCGTCCGAGCCTGCGCCTCGTCGCCGACGTCATCGCCTTCTGCACCCACGAGATGCCCCGGTTCCACCCGGTGTCGGTGTCCGGGTACCACATCCGCGAGGCGGGTTCGACGGCCGTGCAGGAACTCGCGTTCACGTTGGCCAACGGCTTCGCCTACGTGGAGGCGGGCATCGCCCGCGGCCTGCCGGTGGACGCGTTCGCACCGCGCCTGTCGTTCTTCTTCAACGCCCACGTCGACTTCTTCGAGGAGATCGCCAAGTTCCGGGCGGCACGGCGCATCTGGGCCCGGTGGATGCGTGACCGCTACGGCGCGACCGATCCGCGATCACTCCAGCTGCGGTTCCACACTCAGACCGCCGGGGTGTCGCTCACCGCGCAGCAGCCCGAGGTCAACCTCGTGCGCACCGCGATCGAGGCGCTCGCCGGGGTGCTCGGCGGCACGCAGAGCCTCCACACCAACTCCTTCGACGAGGCGCTCGCACTGCCCTCGGATCGGGCGGCCCGCCTGGCGCTGCGCACCCAGCAGGTGATCGCGCACGAGTCGCGGGTGGCCAACGTCGCCGACCCGCTCGGAGGCTCCTGGTACGTCGAGGAACTCACCGACGAGGTGGAGCGGCACGCCGAGGAGGTCTTCGCGCATCTCGACGAGGTGGGGGAGGGCTCCATGCTCGAGGGCGTGCTGCGCGAGATCGACTCCGGATGGTTCATGGGCGAGATCGCGGACAGCGCCTACGAACTCGAGCGCAAACTCAACGACGGTCGCCACACCATCGTGGGCGTGAACGACTTCACCGAGGGCAACGAGGAGGGGTCCCCCGACCTGCTGCTCATCGGACCGCAGTTCGAGGACAAGCAACTGGCCCGCCTCGCCGAGGTCAAGCGGGCCCGGGACGTCGTCGCCGTCGCGGACGCGCTGGGTGGTGTGCGTGCCGCGGCCGCCGACCCGGACGCGAACACGATGCCGGCCATCCTCGGGGCGGTGCGGGCTCACGCGACCGTCGGCGAGATCATGGGGACCCTCGCCGAGGAGTTCGGCCGGTACCGGGAGACGCCCGTCCTGTGATGACCGAGGCCGAACTCGCCGTCGCCCGACGGGTGAAGGGGTTCATGCCCGATGACGAGGGCCTCGCCCTCCACGAGGCGGGCCTGCTCGGGGGCACGGTGGGTCCGCTGCTCGAGATCGGCTCGTACTGCGGCAAGTCGGCGGTCTACCTCGGCACCGCGGCCCGCGAGCGGGCCACGGTCCTCTACACGATCGACCACCACCGCGGCTCCGAGGAGAACCAGGCCGGGTGGGAGCACCACGACCCGGAGGTCGTCGATCCGGCGACCGGGCGCATGGACACCCTCCCGTACTTCCGGCGCACGATCGAGGCGGCCGGACTCGAGGGCGCCGTCGTCGCGGTCATCGGGGACTCGCCGACGGTGGGGGCGCACTGGGCGACGCCGGTCGGGTTCCTGTTCATCGACGGCGGCCACGCCGAGGACGTCGCCATGGCCGACTACGAGATGTGGGCGCACCGGGTGCTGCCCGGCGGTGTGCTCGCGATCCACGACTGCTTCGAGGATCCGGCCCGAGGCGGCCAGGCCCCCTTCCATGTGTGGCAGCGCGCCGTGCGCGAGGGCTTCCGACCGGTGGCGACCACGGGCAGCCTCCGCGTCCTCCGGAAGCCCTGACGGAGCGGTGGGCGTGCCGATCGCGTACGAACCGACGTGGGACTCCGTGCGGCAGCACCCGTTGCCCGACTGGTACGACGACGCGAAGTTGGGTGTGTTCATCCACTGGGGGCTGTACTCGGTGCCCGGGTGGGCTCCGCAGGTGCCCGACATCCAGGCGATGCTCGTGACAGACGGACCGCGGCGCATGCTGCGCGACAACCCGTACGCGGAGTGGTACCGCAACACGATGCGGATCCCGGGCTCGCCCACCCAGCGACACCACCGGGAGACCTACGGGAAGGGCTTCCCCTACGACGGGTTCATCCCGATGTTCGATGCGGGCACGGCGGACTGTGACCTCGATGCGATCGCCGGCCTCGCCCAGGAGGCCGGCGCCGGGTACGTCGTGCTCACCGCGAAGCACCACGAGGGCTTCGCGCTCTGGCCATCGCATGTCCCGCACCCGAGGAAGGGTGTGTACCACGCTCGCCGCGACCTCGTCGGTGGGCTCACCGACGCGGTGCGGGCCCGGGGCATGCGCATGGGCCTCTACTACTCGGGGGCGTGGGACTGGCCGTACAACGAGGCGCTCCTGCGCGAGGGCGCCGACATCGTGCTCGCGACGCCGGAGGATCCCGAGTACCTCGGCTACGTCACCGCGCACTGGCGCGAGCTCATCGACCGGTATACGCCGTCGCTGATGTGGAACGACATCGGCTGGCCGCGTGACCCCGGCCTCGCCGGCCTGTTCGCCGACTACTACAACGCGGTGCCGGACGGCGTCATCAACGATCGGTGGGTCCAGAGCACCTTCCGTCGTAACCCGGTCAGCACGACGCTGTTGCGGCTCGCCGGTCGGGCCGTGCAGGCCGGGTGGCGGTTCATCCCGGAGGAGCGCAAGCGGCTCACCTTCCCCGGTGCGAGGTGGTTCGACTTCTCGACCCCGGAGTACGAGAGCCTCCCGGACATCCGGGCGAAGAAGTGGGAGTCGACCCGGGGCGTCGGGCACTCGTTCGGGGCCAACCGGAACGAGCGTCCGGAGGACATCGTGACCGGCACCGAACTCGTGCGCTCGTTCTGCGACATCGTCGCCAAGAACGGGAACCTGCTCATCGGCGTCGGCCCGAACGAGGTCGGCGCGATCCCCGAGGAGCAGGTGGTCCCGTTGCGTGCACTCGGCGCGTGGATGGCCCGGAACGGGGACGCGCTGCGGGGCACGAGGCCCTGGGAGATCGCGGCGACGACCACCGACGACGGGACCGAGGTGCGCTTCACCGCGAAGGCGGGGGTCGTGCACGCCCTCCTGCTCGGCCGTCCGACCGCCGGCGAGTTCGTGCTCGGGGCCGTCGAGGCCGCGAGCGTCACCGAGGCGGTCCACCTCGGCACCGGGACGCCGCTGGAGCGGGGTGATCGCGGAGGTTCGCTCACCCTCGTGCTCCCGGAGCGCATCCCCGCCGAGGACGCCCACGCGGTGCGCCTCGGTCCCGGGGTGCGCCGGGTGGTTCCGTCCGACTGAGCCGTCCGGTTCGGGTCGGAGGACCCTGTGCCGGTGCGGCCGGCGGGGACAGGCTCCTCGGATGGTGGACCACGGTCGGACCGGACCGCCGGTGGACGAGGGGAGCGGGCGAGCATGAGCGCGAGGACACGTCGGGGCCTCATCATCGGAGCGGCGATCGCCGTCCCACTGCTGCTCGTCGGAGGCATCCTCCTCGGGCGGTCCCTGTGGTGGAGCCTGCGGCCGACGCCCGAGTTCCCCGCCCTCGCCGCGGCGCGCGACGACACACGGGTCGGCACGATCGCCTACGTGGGCGCGTACCCGAACGACGGGTGCATCTGGGTCGCCCGCGCGGCCGGCGGAGCGGAGCGGCGCGTGGGGTGCGTGCGGGGGTCGGCGAACGATCTCGTCTGGGGCGCGGACGGTCGCCTCACCGGCACCAGGTTCGTGCGCTCGGCGGAGGACGGCACCACCTACGGCTGGGTCGTCGACCTCCCGGCGGGCACCATCCGTGACGTGCCGGGATCACGCGGGGCGCCGTCGAAGGGCCGTGCGAGTGAGGAGCCGGTCGGCCCGAACGGGGAGTCCGTCGCGTTCACCTCGTCCCGTGGTCGCCTGACCGTCACGCTCGAGGATGGGGCCACGACCCGGACCCTCGTGTCGGTCGCCGCGCCGGACACCTATACCTTCGGGCAGACCGCGTGGAGTCCGGACGGGTCGTACTTCGTCGTCCACGACGACCTCGACCGTGTGCTCCTCATCACGACGGCCGCCGATCCCGAGGTGCTCGTCGTCGGCGAGCGCGGGTGGGGACCGGCGGTGACCGACGCCGAACCGCTCGGCCCATTGCCCGAGGCGCCGTGAGCCCCTTGGACCCGCCACCCCGCCCGGGCGAGGGAGGGTTCGCCCGGACGGGGTGTGGCGGGGGTCAGTAGCGCAGGACGGTCGCAGTCCTCGGCACGATGGCGGCGAGCGCCTCCTACATCGCGGCACCGGCGGCGGTGCGCACCGCGCTCCCCGAAGCGGATCCCGGCCTGTCGCTGGGCGCGGCACTGGGCGTGACGTTCCCGTTCAACCTCGCGATCGGGATCCCGATGCTGTTCGTCCTCTCACGCGCGATCGGCGCGTGAGCGGCGGGACGCTCAGCGGTGGCGCTCGGCCTCGATCTCGGCACCTGCCGCGATGAGCTCCTCGGCCGCGAGACCGGCGGGCAGACCCTCGCCGCGGAACAGGCCCGCGGTCGGACCGACGCCGGTGAGCGCGTGGGCCGCGAGCACCACGGCGGCCGAGTTCCAGGTCGGCTGCTCGACCGGGTACAGCTCGCCCTCGGCCTCCCAGGCCTCCCCGTCGAAGTTCATGCCAGTCCAGTACCCGCCCCCCTCGGCCCGGAGGAACTGCACCCACCCGAACAGCTCGAGGGCCCGATCGGTCGCACCCACGGCGTCGAGGGCCATGACGAGTTCGCAGGTCTCGGCCGCGGTCACCCACGGCTGGTCCGACACGCAGCGCACACCTCGGCCCGGCGCGACGAAGGTGTCCCACTGGGCGGCGAGACGCGCGTGCGCCGCCTCGCCGCGCAGCACGCCGCCGAGGATCGGGTAGTACCAGTCCATGGCCCAGCGGGCCTTGTCCAGGAACCGCTCCGGTCGGTGGGCGATCGCGATGGCGAGCGCACCGAGGGAGAGTTCCCAGTCCGGGCGCTCATGGCCGAGGCGTTCGGCGATGGCGATCGCGTGCTTCAGGCTGGCGTGGATGCTGGAGGAGCCGGTGAGGAGTGCCCCGTCGGCCGGGTCGTCCCCCCGCCACGCGATCTCGCCGGTCTCGGTCTGGTGTCCGAGCGCGAAGTCGATCGCCGCCTCGACCGCGGGCCAGAACTCCCGCAGGAACGCGGTGTCGCCGGTGCACAGGTAGTGGTGCCACACGCCGTTCGCGATGTAGCAGGTGACGTTCGTGTCGAGCGTGGGGTCCTTGACCTCGTCGCCCACGTAGTACGCGTGCCACGAGCCCTCGCGGTGCTGCATCGTGCGCAACCACTCGTAGGCCCGGGCCGCGTCGTCGTGGCGGCCGCCGAGGTCGAGGGCCATGGCCGCCTCGACGAGGTTCCACGGGTCGGTGTGCTCGCCCGGCGTCCACGGGATGTTGCCGTCGGGCAACTGGATGGCCGCGATGGCGGTGACCGTCTCGTCGAGCTGGGCGACCGTGAGGATGCCGGGGACCTCGCGCAGGAGGCTCACGCCGCGGTCCTCCGGGCGCCCGCGCCCTTGTGCGAGTAGATGATGACGCTCTTGCCGAGGATCGGGTTGAGTGCGTCGTCGATCGCGTTGAGCCACCGGGGCTGCTTCATGAGCTGGTGCACGAGCAGGTCGTGGTACTTGCGGGCGAGGAACCGATCCGAGTTCTCCACCCCGCCGGCGCAGCGGATCCACCAGTACGGCGAGTGGAGCGCGTGCCGGTGGTCGACGCCGTCGAGGGAGAGGCCGGCGCGCCGCAACTTCGTCTCGAGGTCGGCCCGCCGGTAGATGCGCACGTGCCCGCCGGGGGTGTCGTGGTACTTGTCGTCGAGGGCCCAGTTGATCTGCTCGGGGAAGCGGTTCGGCACGGTGACCGCCATGCGGCCACCCGGACGCAGCACCCGGAAGAGTTCCGCGATCGCGCGCTCGTCGGCCCACAGGTGCTCGAGCACCTCGGAGCACACGACCACGTCGAAGGCGTCGTCGGGGAACGGCAGGTTGAGCGCGTCGCCGTTCGTGACCCCACCGGGGGCATCGGAGGTGGTCCCGGGGATCTCGCCCGCGGCGAGCATGCCGCCGACCACCGCGCGCACGTCCTTCAACTCGGACTCGGAGTAGTCGAGCGCGACGACGGTCGCGCCGCGACGCCAGGCCTCGAAGGCGTGGCGTCCGCCACCGCAGCCCATGTCGAGGATGCGCATGCCGGGCCGCAGCCCGATCCGGTCGAAGTCGACGGTGAGCATCAGCCACGCCCCTCGCGTTCGTCGAGCGCGGCGTACCAGTGCTCGATCATCCCCTCGGCGGTGCGCCGCCACGTGAACTTGCCGAGCACCCGCTCGCGGCCGGCCGCACCGAGGCGGTCCCGCAGCGGCGCGTCGTCGAGCATGCGCCCGATCGCCATGGCGAGCGCGCTCGGGTCGCCCGGCTCGACGGTCAGGGCCGCCTCGCCGTCGGGTCCGACGACCTCGGGCAGTGCCCCGCCGGTGGTGGCCACGAGCGGCACCCCGCAGGCCATGGCCTCGATGGCGGGCAGCGAGAACCCCTCGTACAACGAGGGGACGACGGCGACCTGCGCCTCGGCGTACAGCTCGACGATGCGCTCCTGGGGCACCCCGGAGACGAACTCGACGTGCCCGGTGAGCCCGAGCCGGTCGATGAGCGCGGGCGTCGCGCTCTTCTCCTTCGTGCGCCCGATGATGACGAGGTGCGCCTCCGGGTTCTCGGTGCGCAACTTGGCGAGGCCCTCGAGCAGCGGCGTCAGGCCCTTGAGCGGGACGTCGGCGCTCGCGGTGGTCATGAGGCGGCCGGGCACACGGGTGACGTGCGGCATCGGCCGGAAGATCTCCTCGTCGACGCCGACCGGCACGATGTGGAGGCGGTCCTCGGCCACCCCCATCTGGGCGACGATGTCGCGCTTCGAGGATTGCGACACGGTCACGAGGCGCGGGAACTCCCGTGCGACCTTCATCTGCATGGCGAGGAAGGCGTACCAGCGCCGCAACTGGTACCGGCGGTAGGCGTTCGCGGCGTGCTCGAGCTCGAGGTCGCGGTCCACCGTGATGGGGTGGTGGAGGGTGGCCACGACCGGCCAGCCGTCCTGCATCATCCCGAGCAGTCCCGTGCCGAAGCACTGGTTGTCGTGGACGAGGTCGAAGTCGGCCCTGCGGGTGCGGAGGTACTTGCGGGCGCGCACGCTGAACGCCCAGGGCTCGGGGAACCCGCCGGTGCACATGTAGGCGAACTCGGCGAGGTCCGTGCCGTCCCGGAACTCCCACGGCCACGGGACCCGGAACGGGTTCGAGGACCGGTAGAGGTCGAGGCCCGGGATCTTCACGAGCTGGTCGGGGTCGTCGAGTTCGGGCCAGGGCTGGCCGGCGAGCACCTCGATGTGGTGGCCGAGGGCGGCGACCTCCCGGGCGACGTAACGGCTGTAGACACCCTGTCCGCCACAGTGGGGGTTGCCGCGGTAGATCAGCCAGGCGACCCGGAGCGGTCGGTCGGTGGGGTTCTTGGGGGAAGCGGGGGAGGCCATGAGGGGGACAGTCTCCCGGCGCCGGGCCCCTCCGGGCAAACCTCGCACGGCGGTCCGATCGCCCCGCCGGTACCCTCCGGCCCGTGCACAGCGCCGTCCCGCCCGGGTTCCGGGCCGTCGCCGACCCTCGGACGAGCCCGGCCGGGACCCGGATCGGCTGGCTCGAGGAGACCCCGGAGGGCCCGACCCGACTCGTCGTCGCCCGGCCCGACGGCACCGACCGGGCCGTCCTCGGCCCGCCCGCCCGCCGCACGCCGGCGACCTGGGGCGGGACCTGGTCCTGGTGCGGGGAGGACTCGGCCGTGCTCGTGGGCGCCGACGGCGCGCTCGTGCGCGTCGACCTCGACGGACGCGTGGCCGAGGTCCGCCCGGCTGACGGGTCGCGTCGGGTCGGTCCCGTCGTCTCGCCCGACGGGCGGTGGGTCGCGTACGCGGCCGAGACCGCGACCGAGCAGCGCGTCGCCGTCGTGTCCATCGACGGCGGCCGCGCTCGGTCGGTGTCGACGGCCGACTTCGCGTGGGACCCGGCGTGGTCGCCTGCGGGTGACGCGCTCGCGTGGCACGAGTGGGACCACCCGGACATGCCCTGGGACGCGTCCCGCATCGTGGTGGCGACCTTCGCCGACGGTGTCGTCGGGACGGCTCAGGTCGTGGCCGGTGGGAGCGCCGAGCAGGTCGGCCAGCCCCGGTGGTCGCCGGACGGCGCGCGCCTCGCATGGGTGAGCGACGCCACCGGGTGGCTGACCGTGTGGGTGGGCGGTGCGCGCGGCGAGGATCCGTACCCGCTCCTCGCCGAGCGGTTCGAGGCCGCCGAGGCGCCGTGGGGCGCGGGGCAGCGCTCGTTCGCGTGGTCACCCGACGGCGGTGCCGTCGCGTACTGCCGCAACGAGGACGGATTCGGCGCGCTGTGCCGCGCGCCGGTGCGCGGTGGTCCGACCGCCACCGGCGACCTCGTGGCGCGCGCCTGGCACCACGGGATCGACTGGGGCCCGAGCGGGATCGTCGCCGTGCGGTCCGGGGCCCGCACCCCGCCCCGCATCGTGGTGCACCAGGAGGACGGTGGCCGCCTCGACCTCGCCGATGGTGACCCGCCCGGGTTCTCGCGGGACGCGCTCGTCGAACCCGAGGTGCTGCGCTGGCGTTCGGGCGCCTCCGAGGTGTCCGGGCTCCTGTACCGGCCCGTCGGGGCTGCGCGCCCGCCCGTCCTCGTCGACTGTCACGGCGGGCCGACCGGGGCGGCGACCGTCCGGTGGATCGCGGACGTCGCCGAGCTCGTGGCGCAGGGCTGGGCCGTGCTGCGACCGAACCCGCGCGGTTCGACCGGCTCGGGGAGGGCACGGCTGCGGGCGCTCGACGGTGCGTGGGGCGCGGCCGACGTCGAGGACGTCGTCGCGGGCATCGAGGCCGTGCGGGCGCGCCCGGATCTCGACGGTGATCGGGTCGCGATCGCCGGCGGGAGCGCAGGCGGCATGCTCGCCCTCCTCGTGGCGCTCGGGCGTCCCGATCTCGTCCGCGCCTGCGCGGTCGCGTACGCGGTCACCGACCTGCGCGCGCTCGCCGAGGTGGAGTACCGGTTCGAGCAGCACTACACGGAGCGGCTCATCGGCCGGTTGCCGGAGGACGA
>Ga0075471_10002106_pt1 | contig 13172 bp, 14 predicted proteins | sample DEB19_08_DNA_2_FD_74787 | JGI IMG/M metagenome (GOLD analysis project Ga0075471, IMG submission 74787) | Aqueous microbial communities from the Delaware River and Bay under freshwater to marine salinity gradient to study organic matter... | ecosystem: Environmental > Aquatic > Marine > Coastal ... | reverse complement strand
TTTCCGTTCTTCCCGGTTTTCATTCGTGTGTATTCGTGTCCATTCGTGGTTCAGCTTCACTGCCTTTGCTTTCGCGTCCGGATTTCGGTAAGCTCTGTCCATGAACGCCGTTGAAAAATATCTCAAGCAAAACCAGCCCCGCTTCGTCCGCGATTTGGCCGACTATGTCCACTTTCCCAGCGTTTCCGCCCAGCCCAAGCACAACAAAGACACCGCCGCCTGCGCCGCGTGGGTGGCCCAGCATTGCCGGGCCATCGGCATGGAGGCGCGGGTTTGCAAGACGGACTTTCATCCCATCGTGGTCGCCAAGACGCCGCGGAAGAAAAATTCCAAGAAGCCGCACTACATGGTCTATGGCCATTACGACGTGCAGCCGCCGGAGCCGTTTGAACTCTGGAAGACGCCGCCGTTCGCGCCACACGTTGCGGGCGGAAAGATGTTCGGGCGTGGCACCAGCGACAACAAGGGCCAGAACCTCGCGCACCTCAAGGCCGCCGAAGCCTACTTGAAAACTGGCACCGAACTGCCGTGTGACCTCACGTTCGTAATCGAAGGCGAGGAGGAAGTGGGCAGCGAAAGTCTGGCGGATTTTCTGAAGGCAAACCGCGCCGAGCTGAAATGCGATGGCGTCGTCGTGTCCGACACCGGGTTGCCGGCGAAGCATCTGCCCGCGCTCACCAGCTCGCTGCGCGGCATCGCAGCGCTGGAAGTCACCGTCCACGGCCCGTCGCGTGACCTGCATTCCGGCATCTTCGGCGGCTCGGTCAACAATCCCGCGCTCGCGCTGTGTCAGCTGCTGGCGCAATTGCGGGACAAGCATGGCCGCATCACCGTGCCCGGTTTCTACGACGAAGTCCGCGAGCTTTCGCCGCGCGAGCGCAAGGCGATGCGCCGGCTGCCGTTCAACGCGCCCGCTTACAAGAAATTCCTTGGCGTTCCGGAACTGTTCGGCGAACGGGGCTATACGCCGGACGAACAACGCGGCGTCCGCCCCACGCTGGAAATCAATGGCCTCACCAGCGGATATCAGGGCGAAGGCAGCAAGACCATCATTCCCGCTTGGGCGCGCGTAAAGATCACCTGCAGGCTCGTGCCTGCGCAAGACCCGGCCAAGATTGTCGCCGCTGTCGCCAGGCAGATCCGCAAGCTCGCGCCGCCGAGCGTGCACGTGAAGATCGAGCACGGCCACGGGGCCGAGCCGTATTGGGTGGAGTCCGAGGGTGCGCCGGCGCAGGCGGCGTTGCGGGCGTTGCGGCGGGCGTTCGGCCATGAGCCGGTCCTGTTGCATGAAGGCGGTTCGATTCCCATCGTGAATCTCTTCAAGCGCGTGCTGGGTGCGGATTCCTTGCTCGTCGGCCTCGCGCTGCCGGATGACAACTTGCATTCACCGAACGAGAAATTCGACCTGGAGGTGTTCGCCAAAGGTCAGTTGATGAGCGCGTATCTTTGGCAGGAGCTGGGTGGAAAATAATTCAGATCACGGCTGATGAAAAACATTGTCTATTTCGACCTCGAAACGCAGAAGTCCGCCGATGAGGTCGGCGGATGGGGCAACATCCGCGACATGCGCATGAGCGTCGGCGTGACTTACAGCACGGCGCGGGGCGATTACAAAATTTACGGCGAGGCGCAAGTGAACGACCTCATCAAGGAACTCCAGCGCGCCGACCTCGTGGTGGGCTTCAACACCGTGCGGTTCGATTACGACGTGCTGGTGGGGCACAACACTTTTTTTGATCCCGCGCAATTGAACACGCTTGATATGCTGGTCGAGCTGGAGAAATCCCTCGGCCACCGCATTAAACTCGATGCGCTCGCGAACGCCACGTTCGGCCTGGAGAAAACGGCCGAAGGCTTGCAGGCCATCGAGTGGTTCAAGCAGGGCAAGCTCGTGGAGATCGCGGAATATTGTTGCTTTGACGTGAAGCTCACCAAGCTCATCCACGAATACGGCGTGGAGCACAAGCAACTGCATTACACCAACAAGTCCGGCAAGAAACTCACCGTACCGGTGAAGTGGTGAATCAATACTGCTGCGTGGACTTGTCCTTCGTGGATCGGCTGCGTGAATCGGTCGCTGCTCAAATCCACCTTGAACCGCGCGTCATCTTCGGCGGCGGCCTTCACCGTCACGCGCCACTCGGCAACGGCTTTTTGCGGCGAGCGCGGGCAGGGCTACCACCGTGACCGTGTTGGCTTTCGCCTTCACCGCCGTCGCGCCGGTGCCGGAGACGAACTCCTGGCTCGCGGGCAGCGTGCAGACCAGCCGCAAGTTCGTGCCGGTGATGGAGCCTTGGTTGGTGACTTTGATGACGCAGTTCACTTCCCTGCCGACTTCGATGGGGTCTTCGACGTCCACGACTTCGAGGAGGATGGCGGCGACGCCGGCGATGCGCGTGGCGCAATCCCTCTGCACCGGCGGCGCACTCGCGCTGCTCGCGGTCGGTGCGAAGGTCATTCCGCCCGGCTGGCGGCGTTGGAGTCCGGCGCAGACTTGCTTGCCGCCGCCGGCAGGGATGTTCGCAATCTCCCAAGTGACCTTGCCATCGGCGACTTTGCCTCCGTCCGTCGTGCCCGTGCCTGCGGCGGCTTTGGGAAGGGCAGGGTGATGGTGGCCTTTGGCTGGCGATGTTGCCGGTGTTGCGGACGGTCAGGCAAATCGTCGCGGGCCGAGCGAGCAAGACCGATTCCGGCGCGCTGCAATCAAGGGCGAGCGCGGCCTTCGGCTGCGACCCGAGGTCTTCGAGGAAGAAATTGCTGCGCGGCTTGGGCGTCACGCAGCGGTAGCGGCGACCGTTGGAGGTTAAGTTGAAGGCGCAGGCTGAGATGGGTTCTTCGCCGGCCCAAGTGCCATTGCGGAGGCAGATGGGCTTGCCGTTTTCGCGCGAGGACATGAAGGGCGTGGTGTCGCCGACGGAGATGTGCACCTCGGTGATTTCGGCGGTGAGCGCGGCGCGGTGCAGGTCTTCCAGATTGCCGGTCCAACCTCGCTGGCGCAAAATCTCGGCGGATGGTGAAAAGGCATCCCTTGATTTTCTTGGCGTTAAACTCCGAAAAAGCTCGGGTAGAAGCGATCCAATTTTCCTTTGCAGGACTTGCCTCTGGCGGTTAGTGAGGGTAAGTAGTAGCCGCCGGTGCGCGCGCTGCGCATGGCAAAATTATGACGCACAATTTCGGCAGTTTTGGTGGAAGCCACAGCCACGGGCATGGGCATGGACACAGCCACGATCCGGCGGGCACGGCAAAAGCCGGCGCGGCCAAGAAACCAACGTTCACCAAAGTGTTCCGTTGGGAGCCAGTGGCGGGGCAGGGGGTTCCGACCCAGGTGGAGATTCTCGGTTCGTTCACCGGTTGGAAAAAGTTACCGCTCGTCCGTTCTGCCGTCACCGGCACCTGGCAAATCACCATCGAGAACATTCTGAGTAATCGCACGCATCATTACATGCTGCTCGTGGCCGGCCAGCCGGTTTCCGACAAGCATTGTGATGGCCTCGCCGTGCCCACCGAAGCGGTGGAGACGCAATATGCTTTGGCCACCCCGCGCGGTCCGCGGGTGCTGATGCTGTTTGCACAGACGAAATAGGCGCTCCGGTTCAGCCATTGGAACTGCCAGTCATCACGTAGGGAATTTCAAACTGGCTTGAAGCATTCGTGAGGAACTGGTCGATCCAAGGCGAATAGGTTTTCACCCGGATGACGTTGTTGCTCGGTGAGAACTGGTAGGTGCGAAGAAAGCCGTTGCCGCCGTTCGTCCAGCTTTGGTAGTCGCTCAGGCAAGCGTGGATGGTGTGGCCCGCGAAGACATCTGTCCGCCGCGCTTCCCCGGAATTGTGGCCGGAGAGCAGCAGGAAGAGATTCGGATTGTCCTTCAGGTTTTCGTGGATTTCCCGGCCGCGCGGATCAAACTCTCCGGTGACTGCCAGAATGTCATGACTGAGCACCACCGCGCGGCGGTTCGCGTGGGATTTAAGCACGCTGTCTGCCCACGCATCAATGCCCGAATAGTCCACCGCTTTTTCCGCCTTCTTCCCGTAGCGGCTGTAATCCACATACAGAAAAATAAAATCCAGCCCGCTGGCGCTCAACAGATCGAAGTGGCTTTGGTTGTTGTCGCCGTAATGGCCGCCGTAATACTTCCGTCCGGCGAACCGGTCCACGCCGAAATACTGGTTGTAACTCTTGATGCCGCCGATGTGGTCGTGGTTGCCGGGGACGGTGCCGTAAGGGATGCCTTCCGGCAGACCGGTGCGCGCGGGGTTCTCCAACCGGTAAAGCGCGTTGGTGGCCACGTGCCATTGCTCCGGAAACTTATCCCCGTCCTGCACGATGTCCCCGAGGCCGCCGACATAAACGATGTTCAAGTTCGTGCGGTTGGCGATGATCCACTCGGTCTGCGCCTCGAAGATCTTGGGAAAATCCCGGCAATAAAATTGTGTGTCCGGCAGCACCGCGACCGTGAAGTCCGCCCCGGGTGGGGTGGTCTTGGGCGCGGCGACACTGTTCAGAACTAGCAGCAAGAGGAGCAGGAGGTATTTCATTTTCCGAAACTAACAAACACCGTCCGCCGGGAACAAGACGGCACTTGGTGCTTCCTTTGCTTTGGTGTTCCGGAGACGCTACAGTTTCGCATCCGGTCGTTGGCCCATGAAAATTTCCATCGTCATCCCCGCGTTCAACGAAGCGCGTCTCCTCGGCGACACCTTGCGCGCAGTGCAGGCTGCGCTGACCCGTTTCACCCGGCGCGGCTGGGCGACGGAACTCATCGTGTGCGACAACAACTCCACCGACGCCACCCCCGAGATTGCCCGCGCTGCCGGGGCGCAAGTTGTCTTCGAGCCGGAGAACCAGATTGCGCGGGCGCGTAACTCCGGCGCGGCGGCAGCCACCGGCGACTGGCTCGTGTTTGTGGATGCGGATTCGCATCCCAGCGCGGAATTATTCGCCGACGTGGCCGCGCAGATCGAGTCCGGCCGGTGTCTCGCCGGAGGCAGCACGGTCATTCTGGATACGCCCAAGCTGTTGCCGCGCTTCGTGGCACAGTTGTGGAACTGGACCAGCCGCGTCACGCGCTGGCCGGCCGGTTCGTTCATCTACTGCGAGGCCGCTGTGTTCCAGAAGCTCGGCGGCTTCAACCAGGAATTGTTTGCCAGCGAGGAGATCGAATTCGGCCGGCGGTTGAAGCCGCTCGCCCGGGCCGAGCGCAAGCGGATCGTGATCCTCCACCGCCATCCGCTCGTGACTTCCGCCCGCAAAATCCACCTCTACACCTTCGGGGAACATCTGCGGTTTCTGCTCAAGACGATCCTGCGCGGCGGGCAGCCGTTGACCGACCGGGCCGCCTGCCACACTTGGTATGACGGGCGGCGCTAGAAAGCAGTTGAAGGGAATCTACCGCTTGCCAAGCGTAGCGGGCGCTTGTTTAATTCCCGCGTGCTAAACCAGCAAACGCTCAACAAATCCGCCAGTTTTTCCGGCATCGGTCTCCACAGTGGCAATCGCGTCAACATGACCTTCCTGCCCGCGCCGGCCAACAGCGGCATCCGTTTCCGCCGCGTGGACCTCGAAGGCAAGCCCGAGATCGAGGCCCGCGTTGAAAACGTCTCCGAGACCAACCGCTCCACCACGCTCTCCAAGGGCAACGTCAAAGTCCACACCGTCGAGCACGTCCTTGCCGCCTTCGCCGGCGGCGGCATCGACAACGCCATCGTCGAACTCGATGCCAACGAGCCGCCCATCGCCGACGGCAGCGCCCGCGAATACCTCAAGATGCTCGCCACCGCCGGCGTGGCCGCGCAGCCCGAAAAGCGGGAAATTTACAATGTCACCGCCCCCATCGAACTCAAGCTTGGCGAGTCCGTAATGTCGCTCTTCCCGCACGATGCGCTCAAGATCACCTGCACCAGCGCGGACAAGAACGGCCGCTTCACCCAGTTTTTCAGCACCGAGATTTCCCCCAAGATTTGGGAGCGCGAAATCGCCCACGCCCGGACGTTCTGCTTCTACGAGGAGATTGAATACCTCATCAAGAACGGCCTCATCAAAGGCGGCAGCCTCGAGAACGCCGTCGTCATCCGCGAAGATGCCGTGCTCACCACCGAGCCCATGCGTTATCCGGAGGAATTCGCGCGGCACAAAATTCTCGATATCATCGGCGACCTTTCGCTGGTCGGGCGGCCCATCACCGGCCACATCATCGCAGTCAAGCCCAGCCACGCGGCGAATTGCGAACTCGCCCGGCAGGTCGTCGCCCAAATGCAAAAGCCGCTCCGCGCCGTGCAGACCTTCACTCCGCCTCCGGCCGCCGCCGGCGCTCCCGTCGCTGCGCCTGCCGCCGGCGCGGACTTTGTCATGGACATCGATGAGATCATGCGGTTGCTGCCGCACCGGTATCCGTTCCTCTTTGTGGATCGCGTCACGAAGATCGACGGTAACTTCATCACCGGCGTCAAGAACGTCAGCATGAACGAGGAATTTTTCCTCGGCCACTTCCCCGGCCATCCCATCATGCCCGGTGTACTGCAGTTGGAAGCCATCGCGCAGGTCGCCGGCATTCTGCTGCTCAAACGCGTGGACCGTGCCGGCGCGCCCGCATACTTCATGGCCGCCGAAGATGTGAAATGGCGCAAGCCCGTCCGCCCCGGCGACGTGCTCGTCATCGAGGTCGAACTTCTGAAACAGCGCGGCAAACTCGGCAAGGCCAAAGGCATTTGCAAAGTCGCCGGCGAAATCGTGAGCGAGGCCACCGTCACCTTCATGTTCGCTGACTGATCTCATGCCAGCCTCCATCCACTCTACCGCCGTTGTGCATCCCAACGCCAAGATTGGCGCCGGCTGCCATGTCGGGCCGTATTGCGTCATCGGCGAACACGTCACGCTGGGCGACAACTGCAAGCTCCATTCGCACGTGGTCATAGACGGCCACACCACGCTCGGCGCGGCGAATGAAATTTTTCCCTTCGCCAGCATCGGCCTGCAGACGCAGGACTTGAAGTGGAAGGGTGGCATCACCCGCACCCAGATCGGCGACCGCAACACCTTCCGCGAATACGTCTCCATCCACAGTGCCACCAGCGACGGCGACGCGACCGTCATCGGCTCGGATAACCACATCCTGGCCTACTGCCACATCGCGCACGATTGTCGCCTCGGCGATCACATCGTCATGTCCAATGTCGCCACGCTCGCCGGCCATGTCACCGTCGAGGACCAGGCCATCATTGGCGGGTTGGCGGCGGTGCACCAGTTCTGCCGCATCGGCCGCCTCGCGATGATCGGCGGCTGCTCCAAGGTCGTGCAGGACATCCCGCCCTTCATGATCGGCGATGGCAATCCCGCCGAGACCCGCACCATCAACAAGGTCGGTATGGAACGGAACGGCATCAGCGAAGCCGCACAGGCTGCGCTGAAGACCGCCTACAAGACATTGTTCCGCGAAAAACTCACCGTCTCCAACGCGTTGGCGAAGATCGAGCAGGAACTCCCGCCGCTGCCCGAAGTGCAACACCTCGTCCAATTCGTCCGCGCCAGCGAGCGCGGTATCGGCAAGTAAGGCCCGCGCGTGGCAACGGATTCTTTATCTGACGCAGTCTTGGTCGTTCTCGGCCACGGCACCACGCTGAACGACGATTCCGCCGCGCCCGTCTTACAGCACGTCGCCGAACTCCGCCGGCGCGGGCGGTTCGCCGAAGTCCGGGAGGCTTTCTGGAAACAAGAGCCGCAGGTGAAATCCGTCCTCGCCAGCCTCACCGTGCCGCGGGTCTTCATCGTGCCGCTGTTCATCAGCGAGGGATATTTCAGCGCGGAAGTCATTCCCACAGAACTCGGCTTTTCCTTCCCTGACAACTTGAAGCGTAAAACCGACAATTCAGAACTCCATTACTGCCGCCCGGTTGGTTCACACGAACGTATGACCACCGTCATCCTCGCCCGGGCGCAGGAGGTCGTGGCGCGATTTCCCTTTCCGCGCGCGCCCAAACCGGGGGACACCACGCTGCTCATCGCCGGCCACGGCACCGGGCGCAACGCCAATTCCCGCAAGGCAGTCGAACGACAGGCCGACCTGATCCGCGCCCTGAAAATCTATGCCGAAGTCGGCGCGGTCTTCATGGAGGAAGCGCCGTTTATCAAGGGTTGCTGGCAAACTGTGAAAACAAAGCACATCGTGGTCGTGCCGTTCTTCATCAGCGACGGCCTGCACGCGGTCGAGGACATCCCCGTGCTGCTGGGCGAGCCGGAGCGATTCGTGAAGGAGCGCCATGCCGCCGGCCAGCCGACCTGGCGCAACCCCACCGAGCGCGAGGGCAAGTTGATCTGGTATTCCGCGTCCGTCGGCACCGAGCCGTTGCTGGCGGACGTGATTCTGGAACGCGTGCGGGAAGCGGCGACTGGTCTGAACCGCCCGGCGATTTAACGATTCACGAACCCGCCAGCTTCCGCTATCTTCCGCGCGTGCAATTTCGGAAAATCACCATCGTCGGCGTCGGCCTGCTGGGCGGCTCGCTGGGGCTGGCCATCCGGCGCCGCAAACTGGCGCGCGAAACCGCGGGTTATGCCCGGCGCGCCGCGACCATTGCCGAGAATGAAAAAGTCGGCGCGCTCGATTACGTCCTCACCGATTTGCTCGCCGCCGTTTCCGACGCCGACCTCGTCATCCTCTGCTCGCCCATCGCGCAGATGCAGCCGCTGGTGAAACAGTTTTTGCCCGCCCTCAAGCGTGGCGCCATCGTCACCGACGTCGGCAGCGTGAAGACTGGCGTCGTGAAGGATATCTGCGGCCTCGTGCGCCGGGCGGGCGGCCATTTTGTGGGCAGCCACCCGATGGCTGGCGCGGAGAAAACCGGCGTCGCCGCCGCGCGCGCGGACTTGTTCGCCAACGCTGTTTGCGTCGTCACACCCACCCGCCGCACGAATCAGGCGGCGTTGCGGAAGGTTCAAAAATTCTGGCAAGCCGTCGGTTGCCGTGTGCTCCCGCTCGCGCCCGAAACCCACGACCAACTCGTCAGCCAATCCAGCCACCTCCCGCACATCGTCGCCGCTACGCTCGCCGCGCGGGTGTTGCATCCGAAAGCGCCGAAGCAGCAGGCGGCCCTTTGCGCCACCGGCTTCCGCGACACCACCCGCATCGCCTCCGGTTCGCCGGAGATGTGGCGGGACATCGCGCTGGCGAACCGCCGGAATCTGGCGAAGTCGCTCCAGGCATTCGTGGCCGACTTGCAGAAATTCCAGCGGGCGCTGGCCAAAGGCGACGCGAAGGCCATCAGCAAGTTTTTAGAAACCGCGAAGCAGCGCCGCGATGACTGGTGCGCCTGCAGCGCCTCGCCTTCGCAGGAATGAATTCAGCCACAGATTGACACAGATGAAACACAGATTTCTTTTCCGCAGATTTCACAGATTTCCGCAGATGGGTTGTTCTCCGAAAAAGCTGCATGAATCTGTGAAATCTGCGGATGGTTTTCATCCGGGTTCAATCTGTGTTTCATCTGTGGCTTAAAAAATGCCCTTACCTGAACTCATCGAAATCGTCCCGTTGACCGCGCCGGTGCGCGCGGAAATCACCGTGCCCGGCTCGAAGAGCATCACCAATCGCGCACTCGTCCTCGCCGCGCTCGCGGACGGCGAGACGACGCTCACCGGCGCACTCTGGAGCGAGGACACCCAGGTGATGGTGGAGTGTTTGCAGGAACTTGGCTTCATGGTGAACGTCGCAGCCGATCCGGCGGAGCGGTGCAACCGGACCATCACGGTATACGGTCGCGGCGGGATCATTCCCGGCGGCGGCACGGCGGATAATCCTCTGGACCTCTTCGTGGGCAACGCGGGCACAGCGGCAAGATTTCTCGCGGCCATGGTTTGTCTGGGCCACGGCGTATATCGCCTGCACGGCGTACCGCGGATGCACCAGCGGCCGCAGGCGGCGTTGTTTCGGGCCTTGCGCCAGCTGGGCTATCGTGTGGAGGCGACCGGGGACAAGTTGCCGGCGGTCATCAGCCAGAATCCCGAATCCGGAATCCAAAATGTAAGGCGTGCCTGCACGGTGAGCATCGCGGAGAGTTCGCAGTTTGCCTCGGCATTGCTGTTGTGCGCGGGGCAGGGCGGGTGGGACGTGAAGGTGGTGGGCGAGAACGCGGAGGAATCGCCGTATGTAGTGATGACGACGAAGCTGATCGAGGCGTTTCCGAAACGCGGCGGCCGGTTTCAAATCGAGCCGGATGCGAGCAGTGGGAGCTATTTTTGGGCGGCAGGTTGGCTTTTCCCGATTACCAAAGACTTGTTAAGCCGAAAGGATGCTCCAACTTTGACGCGTGATGAGTTTGCTCGCGTCCTGTCGGCTTATGAAACCAAGCAGCTACTGCCGACTCAAGTTGTCCTCTCTGTGATCGTTCGTGATTGGCCAAAGTCTCGTTCGCAAATTGATCAGGACTTTCCGGGCATCCTGTATTCACTTCCCGACTCCTTTCAAAAGGTGTCCCGGAAAGATCATTTAGCAGACAGTATCATGACACGAGTTGTGCTCGCGCCTTTTGCGAATCAGCCAAGCAATATGACCGACCTCGGTCGTCTGCGCGTCCAAGAGTGCGAGCGCGTCGTCGCGTTGCAGACGGAGTTGACCAAGTGCGGCGCGAAGGTCATAGAGGAAGGCGATACGCTCACAGTTTATCCGTCGCAGCTTCACGGCGCGGAGATCGAGACCTACAACGACCACCGCATGGCGATGTGTTTCGGGATTCTGGGATTGAAAGTGCCCGGCATAAGACTCCAGAATCCCGCCTGCGTGAAGAAGACGTTCCCGAATTTCTTCCAGAAGCTGGCGGCCGCGCCGCCGCACGGACTGGGCGCGGAGATCTGGGAGGTGAAGGCCGGCCAACGCACGCGCCGGCTGACGGGTGAAGATTTGTTTGCGGGCTGAAATGTCCGGCGCAAGGGCGCAATTGATTTCAGCACGCTTGCGGACTGGGCAACTTTAATCTGCGCGGCAGCAGCGTTGAATTTATTTTGAAAGCACTACATCCCATCGTAATCGCGATTGACGGCACGAGCGCGAGCGGCAAGAGCACGACCTCCAAGTGCATCGCCCGCAAGCTGGGCTACGTCTATGTGGACACTGGTGCGATGTATCGCACGTTAGCGTGGTATTGCCTCCAGAAACACGTGGACCTGCACGACGACAAGACCATCGGCGCGCTCTGCCAGAAGTGGAACACCAAACTGGAATGTGTGCAGCAGGACGATGCCTTGCGGAGCGTGCGGCTGCTGGTGGACGGTTATTATCCGGAAAAAGAAATCCGCACGTCCGAGACCAGTGTGGCCGTGGCGTTCGTGGCGCAGGTGAAAAAGGTCCGCGAGTGGATGAAGAAGGTGCAGCGCGAATGCATCCGCTTCGGCGATCTGGTGATGGAGGGCCGCGACATCGGTACGAATATCTTCCCGGAGACGGATTACAAATTTTTCCTCGATGCTCACCTGGAAGAGCGCAATAAACGCCGCGCCGCCGAAGGCGTGAACGAGAATCTCGCGGAACGCGACCGGCGCGACAGTTCGCGGGCGACTTCGCCGCTGATGGTGGCGCTGGGCGCGGTCACGATCAACAACTCCGGCGAGTCCATCGAGGCGACGGCGGACCGCATCATCGCAGAAATCGACAAGCGCCGCCCGGTAAAAGCATGAACCTCTCGTATCGCATCGGCTGGACGTTGTTCCGGCTGACCTACGCGGTCTATTTCCGCTGGCGCGTCTGCAATCCTGAGCGCGTGCCGCTGACCGGCCCGGCGATCCTTGCCAGCAACCACGCGAGCTTCATCGACCCCCCGCTCGTCGGTTCCGCGTTGAAGCGCGACATCAACTATCTCGCCCGTGAATCATTGTTCCGCTATCCGGGCATCGGCTGGTTGTTGCGTTCGTGGCAGGCGGTGCCGGTGGATCGTGATGGCGGCGGTGCCAAGGGGCTGAAGGCCATTCTGGACCGGCTCTTGGCTGGCGGGGCAATCATTTTGTTTCCGGAGGGAACGCGCACGCGGGACGGGAAATTGCAACCGGCGCGTTCCGGCATCGGGTTGATTGTCATCAAGTCCACCGCGCCGGTGATTCCGGTGCGGGTGTTCGGCACGTTTGAGGCTTACGGCCGCCACGTTAAGTTTCCCCGACCGCATCAGATCGTTGTGAAATACGGCAAGCCGATGGACCTTGCGGTGTTACGCGCGGAGGCGAAGACGTGTGGCAAGCAACGGCTCAAGGAGATTTACCAAGAAGTCGCCGATGAACTCATGGCGGCCATAGCGCGGCTGGAGCCCTGCACGGATAAGCCGCAGTTTCCCTGACGCAGTCAGATGCCGAGGTTGGCAAGGGCGCGGCTGATGGCGTTGGCGACGTGGGTAAGCGTGGGATGTGACTTCTCGAAGTCTTCCACGGAAGCGGTCAGGCCGGAGAGCGAGAATTTCAACAACTGCGGATTCTGCTGCTCGCGGGTGGCTTCGTGGGTGGAGATTTCCGCGAAGCGCGCGATGCTCTGTGCTTCCTCGTCATGCGTTTTTGCCAAGGTCACGACTTCTGCTTTCAAGGTGGCGACGAGCTGCAACAATTCCTCCTTGCGTTCGTCCTTGATGGCGTCGGCGGTCTGGATGCGGGCTTCGATCTTGTTGATTGTGTCTTCGATCATGGCAGGTGTTTGTTGTTTCTGGTGCAAGATAGTCTGTGGCGAGGATTCGGCAAGGGCGGAAGCGCCCAGCAAAAAGGCCGTCCTCGCGGACGGCCTTTTCGTTGTTTGAATCTCTGGCTTACGCGGCGCTCTCGCCGACTTGGAAGCGGACGAAGCGGCGGATGACGATCTCGTCGCCGAGTTGCTTGCCCACCATGCCGATGTGTTCCTTGACGGTGATCTCGGCGTTCGCTTTGACGAAGCCCTGATCCACGAGGCAGTGGGTCTGGTAGAATTTCTCGCGCATCCCGACGAGGATTTTGTCAATCGCCTGCGCCGGCTTGCCCTTGAGGCGGTCGGAGTTGCGGTTGATTTCGTCTTCCTTGGCGATGACGGCGGGGTCGAGCTGTTCGCGGGTGACGGCCTGCGGGTGCGCGGCGGCAATCTGCAGGGTGATGTCGCGGACGAGTTGTTTGAATTCCTCGCGGGCGACGGTGGCTTCCTTGCCGGCGCCGACTTCGACGAGCACGCCGACTTTCGC
>Ga0075471_10002105_pt1 | contig 13173 bp, 16 predicted proteins | sample DEB19_08_DNA_2_FD_74787 | JGI IMG/M metagenome (GOLD analysis project Ga0075471, IMG submission 74787) | Aqueous microbial communities from the Delaware River and Bay under freshwater to marine salinity gradient to study organic matter... | ecosystem: Environmental > Aquatic > Marine > Coastal ... | reverse complement strand
CTCGGCAGAAAGCGGGCGGAGTGGGGCCTTCTCCCGTGCCGCCCGGAGGGCTGGTGGTGGGCCGGACTCCGGTCCCACCTGTCAAAGGTGTCTCGCTGGTCTCGCTGGTCTCGCTGGTCCCGCTGGTCGTGCACCGCCCCTCGGCGGCGTGATGTCGGCGTCCCCGTCGTCGATCAGATGATCCCGAGGTCCGCGAGGTCCGGCGACGTCGCCAGGTCCTCGAGACCGATGGCCTCCTGCTCGCGCCAGCGCGCGAGGTCCCAGATCTCGATGCGCTCGTCGATACCGACCACGATCACGTCGCGATCGAGGCCCGCGAGTTCCCGCAGCGTCGGCGGCAGCGCGACGCGGCCCTGCCGGTCGACCTCGACGCGGCGCGAGTTGCCGATGAAGGCGCGTGCGGCGTTGCGCTGCCGGGTGCCGCGACGGGCGGCCTCGGTGACACGGGCGCGCACCTGGTCGAAGGTCGCGTCCGGGTAGACGGACACGCAGCGGTCCAGACCGGGCGCGACGTGGCACCCGTCGGCGAGACCGGCGCGGAAGTCGACGGGCATCACGACCCGTCCCTTCGCATCGAGGGAGTGCTGGTAGCTCCCCTCGAACCCCTTGGCCATCGGTCCCCGCCTCGTCGTTCTCGGCGGGCCCCGACCGGCGGCCCGCTCATCGCCGCCCCCCTCCCCGACCCGGCGGACCGGGCGGTGGAGGGATCCGGCGATCCCCACGGGCGTGACCTTAGGCACCACTTCTCACCCTTGTCAACCACTGACCCCCACTTTCACCCACCACTGCCGGTGCGGCCGGTACCCTGCGGCGGTGCGGATGCCCGGGCGCCTGACGCTCTTCTCGGTCGGCGTGGTGCTCGGCGGAGCCTCGGTCGGCGTGCTCCTCGAGGCCCGCCTCGGCGTGTCCTCCTACGACGTCCTCAACTCGGGCCTCGCCCGGACGATCGGGGTCCCGGTCGGGACGGCCTCCTGGATCGTCAGCGCCGTCGTGATCGTCATCGCCGTGGCGGTGGGCCGGCGGCCGGGGCCCGGCACCCTGCTCTCACTCCTCGGGTTCGGGGCGATGATCAACCTCGTCCTCGCCCACGTCGACACCCCGGACGCCCTGGGCATCCGGATCGCGTGGCTCCTGGGCGCACTCGTCGGACTCTGGACGGCGATCGCCCTCATCGTCGTGGCCCGCATCGGCGCGAACCCGCCCGAGGAGCTCATGCTCGGCCTCGTGGGCAAGGGGTTGTCCGTGCGCGCGGCCCGCTGGGGTCTCGAGGCCGGGCTGCTCGTGATCGGGGTGGCGCTCGGCGGTCAGGTCGGCGTGGGCACCGTGATCATCGCCGTGTGCACCGGACCGGTCCTCGGGTGGGTGCTCCCCCCGCTCGAGCGCCGGCTCCACGAACCCGTGCACGTCGAGGTGTTCCCGGCGCCCTGAGGTCGCGGGCCCGCAGGGCCGACGCGGCTACCCGTCGACGTGGTGGCCGCGTCGGCGCGCCTCGTCCCGGCACCACCTGAGGTACGAGACCACGTCGGCGCCCGTCGGCTCCGCGTCACGGCCGTACTGGGTCTCGAGCCGGAACGCGAGGTACCCCGGATCCGGCATCGGCAGGAACGGGGGCCGTCGCCACCAGCCGGACGGGGCGAGGCGGAGGGCCTGACCGATCGCGGTCGGCCAGAGCGAGGGGTGGACGAGGACCGCGGCGACGATGGGGCCGACCCGGTGCCCGGCGACCTCGCTCACGACTCGGCCCGCCGCAACCGCTCGACGAACTCGTCGCGCTCGCGCTCGAAGGTCGCGACCTCCCCGGCGACCTCCTCGGCGTACGCGTCGACGGCGACGAAGAGCGCGAGCTGCCCGTGCCCGAGCGCATCGAGGATCTGGCCGTCGTCGCGACACGCCCAGACCCGGTCCCCGTCGGTGACGATGCGCAGCCCGGTGACGTCCTCCCCGGACTCGAGGAGCTGTCCGATCGCCCGGCGCACGCGCGCCGGGCTCAGCCCGGCGGCGAGCAGCGCCCCGACGACCCGGAGCGCGACGAGGTCACGGAACGAGTAGCGGGCGGGCCGACCCGCCGGGACCACGAGCCCCGAGCGGGCCCAGTACGCGACCTGGGAGGTCGTGGTACCGGTCAGGCGCGCGGCCTGCGCGGCGGTGAACCCCATCGACGCGGATCAGGCGTCGTCGTTGGAGGGGCGGCGCAGACGGCCGGCCATCCCCGAGAGCGGTCCGGTCCGCAGCGAGCCACCGAGGCTCTGCAGACCGGCCCGACCCATCGCCCGAGCGTTGCGCTCGATGACGAGCAACGAGCCGAGCATGACGAGGAACCCGACGACGCCGAGCAGCAGCACCTGGGTGAAGGTGAGCACGAGCAGCACGAGCCCCGCGATGAACCCGAGCACCGCCCACCGGATGTTGCGCGCCGCGTGCCGGTAGAGCGTGGTCTCGGAGACCTGCTGCACGAGGGCGGGGTCGGTCGCGGTGAGGTTCGCCTCGATCTCCCGCAGGATCCGCTGTTCTTCCTCGGAGAGCGGCATCGGCCTCGTCACCTGATCGTCACTGCGGCCCCCGGCGGCGCCGGTGGCTCATCGGTCGATGCTACCGGAGCCCCTCGCTGGTCCGGCACGCGACCTCACGCAGTCTCGCACGCCGGAGGCCGGGCGCTCAACGGCGCGTTCGGGACGGAATCAACCGCCGAGGGCGAGCGCCGGACCGCCGGCGGCCGAGGACCGGTAGGCGAGGTCGACGACCCGGTGGGCCGCGAGTGCCACCTCGACGTCGGGGAACCCGGCCACCTCCGGGAAGTCCGAGTCGAGTCCGTCGAGGAACGCCTTGCCCGCCTCCGCGTACGGGGTGAGACGCCGGGCCAGGTCCTCGGGGACCGTGAACCCCTCGATCCACGCCGGTGGCGTCCCCGTGATCGCCGCAGCGCCGTCGGAGGTCTCGACGTGCAGCGGCCCGCAGAAGTCGTCCTCGGTCCAGAGCAGCGCCTGCTCACAGAAGACCTCGAGGCGACGGGTCGACGGCCGCGTCATGACCTGGTGCCAGACGCTCACGATTGTCGCCCGGTGGTCCCCGTAGTCCAGGGTGACCGTCGCGGTGTCCTCGATGCCCGGGTACCCGAAGGTCGCCGAGACGCGACCCGCCACGGCGCCGGGCATGCCCCCGAGGATCCAGTGCAGCAGGTCGACGTCGTGGATCGAGTGCTCGATGAGCGTGCCGCCCCCCGCCCGCTCGACGTCGGCGCGCCAGGTCGAGCCGTACATGCCCTGGATCGGGAAGTACTGATCGTCGCGCAGGATGGTCGCCATCGGCCGGCCGTACCGCCCGCTCGCCACCGCCTCGGCGACGGCCCGGAAGACCGGGGCATGCCGCAGCACGAGCCCGACCTGGTGCGGCACGCGCCGGAGGTCGGCCGCGATCTCCTCGCACTCGGCGAGCGTCGGCGCGAGCGGCTTCTCGCAGAACACGGGGAGCCCGCGGGCCGCAGCGGCGCGCACCGCCTCCCGGTGCGCCGAGGTCCACGTGGCGACCCACAGCACGTCCGAGGCGTCCGCGAGTTCCTCGAGGTCGTCGAACACCGTGGCGTCGTGGTGGCGGGCCTGCTCGGCCGCACGCGACCGGTCCGCATCGTGGGTCCCGGTGATCGCGGCGTCGATGAGCCCGGCGCGCGTCAACTGCCCGAGCGCGAGCGAGTGCACGGTACCGATGTGGCCGCAGCCGACGAGGCCGATCCGTCTCATCCCCGGGGGTCCCCCTCCTCGCTCCGCCGGCCGTCGCGCGCCGGCGCGCCGGGAGCGTCCGCCCGTTCGGCGAGCGGACCGTACTGCGACCCGGCGCGATCGGTACGCAGCCGTCCCCGATCGGTGTGGGCCGCGGAGCCGACCGCATCCGATCCGAACCGTTCGCGCACCGCGTCGAGCGCGAGTTCGAGCGCGCGGCGCTCGTCCCGGACCGCGGGCGCGTCCGGCGCGGCGAACGACAGCTGCTCGGCCTCGGCGCCGCCCTCCCGCAGGCCCGAGACCGACACGCCGAGCAGGCGGACCCCTCCCCCGAGTTCGAGGCCGTCGAGCAGCGTCCGGGCGACCGCACCGATCTCGGCCGCGAGGTCGGTCGCGACCGCCGAGGTGTGGGCCCGGGTCACCGTGCGGAAGTCGTGGTAGCGGACCTTGACCTGCACGGTGCGACCGACGAGCCCTGCGGCGCGCAGGCGGGTCGCGACCCGGTCGACCATGCGGTGCAGTTCCCGTTCGAGCTCGGTGCGATCGGTGCGGTCGAGTGCGAAGGTCTCCTCGTGCCCGATCGACTTGACCCCGCGCCCAGGCTCGACCGAACGGGCGTCACGGTTCCAGGCGAGCGCGTGGAGGTGACGCCCCGCGGTCTCGCCGAGGGCGGCGACGAGCGTGGCCTCGGGCAGTGCCGCGAGGTCGCCGATCGTCACCACGCCGAACCGCTCGAGCCGCTGGTGGGTCGCCGGCCCCACCCCCCAGAGCCGACGCACCGGGAGCGGATGGAGGACCGCGAGCTCGGTCCCCGGCGCGACGATCCGGACCCCGTCGGGCTTCGCGAGATCGCTCGCGATCTTCGCGAGCATCTTCGTGGTCGCCCCGCCGACCGAGGCACGCAAGCCGACCTCGGCGAGGATGCGGGCCCGCAGCGCCGCGGCGATCGCCGCCGGGTCACCGTGGATGCGCTGTGACCCGGCGACGTCCATGAACGCCTCGTCGAGGGACAACGGTTCGACGAGCGGCGTGACCGCGCGCATGATCGCCATGACCTCCCGGCTCGCCGCCTCGTAGGCGTCGAAGCGCGGCGCCACGAAGACCGCGTCCGGACAGAGTCGGCGCGCCCGGACCGAGGGCATCGCCGAGTGCACGCCGAACGCACGGGCCTCGTAGGACGCGGCGGCGACCACCCCGCGGTCCGCGGTGCCCCCCACGATCACCGGGCGTCCCCGGAGGTTCGGGTCGTCGCGCTGCTCCACGGACGCGAAGAACGCGTCGAGGTCGAGGTGGAGGAAGGTCGCGTCCTGGCGCACCACCGGCATCGCCGCTCAGCGGACGCGCACGGCCGTGAGCGCGTCGAGCGACCGACCGCGGACCTCGTAGCGGAACGCCCGGGGCGCATCACCCGGCCAGCGCTCGAGGAGCCACTCGGCGAGGGGCTCGCGCACCCACGGGAAGCACCCCTCGAGGTGTTCGTCGAGTTCCTCGGGCGCGATGTAGGCCGCGTGGTCCACGATACCGTCGGGGTCGTCGACGGTGAGCGTGCCGTCGACCTCGCGGACGAGGTGGACCTCGCAGTGCATGACCCAGCCGAGGTCGAGTGAGGTCGCGGTCACCTCGTAGAGCAGGCCGCCCCAGGCCGTGACGCGCAGGCCCGTCTCCTCCTCGACCTCCCGGGCGAGGCCGTGCAGCACGCTCCGGTCCTCGGGGTCGATCACCCCGCCGGGGGTGCTCCAGTCGTGGGAGCCGTTGCGCCGCAGGTTCCGGACGAGCAACAGGCGGTCGCCGTCGACGACGACCGCACCCGCCACCCGGAACCGGTGCTCCTCCACTCGCCGAGTGTGGCACGCCGGCTCCGGACGCGCCGGGGCGGCCCCGCCGGGTCGTCCGCGAGGGGCGCCATGCCTACACTCACGCGTCGTGGCGAACCCCGGACCCCCCGCCTTCGACACCGGCCCCGGACCGGGCAAGGGTGCGTTCCTGCTCGCCTACGCGCTCACGGTCGCGAGCGGCATCCTCGGCGCCGTCATCGGCTACGGCCTCGTGGAGGTGCAGACCGAGGGCGATCGCGGGCTGTGGCTCGCGCTCGGCGCGCTCGTGGGCGGGATCGCGGCGGCCGGTGGCGTCGGCGTGGTCGCCGTCCTCACGCTGCGGGCCATGGCCGAGTGGCGCCGACCCCGCTCGTGATCCGGCGCCGCTGAGGCGGCCGCCCGTCCTCAGCCGAGCCGGAGCCGGCGGAACGCCTCGGCGTGCGCCACCCCGACCTCGAGGCCGACGGCCGCGGCGCGCTCTCGGACGACCTCCGGCACCCAGTGGGCCTCGTCCCCCACCTGACTGACGTGACAGGCGAGCGCCGCCACCTTGCGGTCGAGGGTCGCCGTGATGTCGACCCAGGTGTCCGGCGTCAACGTGCCGGAGCACAGGACCTCCTCGACGCGGTGGGCCACGAGCCCCTCGGCGATCTGCTCCGGGAAGTAGTGGGGGTTCGCCGCGGCCGGCGCGACGGCATCGAGCGCCAGCAGTCCGGTGACGCGGTGGTCCCGGTGGTTGAAGTACCGGTCACCGAAGAACACTGCGGTCGGATCGGGGCAGAGCACGACCTCGGGCTGCAGGTCCCGTACGTGACGGACGATCGCGGCGCGCGCCTCCCGGGAGTCCTCGATCTCGCCGTCGGGGTACCCGAGGTGGAGCGTGCCCGCGAGTCCGAGCGCCTCGGTCGCCGCGGCGGTCTCGAGCCGTCGTCGCGCCGCAACCTCACCCGGTACGGCTCCGGGGTCCTCGCTCCCCTTGTCGCCCTCGGTCGTCACCAGCACCCACACCTCGGCCCCGGCCGCCGCCCACCGGGCGAGCGTCCCCCCGGCCGACACCTCGGGGTCGTCGGGGTGCGCGTACACCGCGAGCGCACGACGGGGCACGGCGGTGAACTCGAGCATGCCGGTACGGTACCGCTCGACCCGATCCCGGCGGCGAGAGGCTGCGCGCACCCGTGAACGACCACCTCGGACACGACCACCGCGACGGCGGGGTCCTCGACCCCGAACGCTTCGAGATCGACGCGACCACCGTGCGCGGGTTCCACCAGGAGTACGTGCACGAGGGCATCGGCGGCGTGCCGCTCCTGTGCGTCCACGGATGGCCGGAGACCAAACGGATCTGGTGGCGGGTCGTCGAGCCGCTCGCGGCCGCCGGGTTCGAGGTGATCGCCCCGGACCTGCGCGGCTTCGGCGACTCGGACCTCGGACCCGACGGGTTCCACGACGTCCCGGCGCACGCCGAGGACCTCCACGCGCTCGTGCACGACCACCTCGGACAACGCCGGGTCGTGCTCGTCGGGGGCGACCTCGGCGGTCCGGTGATCCAGGAGCTGTCGCTGCGGTACCCGGAGTGGGTGGACCGGATGGTCCTGTTCAACTCCCCGTTGCCCCACCTCAAGGGTCGGATGGACGACCTCGAGGTGCGGCCGCCCGACGAGGTGCTCGACTACTTCATCCGACAGGGCACGGATCCGGATGGGCTCGCCGCCGAGCTCGACACCCCCGAGGCGAGACGCGCCTACATCGCAGAGTTCTACGGCCGACGCCGGTGGGCCCACCCGGGCGCGTTCACCGCCGACGAGGTCGCGTTCATGGTGGAACCGTTCACGAGCGCCGCCCACCTGCGCGCGTCCTTCGGCGCCTACGAGTCCACGTTCTCGGCCGCGGCCCGTTCGGGGGACTCGATGTTCCGTGGCCGGACGAACCCGACCCGCACGCTCGTGCTGTTCGGGACGAGCGACCACGTGATCCACCCGGACTTCGACCGCATGGCCGAACGGGTCTTCCCGGACCACGTGGGACCGATCCGTCTCGACGGCTGCGGGCACTTCGTCCCCTGGGAGGCGCCCGAGGTCCTCGTGCGGGAGACGGTCGCGTTCTGCGCCGACCTGCTCGGCTGACGTGCGCCGGCCGCCTCAGGTGGCGCGGATGGGACGGACCAGACCCTCCTGCATCGCGGTGACCACGAGTCGGCCCTCCTCGGTGAAGAACTGCCCGGCCGCGAACCCCCTCGCCGCGCCGGCCCGCGACGAGTGCTGGTGGTACAGCAACCACTCGTCGGCCCGGAACTCGTCGTGGAACCACATGGCGTGGTCGAGACTCGCGACCTGGTACTTGGCGTCGAGGTACGACGCCCCGTGCGGCAGCATCGCGGTGTCGAGCAGCGTGAGGTCGGACGCGTACACCACGACGCAGACGTGGAGCAGCGGATCCTCCGGGAGTGCGCCGTTGGCCCGGATCCACACGTCCTGGTCCGGCGGGCGCGGCGACGGGTCGAGCCAGCCGGGCAGCATCGTCGGTCGGGAGTCGATCGGCCGGTCCCGCAGCACCCAGTCGCGGAAGTCGGGCCCGAACCGGTCGGCGTAGGGGGCGAGCTGCTCCTGCATCGTGGGCAGGGTGCCCGGCGCGACCACCGACGGCATCGCGTCCTCGTGCACCGGGCCCGCCTCGCGGGTCTGGAACGAGGCACTGAGGTTGAAGATCGCCCGGCCGTGCTGGATCGCCTTCACGGTCCGGGTCGTGAACGACCGGCCGTCGCGGATGCGATCGACCTCGTAGATGATCGGCACGGAAGGATCTCCCGGCCGCAGGAAGTACGAGTGCAGCGAGTGGACGGGGCGCCCGGGCTCGACGGTGCGTCCGGCGGCGACGAGCGCCTGTCCGGCCACCTGCCCACCGAACACCCGCTGCTGGTGCTCGTCCGGGCTCAGGCCGCGGAACAGGTTGACCTCGAGCTGCTCGAGGTCGAGGAGTTCGATGAGGTCGTCGAGGGCGCTGGCCACGGCGGTCACGGTAGTCCGCACCGGTTCACGCGCCGATGAGATCCGACCCGGAGCGGGCGCGCCTCAGCCGAAGAACACCTCGGCCTCCGCGTAGCGCTCCGGCGGGACGGTCTTGAGCTCGGCGACCGCATCGGCGAGCGGTACCCGCACGATGTCGGTGCCGCGCAGCGCCACCATCACCCCGAAGTCCCCCTCGGCGACCGCATCGATCGCGCCGAGTCCGAACCGGGTGGCGAGCAGGCGGTCCGATGCGGTCGGGGTCCCACCGCGGATCACGTGGCCGAGGATCGTGGCTCGTGCGTCCCAGCCGGTGCGCGCCGCGATCGCCTCGGTGACGAGGTTGCCGATGCCCCCGAGCCGGACGTGCCCGAACTCGTCGACCGCGCCGTCCTGGAGCGCCAGCGTCCCCTCCTTCGGGGTGGCACCCTCGGCCACCACGACGATGGACGAGTGCCGGCCGTCCCCGTGGCGGTCCTCGAGGTGGCGCACGACCTCGGCGATGTCGAAGGGACGTTCCGGGATGAGGATGACGTTCGCTCCCCCCGCCATCCCGGCGTGCAGCGCGATCCACCCCGCATGGCGTCCCATCACCTCCACGACCATGACCCGGTCGTGGCTCTCGGCGGTCGTGTGGAGACGGTCGATCGCGTCGACCGCGGTCTGCACCGCCGTGTCGAACCCGAAGGTCACGTCGGTGGCCGAGAGATCGTTGTCGATCGTCTTCGGGACGCCCACCACCGCCACCCCGTCCTCGGCGAGGCGGCGGGCCACCCCGAGGGTGTCCTCGCCTCCGATGGCGATGAGCGCGTCCACCCCCATGCGATCGAGGGTCGCGCGCACACGCGCCGGACCGTCCTCCGACTTGTACGGGTTGGTCCGCGACGACAGCAGGATCGTGCCGCCCCGGGCCAGGATGCCCCGCGTCGTGTCGATCGAGAGCGGGATGGTCTCGCCCTCCATGACGCCGCGCCACCCGTGGAGGAACCCGACGAACTCGTGGCCGTGATCGGCCTCACCCCGACGCACGACGGCGCGGATCACCGCGTTCAGGCCGGGGCAGTCGCCCCCACCGGTCAGGATCCCGATGCGCATCCTCGCTCCCCCGTGTCGATCCGACTCCGGGTCGCCGTCGGCCCGGAACCCCATCGTGCCATCGGCGCGCACCCGGCGCGGCGCCCGGCGCGCGCCACGGCCGGTGCACGTACCGGACGCACCGGTAGCCTCGGCGCATTCCGCCCCGCCGCCGGAACGGGCCCGACGAGGAGGTTGGTCGCAGTGGCCTACGTGCTGAGCATCGACGCAGGGACGACCGGGATCCGGACCTACGCGGTCGACGAGGCCGGCATCCTGCGCACGAGCGCGTACCGCGAGTTCCCCCAGCACTTCCCGCGCCCGGGTTGGGTCGAGCACGACGCCGACGAGATCTGGGACGCCACGCTCGCCACGCTCACCGAGGTCGTCGAACGCATCGCCCGGGAGGGCGCGACGGTCGCGGCCATCGGCATCACGAACCAGCGCGAGACCGTCGTGGTCTGGGACCGTCGGACCGGCCGACCGCGCCAACGCGCCATCGTGTGGCAGGACCGTCGGACCGCCCCACGGTGCGATGCGCTGCGGGCCGAGGGGTTCGAGTCGACCGTGCGCTCCCGAACGGGCCTCGTCCTCGACCCCTACTTCTCCGGTTCGAAGGTGGAGTGGCTGCTCACCGAGGGCGGGGTGGATGCGGACAGCGACCTCGCGATCGGCACCGTCGACTCCTGGCTCCTCTGGAACCTGACCGGCGGGCGTGTGCACGCGACGGATCCGTCGAACGCGAGCCGCACCATGCTCCTCGACATCACGACCCTCGCCTGGTCCGAGGAACTCTGCGCACGGTTCGGCGTGCCGATCGCCGCGCTGGGCGAGGTCATGCCGAGCGGCGGGCGGTTCGGCACGACCGACCCGGAGCGGGCTGCGGGCCTCGCGGTGCCGGTGAGCGGGATCGCGGGCGACCAGCAGGCGGCGCTGTTCGGACAGGCCTGCTTCGAGCGGGGCATGGCCAAGAACACCTACGGCACCGGCTCGTTCGTCCTCGTGAACCTCGGGGCGGAGTGTCCCGAGCCGGCCGACGGCCTGCTCACGACCGTCGCCTGGACCCTCGGGGACACGACCACGTACGCGATGGAGGGCTCGATCTTCGTCACCGGTGCCGCCGTGCAGTGGCTGCGCGACGGACTCGGGATCATCGATGAGGCGGCCGACTGCGGTCCGCTCGCCGAGTCCGTCCCCGACACCGGCGGGGTCCAGCTCGTCCCCGCCTTCACCGGGCTCGGATCGCCGTACTGGGATCCGTACGCGCGCGGCACCATCCTCGGCATCACGCGCGGGACGACGGGGGCCCACCTCGCCCGGGCCGTCGTCGAGGCGATGGCGCTGCAGACCGCCGACGTCGTGCGCGCGGTCGACGCGGCCTCCGGCACCGCGCTGTCCGAGTTGCGGGTCGACGGTGGTGCGAGCGCCATGGATCTGCTCTGCCAGTTCCAGGCCGATCTGCTCGGGGTCACCGTGCGACGACCTGCGGAGCAGGGCACGACGGCGCTGGGCGCGGCCTACCTGGCCGGCATCGCCGAGGGCGTGTGGGGTTCGCCCGCCGAGGCCGCAGCGGCCTGGCGGGAGGAACGGGCCTTCCGTCCGTCGATGGACGCCGAGGAGGTCACGGCGCGTCTGGCCACCTGGGCCCGGGCGGTCGAACGCTCCCGGGACTGGGACCACGAGGTCGTCACCGACTGACCACCACGGCCCGCACGGCACGCGGACCGCGCCGACGGATCGTGGACGCCACCGCGGCTCAGGACGCCTCGGCGCGCGGACCCGAGGTCGCGGCGATGGTCACCGCCGGCTCGGGGACGTCGTGCGCACCGGGCGCGGCGGCGCCGGCGCCACCGCCGGAGGCCATGTAGACGTCGACGTACTCGTACCCGGAGAGCTCGCGGATCTCGAACATCACCTCGTCGGTGATCTGCCGGAGCACGAGGCGGTCCTCGGCCCGGTCGAGGTAGTTCGCCGGGTCGATGGGGCGTCCGAAGTTGATCTCGACCCGGCGGAAGAACCGCGGGAGCCTGCGATCGGTGGGCTGGATCTCGTCGGTGCCGACGAGACCGCAGGGCACGATCGGTGCGCCGGTCCGCAGCGAGATCCGGGCCACGCCGGTCCGTCCCCTGTGGAGGTACCCGTCCCGCGTGCGGGTGCCCTCGGGGTAGATGCCGAACACCTCGCCGCGTTCGAGGACCTCGGCCGCCGAGTCGAGCGCGCGCTCGCTGGCGCTGCCGCCCTCGCGTCGGATCGGGATCTGGCCGACGGCCCGGAAGAACCACGCCGTGCGCGGGTCGTCGAAGTAGTCGGCCTTGGCGACGAAGGTGACCCGACGGGGTACCACGAGCGGGATGAAGAGCGAGTCGATGAACGAGCGGTGGTTCGCGGCGACGATCACCGGCCCGCTCGCCGGCAGGTGCTCGCGGCCCGTGACCCGCACCCGGAAGACGAGGCGCATGACGGGTGTGAGGATCACCTTGAGCACCCAGTAGGCCACGCCCCACCTCCCCGCACCGCCGTCGGACCGGACCGATGCGGGCCGGCCGGTCGGGCGACCGGGCGACCGGACGCGCGGGCCGGCGGACGCCGACACTACGCGCCCGGGCGGGACTACGCCGCGGTCACCTCGCGGGACGCTGCGGCGCCGTCGTCGACGGCCAGACGCTGCTCGAGGACGTCGAGGTCGGCGTGCACGGCCGCTCGCCGGCGACGGTCGCGTTCGACCTGTTCGGCCGGATGGAGCAGACCGAACATCGCCACGAGGTGCTCGAGGCGGTGACGGATCGGCATCGGATCACCTCCGGGTCGTCGGGCTGACGGCCCCAGTGTGGCGGTTCCAGGTTGCCGGGTCGCCGCGGCGAGGTTGCGCCCGCGCGACGGTTCGATGACGAACGGTTGACGGTCGCGGAGCGGACGGGACGTCCGCGCCCCGCTACTCGCCGAGTTTCGGCAGGGCCCGCTTGATCCCGCGGATCGCCTGCTGCACGCGCTGCTCGTTCTCGATGAGGGCGAACCGGACGAAGCCCTCACCACCCGGACCGAACCCGACGCCCGGCGAGACCGCGACGTGGGCCTCCTTCACGAGGAGCTTGGCGAACTCGAGGCTCTTGAGCTCCTCGTACTCCGGGGGGATCGGCGCCCACACGAACATCGTGCCCTCGGGTTTCGGGATGTGCCACCCGATGCGGGCGAGCCCGTCGATGAGTGCGTCGCGCCGGGACTCGTAGACCGAACAGATCTCCGCCGGGTAGTCCGGGGCCTCGTTCATGGCGACGATCGATGCGATCTGGATCGGCTGGAAGGTGCCGTAGTCGAGGTAGGACTTCAACCGGGCCAGCGCCCCGACGACCTCGGGGTTGCCGAGCATGAAGCCGACGCGCCACCCGGCCATCGAGAACGACTTCGTGAGGCTGTAGATCTCGACCGCGACGTCCTTGGCCCCCGGCACCTGCAGCAGCGACGGCGGCCGGTAGCCGTCGAAGCCGACGTCGGCGTAGGCGAAGTCGTGGACGAGGAGCACGTCGTGGGTCCGGGCGAACTCGACCATGCGGGCCATGAACTCGAGGTCGA
>Ga0075471_10002104_pt1 | contig 13175 bp, 10 predicted proteins | sample DEB19_08_DNA_2_FD_74787 | JGI IMG/M metagenome (GOLD analysis project Ga0075471, IMG submission 74787) | Aqueous microbial communities from the Delaware River and Bay under freshwater to marine salinity gradient to study organic matter... | ecosystem: Environmental > Aquatic > Marine > Coastal ... | reverse complement strand
CCATGTCGAACACGACGGCCGCGGGCTTGCGGGGGAGTTTCATCTGCGAAGGCGCAGCGCGATCCAGTTGTCTTCCGTCAGGCGATTGACTTCCGTGAACGACGGCCCAAAGGCGTGCCGCACACCGTCGACCTCGGTGTGATCGAAGCCACTCAGGACCAGCTCGCCGCCAGGACGAACCAGGGCGGCAATCGCCGCGGCGCTGGACGTCAACATGCCCCCGGTCAGGTTCGCGAGCACGAGGTTGGCAGGCTGGGGCCGGTCGGCGCGGAAGTCCGACACCACGAAAGTGATCGAATCAGGCAGCGTGTTGAGCCGCGCGCTGGTCTCGGCCGAGTCGATCGCGTCCCGATCGATGTCGATGCCGATCACGCTGCGTGCGCCCATCAACGCGGCCGCCATCGACAAGACGCCCGAGCCCGTGCCCAGGTCCACGACGGTGGCGTCGGTAATGTCCATGTCGGACAACAGGCGCAGGCACATCCTCGTGGTCGCGTGATGCCCCGTGCCAAACCCCATCGACGGTTCGATCACGATCACGATCTGGCCCACGTCGTCGGATGTCGGCAGATCCCACGGCGGCGCGACGATGAAGTTGCCGGCGTGCACGGCCTTCAGTGACTGCTGTGACCGTGCGGCCCAATCTTCGTCGGGAAGGTCGACGGCCTGTATCGACAGGTGGGGTAGGGCTTCCTGGATCGCCAGCGCGGCGCGATCGCGCTCGTCAGCGTCACTGAAACAGACGTTCCAGTGCAGCGGCGTCGGCGGTGGATCGGGAATGGGCGGAAAGGTCGGATCCCACAAACCGCCGGGCGGTAGCGGCCGCTCGGCCAGGTCGTGGATCGCGACGGGACTGAAGTCGGCCAGCACTGCCGACACGAACTCTTCGGAGTCGTCTACGGCGCTTGCCTTCAAAACCAGCGCCGGCCACGTCTTAGCCAAAGATGTCCTTCACCTTGTCGAAGATGCCGCGCTCGCCGTCTTCCTCGCGCGTGGACGGTTTGATCTTCGTCTCGGGCAGGGTCGCGGCCAGTTGCTCGAGCAGCTTCTTCTGTTCCTTCGTCAGCTTCTTCGGCGTGACGGCCTGCACGGTGACCAGGATGTCGCCGTGGCCGCGGCCCGACACGTCAGGCATGCCCTTGCCACGCAGGCGGAAGGTCGCTCCGGTCTGCGTGCTCTCCGGAATCTTGACGACGTGATCGCCGTCGATGCCAGGAACCTTGATGTCGGCGCCAAGCGCCAGGGTCGTCATTGGCAGCGGGACGGAGCAGTGCAGGTTGTTGCCTTCGCGCTGGAAGAACTCGTGCTCGCGCACGAAGATGACGACGTAGAGATCGCCCGGAGGCCCGCCGAGCGTGCCGGCCTCACCCTCGCCCGAGAGGCGCAGTCGTTGCCCGGTCGCGATGCCCGCCGGAATCTTCACGGTGAGCTTGCGTTGCTGTTCGACGGTGCCCTGGCCGTGGCAGGTTGCACACGGCTTGGTAATCACCTTGCCGTTCCCGCGGCACTGACCGCACGTGCGCGCGACGGTGAAGAAGCCCTGCTGGTAGCGCAGCTGACCGGTGCCGCGGCATTGCGGGCAGGTGGTCGGCGTGGTGCCGGCCGCCGCACCGTTGCCCTTGCAGGTGTCGCAGGTTTCGTGGCGCGGAATCTGGATGTTGGTTTCGACGCCCTTGGCGGCCTGCTCGAACTTGATCTCGAGGTCGTAGCGCAGATCGGCGCCGCGCTGAGGACCGGCGCGACGGCTCCCGCCGCCGAAGCCGAAGATGTCGCCGAGGCCGCCGAAGATGTCTTCGAAGCCGGAGAACTGCGACGGGTCGAATCCCTGCGCGCCGCCGCCCACCCCGGCGTGGCCGAAGCGGTCGTAGCGAGCCCGCTTCTCGGCGTCACTGAGAATCGCGTACGCTTCGGCGGCTTCCTTGAACTTTTCCTCGGCGTTCTTGTCGCCCTGGTTACGATCCGGATGATGCTTCAGGGCGAGCTTGCGGTACGAGCTCTTGATCTCCTGATCGGTGGCGGTCTTCGAGACCTCGAGGACCTCGTAGTAATCGCGCTTGCTCACGACGCTTTGGCCACCTTGACCATGGCCGGCCGCAACAGCCGTTCGCCGAGCTTGTAGCCCTTGGCAAGGACGCCGACCACTTCGCCTTCACGGGCGCCGGCCACTTCCTCATAGGCGACCGCTTGATGCAGGTGCGGATCGAAGTCCGCGCCGAGCGCGTCGACGGTCGTGACGCCGCGCTTCTTCAGCACCTCGCTCAGTTGCCGGTGGATCAGTTCGAGGCCGGCCTTGTAGCCCTGCGCCTCGGGCGGCGCCGGTGCCGCGAGTGCGCGATCGAAGTCATCGGCAATGCCGATCATGTCGGTCAGCACGTCGGCGGCCGCCCACTCGATCATTTCCTTGCGGTCGCGTTCGACGCGCTTGCGGAAATTGTCGAACTCCGCGGTCTTGCGGAGCAGCCGGTCGTACAGGTCATCACGCTCTTTTTGCAGCGCGTTGTCTGTTCCCTGCGGCGCCTCCGGCGCCGCGCTTTCAGCGTCTTCGTTCACTGGATCGATTGGTTGTTCACTCATGCTGTTACGGCAGGGCGCGTCAGGCGCCCTCTGGAATGGCTCAATTGACGTCGCGAAGCACCCGTGCGACGGCGATGGCGGCGACGTCAACTGCGCTGATGGCCTTGGAGTAGCGCATCCGCGTCGGCCCGATAATTCCGACCGTGCCGTTGCTGCGTCCATCGAAGTAGGTGGCGGCGATCAGGCTGAATGGCCGCAGTTCCGGATCGTTGTGCTCGGCGCCGATGACGACGGTGAGGCCTGGGCCGTCGATGTATTCCGTCAACATGCGCACGAGGCGTTGCTTCTCTTCGACCATCCGCCACAACGTTTTCAGCGTGTTGGCGGAGATGCCGCTCAGCTGCACCACCTCTTCGATCAGTGTCGAGGCCCCATCGATATAGACGGCGGTTGGGCGATCGACGTTCTGGAACGACGTGCTGGCGATTCGCAGGGCCAGGCCCAGGAGCTGGTCGTAGAGCGAGCGCTCTTCCTTGAGACGTTCGACCACGCCGGCGCGCACCTCGTCGATGCTGCGCCCGGCGAATTCGGCGTTCAGGAAGTTGGCAGCCTGGACCAGTTCGGAGGCCCCCACCGATTCACCGATATCGACCGTCTTCTGGGTGACCTGATTGCCGCTTGTGACGACGACCACGAGAATGCGGCTGCCGCTGATCGGCACAAACTCGATGTGTTGGAAAATCGCGCCGGCATTCGGCGGCGAAATGGCAAACCCGATGCTGTTACCGGCCTCCGACAGCACGTGCGATGTGGAGGAGAGCAGGTCGTCCATCAACGGCGCATCGCCGGCTTCCTGGCGCAGCCGGGCCTCGACGGCGGCCGCATCCTTGGACGAGCGGCGTGTGTCGAGCAGCATGTCCACGTAGCAGCGATAGCCGGCATCGGTCGGCAGGCGGCCGGCAGAGGTGTGCGGCTGCCAGAGGTAGCCCATTTCCTCGAGCTGGGACAAGACGTTGCGAACGGTGGCTGATGAGAGGTTCAGGCCGGCTTTTTGCGCGAGCGTCCCTGATGAGACGGGCTCGCCCGTTTCGATGTACGAGCGAACCAGCGTCGCGAGTATTCGGCGTGTGCGGTCAGATAAGGCCGGGCCAACCATGACAGTATTAGCAGTCGATCAAGCTGACTGCTAGCAGTGTAGCATCAGAACAGGCCGGCCCGGGAAGCAAGTGCGGTCGCCTCGGCCCTGGCGCTGGCCGCTATCTCGTTGAAATCCCAGCGGGTTGGCCTGAAGTTGTCCACCAGGACCTCTCCGTCCACCATGGTCATTTTCACGTTCGTGCCCCGGCTGGCGTAGACGATCGTGGAGTAGGGATCGGGACCGTGGGCATCGACAAGAATCATGTCGGCGCGTTTCCCGGGCTCGATGCTGCCGATCTCGTGCCCGAGCCCAAGGGCCCTGGCCCCTTCGCGGGTCGCCATCCAGACGGCATCGCGTGCCGTGAGCGCGCCCGGCGCGTGACGCACCGACTGGAGCACGGCTGCCAGGCGCATCTCTTCAAACATATCGAGGTGGTTGTTGCACGCGGCCCCGTCGGCGCCCAGGGACACCGAAATGCCTCTGGCGCGCATCTCGACGACCGGCGCCAGGCCCGACCCGAGCTTCAGGTTCGAGCCGGGGCAGTGCAGCACCTTGACGTCCCGCTCGGCCATCAGCGCCTGCTCGCTCTCGTCCACCCACACGCAGTGTGCGAGGCAGAGGTGCTTGCTGGTCAGGCCGGTATCGGCGAGGTAGTCGATGTTCTTGCGCCCGGTTCGCGACTTGATCAGCGCAACCTCGTCGCGATTTTCCGAGGCGTGCGTGTGAATGACCAGGTCGTGTTCGGCCGCGAGCGTGCCAACCGCTTCAAGGAGCTCGCGTGAGCACGACACCGCAAAGCGCGGGGCGAAGGCCGCGCGCAGGCGTCCATTGGCGCGACCGTGCCAGCGTTTGGCGATCGCCACGCTCTCGTCGATCGAGTGCGCGGTGTTCTCCAGCAGGCGGGCCGGCACCGCGTCGTCGGCGTCCATCATGCACTTGCCGACCACGGCGCGCAGGCCCATGGGTTCGAGGGCTTCGAACACCGCGTCGGTGTCGTGCACGGTCTCCATGGTCAGGACGGTCGTGGTGCCGCTTTGCAGCAGTTCCGCAGCGGCCGATCGCGCGGCTGCCGCGAGTGACGCCGGCGTGTGTGCCGCTTCCATTGGCCACACGCGGGTCTTGAGCCAGTCGAGCAGCGCCAGATCGTCGGCGTAGCCGCGAAACAGGGTCTGGCAGAGGTGAATGTGCGTCTGGACGAAGCCCGGCAGCAAGTACGCGCCGTGCGCATTGATCACGCGGGTCGCGGAGCCAAGATCCGCCGCGCCGACGGAGACGATGCGTCCGTCACGCACGACCACGTCGCCGTGAACGATGTCGCAGGCACCGTTCATCGTGAGGATCGTGGCGTTTCGGATGACTACCGTAGCGCCTTGAGGTTGGGAAACCATTTCAGCGAGGCGGACTTGAGCGCCTCGGCCTTGCCACGCCGCACCGCGATCAATTCGGCGGTGATGCTGACCGCAATTTCCTGGGGTGTCACCGCGCCGAGATCCAGGCCAATGGGCGCATGAATGCGCTCGAGGCGGGCCGGATCCACGGGCGTATCGCTGAGCAGTTGCTCGTAGAGCCGGGCGACCTTGGCGCGGCTGCCGATCAACCCGACGTAGCGCAACTCGCGAGGCGCGATCGATCGCAGCACGTCGAGGTCGTTGCGATGACCGCGCGTGACGATGACCGCGTACGAGGTCGGCGGCAGCGGCGTCTTCTCCAGCCACTGCGGGATGTCGTCGACGACCACCGACGCGGCGAACGGAAAGCGCTCGGTATTGGCGAACGCGGCGCGATCGTCGATCACGTGCACGCCAAAGCCGGCGTCGTGCGCCATCTTTGCCAGGTAATAGCCGACGTGGCCGGCCCCGAAGATGTAGACGGACGGTGAGGCTTCGATCGGTTCGATGAAGACTTCCATCTGTCCGCCGCAGACCAGGCCGGTCTCTTCCGCGAAGTCGTCGTTGAGGTCGTATTTGACGGTGGCAGGCTTGCGCGTCTGCAGCACCTGGCGCGCCTTGCCGATCGCGTCGTGCTCGTAGCAGCCACCGCCGACCGTACCGACGATACGTCCGTCGCTAAACACCAGCATCTTGGCGCCGACGCGCTGCGGCGTTGAGCCGTTGGACGAGACGATGGTGACGAGCGCGGCTTCTTCGCCACGGGAGAGCGCTTCTCCCAGTGCGGCAAATACCTCGTGATTCACTCTGGACAGTATCCAGTAGCCAGTAGCCAGTAGCCAGAAAAAACATTCCGGTCTTTGACGACGAGCCTTGGCTACCGACATCCGGCATCTGGTTACCGGCTACTGGCTACCGGCGACTGGCTACTGGCTACTGGCTACTGAATTTTATGCAGCTCGCAGACACCGAGCGGCTCGGTTCCAGTGAGGTATGCCTCTGTGGTGACACGCGGGCAGATCGGCGTGGAGAGCTTGCCGGTGTCGCGATCGATCTCGACGAAGCTGACACCGTCGGGGGCGCTGAAGCTTGATGCGGCACGGCCCGCGACGGCGCTCTTCATGAATGCGGTCCAGATCGGCAGGGCGGCCTGGCCGCCACTGAGGCCGAGCGGCTGGTTGTTGTCGAGGCCGACCCAGATCACCGTCAGCAACTCTGGCGTGAAGCCGACGAACCAGGCATCGCGAAGATCGTTCGTGGTGCCGGTCTTGCCGGCGGCATCCGACGTGAAGCCATTGCTGCGCGCGCTTGCTCCGGTGCCTTCGTTCAAGACGCTGCGCATCATGTGCGTGACCAGGAATGCGGTTGACGGGCGCGCGACCTCGGGTCCGGTCTCCGGCTTGGGCTTGGCGACTTCTTCGCCGCTGGTCACGTTGATCAGCGCGCGCAACTTCTTCACCGTGCCGCGATTCGGGAAGATCGTATAGGCCTCGGCGAGCTCCAGCGGCGTGAGTTCGGCAATCCCGAGCGCGACGGAGGGATACGGCTTCACCTGGTCGGGAATGCCGACCTTGGCCTTCTTCCACAGGCTGACGACGCGGTCGTACCCGGTCTGCTCGGCGACTTTGACCGCCGCGACGTTGCGCGACATTGCCAGCGCGCGCCGCAGCGTGATTGCACCGTCGTACTCGCCGTCGTAATTGCGCGGGGTGTATTCCTGGTTGTCGTAGCTCCACGTGGTCGGCTCGTCATGGACGATTGCCGACGGGGTGATGTCGCCCGTGCCCTCGTCGGCCGCCTTCTCAAATGCGGCGAGATAGACAAACGGCTTGAAGGTCGAGCCAATCTGCCGGCGAGCGGCCGCCGCGCGGTTGAACTGCGACTGGTTGTAGGAGCGTCCGCCGATGAACGCCAGGATTTCTCCGGAGCGGGGATCGACGGCGACGAGCGCTGCCTGGGCCACGCGCTGCGGCCCGCGCTTGCGGCGCGCCAGGATCTTGTCCACGCTGTCGATGCCGTCGCGAATGGCCTGCTGCGCGTAGCGCTGCAGGTTGAGGTCGAGCGTGGTGTAGATGTCGAGCGCGCCCGGCTTGGCGGTCACGCCCGGGAACGACGCGTCGAGCACGTCGCCGATGTAGTCGACAAAATACGGCGCTTCGTTGTCGACCGCGCGGGCGACGACGCCGAGAGGTTCCTGTTGCGCGCGGGCAGACGCATCCTCGGTGATGTAGCCGGCGTCGACCATCGCGCGCAGCACCACGTTGCGGCGCTCCTTGGCGCGTTCGGGATTGTTGAAAGGCGAATGCACCTGGGGCGATTGGATCACGCCGGCCAGCAGCGCCGCTTCTGACAGCGTCAGGTTGCGGACGTCCTTGGCGAAGTAGATTTTCGAGGCTTCCGCCACGCCGTGCAGCGCGAACGATCCGCGATGTCCGAGGTAGACGTCGTTGAGATACAGCTCGAGGATCTCTTCCTTGGTGGCGCGCGTCTCGAGCACGACCGACATGAATTGCTCGAGCGCCTTGCGGACGTAGGAGCGCTGCCGCGACTGTTGCTCCTCGAGCATCTGTTCGGTCAGGAAGAAGTTGCGGGCCAGCTGCTGGGTGATGGTGCTGGCGCCGACCAGGTAGGTGCGGCTGCCAAAGAGATTCGTGAACACGGCGCCGATGATGCGAATCGGATCCACTCCGGGGTGGTAGTAGAACCTGCGGTCCTCGATCGACAGCACCGCCTCCTGCATCCGCGCGGGGATCGCCTCGAGCGCCACGCGGCGCCGCTTCTCGCGCGAGCCGGTCATCATGCCGGTCAGTAAAGGGGCGTCCAGCGTGACGCGATCGGTGACCTTGCCGGTGACCTGGATCTGCACGACGCGCTGCGGCGGTGGCGGCGGGGGCTTGGCGCCCTTGCGCTTCGGCGGTGGCGGCGGCTCGGGAAAGGAGATGGTGACGGCCTTGTTGGCCTGGTCGCCGCTGCGCGAAAGGAGCACGACCGAGTGGCGGTCGATCGCAAAATCGCCGGCGCGTTCGACGCGGGCGCGTTGCGCGTAGCCCACGTCATTGAGCCGGGCGATCAGCTCCTGCTGGCTCAGGTCCTGGCCGGTCTGGATTGAGAGGGGACGGGCGAAGACGCGCGGCACGGCGCGATCGCGTTCGCCGTGCAGGCGTTCGTCGATGATGCGCGCGTACGACACATAGAGGTACACGACCGTCCCGAGCATGACAACCGCCGTTACGCCCAGGCCGATCATGATCCGGCGGCGATAGGGCACCAGTACCTTCGGCCACGAGAGCCGAGGTAAGCGGATGCGCCAACCCGCAGCCTTCTTTTTCTTTGCCAAACTATTTACTCCGACGCCTGAACAGTCCGGCTAAAGCCGGACGCTCCCTGTGTCAGATCTCCACGTGTCAGATCGTGAGTACCCAATGGTGGCCCATGGCGAGAGGCATCTCGTCCATCAGCCGATCCACCAGGGCCGGGCCGTAGCGGTTCAGGAACCACACGAAGCCCACTTCACGCTCCTGCGGATGCCCTTGCGGGAAGGTCAGCGCCTGCGCGCGCTGGAACTGGCGTCGCAAGGTGTCGTCCTTGCGCTTGGCCGCATGGATCACCTTGTTGTGCAGCGTCTGGACCTCGTGCTGCAGCTTGCCAAGCGTGGATTTGACCGCGCCCTCAAGCGTGGCGTCGATTTGTGGCACCGCTGCCGCGACCGCCGCCATCCGCTCATCGAGCAATGACGACACCGAGGTGAGCGCCTGTTCGACGGTGGGCGGAAGCTGGCTTTCGAGCAGCTGGTTGAGCGCCGACTCATCCTGCGCCCGAAGCGCCGTGATCGGCAGGTCGTACTTCGACAGGAAGCGCAGGGTCGCGGAGTCAGCAAGCGTGGCCGACCCGCGCTGGTAGAACAACGGCATCGGGATGCCGAAGTGCGCGTAGACGTCCTTGAGCTGCCCAAGGTAGGCGAGTTCGTTCGGTCCGGCCACGTAACAGATCGTGGGGAACACGGTGTCCTGGACCAGCGGACGAAGCAGCACGTTCGGGCTGAAACGCTCCGGATGCTGCCCGGCTTCTTCGATCAGCTGGGCGCGCGTCAGCGTGCGGTCGCCGATCTCGACCTTGTCGCCGTCGATCTTGACCGCGGCGCGTTCGGGATCGAGGTGGAACACAGAGACCGTGCCATCGGCGAGCGTCGCCTGGGCGTGATAGCCCTTTGCGACCAGTGCGTCGCCGGCCTTGGCCGCAACGCGAGCGGTATGGCCGGGCTGGCTGACTTCTTTCACGAACACGTCGCGGGCGAGGGTCTTGGCCGCGGGGTCGGACGAGTCGTAGACGACCAGGCCATGCGGCCCGAGCACGTGCTCCATCCACACACCAAACGACGTGGCCATGCTGCGGCCGGGCGTGTACGCCGCTCGAAGCGACGACATGATGTCAGGCTTGAATTCGGTGTCTGGAAGGGCGGTTTCGAGTTCGGTGAGGGCGGTCTGGATGGTGTCGTTAAGCGTCAGCCGGGCGATCGGCAGTGAGCCGGCACCGGGCAGGTCTGCGAGGCGCACCGTGGCGGGTGCGAGCTCGCCGTCGAGGACCGTACATCCACTGACTTCCGGCCAGTCGTGATCCTCCGCGTCGATCCAGAACACGGGCACCACGGGGACGCGATGCTCACGCGACACCTGTGCCGCGAGTTTCATCGTGGTGATCGCCTTCAGCAGGGTGAACAGCGGTCCGCCGAAGGCGCCGGCCTGTTGCCCGGTGATGATGACGCGCGTCGCCGGATCTGCGAGGCGCGCGGCGGACTCGCGTGCGGCCGCAGGCGCGTTGCGTTCGGCCTGCTGGGCGGCAATGACGCGCGCCGTGTCGGCCGGCCTGCGCGCAAAACTCTGCGAGCGTGCGATGGTGTCGGCCCACGCCGCGGGCGTCGCCGGATCACCCGCAAAAAATGGCGCGACCTTTTCAAAATCAAAGGCGTAGTCCGACGCCAGGCGGCGGATCCAGGGAAATGAGCGGATGTCGACCGCCAGTGAGGCGGAGGCGGCTGAGACGTCGGCTGGCACTGCGCCGTACTGTCTCAAACGGCTGCTCACGCTGTCAACATCGCTGGAGAACAGAACTGCGTCAGGTGATATCATTTTGACTTGATTTGGAAGACGACGGGGCAAGCTTCGACTCAAGCTTCGATGGCGTAACGCCTTTTCGGGATACACCCGAAGCCGGAGGCATTTCTCTTGAGTCTGCGCTTCGTGACTACGGTCCGGCGGCGCTCGACGATCTCATCCCCAGAATTCGATCTCTTGCCGCGGCTTTGGACGCGGCGCATGCAGCCGGTGCCGTTCACGGCGCGCTCCATCCCAGCACGGTCATGATTTCCGACACGGCGACGTCGCTGATTGCCGGGACCACCGCGTCGCAGCCGTATATGGCGCCAGAAGTGGCCGACGGTATGCCGGCGACGGCGGCGTCCGACCAGTACTCGCTGGCGGCGATTGTGTATGAGTGGCTGTTTGGTCGTCCGGTGTCACGAACGTCGGACCACCCGGTCGACGTTCGAAACACGCCGGGTATTGATCGGGTGGCGCTGTCGGAGGTGTTGACGCGCGCCCTGGCGGCGAAGCCGGAAGATCGCTTCGCGTCGTGTGCGGATTTCTGCCATCGGCTGTCGGACGCCGTGGTCCCCGAATTGCCGCTGCTCGCCATGGACCCTGAGGATGAGGTCGCCCGCGAGTCTGCCGAGAAGGACGACGACACCGAGGTCACTGGAGAGATCCGGTTGGCGCCGGATTTCGATGCGATCGATCGGGCCCAGATGTCGATGGAAGAGCCGGCCGTCGAGACGCCGCTCGAACGGTCCGTCGAACGGCCCGTGGATAGCTGGCAGCCTGCGTCTGCAGCGCCGATGCCCTCGCGATCCACAGCGTCGGCCCGGTTTGGAGGCGGTGCGCTGATCCTGGCGACGATCGTTGGCGCGGTGTTCGGGTTTGCCGCCGGGTATATGGCGCGGCCTCGTGCGTTGCAAACCGCGCCGGCCGAGACGAGCACGTTCGCGCCCGCGCCCGGAACCGATTCGCGCGTGCAGGGCGCTGAGGCCACCCCTGCAGCGAAACCAGCGGAAGCGCCGCGTCCGGCTGAAGCGGTACCGGCGGCCCGCCCTGCGGCGCCGGCCCGGGCTGTCGCGACCGCGGCGCCGCCGAAGAAGAAGGTGCCGGCTGCGGCAACCAGGAAGCCTGCCGTGACGACCGGCGTCATGGTGGTCGAGTCGCGGCCAACCGGAGCGGCGGTCACGCTTGATGGCAGATCACGCGGCACGACGCCGGTGACCATCAACGATCTTCCCGCCGGCGACCATCGCCTGGTGATGTCGATGCCCGGATTCCGAAATTTTGCGACCACCGTGCGGGTGGTTGCGGGCGAGCGCGTGCGCGCGGCCGCCTCGTTAACCGCACAGGAGCAGGAATGAACGCAATACTCGCACTCGAAGACGGCACCTGGTTCCAGGGCGTCTCGGCCGGCGCCCCGGGTCACACCGAAGGCGAGGTGGTCTTCAACACCAGCATGAGCGGCTATCAGGAGATCCTGACGGACCCGTCGTATGCGGGACAGATCGTCACGATGACCGCGCCGCAGATCGGCAACTACGGTGTCGCAGAGACCGATGTCGAGTCCGGCAAACCGCAGGTCGCCGGTTTCATCATGCGTGACCTGTCGCCCGTGGCCAGCAACTTCCGCGCGCTCGGCTCACTACGCGACTACCTCACGCGCCACAACATCGTCGCCATCGGCGACATCGACACGCGCGCGCTGACGCGCAAGCTGCGATCGGCCGGCGTGATGCGCGGCATCATCGCGACCGGCACGATCGATCCCGCGCAGCTGGTGGAGAAGACCCGCCACATCGCCCACATGGAGGGCAGCGACCTCGTCAAGGACGTGACCTGCAAGGAAGCCTACGACTTCAAGACGTCGCTGGCCGACGCGGTTGACGAGGCGACCTACGGGATCGCCCCGCTGCGCCGGGCGAAGCGTCCGCTGCGAGTGGCCGCCTACGACTTCGGCATCAAGCTGAACATCCTGCGCCGTCTTGCGGCGCACGGCTGTGAAGTGCGCGTTTTTCCGGCATCGACGCCCGCCGCCGACGTGCTGGCGTGGAAGCCGGATGGCATCTTCCTCAGCAACGGTCCTGGCGATCCAGCCGCCGTCACCTACGCCATCGACAACATCAAGGAGTTGTCGAAGACCGACGTGCCGACGTTTGGCATCTGCCTCGGTCACCAGCTGATGGGGCTGGCGCTCGGCGCCAAGACCTACAAGTTGAAGTTCGGGCATCGCGGCGGCAATCACCCGGTCAAGCAGTTGTCTTCGGGCGCGATTGAAATCACGTCACAAAATCACGGCTTTGCCGTTGACCCGGACTCGCTGCCGTCGAACGTCAAGGTGACGCACCTCAACCTGTATGACGGCACCGTCGAAGGCCTGCGCCACACCGACAAGCCGATGTTCTCGGTGCAATACCATCCGGAGGCGTCCCCGGGCCCGCACGACGCGGATTACCTGTTCCAGGAATTTCTCGACGAAATGGAAAAGTAGTTGCCAAAACGAACAGATATCAAACGCGTACTGGTTATTGGTTCCGGCCCGATCGTGATCGGGCAGGCGTGTGAATTCGATTACTCGGGCACGCAGGCCATCAAGGCGCTCCGCGCCGAAGGCCTGGAGGTCATCCTCGTCAACAGCAATCCGGCGACGATCATGACCGACCCCGAGTTGTCGGACCGCACCTACGTCGAGCCGCTGACGCCCGACGCGCTCGAGAAGATCATCGAGAAGGAGCGTCCGGATGCGATCCTGCCGACCGTCGGCGGGCAGACGGCGCTCAACCTCGCCGTGACGCTCGACGAGCTCGGCATCCTCAAGAAGCACAAGGTGGAGCTGATCGGCGCGCAGATTCCCGCGATCAAGGTCGCGGAAGATCGCCTCTTGTTCCGCGATGCCATGAAAGAGATTGGCGTCGAGGTGCCGGAGAGCGGCGTCGCGAAGACACTCGAGGAAGCGCTCGAGATCGTGGAGCGCACGAAGTTCCCGGCCATCATCCGCCCGTCGTTCACGATGGGCGGCGTCGGCGGCGGCATCGCCTACAACGTCGA
>Ga0075471_10002103_pt1 | contig 13178 bp, 10 predicted proteins | sample DEB19_08_DNA_2_FD_74787 | JGI IMG/M metagenome (GOLD analysis project Ga0075471, IMG submission 74787) | Aqueous microbial communities from the Delaware River and Bay under freshwater to marine salinity gradient to study organic matter... | ecosystem: Environmental > Aquatic > Marine > Coastal ... | reverse complement strand
AGCTGCGTCTTCCAGCGCCGGGCGACCGCCGCGAGCGATCCGCTCGCCTCCACCACCGGCAGGCGGTCGAGCATCGCCCAGGCGAGGCGCTTGGCGAGGTTCCGCTCCGTGGGCACGTCCGGGCCCCATGCGGCGAGGGCAGCCTCCGCGGCCTGCGCCCCGGCCTCGATCTCCTCGTCCGGGAGGGCGAGGTAGCCACCCCGCTCCAGGAGCCCGGCGAGAAGCGTGACGGCGTAGCCGACCGCGGCACGTGGCTGGCCGCCCCCGGGGAAGCGGAGGGATGGGAGCCCGGCCCGCTCGGCGACGGCGCCCAGCGGACCGCCGGTGGTGATCACGGCGACCGGGCAGCGACGCGTGAACGCCTGCTCGACGGCGGAGAGGGTCTCCTCCGTGGCGCCGCTGTAGGAGCTGGCGACGACGAGGCTCCCGGCCCCTGTCCACCCCGGCAGGTCATAGCCGCGCACGACCTCGACGGGGACACGGAGGCGGTCGGACCAGATCGAGCGCACGAGATCGCCGCCGATCGCGGATCCGCCCATGCCGAGGACGGCGACCGCCGTCGCGCTCGTGTGGCTCGCGGGGAGGGAGAGCGTGCGGGAGATGCGCCACGCGTCACGGATCTGCTCCGGGATCCGGGCCACCTCCCCGGCCATCCCGGCCGGGTCGGCACGGCGGGACGCGGCCGCGTCGTCCAGGATCCCCCCGCTCATGATCGGCTCGCCGGTCATCGCCCGTTCACCATCCGGCCACCCTCGGCGAGGAAGGCGTCGCGCTGCTCCGCGCTCGCGGCCTCCGCATAGACCCGGACAAGCGGCTCGGTGCCGCTGAACCGGACAAGGAGCCAGGAGCCGTCCTCGGTCCAGAACTTGTAGCCGTCCCGCGTGTCGAGCGCGTCGGTCCGGACGACCGGGACCCCGGCGATCGCGGCCGGCGCGTGCGCCCCGAGCTCGCGCAGGAGGCGCTCCTTCAGGGCCGGGTAGCCGGCGCGATCCGCGTGGACGTCCGTGCGCAGGTAGAAGGAGGGACCGGCGATCTCGTGGAGGTGCCGCACGGCGGCGGAGACCGGCGCGCGGCCCGCCTCGCGCTCGCGGACGAAGAGGTCGAGGAGGAGGAGGTCGGCGTAGATCCCGTCGCGCTCCGGGAGGTGCATCCCGAAGCCGTATCCACCCGATTCCTCGCCGCCCATCATCGCGCCCGTCTCGATCATCTTCGGGCCGACGTACTTGAAGCCGACCGCCGTCTCGTGGACATCCACGCCGTAGCGCGCGCCGAGCCGGCCGACCATCGCGGTCTCGTTGATCGTGGAGACGACCGGGGCACGCAGCCCGCGGTGCTCGAGGAGGTAGTACATGAGAAGCCCCATCACCTGGAGCTGGTGGATGAAGGTCCCGGTCTCGTCCGCGGCCCCGGCCCGGTCCGCGTCCCCGTCCAGGAGGAGGCCGAGGTCGTAGCCGCCCGCCGCGATCCGCGCGAGCGCCTCGTCCACGTTCGGACGGATCGGCTCCGGGTTCACGCCGCCGAACCACGGGTTCCGCTCCGCGTGGATCTCGTCCACGCGGATCCGGCCGCCGGCGAGGAGGCGCGGGATCCAGCCCGCACCGGACCCGTAGAGGGGATCCACGAGGATGCGCAGGTCCGCCGCGCGCAGCCGGTCCAGGTCCAGGCTCCGGGCCACGTAGCGGGCATAGCCGGGGAAGGGATCCGGGCGGCTGACGAGGCCGGCTGCCTCACCGTCCGCAAGGGGCCGGACCGGCGGCTCGTCCGCCGCATGGGCGCGGATCGAACGCTCGATCACCGAGAGGATCGCGGCGTCCGCCGCCGAGCCGGTGGGCGACTTCACCTTGAAGCCGTTGTCCGTCCAGGGGTTGTGGGAGGCGGTGATCATGACGCCACAGGCGAGCCCCTCCTCGACGACGAGGTAGGAGGTCATCTGGGTGGGGATCGCCTCCCGCGCGAGCGCGACCGGGATGTCGTGGGCGAGGAGGACCTCCGCCGCGGCCTGGGCGAAGTGCTCGCTCGCGAAGCGCCGGTCATAGCCGACGACGACGCCCTTGCCCGCGGTCCCGCTCTCGATCAGCCAGTCCGCCACGCCCTGCGCGCAGCGCCGGACGTTCTCGAACGTGTAGTCCTCGCCGATCCGGGCGCGCCACCCGTCCGTGCCGAAGACGATCGGCGGGGTCGGGGTCGCGGTCGGCTCCGTCACTCGCTCGTGCTCCTCGTGGCGCCGGGCCGATGGGGAGGGTCCGGCGGAGCGCTCATCGTAGCGCCTCGACCGGACGGGGAGCGGCAGGGTCCCCCGTGCGCCCGGCCGGTATCCTTGACCGGACGTGAGCGACGCCGACCGGTCCCCCCTCTCCGGCCCCCCGGCTTCCGCGCGCCCGATCTTCATCGTCGGTGCGCCGCGCTCCGGGACGACCCTCCTCCGGCTGATCCTCGATTCCCACCCCGCGATCTCGTGCGGCGAGGAGACCCACTTCCTCCGGGAGCTGGAGCCGATCGTGGGCCGCCACTGGCGGATGGTGGAGCCCTACGGCTTCCCGCGCGCCTACTGGATCGGACGGATCCGCGACCTCTACACCGGCTTCCAGGCGGATGTCCTGGCCGGGCGCGGGAAGCGGCGCTGGGCGGAGAAGGACCCCACCTACACGCTCCTCCTCCCCTTCATCGGGGAGCTCTTCCCGGACGCCCTCTACGTCCATCTCCTGCGCGACGGACGGGATGTCGTCGCCTCCGCCCGCGACCGCTGGGGCTGGCGCTCGGGAGCCCGGATGGCGAACGGGGAGTGGCGCCGCTACGTGGAGGCGGCCCGCAGCCTCGCCGGCGGCCTCACCGCGGATCGCTACCACGAGGTCCGCTACGAGGCGCTCGTCGCCGATCCCGAGGGGACGCTCCGGCCGCTCTTCGCCTTCCTCGGCGAGCCGTGGGACCCGGTCGTCCTCCGCTTCGACGAGCAGGAGCACGCGGCCACCGAGCGCTACCGGCGCTTCACCGCCCAGCGCCGCGCCGAGGGTGGGGAGAGCGGGGCGATCTACCGCTCCCGCGTGGGGAGCGGCGGGCAGCGGCTCGACCCGCTCCTCCGGCTCCTCCTGGCGCGCAGCTCCGGCGACCTCCTCCGCTCGCTGCGCGCCCCGGGCGCGCGGTGAGCCGCCCGCTCCGGGTCGGCGTCCTCCACCTCGGCAAGGCGGAGAGCGGGGTCCGGCGCTACGGGCGGATCATCGCGGAGGGGGCAGCGGAGGCCGATGGGATCGAGGTCGTGGAGGCCGATGCCGGGCCGCGGGACGCCGGCCGGCGCGGGATCTCGGCGGCGGCACGGACGCTCGCCGGGACGGATGTCGTCCAGGTCCAGTGGAAGCTCGCCGACTGGGGTGGCGTCCGGTGGGCCCTCCCCCACCTCGAGCTCTTCCTCGCGGGTTGCCGCCGGCCGCTCGTGGTCACCCTCCACGACGTGTACGAGCGCGAGGGCTTCCGGGACCGCTTCCTCCACCCGGCCGCGATGGCGACCCGGCGCCTCCTCGGGCGCGCCGCACGCGTCATCGTCCACGGAGAGGAGGAGGTCCGGCGGCTGCGCACCCTGACCGGTCGCGGAACGGTGACGGTCATCCCGCACTTCGTGGAGCGGCTGGACGGGCTGCCCGAGCGGGACGCGGCGAAGGCGGCGCTCGGCCTCGCGGGGCGGCGGGTCATCACCCTCCAGGGCTTCATGACGCGCCGGAAGGGTCACGGGATCGTCCTCGCCGCGCTCCCCCTCCTCCCGGACGATGTGGTGGCGATCTTCGCGGGCTCCCCGATCGAGGGGCGCGAGGCCCGCAGCGACGAGCTCGCCACGGAGGCGCGCCGGCTCGGGGTCGCCGATCGGGTCCGCTTCACCGGCTGGGTCCCGGACGCGGAGCTGCGCACCATCCTCGCCGCGAGCGACGTGGCGCTCGCCCCCTTCCGCGAGATGTCCGCCTCCGGGTCCGTCTCCACGTGGATCGCCACGGGACGGCCGATCGTCACCTCCGGGCTCCCCCAGTTCCGGGAGTACGACGCGCTGGCGCCGGGGGCGATGCGCGTCGTCGACCCGCTCGACGCCGAGGGCCTGGCGGCGCGGATCGCGGAGATCCTCGCCGACCCGCCGCCATCGCCCGATCCGGCGGTCGCGCGGCTCGCCGACGCGCTCGCCATCCCGCGCATCGTCGCGCGCTACCGCGCGGTCTGGACGGAGGCCGCGGGCCGCTAGAGCCGGTCGCGGTCCCCGCGGGCAGCGAGCGCGTCCACGATCCGCTTCACGTCCTGGGCAGCCTCCCGGCCGACGACGAGGAGGGCGTCCGGCGTATCCACGACGATCGCCCCTTCGAGCCCGACGACGGCGACGAGCCGCCCGCCCGCGGCATGGACGAGGAGATCGCGGCCGCCGACGGTGAGGACCTCCGCCCCGTCCTCCGCGCGGCTGACGACCGTCCCGTCGCCCTCCGCCACCCCGGCCTCGAGAAGCGCCGCCCACGACCCGAGGTCGCTCCAGCCCACCTCCACCGGGACGACCGCGACCCGGCCCTCGAGCGAGGCAGGCTCGAGGAGCGCGTAGTCGATCGAGGTCGCCCGGAGCCCCGGGTAGAGCGCGGCGAGCGCCTCCGGGGAAGGGGCGGCGAGGAGGGGCTCGAGGATCTCCGGCGCGTGGCGCCGGAGGCCCGCGATGAGCGCATCGCGGCGCCACACGAAGATCCCGGCGTTCCACGAGGCGCGGCCCCCGGCAAGGAGCTCGCGGGCGCGCTCCACCGTGGGCTTCTCCACGAAGCGCTCGACGCGCCAGGCGGGCATCCCCCGGACCGCGACGGCGTCTCCGGTGGCGAGGACATACCCGTAGCCGGTCTCCGGCCCCGAGGGGGTGATGCCGAGCGTGACGAGGTCACCGTTCGCGGCGCGCTCCGCGGCGGCGGCGAGGGCGGCCCGGAAGCCGGCCTCGTCCGCGATCCGGTGATCGGCGGGGAGGACGACCATCACCTCGTCGTCCGGGCGGTCGATCGCGGCGGCGGCGTAGGCGACGGCCGCGGCGGTGTTCCGGCCCATCGGCTCGGCAAGGAGGTTGGCGGCGGGGACGGCGGGGAGCTGCTCGCGCACGAGAGGGAGGTAGCGTCCGTCCGTGACGATATGGACGTCCTCGGGGCCGATGAGCGGCGCGAGACGGGCGACCGTCGCCTGGAGGAGGGTCGTCTCCCCGAGGAGCGGCAGGAAGGGCTTGGGGCGGGCGGCACGGCTGAGCGGCCAGAGGCGCGTCCCGCCTCCGCCCGCCATGATGACGGCGTACATCGCCCGATCGTAGCGCTCGCGGCGGCCCCGCGGGGCGGACCGGCGCCGGGGACTCGGCTCCGCCCCGGACCGGTAGAATGCGCAGGCTGATGCGGGCGCGGCGCGAGGTGCGCGGCGGCCGGATGACGACCGCCGACGGGGATGGGGATGACGAGCCGGGACGACGAGACGAGCACCGCGGGCCCGGACGGGGCCGCCCCGGTCCCCGCGATCGAGGCGATCGAGGGCGCCGATCCGGCCGTGACGGCCGCGGACCTCGGCCTCGCGACCCCTGCCGAGTCGGGCGAGGAGCCGCTCCCCGGGAGCGGCGGGCCGCCGGCGCACATCGATGCCACCCCGACGCCGATCGTCCTGCGCAACCTCCACCGCTGGGCCCGGCTCTCCTATCGCGCGGAGAAGCGCTACTACCGGCGCCTCGAGCGCCCCGTCCGCCCCACCCCCGAGCGCCTCCTCGCGTCGGCCTTCCCGTCCCTGAAGCGGGCGGTCTTCATCATCGGCGCGGCGCGCTCCGGGACCACCTTCCTCGGCGACTGCTTCGGGCACGTCCCGGAGATCAGCTATCACCACGAGCCCCCCGCCACCAAGGCTGCCGGACGCTACGTCTACGAGGGGCTGTGGAGCGAGCGCCGGTCGCGCTTCTTCTTCCGCTCCGTCTACGCCTGGCTCCTCCGCCTCGAGCTGGACGGCCACCTCCGCTTCTGCGAGAAGACGCCCACGAACGCGCTCCTCGTCCCCTTCCTCGCGCGCGCCTTCCCGGACGCCCAGTTCGTGCACATCATCCGGGACGGCCGGGATGCCGCGGCCTCGCACTACAAGCAGCCCTGGCTGCGCCTGGACCAGGCGACCTCCGGGAAGCGCGAGCCCGGTGGCTACCTCCACGGCCCGTGGGCTCCGTGGTGGGTGGAGAAGGAGCGGGTCCGGGAGTTCGAGACGACGAGCGACGCGCACCGGATGATCTGGTCCTGGCGGCGCTACACGGAGGCGGCGATCCGCGACGGCCGCCCGCTCGGCCCGTCCCGCTACCACGAGCTGCGCTACGAATCGCTCGTCACGGACCCGCGCACGGAGGGGACGCGGATCCTCGACTTCCTGGGCATCACGGACCCCGCCTCGCGGGAGGTCTTCCTCACCGCGTGCGACCGCGCCTCGGAGGGATCGATGGGCTCCTGGAAGCGGACCTTCAGCCCCGCCGAGCAGCGCCAGGTCGTGGCCGATTCGGCGGAGCTCCTCCGGTCGCTCGGCTACGGCGACTGAGCGGGTGACCGAGCGCTCGGGGGGCGATGGCCGGCCCACCCTCGGGATCCTCCAGGTCGGCCGCCCGGAGAGCGGCGTCCGGCGCTACGCGCGGATCGTCGCGGACGAGCTCGCCGCCCGCCCGGAGCTGCGGATCATCGAGGCGGATGCCGGGCTCCTCGAGGGCCGGGCGGGCGGGCTCGGGCGCCACGGGGCGGCCTTCCGGGACGCGGGGGCCGAGGTCGTCCTCATGCAGTGGAACCGGCGTGGCTGGGGACGCGGCCCGCGCTCCGTCGCCCGCTTCCTCGACTTCCGACGCGCCTGGCGCGGCCCGCTGATCGCGACCCTTCATGACGTCTTCGACCGCCCGCGGATCCGCGATCGCTGGCTGATGCCGGAGGTCTGGAGCCTGCGCATGCTCGGCCGGAGCGCGGACCGGCTGATCGTCCACTCCGAGGTGGAGGTGGAGCGGCTGCGCGGGATCGTCCCCGCGGAGAAGCTGCGCGTCATCCCCCACTTCGTGGAGGAGCGCCGGCTCGCCCTCGGCCCGGCGGAGGCGCGCGAGCGGCTCGGTGTGGCGGACCGGCGGGTCGTCACGATCCTCGGCTTCATCTACGGCCGGAAGGGGCACAAGCCGACCGTGGAGGCGATCCCGCAGCTCCCGGAGGATGTCCTCGTCGTCTACGCGGGCGGTCCCGTGGCAGGCCGGGACAAGGTGCTCGGGGTCGTGAAGCAGCGCCGCAGGGAGCTCGGGATCGAGGATCGGCTGCGCGTCACCGGCTATCTCTCCGAGGAGGACCTGGAGGCCTGGATCTCGGCGAGCCATCTCGCCCTTCTCCCCTTCCGGGACCTCTCCGCCTCCGGGTCGCTCTCCACCTGGATCGCGGCCGGGAAGCCGATCCTCGTCAGCGACCTGCCCGGCTTCCGCGAGTACGACGCACGCGTGCCGGGTGCGCTCCGCTTCCTCGGGGAGCCGGAGCCGGACCGGATCGCCGCGGCGGTCCGCGAGGCGCTCGCGGGCGACCTGCCGGAGGTGGACCCGGCGGTCGTGCGGCTACGCGAGGAGCTGACCGTGGCGAAGACGGCCGACCGCTATCTCGCGGTGGCAGAGGAGCTGCGCGGCCGGCGCTCCTGAGCAGAGCCGGCCGGGGGCTCCGGGTCCCGGATGGGACGGCCTCGGCCGCCCGGGATCAGACCGGGCGGGGCGGCGGCGCCGGGAGACCGGCGTCGCGGGCGAGAGCCTCGGCCTTCGTCGTGCGCTCCCAGGGGAGATCGAGGTCCGCGCGACCGAAGTGCCCGTAGGCCGCCGTCTGGCGGTAGATCGGGTTGCGCAGCTCGAGGGTGTCGATGATCCGCGAGGGGCGGAGGTCGAAGTGGGCGCCGATCAGCTCCACGATCCGCTCGTCCGGGATCCGGCCCGTGCCGAAGCTCTCCACGGAGAGGCTGAGCGGGTGCGCGATCCCGATCCCGTAGGCGACCTCGACCTCGAAGCGGTCCGCGATCCCCGCCGCGACGATGTTCTTGGCGACCCAGCGCGCCGCGTAGGCGGCGGACCGGTCGACCTTCGTCGGGTCCTTGCCGGAGAAGGCGCCGCCGCCGTGACGGGCCATCCCGCCGTAGGTGTCCACGATGATCTTGCGGCCGGTGAGGCCGGCATCGCCCTTGGGCCCGCCGGTCACGAAGCGGCCGGTGGGGTTGACGTAGATGACCGGCTCCTGCGTCCGGAGGGCGGGGTCGATCGTGGGCATGATCACCGCATCGATCACCTCGCGGCGGAGCCGCTCCGGGTCCACGTCCGGGTCGTGCTGGGTGGAGAGGACGACGGTGGGGACCGCGACGGGGCGCCCTTCCGCGTACTCCACGGTGACCTGGGTCTTGCCGTCCGGGCGCAGGTAGGCGAGCTGGCCGCTCTTGCGGGCCTCGGCGAGCCGGCGTGCCATCCGGTGCGCGAGCGCGATCGGGAGGGGCATGAGCTCCGGGGTCTCGCGGCAGGCGAACCCGAACATCATCCCCTGGTCGCCCGCGCCGAGCTCGTCCCGGGACCGGGGATCGTCCCGGACCTCCGCGGCCGCGTCCACGCCCTGGGCGATATCGCGCGACTGCTCCTTGATCGAGACGAGCGTGCCGCAGGTCTCGTAGTCGAAGCCGTACTCCGCCTTGGTGTAGCCGATCCCCTTGACCGTCTCGCGGACGACCGTCTGGATATCCACGTAGGCGGAGGTGGTGATCTCCCCGATGACGACGACGAGGCCGGTGGTGGTGGCGGTCTCGCAGGCGACCCGCGCGTCCGGATCCTTCGCGATGATCGCGTCGAGGATCGCGTCCGAGATCTGGTCGCACATCTTGTCCGGGTGACCTTCGGTCACGGACTCGGACGTGAAGAGATAGCGCTTGGCATCGAGGATGCTGGTCATGGGCTCCTTCCCTGCTCGGCTGAATCGTAGCACGGGCGGGGGCGCCCGCCCTGCCCGTGCGGGCCCACCCCCGGGGATCCTGCGCTACCGTTCCCCCGGGAGGACTGCGATGACTCGGATCCCGGAAGCGATCGACCCGGCGGGCGCGGCGCCCATGCTCGCTGCGTGGGGCTTCCTCGCGCACTCCGACCTGCCGGATATCGCCGGGCCGAGCTGGCTGCTCGTCGCGATCCGCCCCCACCCGACGCTCGCCCACTACGACCCGGAGAGCGTGGAGTACTGGGTCGCGGAAGCGGGCCGGGGGACGAGCCAGGTGCTCGACCGGACCGCGCGTCTCCCGCTCGACCGGGAGACGACGTGGGGGATGATCCGCGTCGTGGACCGGGTCCGGGCCACGAACGAGTGGTACTCCTTCGGCGGACGGGTCCAGGCGGAGCGGATCGATGAGGCCCTGATCGCGGTCTTCTCCTCGCCCGCCCCCCTGCTGCGGCGGGGCGGCCACTCCCAGGGCTGGGACGAGGGGGCGGCGGATGTGGGGGCCTTCTTCGCCCGGCTCCGCGCGGCAGCCGGAGGCGATGCCCGCTTCGAGGCGGAGGAGGCGACCGCGGACCCGCTCGCGCGCTACGCGTGCTTCGTGGCGGAGACCGCGCGACGCCACCGGCAGAGCGAGATCCTGCGCCGGCTCCACGCGGACCTTGCGCGCACCGTGGCCCACGAGGAGTTCCGGCTGCGCAGGGACCACGCGGAGGCATGGGCGGCGGGCGAGCGGCTGCTCGCCCGCCTGGATGCGGCGTCCACCGCGGCGCTCCTCGGGGACGCGAGCCCCGCCTAGCGGGCCGCCCGGGGGCAGCCCCGGAGGGAGACCGTCAGGTCCCCTCCTGCCAGGAGCGCATGTACTCCTCCTGCTCCGGCGTCATCCGGTCGATCGTGGTGCCCAGCGCGTGGAGCTTGAGCCGGGCGATCTCCCGGTCGATCTCCTCGGGCACGACGTAGACGCGCGCCTCGAGCGAGGCGTGGTGCCGGGCGACGTGCTCCGCCGCGAGCGCCTGGCCGGCGAAGGACATGTCCATCACCGCGGCCGGGTGCCCCTCGGCGGCGCCGAGGTTGACGAGCCGCCCCTCCGCGACGAGGTTGAGCTTCTTCCCGCCGAGGTCGTACTCCACGACATCCCGGCGGACCTCGCGGACGTTGTCCTCCGCGAGCGAACGGAGCGCGACGAGGTCGATCTCCGCGTCGAAGTGGCCGGAGTTCGCGAGGATCGCGCCGTCCTTCATCGCGAGGAAGTGCTCGCGGCGGAAGACGTTCTTGTTCCCCGTGGCGGTGATGAAGACCTCGCCCCAGCGGGCGGCCTCCTCACCGGTCATCACCTGGTAGCCGTCCATCAGCGCCTCGATCGCGCGGATCGGGTCCACCTCGAGCACGGCGACCTGCGAGCCCATCCCCGCGAAGCGCGAGGCGATCCCGCGGCCGACCCAGCCGTAGCCGGCGACGACGACGCGCCGACCGGCGAGGAGGACGTTCGTGGCGCGGACGATCCCGTCCACGGTGGACTGGCCGGTCCCGTAGCGGTTGTCGAAGAGGTGCTTGGTCTGCGCCTCGTTGACCGCGATGACCGGGAAGCGGAGCTCGCCGTCCGCGGCCATCGCCCGGAGGCGGATGACGCCGGTCGTCGTCTCCTCGGTCCCCGCCCAGATCTCCGGGAGCTGCTCGCGCCGCTCCTTGTGGAGGAGGCCGACGAGGTCGCAGCCGTCATCCATCGTGAGCTGCGGGCGGGCGTCCGCGATCGTGTTCAGGTGCGCGTAGTAGGTCGCGTTGTCCTCGCCGCGGCGGGCGAAGGTCGCGATCCCGTAGCGCGCCACGAGCGCGGCCGCGACATCGTCCTTCGTGGAGAGCGGGTTGGAGGCGGAGAGCCAGACCTCCGCGCCGCCCGCCTTCAGCGTCCGGACGAGGTTGGCGGTCTCCGTGGTGACGTGGAGGCAGGCCGCGATCCGGATCCCCCGGAGCGGCTGCTCCTTCGCGAAGCGCTCACGGATGAGGCGCAGGACCGGCATCTCGCGCTCGGCCCACTCGATGCGGCGGACACCTTCGTCCGCGAGGCCCAGGTCGGTGACATCGTGCGGGGGAAGCGGGGCGGTCTGGCCGGGGGCGGCGTCACCGTGGGTGGGGGGCATCGGGCGGGTCACGGGTGCGGACGCGTCGGTCACACGCTCCTCCTGTCGGCGATCCGGCGGATCGGTGCCGTGATGCTATCCCAGAGCGTGCTGCGACGACGCGCGAGGCGTTCCTCGAACCGGCCGGCCTCGCGGTAGCCGAGCGCGGTGTAGACGGCGATCGCGGGCGCGTTGTCCGAGCGCACGTTGAGGACGACCTCGGGGATCGTCTCCAGGAGCTCCGCGGTCACCGCGCCGGTCGTCGCCCTGGCGAGGCCGCGCCCGCGCTCCCCTTCCGCGGTGAGCACGTTCCCCACGGCCGCCAGTCCCATCTCGCGACCGATCACGTGCGTCCCGGCGGCGGCAGCGAGCCGGCTCCCCCGGCGCACGCCGTAGTAGACGCCCTCTGCGATCGCCGCGGCGGGGAGCGCCCCGGCGAAGCCGAGCCCGTAGAGCCGGTTCAGCTCGCCGACGTCGGCGATGGAGAGGCGGACGGCGCCCGGCGGTCCGGGCCGGAAGCTCCGGCGGTCCACGACCATCCGGATCATCTCCGGCCCCGGGTCGATCCGGTAGCGCTCCGCGATCGCGGGGAGGAGGTCGGCGCGCGCGGAGAACCAGGCGATCCGCGGCCCGATCGTGCGCTCGAGGATGGCGCGCACGCCCGCGGGGTCACCGGCGGCGAAGGTCGGCTGGGGCGACGGCCCCTGGTACTCGAGGACGACCGCGACGGGCTCGTCGTCCGCGAGGGCGATGCCCCAGCGGGTCCGGGGCAGCTCGCGCGGATCGAGGTCGCAGATCGCGTAGGCAGCGAGGAGCCGGTCCCGCGCGAGGAAACGCGCGAGGAGGTCGCGGTCCCGCGTGGTCCGGACCTCCAGCCCGGCGGCGCGGGCGAGCGGTGCCGTGCGCGAGGTCATGCCGGCGCGCCGGGCTCCGCGGCGGGCTCGCGCTCCGGCTCCCCGGCGGGCTCCGGCTCCCCGGGCGCGGGCTGCCAGGGCGCCGGCGGGGCGGGGCGGCGGGCGAGCCGCGCCGCGAGGACAGGGGTGAGCGCCCCGGGCCCGGGCTCCGTGACGCCGATCTCCGTCACGACGAGGGCGACCCGGTCCGCGGGGACGATGTCGAGGACGGGGATGTAGGCGGCCGGCCGGTCGGGCTTCCAGCCCGTGCGGTAGGTGAGGATCTCGCGCGCCGGCCGGAGCTCCCCGACGACGATCGGCGTCTCCGCCGTCGCCGGATCGATCGCCTCCGCGGGCGCGGCGACCCAGACGGGGACCGGACCGCGGCGGGCAGCGGCGGCGAGCTCCGCCACGACCCGGCTCCCCACGACGTTCGCGACCTCGCCGTCGACGGAGATCCGCTCCGCCCCGAGGAGGACGATGTCGACCGGCTGGGTATCGAGAAGAGAGCCGACCGCGGCGTCCGGGACGATGACCGGCTCGATCCCGTGATTGCCGAGCTCCCACGCCGCGAGCCGCGGGCCGGGGAGGGCGGGCCCGCCCTCGGTCAGCCAGACCTGCATCGGCCGGCCTTCCTGCGCGACGAGCGCGAGCGCGTTGAGCGCTCCGCCGACCATCCCGGCCGTGGAGGTCCCCGGCGCGCCATGGACGAGGACCCCGAGCGGGCGCTCGTCCGGGCACGGGAGGCGGGCGGCGATCGTGCGCGCGATCGTCGCGTGGTCGAGCTGCGATTCCATCGCGATCCGGTCCGCCTCCGCACGCAGGTCGCGGGCGATCCGGTCCGGGTCCGCATCCGGGCCGTAGCTCGCGTGGAGCGCGTCCATCCGGGCGAGCGCGACCTCGAGCATCCGCGACTCGGAGCGCATGCCGCGGAGGGTCCGGAGGACCCGGCCCCACTCCGCGAGGCGCGCCGGATGCGAGCGGGGGACGACCTCGCGGGCGGTGAGCGCGAGCCCGTAGGCGGCGAGCTGGCCGAGGAGCGCGCCACCGGCGACCGCGCCGACCCGCGCATAGAAGGCGACATCCGAGCCGCGACGGCAGACCTGCTCCTCGAGCCGCCCGGGGAGGGAGCGCTGGTCGAGCAGGTGGAGGGTGTCGCCGGCGAGGCGATAGGGGCTCCGGTGGGAGACCGGCGGACCGCT
>Ga0075471_10002099_pt1 | contig 13195 bp, 12 predicted proteins | sample DEB19_08_DNA_2_FD_74787 | JGI IMG/M metagenome (GOLD analysis project Ga0075471, IMG submission 74787) | Aqueous microbial communities from the Delaware River and Bay under freshwater to marine salinity gradient to study organic matter... | ecosystem: Environmental > Aquatic > Marine > Coastal ... | reverse complement strand
GGCCCGTGGTGCGCATCTCCGACAACGCGGCCCTCGGTCTCGATGCGGAGCGTGCCACGGCGCTCAGCCCCCAGTTGCTGCCGCTCGGCCGGTTCGCGCGTCACGCGGTGGTGGCGGCCGGGGGTCACGACCCCGCCGAGTTCGTCCGCCAGTCGGCCGAGTTCGCCGCGCGTCTCGCGGATCTCGACGTGCCGACGGTCAACCTGGTCGTGCCGGAGCGGGACCATTTCGACCTGCCGTACGACATCTTGCGGGAGGGCACCGCTCTCGGCGACCATGTTCTCAAGCGGTTGCTCGGGTGAGCGGCCGGGGCGGGCACGGAAAGCGGCACCAATGACGACAGCAACGTGGGACCAGTACGAGGACGAGGCGCGGCGTCTCGACGCGGCCGACCCCCTCGCCGCCGTGCGCGCGCGATTCGACATCCCGGAGGGCATCCTCTACTTCGACGGCAACTCGCTGGGCCCGCTCACGCACGAGTCGCGCCGCCTCCTGCACCGCACCATCGAGCACGAGTGGCGCGAGCGCCTGATCCGCTCATGGGACGAGGACTGGCTGGCCATGCCCTCCCGTGTCGGTGACCTCATCGCCCCGCTCATCGGTGCGGCGCCCGGCACCGTCATCTGCGCGGACAACACCTCGATCAATCTCCACAAGGCCCTCATGTCGGCGGTTGCAATGAGGCCCGGCCGCGATGAGATCGTCGCCGACGTGAACAACTTCCCGACTGACATCTACATCGCCCGGTCCGTCGCCGAGCAGCACGGGATGACGCTCACGCTCGTGAAGGCGTCGCAGATCCCCTCCGCTGTCAGCTCGCGCACGGCCGTAGTGACGGCAACCCATGTCGACTACCGCAGCGCGCACATCCTCCACGCCGACGAGATCACGGCCGCCGCCCACGCCGCCGGCGCGATGGTGGTGTGGGACCTGGCCCATTCGGCAGGTGCCGTGCCCGTGGACCTGGCGGGTCTCGATGCCGATCTCGCCGTCGGTTGCGGCTACAAGTACCTGAACGGCGGGCCCGGGGCTCCGGCATTCATCTATGCCGCCCCGCGGATCCTCGCCGACGCCACCCAGCCCCTCCACGGCTGGTGGGCCCACGCCGAGCCGTTCGCTTTCGAGACGGGCTTCCGGCCGGCTGTCGGAATCAAGCGGTTCCTGACCGGCACGGCCACTGTTCTGTCGATGAAGTCACTGGAGGCGGCCCTCTCGGCATTTTCGGGCGTGACCATCGACCAGGTGCGTGCCAAGAGCGTCAGCCTGACCGAGCTGTTCATCCGGATGTGGGATGAACAGTTGCAGACTGTTGGCTACACGCTGGGGTCCCCGCAGGACCCTGATCACCGTGGAAGCCATGTGGCGCTTGGGTTTGCGGGCGGAAAGCAGCTGGTGGCGGACCTGGCCGGAGCGGGGATCATCGCCGATTTCCGCCCCCCGGACCTGGTCCGGTTCGGCTTCGCCCCGCTCTACAACACCCATCTCGAGACCGTCCAACTGGCGCGAAAACTGGCGGAACTGGGCTCCGCCCATTGAGTTTCCTGGAAACCCATGGGTAGGTTGTTCCAACTACCCAGATAGGGCAGCACCCGCTGCCATTCATCTCCAAGGAGAAAACATGAAGAAGAGCCGTGTGCTGCGCGCATCTGCGCTGCTCATCGGTCTGTCGCTCGTGGGCGTTGCCTGCGGCGGCGACGACACATCATCGGACACCACCGCGGCAGCGGGCGGCGACGTCACCTGTGACGGCCTGAAGATCGCATTCTTCGGCGCGCTCACCGGCGACGCCGGCAACCTCGGCCAGAACATCAAGAAGGGTGTCGACCTCGCGGTCGCCGAATTCAACGAGGCCAACCCGGGCTGCCAGGTCGGCATCGAGGCCTATGACTCCCAGGGCGACCCCGCCCAGGCTCCGGCACTCGCCGACAAGGCTGTCGCTGACGCGTCGGTCGTCGGCATCGTCGGCCCCGCATTCTCCGGTGAGTCCAAGGCTGTCAACGGCAAGTTCGACGAGGCCGGTCTCCCGATCGTGACCCCGTCGGCCACCAACCCCGACCTCGCCAACCAGGGCTGGAAGATCTTCCACCGCGCCCTGGCGGGTGACGACAAGCAGGGTCCCGGCATCGTCCAGAAGATCACCGCTGACGGCAAGGCCAAGGTCGGCGTCATCGACGACAACTCCGAGTACGGCAAGGGTCTCGCCGACATCGTCCAGGCCGGCCTGGGCGCCGCCGCGGTCGAGATGAACAGCCTCGACCCCGAGGGTTCGGACTACTCGGCCATCGTGACCGCCGCGAAGGACGCCGGCGTTGACGGCATCTTCTTCGGTGGCTACTACGCAGCCGCGGGCAAGCTCGCCAAGCAGCTCAAGGACGGCGGCGTCGACGCGCAGCTGTACTTCGCTGACGGCGTGCTCGACGTCGGCTTCATCGAGGCAGCCGGTCCGGCAGCCGAGGGTTCCATCATCATGTGCCCCTGCGCACCGAAGGACTCCAACGCTGACTTCCTGGCCGCCTTCAAGGCCAAGTTCAACGAGGACCCGGCGACCTACGCCGCCGAGGCCTACGACGCAGCCACCGCTTTCCTCGACGCAATCGCGGCGGGCAAGCAGGACCGCGCCTCCATCCTCGAGTTCCTCAAGACCTACGACAAGGCTGGCGTGACCAAGCAGATCAAGTGGGACGAGAAGGGTGAGGTCGCGGGCAACGCGATCTACGCCTACACCATCGAGTCCGGCGCGATCGTCGGCAAGCCCGGCCTCATCGGCTGAGCCACCGGTCCAACCAAGACACTCAACGCGACCGGCCGGGGAATTCGTTCCCCGGCCGGTTTCGTTTATCCTGAGTCCACCTGAATTGGTATCCGCATGCGTGACTGGCTTCTCTACCGAACCTTCTGGGACCTGACAATCACCGGTCTCGCTCTCGGGTCCATCTACTCCCTCGTCGCCCTCGGCTACACGCTCGTCTACGGCGTGCTGCGGCTCATCAACTTCGCCCACTCCGAGATCTTCATGGTGGGCACCTTCGGGGCACTGATGGCCTCGCAGGAGTTCCTCGGCATCCCCATGCTCGAGGACGGCGGCTACCCGTACCGCACCGGGTTCATGCTCATCGTGTTCCTCGTGTTCATCCTCCTCTGCGCCATGGTCTTCTCCGGGCTCGGGGCCGTCGCCCTGGAACGCGTGGCGTACAAGTCGTTGCGCGGCAACGGCGACCTCTTCGGTGCGGTGGTGCTCGCGTTCCTCACCGGCTTCGTCGTGAGCATGGTGTTCGTGGACGACACGCTCGCCAACGTGATCGTCGCCGCCATCCTCACCGCGCCCATCACCATGGGCTACATGTCGCTCTTCCGGCGGGGCAAGCAGTCGCCTCGCCTCGCCTTCCTCATCTCCGCCATCGGCGCATCCACCGCCATCGCCGAGGCGATGGCCATCTGGGGCCCGGAGAAGCGCGAGCAGTACCAGACACCGCGCATTCTCGAGAAGGACGTGCTGTTCTCGTTCCTCGGTGCGGACGTGCGCGTCGACAATGTCATCGTCATCGTCGGCGCGTTGCTGATGATGGTCGCACTCACCCTCTTCGTGAACAAGTCCCGGCTCGGCCGCGGCGTGCGGGCAGTGGCCCAGGACGCAGAGACCGCCCGCATCCTGGGCGTCAACGTGGACATGATCATCCTCGTCACCTTCGCCCTCGGCGGCGTGATGGCCGGCGGCGCCGCAATGCTCTTCACGCTGGTCTACGAGCAGAGCCGCTTCAACATCGGCTTCATCCTCGGCGTCAAGAGTTTCACCGCGGCCGTCCTCGGCGGCATCGGCAACCTGAAGGGCGCGCTGCTCGGCGGCCTCGTGCTGGGGCTGGTCGAGAACTACGCATCGGCCGTCTTCGGAGGCCAGTGGAAGGACGTCGTCGCGTTCGTGGTGCTGCTCGTCGTGCTGATGTTCCGCCCCACCGGTCTGCTCGGCGAGTCGCTGGGGAGGGCCAGGGTATGAACCCGGTCGTCCGCTCCCTCCGTCAGGTCGGTGCGTCCCTCGCGGGGGCCAAGGCAGGCCTGGCGTCCCGTTGGAACGCCATGGGCCCGACACAACGGCTGTCCGCGTACGTGCTCGGCGTGCTGGCGCTCTACCTGGCGCCGTGGTGGACCGAAATCCCGTTGCTCGGTTCGATTGTCGACACCCCCGGCACGCAGTTCACCACCGTTCTCTCCGACCGCGTCATCATCTTCGTGCTCGTCGCCCTCGGGCTCAACGTCGTGGTCGGGCTCGCCGGTCTGCTCGACCTCGGGTACGTGGGCTTCTACGCGGTCGGTGCCTACACAACGGCCATTCTCACCAGCTCGCACGCGTCACTGCCGTGGCTCCTCGCGCTCCCCGTCTCGATCGCGGTGTCCATGGTGTTCGGCGTGATCCTGGGTGCCCCCACCCTGAGGCTGCGCGGCGACTACCTGGCCATCGTCACGCTCGGGTTCGGCGAGATCATCCGGCTCAGCGCCAAGAATGCCGAATGGCTGGGCGGGAGCCGGGGCATCAACGACATCAAGCACCCTCCGTCCATCGGGCCGCTGAAGTTCGGCGTGGTCGACCCCAAGCCGTACTACTGGCTGGGTCTCACCATGGTGTTCGCGGTCATGTTCCTGCTCCACCGTCTGGAGAACTCCCGCGTGGGCCGGGCATGGGTGGCCATCCGTGAGGACGAGGACGCTGCGGAACTGATGGGCGTGGACACGTTCCGGTTCAAGCTGTGGGCCTTCGCCATCGGTGCCGCCGTCGGCGGACTCGCCGGCGTGCAGTACGCGGGCAAGGTCGGCTTCATCAACCCCGACAACTTCCCGTTGCTGCTCTCCATCCTGTTTCTCGCCGCCGTCGTGCTCGGCGGGTCGGGGAACATGCACGGCGCGATCCTCGGCGGAATCCTCGTGTCGTACCTGCCCGAGAGACTGCGCAACTTCCAGGACAAGCGTGTGTTCGTGTTCGGCGTTGCGCTCGTGCTGGTCATGGTGTTCCGTCCCGAGGGACTTCTGCCGAAGAAGGTGGGCACCAGGAAGGCAGTTGCCGCTCCCGGCGAGGGGGGTGCACAGTGACGAACGAGGTGCTCCTCCAGTTCAGCGACATCACCATGCAGTTCGGCGGCGTCACCGCCCTCAGCGAGGTCACCATTGACATCCACCGCGGGGAGATCCTCGGGCTCATCGGGCCGAACGGCGCCGGCAAGACCACCTGCTTCAACGTGATGACCGGCGTGTACAAGCCGACCAAGGGGACGGTGCGGTTCGACGGGCAGGACATCGTGCCCCTGAAGCGCTACGAGATCACGCTCGCCGGCATCGCCCGGACGTTCCAGAACATCCGCCTCTTCGGCAACATGACCGCTCTCGAGAACGTCATGGTGGGCGCTGACGCCCGCAAGGCGTCGTCCGTCGGCGGTGCGCTGCTGCGCACCCCGCGCCAGCGCGCCGAGGACAAGGAGTCCCGCGACCGCGCCATGGAGCTGCTCACGTTCATGGGCATCGCCGACCGCGCCGGCGACGCCGCGCGCAACCTGCCGTACGGCTACCAGCGCCGCCTCGAGATCGCCCGTGCCCTCGGCACCGAACCGAAGCTCCTGTGCCTCGACGAGCCCGCCGCCGGCTTCAACCCCGCCGAGAAGCAGGAGCTCAACGAGCTCATCCTGAAGATCCGCGAGCAGGGCTACACGGTTCTCCTCATCGAGCACGACATGAGCGTGGTCATGAACGTCAGCGACCGGGTCGCCGTGCTGGATTTCGGGCGCAAGATCGCCGAAGGCCTGCCGGCCGACGTGCGCGCCAACCCGGACGTCATCGCCGCCTACCTGGGGGTTCCCGATGCTTCTTGAGGTGAGGGACCTTCACGTCTTCTACGGACGCATCGAGGCCCTGAAGGGCATCTCGTTCGGGGTGAACCAGGGCGAGATTGTCACGCTCATCGGTGCGAACGGTGCGGGCAAGACCACCACCATGCGCACCATCTCCGGGGTGCGCACGGTCGCGCAGGGCAGCATCTTCTTCGAGGGCCGTGACATCACCGGCATCGCACCGCACGAGCGGGTGAAGCTGGGCATCTGCCAGGCGCCCGAGGGCCGCGGCATCTTCCCCGGCATGACCGTGCGCGAGAACCTCGAGATGGGCACGTACGTGCGGGGCGGCAAGGACTCGCAGAAGTCGGCCGACCTCGAGCACGTCTTCCATCTGTTCCCGCGGCTGAAGGAGCGCATCGACCAGAACGGCGGCACCCTGTCGGGCGGCGAGCAGCAGATGCTTGCTATCGGCCGCGCCCTGATGAGCCGTCCGCGCCTGCTCCTGCTGGACGAGCCGTCGATGGGGCTCGCCCCGATGCTCATCGCCCAGATCTTCCAGATCGTGCGCAGCATCAACGAGGAGGGCATCTCCGTTCTCCTCGTCGAGCAGAACGCCACGCAGGCACTGCGGGCCGCCAACCGGGCGTACGTGCTGGAGACCGGGTACGTCGTGAAGTCGGGCAGCGGCTCGGAGCTCCTCGACGATCCCGCGGTGCGCGCCGCCTACCTCGGCGGCTGAGACGTGCGCATGCCCGGGCTGAGGTCCGGTGTGGTGTCACTTGCCGCTGCGGTGCTCCTCGCGGCATGCGGTGCCGGCGACACCGACAGTTCCGGTGAAACGTGCGCGGGGGAGACGGTCGCGGTCCTGGCCGCCAGTTCGATGGGGCCGGCACTCACCGAGGCGGGCACGGCCTTCCGCGAAGCGACCGGGTGCGACGCGGAGCTGCGCGTCAGCACCGGGTCGTCCACCTCGCTCGCGGGCCAGATCGTCGGTGGGGCTCCCGCCGACGTGTTCATCGCCGCCGGCGACAACGCCGCACGCAAAGTGACCGATGCGGTGGACGGTGCGGGGGAGCCGTTGCTCTTTGCTGCGAACGTCGCCGCACTGATGACGAGAGACCCCTCTGTTGCGTCCGTCGGTGACCTCGTGTCGGGTGGCTCGCGCGGGCTCACCGTGGGGCTGTGCGTGTCGAGCGCGCCGTGCGGGGTGCTCGCCGACGAGGTGCTCGCCAAGGCGGCCCCCGGTTCCGCACGGGACCTCATCGTGTCCACCGAGGCCCCCTCGGCGGGTGACCTGAGGGCGAAGATCATCATGGGGGAGGTGGATGCCGGCATCGTGTTCGCGAGCGACTGCACCGGGATCCCCGGGTCCGTCAGGTGCGTTGACATACCGGACGGACAGAACTCCCGGGTGGGGTACTACGCCCTTGCCCTCCGAGGGGACGGTGCGGCACAGGAGCTTGTTCGTTTCCTCGCCTCTCCCGACGGTGCCGAGTTCCTCGGCAAGTACGGTTTCCTCGCACCATGACCACGCGCCGTCGCTCCCGCACGCTCACGCTCCTCGCCGCGCTCGCCGCAGCGTTCGTGGTGCTCCCGTTGCTGGGTGTCGCCCTCCGTCTGCCGTGGTCGGACGCGTGGTCGCTCGCGACGTCGGCAACCGCGCGCCGTGCCGCATGGGTGTCACTGCAGACGTCCGTCGTCGCCGCAGTCCTGGCCGCAGCACTGGGGATCCCGCTCGGGTGGTGGCTGGCCCGCACCCGTGCACGCGGCGTCGGTCTGGTGCGTTCGTTCGTGGTGATGCCGATGATCCTGCCCCCGGTGGTCGCGGGCATCGCGTTGCTCTCGGTGTTCGGACGAAGCGGCGTGATCGGCCAGCCGCTCCTCGAGTGGTGGGGGGTCAGCATCCCGTTCACACGCACGGCCGTCGTGATCGCGCAGGTCTTCGTGTCCATCCCGTTCCTCGTGCTCGCGGTCGAGTCGTCGTTCCGGCAGCTGGATGCCGGCCTTGAGGACGCGGCCCGCACGCTCGGCGCATCTCCCATGCGGGTATTCGCGACCGTCGCCCTTCCCGGTGCCCGCCCGGCCATCGTGGCGGGGGTCGCCCTCGCGTGGGCACGTTCCATCGGGGAGTTCGGGGCGTCCATCACCTTCGCCGGCAGTTTCCCCGGCCGCACCCAGACGCTGCCGATGTCCGTGTACGAACTGGTCAGCACCGACTACCCGGCGGCTCTCTCGGTGTCCTTCGGGATGATGCTCGTCTCCGTGCTGGTCATCGCGTCGCTGCGCGGCAGGTGGATGGTGGCACGGTGACGCTGCAGGTCGACGCCACGTTCGGTCGCGGCGGGTTCAACCGCCACGCAGCCTTCGAGGTCGCCCCGGGCGCGGTGCTCGGGCTCGTCGGCGCCAACGGCAGCGGCAAGTCCACCCTCCTCCACACCATCGCGGGCATCGACAGGGTCAGGTCGGGCCGGATCGTGCTCGACGGGCAGGTCCTCGACGACGGCACCGAGTTCGTGGAGCCGCAGGACCGCCGCTGCGTGGTGGTGTTCCAGGACCTGCGGCTGTTCCCGGCGATGTCGGTGCTCGACAACGTGGCGTACGGACCGCGCAGCCACGGTGCGCCGAGGGCCGATGCCCACGCGAGGGCCAGGGAGGCGCTCGCAAAGGTGGGACTGGCGGGGTTCGAGGGGCGCAGGCCCGACGGGCTCAGCGGAGGGGAGCGGCAGAGAGTCGCCATCGCGAGGGCCGTGGTCACCAACCCCGCGGTTCTCCTGCTCGACGAGCCCTTCGCATCGGTGGACGCGGACTCCAGGCCGGGACTGCGCGAGGTGCTGCGCGGTGTCCTCACCGGATCCGAGGCGCGCACGGTCATCGTGTCCCACGACCCGTCCGACATCGCCGACCTCGCGGCCACGGTGGTGCGTCTGTAGGCGGACAGACCCGAGAATTCATCCGCTCGTTCACCCCGAGTTCACCCGCAGGTCGGTTCGCCGTCAGACGGCACTGGGAAACTTTGTGCCGTGACCGACACCGCCACAACCCCCGAGCGGCGCAGGTTGACCACCAACTACACCCCCGTCGACCGGGTGTTCCGGGGTTCGATGACGGCGGGGGCACTCTTCTCCCTGGTCGTTCTGGCCCTCATCGCGGCGTTCCTGCTGTACCGCGGGTTCGAGATCTTCTCCGACTTCGGGTTCTCCTTCATCACCGGTGAGGTCTGGAACATCGGCGACCCGATGGACACGAGCACCGCCGTGCTCGGCATCGGCGCGATGCTCGTCGGTTCGGTTCTCACGGCTGTCATTGCGATTCTCATTGCCGTCCCGTTCGCGATGTCCGCCGCCTTGTTCATCGAGTACTACGCGCCGAAGTCCGTGCGCACCGCGCTCACCGCACTGCTCGACCTCGTTGCCGCCATCCCGTCGGTCATCTACGGCATCTGGGGCTACGCAGTGCTGCTCCCGATCGTGGAGGACTGGTCCGTGCCGCTGGAGCGCTGGCTGGACTTCATCCCCATCTTCGATGTCCCCTCCGGCATCTTCGGGCGCTCACCGTTCCTGGCGGGGTTGTTGCTGTCGCTCATGATCACACCCATCGTCACGTCCGTCGCACGCGAGGTGTACGGACAGGCCCCCCGCGACCTCGTGGACGCGTCCTACGCGTTGGGCGGCACGAAGTGGGGGGCCATCCGCAACGTCGTGCTCCCGTTCGGCCGCAGCGGACTGGTGGGCGGTGCCATGCTCGGTCTCGGCCGCGCGCTCGGCGAGACGGTCGCCGTGTACCTCACGCTCAACCTCGTGTTCGACATCAACTTCCGCATCCTCGGGTCGGCCGGCGGCAACGTGGCATCACTCATCGCAACCAAGTTCGGTGAGGCCACTCCCTACGAACTAAAGGCCCTGATGGCGGCGGGACTTGTCCTGTTCCTTGTCACGCTGCTCGTGAATTTCCTCGCCACCGTCATCGTCAACAGGAGCCGCCGGATCGTATGACCACCGCACTCGCACCCACGGCGGTCCCCGCGCAGAGGCGTCCCTGGAACCGCAGGCGCCAGACCGTGGTGCGATCTGGAATCCTCGTTCTCGCGTCGCTGGCAATCAGCTACGGACTCACCGAGACCACGGAGCTCGGCGGCATCCTCGGCTTCTACCTCGGACTTGCCCTGTGCCTGCCGGTGCTGGTGTTCGCCGAGTCGATCCGCCACGGGTGGAACGTCGCCGTGGACAGGGTCGCGGCTTCCGTGATTGTTGCGGCGTTCGGAGCCGTCCTCATCCCCTGGGCGTCGATCTTCCTGACGGTGTACCGGAAGGGCTCCAAGGCCTTCCACGCCGGCTATCTCACCGAGGACATGCGCATCACGCCGTCGAGTGACCCCCTCCAGTTCGGTGGCGTGGCGCACGCGATTGTCGGCACCCTCATCATGGTGCTGATTGCATCGGCAATCGCGGTTCCTCTCGGCATCACCGCGGCGGTGTACATCGTCGAGGTGAAAGGTCGCTTCGCCGGCTTCGTGCGGTTCCTCACACAGGCCATGAGCGGCGTCCCGTCCATCGTCGCGGGCCTCTTCATCTACGCCACCGTCGTCATCTTCTTCGGTGGCTTCAGTGCCTGGGCAGGTGCGCTCGCGTACGTCATCCTCATGCTCCCCACGGTGGCGCGCACGGCCGAAGAGGTGCTGAAGCTGGTGCCCGACGAGCTGCGATCCGCCAGCTACGCCCTGGGTGCCAGCCAGGCCCGCACCACGTTCCGCGTGGTGCTGCCCACCATCGCATCGGGCCTCGTCACCTCCGCCATCCTCGGGGTTGCCCGGGTGGCAGGGGAGACGGCCCCGTTGATCCTCACCGCCTCGTACTTCGTGGCCACCAGCACCAACCTGAACGAACCCATCGCCAGTCTCCCCATCTACATCTTCTCCAGTCTCGGGCTCGGTGACGACAACGCGACCACCCGTGCATGGGGCGGTTCGCTCGTGCTGCTCATCGTGGTCTTCGTCCTCTTCGCCCTCGCCCGCACCCTCAGCACCCGTCTCTCAAGAAAGTGAGCCGATCCATGGACACACCGGACAGCAATTCCACCGAGGTCATCAGCACCCCCGTCCCCACCGAGACGACGGTCATCGAGGACCGCACGCGCCGCAACGCCGACAACCTGGAGGTCAAGGGAGGCGGCGGCCTGGAGACCCGCGGTCTGCACGCCTGGTTCAACAAGCACCACGCCCTCGCCGATGTCTCGCTGCACTTCCCCGAGAACACCGTCACCGGGCTCATCGGTCCCTCGGGCTGCGGCAAGTCCACCTTCCTTCGCATGCTGAACCGGATGCACGAGTTCATCCCGAAGGCATCGATGGCGGGCGAGGTGCTGTTCGAGGGCAGGGACATCTACGCCACCGACGTGAACCCCATCGAGATCCGCCGCCGCATCGGCATGGTGTTCCAGAAGCCGAACCCGTTCCCCGCCATGAACATCGGCGAGAACGTGATTGCCGGCCTGAAGCTGGCCAAGATCAAGGTGAAGGACAAGGACACCCTCATCGAGGAGTGCCTCACCCGTGCCGGGCTCTGGAAGGAAGTGAAGGACCGCCTCAAGGCCCCGGGCGGCTCGCTGTCCGGGGGCCAGCAGCAGCGCCTGTGCATCGCCCGTTCGCTCGCGCTCCAGCCCGACGTGCTTCTGCTGGACGAGCCGTGCTCCGCACTCGACCCTGGCTCCACGCTGCGCGTTGAGGAGACCATCGTGCAGCTCTCCGAATCCATGACCGTCGTCATCGTCACGCACAACATGCAGCAGGCGGCCCGCGTCAGTGATTACTGCGCGTTCTTCCTGTCCGACGGCGGACCGGGCCGTCTCGTCGAGGCCGACCTCACCACCAACATGTTCTCGAACCCACGCGACACCCGCACAGCCGACTACGTGCAGGGCCGTTTCGGCTGACGGCCGGTTCACCATCTGTTCACCCGATCATCCTCGCCGGTTCAGTGAGCGGAAGGGTTCGCGTCAAATCGGTTTCGTACCTTCTCCGTGGGACACACCACTAACCCCAAGGAGAACACCCAAATGAAACTTCGTCGTCAACTCGCGGTGGCTGCGGCTCTCGCAGTCGCGAGCACCGCAGGCGTCGCCGCCCCGGCAAGTGCCGCGGCAATCGGTGGCGGGGGCGCAAGCTTCCTCGCCAACATGATGGACATCTGTGCGGCACAGTACAACCGCAACACCGCGTTCAACACCGGCTCCGACACCGTGACATACGCATCGGTCGGCTCGTCGGCAGGAAAGACCGGTTACGCCAACGGCACGTACAAGTTCGGTGGCTCCGAGTCGGCCTACACCAGTGGTGCACCCGCAAACCTGGTCTACGTGCCGCTCGTCGGCGGTTCCATCGCCATCGGCTACCGCATCGACGGTCTCTCGCCCGCGAACGCACAGGTGCGCCTCTCCGGTGAACTGGTGGCGAAGATCTTCGCCGGCCAGATCCAGAACTGGAACGACCCGGCCATCGCGGCGGTGAACAAGGCCACGACCGTGGCGAAGAAACTGACGGTCACGAAGCTGGGCGTGACGGTGAAGGCCAAGAAGGTCGCGTCCAACGTGACCTTCACCGTGACCATGACCCCGGCGGCTGCCGCCAAGTACAAGAACGCCAAGGTCACGATCAGTGCCGCCACGCTCGGTGGGTCGACTGCCTCGGTGCTCAACCAGAAGTACACCAGGGCCATCACGAAGTCGACGTCGTACAAGGCGAACACCTCGTACGCGGTGAACGTCGGTCGCAACCCGATCGGCATCCTCGCCGTCGACACCATCAAGGACGGAGAGACCATCACCTTCCCGAGTCTCCCGATCCGCGTCGTGCACCGCAGTGACGGTTCCGGCACCACGAACAACTTCACCAACTACCTGAACAAGTCCTTCCCCGCCATCTGGACGAAGGCGGCGAGCGACACGTTCGGCACCGCCTTCCCGACAACCGTCCCCACCGACGGCTCGTTCCAGTCAGCCAAGGGCAACGAGGGCCTGTCGAACTACGTGCGTGACAACAACGGTGCCATCACCTACGCCGAGCTCTCCTACCTGGACGAGCGCGGTGTGAAGGCGGCGGCCATCGGCAACCCGGGCGGTCGGTACGTGTCGCCGTCACCGACAACCTCGGCGGCATGGCTCGAGGGTGCAGAAGTCTCTGCTGACGGTCTGGTCACGCAGAACTACACCTACACGGCCACCGATGCGTACCCGATCAACGCCGTCTCGTACGGACTGTCGAGCTCGGCCTCCAGCTCTGACAACGCCCTGGTGAAGCGCTTCTTCAGCTACTTCATCAACCAATGCGCCCCGAAGAACGCAGCGGCTGCCGGGTACACCCCGCTGACCGGCGCGATCCTCACGAAGGC